>Ga0265316_10006512_pt1 | contig 11140 bp, 13 predicted proteins | sample 4522metaG_FD_202092 | JGI IMG/M metagenome (GOLD analysis project Ga0265316, IMG submission 202092) | Rhizosphere microbial communities from Carex aquatilis grown in University of Washington, Seatle, WA, United States - 4-5-22 metaG | ecosystem: Host-associated > Plants > Roots > Rhizosphere >...
CGGCGGGGTCGTAGCAACTCGGGCTTGCCATTCGGATAGGTTCCGTCAAAATGCTGCGACCCCTCCAGGGTCGATATTACCGCCGTGCCATCCGGGGGTGTCGCTGGCGCTCAACCCCCGGAACAAGGTGCAAAATAAGCCCGACCTCGGAGGGGTCGCAGCAATCCACGATGAAGCGAATACCAAGGAATCACCCATGGCTTCCACTTACCTAAGCCTGCATTATCACATCGTGTTTGGAACCAAAAACCGCGCACCGTTCATTGATGTGGGGTGGCGACATCGACTTCATGAGTATCTCGGCGGGACTATTCGCGGACTCGGTGGGTTTCCAGAAGGCATCGGAGGGGTCGAGGATCACGTCCATCTGCTGGTGTCATTGAAGGCTACGCACAACCTGGCGGATGTGCTGCGGGAGTTGAAAAAGGCTTCTTCGGTATGGGTTCATGGCACGCTTGAGGAGAGGCAATTCGCTTGGCAAGAAGGGTATGCGGCTTTTACCGTCAGTGCGTCCGCGCTGGATGCGGTGCGGCGATATATTGCCAATCAGGAACAACACCATCGCGTAAAATCGTTTCGCGAGGAATTGGTTGAAATGCTGGAAAAAGCCGAGGTTGACTATAACCCAGACTATCTGTAACCAACATTGCTACGACCCCGCCGGGGTCGTGGCTTGTTCCGGGGGTGTCGCTACGCTCAACCCCCGGCTAATAGCTGGCAACCCTCCGGGTTGCAAAACGCCACCCTTGACTTGTGCCTCACGATCAGGCCGGGATGTGGCAATAAGAAAACGTGATAATAACTATTGATGGAGATAGGGGATAGCTGAATGGGTTGGGAACTGGCAGAAGTCGAAAAGCCTTTCGTCGAGCAACTGGCGGGCTTGGGTTGGGAATATGTGCAAGGCTGTCTTGATGATCCGACGAAGACCGGGCGGGCGAGTTTTGCTCACGCCATACAGGAAGCCACATTAAAGGCAAAGCTGCGCGAGTTGAACCTGCGCGGCGGCTTGCCTTGGCTGGACGAGGCGCGGCTTGCCGAAGCGGTGGCGGGACTGACGCGCATCGGCGTGGCGCGGCTGATGGAGGCGAACCAGATCGCCACCGAGCGGCTGTTGCTGGGGCTGACCGTCGAAGGCTTGGCGGATTGGGACAGCGGGCGCGGGCGGACGATCCGCTATGTCGATTGGGAAAACCCCGCCCACAACACTTTCACCGTCATCAGCCAATACCGGGTGGATTGCCTGCCCGGCTTCAATAGCGGCAAGGCGTTTATCATTCCCGACCTTGTGCTGCTGGTGAACGGCATCCCGCTGGTGGTGGTGGAATGCAAAAGCCCGTCAGTCGCGGAACCGCTGGCCGAGGCGGTGGATCAATTGCGCCGCTACAGCAATCAGCGCCGGGCGAACTTCGAGGTGGAGGACAACGAGGGCCACGAGCCTTTGTTTTACACCAACCAACTGTTGATCGCGACCAGCTTCGACCAGGCGCGGGTGGGTTGCATCGGTGCCTTGTTCGAGCATTTCGCCCGCTGGAAAACGGTCGTGGGCGTGGACGGCGCGGGTTCTGAGGCCGAAGTCGCCGCTGGACTATTAACCCGGCCCATCAATGCCGTTCGCCCTGAGCTTGTCGAAGGGCGGGTTTCGACAAGCTCAACCCGAACGGAATCGATAAATTGTTCAGATGGCTTAATAGGCAAATCCAGCTTGTCGGAACAGGAACGGCTGATCGCCGGGATGCTGGAAAAGCCTAAGCTGTTGGACTTGATCCGCCATTTCATCCTGTTCACCCAGACCGGCGGGCAGACGGTGAAGATCGTCTGCCGCTATCAGCAATACCGCGCCGTCAACAAAGCCATCCAACGCTTGCGCGTCGGCAAGACCCGCGCCGAAGACGGCGAGCATGACCGGCGCGGCGGCATCATCTGGCATACCCAAGGCTCTGGCAAAAGCTTGACGCTGGTGTTTCTGGTGAAGAAGCTGCGCACCCAGCCTACCTTGCGCCGCTTCAAGGTCGTCGTGGTGACAGACCGCAAGGACTTGCAGGTTCAACTGTCCGCCACGGCCTCGCTGACCGGTGAAATCGTGGACGTGGCAGGCAGCACGGCGGCGGTGAAGTCGCTAGTGAGTCGCAAAGGGCCGGGGCTGGTGTTCGCGATGATCCAGAAATACCGCGAAGGCGATGCTGCCGGGGAAGCGCCCTTAAAAGCCGAGGACTTGCCCTCCTCGCTGAAGGTTGGGGAACCCGTGGCATCGTCCTATGCGGGCAAGCCTGTCGAAGTCTTGAACGAGGATGAGGCCATCTTGGTGTTGGTGGACGAGGCGCACCGCACCCAGGCAGGCGATTTACACGCCAATCTGCTGGCGGGCCTGCCCAATTGCGCCCGGATTGGTTTCACCGGCACGCCCATCATCATGGGCGAGAAAAAACGCACCCATGAAATCTTCGGCGAGTTCATCGACCGTTACACCATCAAGGAATCGGAGCGCGACGGAGCCACTGTGCCAGTGCTGTACGAGGGCCGCACCGCCCAAGGCGCGGTGAAAGATGGCGCGAGCCTGGACGGGTTGTTCGAGGATTTGTTCCGCGAACGCAGCGCGGAGGAATTGGAAGCCATCAAGCGCAAATACGCGACCAAGGGCCAAGTGTTTGAAGCCCCTGCGCTGATCGCCGACAAAGCGAGGGATATGTTGCGGCATTATGTGGCCAACATCCTGCCCAACGGCTACAAAGCCCAAGTGGTGGCTTACAGCCGTTTGGCAGTGATTCGCTATTACACAGCATTCCTTGCCGCCCGCGACGAGCTGCTGGCCGAAGCCTGGGCGCTGCCGCCGGAAGACCAGGCATTGGATGATGAAGCGCTGTGCCTGCGTCCGCCGAAAGTGCAGGCGCGGATACAAGCTTGGCGTTACCGGGAAACCTTGACGAACATCGAGTTTGCCCCGGTGATTTCGGGCGGCAATAACGATGATCCAGCTTGGAAGCCTTGGACGGAGTCATCGGCACAAGACGGGCGCATCAAGCGCTTCAAAAAGCCGCTGTTCCATGCCGACCCGAAAAAAACCGACCCGCTGGCTTTCCTGATTGTGAAGTCGATGTTGCTGACCGGCTTCGACGCGCCCATCGAAGGCGTGATGTACTTGGATCGGCCCATCCGCGAGGCCGAGCTATTGCAGGCCATTGCCCGCGTCAACCGCACCGGCCACGGCAAACGCGCCGGTATCGTCGTGGATTATTACGGCGTGGCGAACCATCTGAAACAGGCGCTGGCGGCTTATACCGACGAAGACGTGGAAGGGGCTTTGCAGAGCCTGAAGGACGAGGTGCCGATTTTGCGGGATCGGCATTTGCGCGTGGTCGATCTGTTCCGCAGTCGGGGCTTGGCATCGGTGGAGGACACGGAAGCCTGCGTGGCCGCGCTGGCCGATGAAAAACTGCGGGCCGAATACACCGTCAAGCTCAAGCAATTCCTATCCTCCCTCGACCTGGTGCTGCCGCGCCCGGAAGGCCTGCCCTTTGTCCGCGACGCGAAAAAACTGGCGTTCATCTATGCCCGCGCTCGCAACCGTTACAAAGACACCCCCGAACTCGGCAAGGACGTGGGCGCGAAAGTGCGCAAGCTGATCGACGATCATGTTATCTCGTTAGGGATAGACCCGAAGATTCCGCCTATCTCGCTAACCGATGCCGACTTCGACACCCATGTCTCCCGCCAGGCCAACAGCCGTGCGAAAGCTTCGGAGATGGAGCATGCGATTCGCTCCCATGTCCGCAAACACCTGGACGAAGACCCGGTGCTTTACCGCAAGCTCAGCGAACGGCTGCGGGACATTCTCAAGCAGCTCAACGAGCAATGGGACGAGTTGATCGCCGCGCTTCAGAAGATCATCGACGAGTTGCGTGAAGGCAAGGCGAGTGGCGAGGACGGCTTGCCGGATGTGCCCGAGCATTGCCTGCCATTTCTGCGCCTGCTGATAGAAACTGTCGGCGACGATAAGCCAGCAGATGCGGCTTTGCTGCAAAAGCGGGTCGATTTGACCGTAGAACTGGTGGAGTTTATCTCGGAAGAAATAAGGCTGGTCGGCTTCTGGCGACCCAGCCGCAAAGCGCAGCAAGAGGGATTGCAAACGGCCATTTTTGAACGGCTGATGGCTTCGGGCCTGGTCGATCTCGCCAAGGTGGAGGCGCTGGTGGATCGCCTGATGGAACTTGCGCGGGCCAATCAAGACAAGCTGGTTGAGGCATGAGTGCCCAGCCAGCCATTTTGCAAGTCGATGACTTGCGTTTTGAAGTCAAGCGCAGCAGCAGGCGGCGGACGTTGGAAATCACGGTGGATCGTGGCGGCGAACTGGTGTTGGCCGCGCCGCCTGAGGTGGACGAGGAACGGCTGTGTGAATTCGTGCGGGAAAAGCGCTTCTGGATTTACACCAAGCTCGCCGAAAAGGAGCATCTGCAAAAAACCGTGCCGCCGAAGGAATTTGTCAACGGCGAGGGTTTTCTGTACTTGGGCCGCAGTTACCGGCTGCTGTTGGTGGACGGCCAAGACGCGCCGGTCAAGCTGCAACAGGGCCGGTTCAAGCTGCGCCGCGATCTGGCCGACGAAGGCCGCGAGCATCTGGTGCGCTGGTATAGCCTGCGCGGCAAGGCGTGGCTATGGCAGAAGTCCAAGGAGTTTGCCAATCGCATGGAGGTGAAACCGGCAGGTGTGAAGGTGCAAGACCTAGGCTACCGCTGGGGTTCCTGCGGCAAAGGCGGTTGGCTCTACTTCCATTGGAAAGCCATCCTGCTGCCGTCGCGCATCGCCGAGTACGTGGTGGTGCATGAACTGGCCCACCTACACGAACCCCATCACACCCCGGAATTCTGGAAGCGCGTGGAGCGGGCCATGCCGGACTATGAGCGCCGTAAAATCTGGCTTGCTGAGCAGGGAATGGCTGTGGAGGGGCTTTGACGGGTTTAGCCGCAAGGAATTGACGCCAACGTCGCGGCCGGCCTGGAGTCGATCCTGACCGCCCCGGCGCAGGCGCGGCTCGACGCCAAAAAAGTCCGCCACCGGCTGACGGCCCTGTTCCTCCAGAACCCCGGCCTGGACCGCAAAGGCCGCAACCCGCCCAGGGAAAATCCTCCGCAAGGGTATTGCTGAATTTTCACAAGCGGCAGAAAAAATATTGTTTTTGACAAGCTTATGCTTAACTTAATGGCAGTGGCGCGCCGCGTGGGAACGATCTAACTTAAGAACCGATCCGCGGCGCGCGGGAACCTAAAGCCTTCACCTTCCAACCCACACCATGCAAATCATCAAATCCATCCCCCCCTTGCGCGAAACCCTGAAAAACTGGCGCGCCAAAGGCGAAACCGTCGCCTTCGTCCCGACCATGGGCAACCTCCACGCCGGCCACACACGCTTGGTCGAGCGGGCCAAATCCGAGGCCGACAAAGTGGTGGCGAGCATTTTCGTCAATCCCGCCCAATTCAGCGCCGGCGAGGATTTCGGCGCTTATCCGCGCACGCCCGACGAGGACATAGAGAAATTGCGGGAAACCGGCGCCGACTTGCTGTTCATGCCGGACGCGCAGGCGGTTTATCCCGCCGGCGCGGCGACCTTCGTCGAAGTGCCGGGGCTTTCCGAGATCCTGTGCGGGGCGTCCAGGCCCGGGCATTTCCGCGGCGTCGCCACCGTGGTGTGCAAGCTGTTCAACCTGGTCCAGCCGGACGTGGCGCTGTTTGGCGAGAAGGATTTCCAGCAACTGGCGGTGGTCCGCCGCATGGTGGCCGATTTGAACTTGGCCGTCCGCGTCGTCGGCGTGCCCACGGTGCGCGAGCCCGGCGGCTTGGCGATGAGTTCGCGCAACGGTTATTTGAGCGAAGCGGAAAAGCAGCTTGCCGCCTTGCTATACCAAAGCCTGCTGGCGGCCCAGGCGGCGCTGGAGGCCGGCGGGCGGGACTACCGGGCCATCGAGGCGGCGCAGGCGGAAGGCTTGCGCGGGGCGGGCTTCAGGCCGGATTATTTCGCCATCCGCGGCCTGGATTTGGCCGAGCCGGGGGCGGATGAAACCGCCTGGGTGATCCTCGCCGCCGCCTGGCTGGGGCGGGCGCGGCTGATCGACAATGTGCAGGTCCGGGTTTAAGACGATCCGGCGAACAATCCGTTTACCACGCCCAAACTCGGGCTATTGTTGCTAGGCTTATGGCCTTCCGGCATAATTCCAACCTCTTTACAGCCCTGGACAAGGTCAATCCATGCAAACCACCCTATTGAAAGCCAAGTTGCACAGGGCGCGCATCACCCATGCGGAGCTTGAGTATGAAGGCTCTTGCGCAATCGACGGCTATCTGTTGGATCAAGCAGGCATCAGGGAGTACGAGCAAATCCACATCTACAACGTCAACAACGGTTCGCGCATCACCACTTACGCCATCCGCGCCCAGGAAGGCTCAGGGGTCGTGTCGATCAACGGCGCGGCGGCCCGCCACGCCTCCGTCAACGACATCGTCATCATCGCCGCCTACGCCATCCTGAACCAGGCCGAGCTGGCGAGCTTCCAGCCCACGTTGATCTATGTCAACGAGCAGAACAAGATCGTCCGCACTGGCCACGCCATCCCCGTCCAGGCCGCTTGAAGCCTTGACGCGCCGGCGCTAAACAGGCAAGCCCCGGCTCCCGCCAGGAGCCGGGGCTCTACGCGGCCCGGGGCAACCGCGCTATGTTGCCTGCCATCCGGCACGACGGGAAATCTCACGCATCCGCGTCCCGCGCCGCTTGACAGCCCCACCGGGCCGGCCGAAGCTATAGGCGCTTTGCCACCCCAGGAGGACGCCATGAAAGAGCATACCGAGCAGGTTTATACCGAGGCGGAAATCGCCCGGAAACTGGCCGAGGAACTGCCGCGCTGGTATTACGAAAACGGCTGGATACGGCGCAAATACCGCACCAGCGGCTGGAAGGCGACGCTGATGGTGGTCAACACCGTCGGCCACCTGGCCGAGGCCGCCTGGCACCATCCGGATCTGACTGTGTCTTTCGCGTTCGTCATCGTCAAGCTGACGACCCATTCCGCCAAGGGCGTCACCGACAAGGATTTCGCGCTGGCGAAGAAAATCGAGTCGGTCGTGCAATGGGACGCCAGGGCCGAAAGCGGCGGCGTGCTGGAAGGGACGCCAGACGACCCGCGCTTCAAATACATCAAGCGGGACAGTCAAGGCTTAGGCGAATCCTAGTGCCGCTGAGTCCACCACTCCCTGTCCCGGCCGCCGGTCATCCCGTTTTCCACGCAATGCTTGATGAACACCAGCAAGGCTTTGATGGCGTCATCCTGGGTCGGGTAAGGCCCACGGACGCCTTCGCGGGCGCGGAAAAACCATTCTTCCTGGCCCAGCGCGCAACCCGCGGCTGGAAAAATGCGATTGGCCACCTGAAAAAACATCTTAGCCACCCCTCGTCAGATTAAATAAAACACGCCTCCAGCCGACTGGACGCGCGCCGGCGCGCGTCACAGGCGGTCGCTAAACCCGTAAGGCACCGACTGCGCCAGCCGCCGCGCCTCCTCGCGCAGCTTCCTGCGGTTCAGCATGAAGCTCAGGCGGCCGCCGCCGCACTGCCGCCACAGCCAGGCCGCGCGGATGCCGGCCAGCAGCAAGGCGCGGATCTTGTTGGCGTTGGCCGGATTCTCCAAATACACCTGCTCCCCCACCACCACGATGCGCGGGCTGAGTTGGCTGATGTTGTTCTGGTACAGGTCGGCCAGGCCGGCCAGCACGTTCTCATGGACGGCGCCGAAATGCGCCGCCTGCACGTTGGCCCGTTCCAGGCCCAGCCGGACGGCCTTGCACATGGCCTCCTGCCGCCGGTATTTGCCTTCCAGGTACACCAAGGCCGCCGCGTAGCGCGCCAATTCCGCGTCCACCGTTTCGCTCTCGCCCAACTGCCGCTCCAACAGCGCCAAGCCGCCTTTCAGCGGCTTCAGCCCGCCATAGACCTCAGGCACGCTGTCGGCGTTGATCCGCAACAGGCTGGCGACGCAGGTTTCCAGATCGTCGGGGTCGGCCGCGCCGGTGCGGGCGATGTCACGCACCAACTGGACGGCCAAGGCCAGAGCGGCCAGCGCGATGGTTTGATTGCTCAGGGTTTTAATCATAGTGGCGGAACGAATCCTCAAGCTTCCCGGCGATTGTATTTGACGGCATTGCCCCGGGCCAAGGCAACCGGATATTTTTCCCCGTTTTTACGGATTTTTTCCTCCACCGCGAGCGCCAGGTCGATGCCTAGCTGGTCGGCCAGGCGCAGCAGATAAATCATCACATCGGCCACCTCCTCCTTGACCCGCGCGTAGTCGGACGGCCGCTCCGCCAGCTTACGCGAGTCCTCCTCCTTCAGCCACTGGAAGGGCTCCAGCAACTCGGCGGCTTCCACGGCCAGCGCCGTGGCGAGGTTCTTGGGGCTGTGGAATTGCTCCCAGTCGCGTTCCTGCGCGAACTCCCGCAGCTTTTTCTGCACAGATTTGATATCCAAAGCACGGTCTCCTGTCGCAAAGGGATGTTTTTTTTCGCCCGGAATAAGCGAGAATAGAGCCTAGCGGTTAAAAAACCAATGAGTGGCGGCATGCTTGCGCACAGCGACACCCCAAGCCCGGCCTTATTATCCTTAAAAATTGTTCGCGCGTGAGGGTTAAAAACGTGGATAACCTAATTCAAGACCTGCAAAAGACCATTGAAGCGCTGGAAACCCTGAGCGACCAGCCGGCGACGGCGGGTGAACAGATAGACGAGCTGCTCGACCAGTTGTTCCAGCAAAAAATCGACCTGGTCGCCACGACGCTGAACGTCGCGTCCCCGCCCTACCAACAAGCGGCGCTCGCCATGAAGCAGGCCGCCGGCCAAGCGGCGCGGGCGGTCAAGGAGCCCGCGCAGCTTGCCGAGGCGACCGGTGCCGTGGCCGAGGCCATCACCAAGCTGGCCAAGCTGCTGGACAGCGTGATCCCCGGCCATTGAGGGGCGGCTGATGCACGCCGCCTCCTGCCCCTGCGGCTCGGCGCTCGCGTTCGCCGAGTGCTGCGGGCCTTTCCTGTCCGGCGCGGGCCGGCCGGCGACCGCCTTGGGCCTGATGCGCTCAAGATACACGGCGTATTGCCTGCGCGAGGCGGCTTATTTGCTGAAAACCTGGCATCCCCGCACGCGCCCCGAGACGCTGGATTTCAGCGGCGACGCCACGGAATGGACAGGACTGGCCATTGTACGCCAAGACGCCGGCGGCGCGGAGGCCGCGCAAGGCGTCGTGGAATTCGTCGCGACGTATCGGCAGGACGGGGTTTTGCGGCGCATGCATGAAAGCAGCCGCTTCGTCAAAGAAGATGGCGCTTGGATCTACCTGGACGGCACCGTCTTCCCCGAGCCCAAACCAGGCCGCAATGATCCTTGCCCCTGCGGCAGCGGCAAGAAGCACAAGAAATGTTGCGGCTAGGCCGCCTTGCGCCCATCCAACCTTTGCCAAGGAGCCACCCACATGAGCGCGCCCCATCACGAACGCTGCCCGCCCATCAGCGAGGAAGCCTACCAACGCCTGGCCGAGCGGATGGGCCGCTGCCACCTGGATCTGCGGCTGGGGATCGAGCATGACCGCGAATCCTGGGTGTTCGGCCAGGGCCGCAGCTTCTTCCACATCGAAAACTGGTATTCCGTCCACGGCCTGCTCCGCCAGGCGCTCAAGCTCTGCCTGCTGCACGAGCGCGGCCGGCGCAACGCGCGGCGCATCGAGATCCGCCGCAACGAATTCGTCTTCAAGCATCTGCCGGCAGCCTTCGACGGCTACACGCTGCTGCACCTGAGCGACCTGCACCTGGACGCCGCCGCCGACATCCCCGAGGCCCTGGTCGACGCCCTAGGCCGCGCGGGGGCTTACGACGCCTGCGTGCTGACCGGCGACTACCGGGTGAAGACCTTCGGCCCCTACCAAAAAGCCATGGAAGGCATGGCCCGGGTGCGCGGACACCTGGCCGGGCCGGTCTACGCCATTTTGGGCAACCACGACACCATCCGCATGGCGCCGGGCCTGGAAGATTCAGGCATGCGGCTGCTGTTGAACGAAGCCGTCCCCATCGAACGGGCCGGCGCCACGATCTGGCTGGCCGGCATCGACGACCCGCACTATTACCGCGCCGAAAATCTGGAGAAAGCCACCGATCCCATCCCCGAAGGCGCGGTGTCCATCCTGCTGTCGCATTCCCCGGAAATGTACCGCCACGCCGCCTACGCCCGCTTCGACGCCATGTTGAGCGGCCACACCCACGGCGGGCAAATCTGCCTGCCCGGCGGCGTCCCCGTCATCCTCAACGCCAACGCCCCCCGCGCCTTCTGCAACGGCCCTTGGCACTACCATGGCCTGCAAGGCTACACCTCGGTGGGCTCGGGCGTCTGCATCGTCGATGTGCGGCTGAACTGCCCGCCGGAAATTACTTTGCATACCTTGCGGCGGGGGTGAGGCGGGCGGGCCGACTTATTTCATCGTTTCCACCCACGTTGGAGCGCCTGGCGGAGAAGAGGTGTTTCTCGCGTCCATAAGTCCTGTTTGCCTTGTCGTAGTTTTTGATAAACAATGGGTTGGGCATTGTTTTCCGTGGTTATACGCCTAAACACTTATGTGTTATACACCTGCGCAAGCGCCGGACTCGTTGCGCGTGTTGCGTTTCCGCGCAAGTTCTGCAACGATTGGCCCAACCGCCTCGGAGCGTCCGGGGAAAGGAGGGGTGCTTGTCCCGCCCACGAGTCCCGTTTGCTTTGCCAACATTGTTTAAAAACAATGGGTTGTCGCGGCTCTGGCGTGATTATGCACCAGCCCTTTCAAAATATTATAAAGAGCAGCAATAATACCTATGTTTGATTCAATATTGCAGTGTTTGCCATGTTAGAGAAATTCCGCCAGAAAACCCCGCTGCCCTGCTTGCTGATGGGCCTTTTGGAACGCTGCTTCTCCGCGCAGAGGCTGAACGCGCTGTTCGCCGAGCACGCGCAAGTGCAGTACGAGCGGGAAGTCCTGTTCGCCAGCGTGTGCGACCTGATGCTGGGCGTGGTACTGAAAATCCACCCCTCGATCCACGCCGCCTACCAGAACAGCCCGGAACCCCTGGGCATCACCGTCTCCGCGCTCT
>Ga0265316_10006518_pt1 | contig 11133 bp, 11 predicted proteins | sample 4522metaG_FD_202092 | JGI IMG/M metagenome (GOLD analysis project Ga0265316, IMG submission 202092) | Rhizosphere microbial communities from Carex aquatilis grown in University of Washington, Seatle, WA, United States - 4-5-22 metaG | ecosystem: Host-associated > Plants > Roots > Rhizosphere >...
GGGCCAGGCCCAGCTCCGCGGCCGCTGTCTTTGCAAGCGGATTCAGACGCGAATAGTTGTTGTTGAACCTGCCCAGCGCGCCGACGAAATACGAGGACCGTGAGTGCCGGCAATGCTTGGATGTGGAGTATGGAACGATGAACTCGTTTGTGAGGGAAAGATAGTCATCCACCGGAGAGTGCCCTGCGTCAGTGGATGCCACATCACCGTCGTAGAATGCGTATTCCTTCTCATGAGAGAGGCCAATGTATTCGGTCTCCCGCTGGAAAGTCGGGAACTTCGGAAGCAGGCTCGTGAGGAGCGCCAGTGAGGCCTTTGCGTCCGGCACCATCTGCTGCTCCAGCATGGTGCGGATCCATGTGAGGTCGGCCGGCGTGGGGAGCTTTGTGAACCCGCCCGGCACGAGCCTGTTGGGGTGGATCGTCCTTCCCCCGAGCTTGTCGCAGATGTCGTTGGCAAGCTTCTTCATGCGGAGCGCCATTTTGACCACGTCCGGATGCGTCGCGGCGAGCGGAACTACTGAAGACACTCCGAGGAGATCAGGGGCCGCCAGGAAGTAGATGTGCAGGACGTGGCTCTGCATGGTGGCGCCGTAGATCAGGAGCTTCCGCAGGAGAACGGTCTGCTCGCTCACGTCGATTCCGAGCGCCTTTTCCGTGGCTTTCAGCGACGTCATCTGGTGGCCGACCGAGCAGATCCCGCAGATGCGCGAGGTGATCAGGGCGATGTCGGTGTACGGATAGCCCTTGAGCATGGCCTCGAAATAACGGGGAGGCTCCACCACCTCCAGGTGCGAAGTGAGCAGCTTCCCTTTCTTCATGTCGATGACGATGTTCCCGTGTCCCTCCACCCGGGTGACGTACGGGACCTCGATGCGCAGGTTCGTATCACTCATCGCGCTTCTCCTCCAGCTCCACGTAGTTGGAGTTGAACATGGCGAACCGGTTTCTGATCTGGTGCATGGAAAGCTTGTACTTTTCCATTACGTCCCGGGCCGCGTTCTTGTTCAGATCAGGGACCACGCCCCTGCATCCGAAGCAGTAATGCCCGTTGGACGGGCAGGCCGCGCCGCATCCGGCCCGGGTGACAGGCCCCATGCAGACGGTGCCATAGTCGTACAGGCACTCGTTCTCCCGCGCTTTGCACTCCACGCATACCGCGTAGTCGGGGATGAAGGGCTGCTTGCCGGTGAGGATGGCGGAGAGGACTCTCTTGAACTCCTGGTTGTCCATGGGGCAGCCAGGCACGACATAGTCCACCTTGACCACGTCGGCGATGGCCTGGGCCTTGATGGACGGGAAGAGGTACTTGTCCTTGCCGTACACCTCTTCCTTGACCTGGTCAATGTTCATGCGGTTTCGTATGGCGTTGACGCCCGCAATATGCGCGCACGCGCCCAGCGCCACGAGGATCTTTGCCTGGCGCCTGATTGTGTGGATCCGCTCCACGCAATGGGGGGTGCTGATGGAGCCCTCGACGAACGCGATCTCGTAGTCGTTCCCCCGGTCCGAGATGGCCTCCCTGAAGTTGACGATCTCCACGAGCTCGAGGATGCCCAGCAGGTCCTCTTCGAGGTTGAGCTTGGAAAGCTGGCAGCCTTCGCAGGAAGTGAAATCGAAGAACGCTACCTTCGGCCTGCTCATTGTATGGCCTCCTTCAGGTCCCGGATTTTTCCATAGTTGAACACGGGGCCCTCCTGGCATACATAGATGCTGTTGATCTGGCAGTGGCCGCATTTTCCGACGCCGCATTTCATTCGTCGTTCCAGGGAAACATATATCTGCTCGTCACGCAGGCCCTTTGAGCGCAGGGCGAGGATGGCGTACTTGTACACCACGGGAGGGCCGCAGATGGCCGCCACGGTATTTCCCAGATCAAGAGTGAGCTCGGGAATGAGCGTGGTGATGACCCCGACATGCCCCTTCCAGCCCTCCACGGCCCGGTCCACGGTCACCCGATAGTCGACGTCTTTTCGTTTCTCCCAGGACGCGCGCACGTCATTGAACAGGAACTCCGCCGGAGATTTCGCGCCGTAGAGCACGATGATCCGTCCGAACTTTGTTCTCTCCTTGTCGTGCATGAGGGTATCGATGAGAGACTTGAGCGGCGGAAGCCCGAGCCCCGCGGCAACGAACAGAACATCCTTTCCCTGGAGCTCTTCCGTGCAGAATCCTTTGCCGAACGGCCCCCGGATCCCCACCTTGTCACCGGGGGAAAGACGGTGAATAGCTTCGGTCACGTTGCCGACACGGCGCACCACCATTTCGAACGAGCCTTTCCTGAGTGGAGAGGAGCAGATCGAGATGGGCGCCTCTCCGATGCCGAAGAGGGAAACCTGGACGAACTGTCCCGGCTGGTGCCCGAGGTCTCTTCCCCCCGGAAGTCTCACTTCAAAGAGGGTTTCGATGGCAGTCATCTTCTCGGTGCGCACGATTTCAGCGATTTCCGGAACATAAATGTTCTTCGTTTCCACTTCGTTCCCTCCTATAGAAGGGCGTTCATCACATCGACGATATTGATGGCTGCGGTGCACTGCCTCACGCACCTGCCGCATCCCACGCAGAAGGGCTGACCTTTCCCGTCCGTGATATAGGCGAACTTGCGCGACATCCGATGACGTACGCGGTCGTGTCTCTTTTCCCGAAACGCCTCGCCTCCCGCCACCGCGGTGAAGGAGAGGAACTGGCAGGAGTCCCATTTGCGCACCCGCTCACCTTCATCCGTGCCCAGCCTGGTCTGGTCGTCCACGTCGAAGCAGTAGCAGGTGGGGCAGCAGATGTTGCACGTGCCGCACGAATGGCATTCACGCGCCGTCTTCTGCCAGACGGGGTGGGTGTATGCACCGTGAAAGATCTCCCTGATGCCTGCCACGGATTGCCTGAGCTTGTTCTTGAAATGCACGACAGGCTCCCCGGCGCAATCACAGGGGACCAGCACGGGAGCCAGCTCTTTCAGCAGGGCCGCGCCCTGCTCGGTGAGCGCTTCGACACGATAGTGCGCGTCGAACCTCGTGAGAAAAAGGTCGAATCCTTCCTTCAAGGTCGTTGGTATGCCGACCGACTCGGCGAAGTGATGCTCGTCGGGGACGTAGCTTACCCCGACAAACAGCGAGCCCTGGCGGCGTGCGTTCCACGTGTCATCGTGCACGCCGGCGTGAAACGCGTAGTCAAGCCTGAGGAGGCCCTGCAGCTCATAGTTATGGATGCCGAAATAGACGGTCGGCTGCGCGTCGAAGGCGGGCGCAGAAACGGCCTGGCTGCTTCGATTGTAGCGTAGGAGAACCTCAGTGGGAGGGAGAAAGAACTTTTTCAGCGGAAGGATCGTCGTTGGGTAGTCGAGGATGACAGCGGAGGTGTCGTCAATCGCAGAGAAGACGAAGCTCCTGCCCTTTGACACCGGGGCAACCACCCGGTGATTCCTGCCGAGGATGGAGACAGCATCCGGGATCTTTGAGTCTGGGATTGCCTGCTGCATATCTGGGCTTCCTCCGTTGAAGGACGTGGCAACTAAGCGAGCGCAACAACTAGGTAGCCACTATTCAATCATTGTAGACCAATTTTGTCAAGAAATCGTGAATCCAGGCACGACATAATTGCCCGGCAAGAAAAGAGCTCAGGCTTGTCACTTCACATGCCGTCTGCTAAGATCGCCGCCACCATGATTCTCTACCTGATCGCGGCGGTGCCGTTGATTTTTTCCCTTGTGGTCTTCCTTCCGTGGAATGAGAGGCGGGCGCCGCGCACTCTCACCCTCATGGCGACCTTCCTCAAGGGGGCGCTCGTCTTCCTGCCGGCCTACCTCGTGATCCTTCTCATGCGCGGTATTTTCGGCTTCTCCTACGAGGGCGTTCTCCTGTATCTTTCGCTCCTTCTGCATGATCACCTCGTGCCGGTGCTCGCAGGGCTCGGCGGGTTTCTGCTCCTTCAAAGGAAGCTGGACATCTCCCGTGATGATGAGACGATATTCCTGACGGTCTTTTCCTTCCTCGCTGGTTTCTACGGGATGTTGAATCTGACTGACGCCTTCTTTGCCTCAGGCAGCTGGGATCCCTATGCTCTTTATCTCCTGCCTTCTCTCAGGCTGGCGACCGTTCTGTTCGTATCCCTGTTTGCCCAGAGGTTTTTCCGGTGGGAAGGGACCGATGGAGTGCTCTTCTGCGCTGCGGCCGCGGGGCTGGCCGTCCTGCTCGATTTCTCGAGCTTTTTCTGCCGAATCAACCGCTCAGGCTGGTCCATCCTTCTTGCGGTCGTTCCACTCCTGCTGGCGATATCCTTCTTTGCGATGCGTTTTCCGCGCGCGCTCAGGGATTGAAACGCCGGGCCTGCTGAAGCCTCCGGACGAGGGCGCCCCCTGGCAGAGAAAGCTCAGCGCGGGTCGCGGGCAAGGATTCCGCGGCCGAGCACCTTCACGAGGGTTCGCGCGTCGATCTTGATTTCCGGCTGTCCCTGCCTGCGGAACAGGTTGGGGTCATTCGACAGCGTGGTGTGCACCAGGTAATAGAGAAGCTGCGCACACTCTTCCACGTCAATCTCAGGGCTGAAAATCCCCTGCTCGATTCCCTGTTCGAGGATTGAGCGGACCAGCTCCACCCCTTCAGCGAAAAAGTCCTTCGAGTAGCGGGACTCTGCCCAGCGGGCAAGCAGGTCATTGCCCGGTTTGAAAAGGTCGCGGAAAATTGGGTAGGTGTCGAGGAACCACGCGAACGTCGTGATGAAAATATCCAGCTTTTCCATTGCGTTCGGGGCGGACTTCACGCGCTGGTTGTACTGGTAGTGGAACTCGTTGTAGGTCTCCAGCATGACCGTATTGAACAGCTCTTCCTTGTTCTTGAAGTAGTTGTAAAATGTGGGCTTCGAGATCCCGATCTCGGCGATGAGGGCGGAGAGCGAGGCGCCGCGGTATCCGTAGGTGTGAAAATACTCCCGCGCCTTCTCGACGGTCTTTTCTTTCTTCTCTTCCATTTTGAGGCATCGGAGTCCCCGTCGTCTTCACGCCGGAGGCCCGTCTCTGCTACACCCGGCCGGCGCTCCCCAGTACTTCCTTGTTCTTTCGTTCGATGAGCTTCGTGAGCTCCTCCCGCGCGGGACCCAGGTAGCCACGGGGATCGAATCCTTTCGGGTCTTCCGCGAATGCTTTACGAATCATTGCTGTGATCACGAGCCTGCCGTCAGAATCGATGTTGATTTTACACACGCTGGAGGCCGCGGCCCGGCGCAGCTGCTCTTCCGGAATGCCCGCCGCGCCTTCCATCTTTCCGCCGTACTTGTTGATCATGTCCACGTACTCTTTGAGGACGGATGAGGCGCCGTGCAGGACGATGGGGAATCCGGGAATCCTCCGTTCGACCTCCTCCAGGATGTCGAACCTCAGGGTGGGCAGGGGTTCGCCCGGCTTCACCTTGAATTTGAACGCGCCGTGAGACGTGCCGATCGAGATCGCGAGGCTGTCCACGCCGGTCTTCTTGACAAAATCCTCCACGTCGTTCGGGTCGGTATAGTGCGAGGTCTCCGCGTGCACCTCGTCCTCTATGCCCGCGAGGACGCCCAGCTCCCCTTCAACCGTGACGTCGTACTTGTGCGCAAAGTCCACGACCTTTTTTGTGAGCTCCGCATTTTTTTCGTAGGGATGCGCGGAGCCGTCGAACATGACCGAAGAGAATCCGCTCTCGATGCAGGACACTGCCAGCTCGTACGTGTCTCCGTGATCAAGATGAAGGGCGACAGGAACCGGCACGCCGGACGCCTTGATCATCTCCATGGCGCCCTGCGCCATGTACTGGAGGAGTATCTGGTTGGCATATTTGCGCGCGCCCTTTGACACCTGCAGGATGACCGGGGACCTGCTGGTGATGCACCCCTGGATGATTGCCTGCAGCTGCTCCATGTTGTTGAAGTTGTATGCCGGGATGGCGTACTTGCCCGCCATTGCCTTGCGGAACATCTCGCGCGTATTCACGAGGCCGAGCTGTTTGTAGCTGACCATTCTTTATCCTCCGGGAAAAGGTATGGACTAATATCCTTTGATGGGCATAGACTGTCAAGGGCTCGAGGTTGCCCATCGCCCCCGTGAAGAAGTCCTTTGCACTTGCAATTCCCGCGCTGTGTATTCTGCTCCTGTCCGGATGCAGGAACGGACCGCTCATGTTCTCATTCGAGCAGCCATTCTGGATATCCCTCGGAGATGACGCGCAGGTCCGTCTTTCTCTGATGCGCGCGGCGGTCCAGCACGGATACCTGCCGCGCATTTTCGTCAGAGGGCCGCAGGAGAATCCCGCCGCACACCTGGCCCAGGACATATCTGCCGGACGCTTTCGGACGGTGGTGGTGGGACCGCTGCTCTCCTTCGAGTGGCAGGGATATGTCCCGCAATCTCCCCGCACACACTTCATATTGATAGGCGCAGAGGAGGATCTGCCGCAGAACGCGATCGCGCTCGTCTACAACAGGACGCGCGCATTCAGCGCGGCCGGCTTCGCAGCAGGAGCGTCCGTGCGCGAGCGAGTCCGCGGTGACGTGTCCCTTGCGCTCGGCTCGCGCATCGGGATTCTGCTGAATGCCAGCTCGCCGCTGACGGCTGCGGAGACGGACGGATTCGTTGCGGGAGTGGCGGAGGCCCTGGATGGCGCGCGACCGGCGGTCAGGGTGCTGGCGGATGGCACGGACCGGCCGGGTGTAAAGGCCGCCATCGAGCAGATGCGCGCCCAGGGAGTTGAGATCTTTCTTCTGGGATTGGGAAGTCTCGACACGTGGTGCCTGACAGTGATGAAAGACGCGGGCGGCTGCGCCGTCGTGGCAGATTGGGCCTCCTCGGGCGCTCTTCCCGCACAGGTGTTCCTATCTGTGGAAGAAGACATCCCTGCCGGCATTTCGCGGGCGCTGGCGCATACAGCGCCGGACGTCCGCATGGTGGACGGACCGGTGCGCATCGTGGCCGGAGAAGCGCGGGAGATTCCGGCTGTTGCCAGGTCAAGGCTCAGGGGCTGACTGCCGCATCTCTGCCATGATCACACAGAGCGTTATGGCGGGTTGTGCAGTGCGTAGAAAGTTGCTGCCCGGCGCATCGTCGTGCTGCCTCGATCGTGGAGGCGAGGCTTCGCGCGGGAAAAAGATTTGACAAGGCATACCCATGGAAATATAATTCCTGATGAGACGGATATCTAGTAGATTGAGCAGAAGGAGACGCGCATGAGGCCAGGATTGAGAGCGTTCCTCGGCACGATGCTTGTATTAGCGTTTTTTCTCCCCACCGCCCTCGCAATGGGTGACGAAATCACGACATCAATAACCTCGAAGAACATTGCCACGTGGGATGATCCTGCCAGCGCGGGAAACTGGATCGTGCAGGGAAGCCGGTATGCCACGCAAGGCTTCCCGGAAATGCACATTGTGAAAGCATGGCCCGAGGCTTTGTACGGAAAGAAGACGGAGGGGAAGAACCTCGGCTCTCTGGGCATCCACGGAAGATTTGATCGGAGGTCCTACAACACAATCGAGATCATTCCGGCCACGAAAGACAACGCGGGCAAGCTCCAGCCCGCAACCCTGTCGCTTCCCGGGCATGCGCAGAGCATTGACTGCTGGGTGTGGGGCGCGAACTACAATTTCACTCTGGACGTCTACATACGGGATTATCAGGGAATCGACCATGTCCTGCACATGGGATCGCTGCTGTTTGCAGGTTGGAAGCACCTTTCTGCGCCGATCTCCGGCGCCATCCCTCAATCGCGCAACTACATCCCCCGTTATGCCGGTCTCGAGCTGACGAAAATGGTCATCACGACAGCGCCGGATGAAAAAGTGGACGACTTCTACTTTTTCATCGACGAGCTGAACGTGTTGACGGACCTCTCCGTGACGCGATTCGACGGGGATGAGCTGGCAGACCCGGATAGCCTCAATTCTCTCTGGCAGCAGGGAACCAAATAGGAGACGCCAAGATGAAGACACGATTGACCATCACCCTGCTCGCTTTTGCCGCCCTGGTGAGCGGCCCCGCGTTTGCACAGAATGTGGTGGCGGGCACGCCGAACCCGGCGGATATCGGCAAAGACCAGGCCCAGCAGCTCTTGAAGGAAGTTTCCATCGACAAGTTCGAGGACGCGGCATTCTGGGAAGCCTCGATGCCCCTCGACATGGGTATCGTCTCGGCCAAGAGACTTGGCGGGTCACCGGCGGGAAAGCAACCCATACCGGATGAAAGCTCCCTGGGGATCAAGGAAGAGGACAAGTATGTCCTGGGCGTGAAGGTGAGCTTCTTCCGCAGGGGAGACTCGTTCTTCGTCATCCATCCGGCCACCCCTCTTGCCGTCGAAGGAATTGTGAAGACTATTTCGGTCTGGGTGGTCGGAAGGAATTTCAACCACACGCTGAAAGTCATTTTCGAAGACTACGCCGGCCAGCAGCAGCAGCTCTCCATGGGCACACTCAATTTTGTCGGCTGGAAAAAACTCACCGTGGCCATTCCCCCGAGCATCCAGCAGGCCGAATTTCACTATGCGTACCGGACCGGCATACGGATAAGGGGCTTCGAGGTGGACACGGATCCCCTGGATTCCTACGGGGTGTACTACCTGTACCTGGATGACCTGAGGGCTGTCACGGACCTGTTCGGAGAGTCGAAGAGAGACGTGGACGACATGTCCGACGGCTGGTAGGAATCTTTCACACTGTGTCGCAACATGGGCCCGTACGGCTCGCCACCGGCGATCCACGCGGGCTTTTCTTTTGGCATTCGGAATGCTAAACTTCCTTTCATGACTCCAGAGGAGGAACTGAAGCGCCTCAACAAGCTTATCCGTCAGTACGAGGCGGTCTACCGCACAGCCGCGAATGCGGATCAAAAAGAGAGGGTTCAGCGTCAGCTCAAGAAATTCCAGGGTTTCCGGCAGAAAATTCTCGCCATGAATGTGATAGACGAGCGTGCCCTGGAAGAGAGCGCTCCCGAAGAGGAGCCTCTCGAAGAGTTCCCGGTTCTTGCCCTGCTCATTACGGAAAACTCGGGCCTCAACGCGGACAAGCGCATCGCGTCATTCGCCGCAAAAGACGCCGCGCCGACCTCCCTGCAGAATGAGATGTTCCATCTTGCTCTCTATGTTGCGTTCTACGAGCGGGAGTTCCTGCCCTTTCTCACAGAAAAGCATTTGAAGCTGGACCTGAAGTTTTCCATGGACAGGGACGCGTTCTACAACACCTTCGAGTCCCTGCAGCGGAAGATTTCCGACTACCGTGAGGCGCACCAGAGCATCACGGAGGGCATGGTCAGCCGGGACCTGGAATCCGAGGTGCGCAAGCGGGCAATGAAGCTCACCCGCATGGTCCAGGTGGAAGCGGCGAAGTTCTTCCGCGGCCTCGAACGATTCTGCGGTGAGCTGGTGGAGGATGCGCGCGAAGGGGGCGTGAAGTGCCGCAACTGCGACGGAGAGGTCTCCTTCGACGCCATAGAGGAAAACAGGATGCTGCAGGGAAGGAAGGTCATTGAGGTGCTGGCTCAGCTCAAGGATGTGGCCGCAGAGGCGGTGGGCTATCTCAATATCCCCGAGATCGATGGTTAGCGCGCCCCCGGGTCAGCGCCAGGAGAAAGAGATTGCAGATCGATATTGAAGCCAACTCCTCCATCGGTGAAGAATCTTTCTTCGAGGGAAAGTTCGCGATCCGCGGGAGCCTGCGCATCGACGGCAGATTCGAGGGCCAGTCGCTCCTCGTGGATCAGCTCCAGATAGGGCCCAAGGGACGGGTGAAGACGAACATCATCGCGACCAGTGTGGTCGTGGAGGGGGTCATTATCGGCACTATTGCCGCCTCCCGCCGGATCCTCCTCCTGTCCACCGCGCGCGTGCTCGGTGACATCAAGACGCCCGAGCTCATCATCCAGGACGGCGTGATCCTCGAAGGACGCTGCACTATCAGCCACGTCCAGCTCGACAACACCACGGAATACATCCACGGCCTGTACAGCCGGAAATAGAGCATGTGGTGGCCACCCTCGGGCTCTGCTGCGCATCACGGAGGCCCATGAAGGCTCCCTCACGAAGTTTCGGATTGCCATTCCGCTCCCCGGCTGAGCCGGCAGGCCGTATTTCGCCCCGCGTGGGAGGCCGGGAGGCCGCCGCTGGCGCCGCCCGGGGCAGCCGATCCGGCGCCGCTACTTGACAAATTTGCCCTGCTCCATTACATATCAGCCGTACACGATTCCCGGTAGTGTAACGGTAGCACAAAAGACTCTGGATCTTTTTGTGGGGGTTCAAATCCTCCCCGGGAAATCGATCGAAAAGAAAGTGGCCCCTTCGTCTATCGGTTAGGACATGAGATTCTCAATCTTAAAAGAGGGGTTCGATTCCCCTAGGGGCTAAAGGGAGCGCGGGAGCGCTCCTTCTTAATTTATTATGCAATAATGAATTAGACATTTATTTGACATGCTCAAAATGCCATTGGTGCGCTTTCAAGAAGGTAAAATGGAACGAAAACCATTCATCCTGTATCGAAGGGCATCCGAAGGGCTGGGCGGCCGAATCTACTGCGTTGCATTCTGGGATCCTGTGGACGGGAGCGCGGATTTGCTCTTGATGTCTGTCTGGTTCATCCAAGGCCCGTTGGCGATCATCGCCGACGGGCCCAGGAGAGGGTTGGAGTCACCAGTGAAGGCATTCTGGTTCACGTATCCAGCCGCGTGGAGCTTCTTAAGGAACTCCGTGGCCTTGGCGACAATAGGCTTGTCCAAGAAGTTTCCCGCGACAATCCCGGATTCAGCAATAGGACCGAATTGGAAGTACAGGGACCTATGGCACCGAAAGACTGCCTGATGGGGATCTCGGGGAAGACCTGCCGGCCCTCGGCGTCAGACGCACAATAATCCAGGAGCGACCGGATCCTTGACAACAGAATTGTTGTTGCTTGCTTTCTGGCGCACTGATAGATTCTCGATGTTATGTATACAGAAACAGCCCCTCACTGCGTCACTATTGCCGGAAGAAAAGACCTGAGAAACTTGAGCAAGCTCGTCCGTTTGACTCCATACAGGGTCGGACGCATAAAAGTCAGCTTAGATGGTGACAGAGTCAAAGTCTTGAAAAGCATTCCGTCTAAAATCGCAGCTCTTCTGCGTGCAGACATCGCAAAAAGCAAATTTAAGTCCCAA
>Ga0265316_10006522_pt1 | contig 11130 bp, 12 predicted proteins | sample 4522metaG_FD_202092 | JGI IMG/M metagenome (GOLD analysis project Ga0265316, IMG submission 202092) | Rhizosphere microbial communities from Carex aquatilis grown in University of Washington, Seatle, WA, United States - 4-5-22 metaG | ecosystem: Host-associated > Plants > Roots > Rhizosphere >...
TTGGAAGGCCGGCTCATAATGTCGAATGCCTACAACAAAGATGATGACTCGGTTGTTGTCGAATGTCAACAACAAAGCGCGGGACGTTGCGAGCGGGAACCTCCATCGACCCGGTGAATTAACGCAAATGTAATATTGAACACCGCTTATTAGCTATTGACAGAGATCGGGTTTCGATCCTATACTCAAAACAACCAGCACTTAGACCGGCTTGGAGGAAACGAAGCACTCACAGCCGCTGGATGGTCGTCAAACGGCTGAAAACGGGACCTTTCGGTGAAGCTGCGCCGAACGGTTCGCTTGCGGAAAACAGAGGGATTACCCCCATGGCAAAGCAACAACGTATTCACAGCGCCAGAGGTTCTGGTTCAGTTACCGGCATCTCAAGCCAATCTACTCGAAGCGGGCGTTCCGGGCCCGAAAATCAAGAGGAAATCGCCGCGCTTGCCCACGCGCTTTGGCAAGCCAGAGGCTGTCCGGAGGGATCGCCCGAAGAAGACTGGTTCCAGGCGAAGCAGGCACTGGCGGAGCGATCCGGGACGGACGGGCCGATCCTTGCGCGACAGTCCGGTTCAGGCGCCGCCTGAACCGCCCATCATACAGAAGACAACTAACGGTCGGCCTTCCCGGAGATCAGTGTCATGAATAAGTCTTGTGTATCCGCATCCAATCATACGGAGGGTGTTACCCTCCTGTCAGTGGGTCTGATCGAAGAGGATCACGCATTTCTGGAAGGTATCCTGAAGTGTTCCCAATGTGAGTTGCGCCCGACGTGCGATTGGCAGGTGAACGCCTGCCCCAATCTGGCGTCGGCGCTGGCGGCGCTGCGGAAGGTCAGAGTCCCCGTCGTGGTGTGTGAGTCCGATTTGCGGCCGGGAACGTGGAGGGAGGTTCTGGAGCAACTGCGGAACTTGCCCGATCCGCCGTTACTGATCGTAACTTCTCGCTTTGCCGATGAGCGCCTTTGGGCCGAAGCGCTCAACCTGGGAGCCCACGACGTGCTGGCCCAGCCGTTCGACGGCGTGGAAGTCAGTCGAATTGTCAACTTGGCGCGGCTGCGATGGGAGGGCCGGCACGGGATTTCCGGCGCCTCGCCGCTCACCCCGCGCTCAAGCGGACCAGTTGCTCGGCGTTTTTCAGCGCTTCGGGCGTGAGCTTCTGCCCCGATAACATGCGGCCGATTTCGCGGGTGCGGGCGGCAGCGTCCAATTCCTCGACCACCGCCACGGTGCGGCCCTTCGATTCCGCCTTTTCGACGCGATAGTGATGGTCGGCGAACGCCGCGATCTGTGGCAGGTGCGTGACGCACAACACCTGGTTGGCGGCGGCCAGTTTCTTCAACCGGCGGCCGATGCCTTCCGCGGCGCTGCCGCCCACCCCGGCATCCACCTCGTCGAAAACCAGCGTGCGGACCACCGCCGTCCGGGGCGCGGTCAGGCAGGTTTTCAGCGCCAGCGCCAGGCGCGAGATCTCGCCGCCGGAAGCCACTTTCTCCAATGGCCGGGGCTCTTCGCCCAGGTTCGGCGACACCAGGAAGTCGACGCGGTCGGCGCCCTCGGCGGACCACGGGGCGGGCGTAATCGCAATGTGGAAGACCGTCCGCTCCATGGCGAGCTGGGCCAACTCGGCCTCAACGCGCTTCTCGAGCTTGCGCGCGGCCGATGCGCGACGCATCGTCAACTCGGCCGCCAGCTTGTCGAAATCCGCGGCCAACCGCTTCCGCTCCTGGCGCAGCTCTTCCATGCGCTCCCCGGCATGTTCCACGGAGGCGATCTGGCGGGCGACGTCTTCCAAGAAGCTCAAGATATCGGCAATCGACCGGCCGTACTTGCGCTTGAGGCGGTCGATGGCGGCGAGCCGCGTCTCCACCTCTTCCAGCCGGCCCGGGTTGGCTTCCAGGCGGGAGACATAGTCGCGCAGCACATAGGAGACTTCCTGGAGGCTCAGGTCCGCCGATTTGAGGTGCTCGCGCAGGCCCTCGAGCGAGGAGTCGATGCGGCACAACTCTTCCAGCCGCTTGGCGGCGGCGCGGGTCAGCGAGAGTGCGGATTCGGGGCTGTCGTAGACCGCGGCGTACGCGGTCGCGGCGGTTTCCTGCAGGCGCTGCACGTTTTGCAGGACGCGGCGCTCGTTCTCCAGGGACGCTTCCTCGTCGGGCTTCAGCGCGGCACCATCGATCTCCTTGCGCTGGAAGCTCCACAGATCCAGCAGCCTGAGTTTTTCCTGTTCGGAGTGCTCCAGTTCCTCGAGCTCCGCCGACGCGGCGCGCCACTCGCGGTAAGTGCAAGAGGCGCGGTCGAGCAGTTCCCCGTCGCCGGCGAACGCGTCCAGCATGTCGCGCTGCGCATCCGGCGCAAACAAAAGCTGCTGCTCGTGTTGTCCGTGGATATCCGCCAAGTGCGGCGCCAGGTCCCTGAGCAGGGCCACCGACACCGGCCGGCTGCCGACAAACGCTCGCGACTTGCCGCTCCCCAGAATTTCGCGCTCAACGATCAACTCGCCGTCCTCGATTTCGAGCCCGGCCGGTTCCAGCAGCCGGCGCACAGGGGCGTCGTCGCGCACGTCGAAGATGCCGGCCACGCGCGCGCGGGATTCTCCGGTGCGGATGCTCTCCGCCGAGGCGCGGCCCCCCAACAGCAGGCCGAGCGCGTCCACCACCAGGGACTTGCCGCTGCCGGTCTCGCCCGTCAGCAGGTTCAATCCGGCGTGGAAGCGGATGCGCAGCCGCTCCACCACGGCGTAGTTCTCAACCACCAGCTCCAGCAGCACTTCGATCCGATTATAGCGGTGTTCAGTATCCACCGCAGAGTGGATGGGGAACGGCTCGCCACCTCGTTCGCTGCCCTTGCCCCCACTAGAAACTCCCCCTTCGGTACCAGTGCCCGCAGCGTGGCGCCTTACGGATTCTCAATCAGCCATCCCACGGTAGTGTCCCAACTTTGCGTGGAAGGGGTGGCATTAAGGCCAACCGAGTCTCGACTTTGCTTACCTTCAACACCTCCGACTTCCCGGCTGTATCCGGCCTCACCATTCTGAACCCAGGATACTGAGATCATCGCCAGCCTGCGGCGCAAGAAAACGCGCCGCAGGCAAATCGCCGAAGCTCCATCTCCACCATAAAGAGTTTTTGAGCTGTCGGCGGATTACCGACTTTCGCCTGTCTACACACGTCTATGTGATAGATTTGAGATTAGGAGACGAATTGACCTTCGAAGCTCCCGCTGCCCTTTTCCTCCAAATGAATGTTTGGGAAATGGTTCAGCACAACGGTCCCGCGGGGATGGTTGTGCTGGTCATCCTCTTTGGTTTTTCGATTTTTTCCTGGACCGTGATTTTCTCCAAGTGGCAGGCCTTCCGGGGCGCGCGCCAAGCCAACGCTCGTTTTCTGCGCGCGTTCCGCAAAGCCAGCGGCATGGAAGCGGTCATGGTGGCCAGCGAACAGTTCCGGCCCTCGCCGCTGGTCGCAGTTTTCGATTTCGGGTACGAAGAGATCGAGCGCCAGGTCAAGGCGCGCGGCAAGGTGACCAACCGCGCCGCGCTGGAACGCACCCTGCAACTGGGGGTCAGTGAGGAGATCGCCAAGCTCGAGCGCAATATGAGCTGGCTGGCCACTACCGCGTCGGTTACGCCGTTCATCGGGTTGTTCGGCACGGTGCTGGGCATCATCCGCGCGTTTTACGAGCTCGGACAGATGGGCTCGACCAGCCTGCGCACGGTGGCGCCGGGCATTTCGGAAGCGCTGATTGCCACGGCCGCGGGCCTCGCAGCCGCTATCCCGGCCGCCATCTTCTATAATATTTTTGGCCACAGGATCCGGGAGATCGGCGCGCGCATGGACGACTTTTCCATGGAGTTCCTGAACCTGGCCGAGCGCAGTTTCGGAGACTAGCGCCATGGCACTGTCCGTCAATGGCGGTGGGGGATACGGCTCCCGGCGGCGCGGTGGCGGAACCAGCCTGTCGGAGATCAACGTCACGCCGTTCGTCGACGTGGTGCTGGTGCTGCTGATCATCTTCATGCTCACCGCCCACGTGATGGAGTTCGGCATCGAGGTGGATGTTCCCAAGGTGCAGGCGGTGAAGGATACCGCGCAGGAACTTCCCGTGGTGACCATCACCAAGGACGGCACCACCTACCTGAACGACAAGCCGGTGAACATCAACGACCTTCAGGCCACCATCCAGCAGCGTTTCGGGAAGGCCAGGGCGATCTACGTGCGCGCCGACAAAGAGACCATCTGGGACCCCATTGCGCAGGTGACGGCCATGTTGGGACAGGCGGGCTTCCAGGTGAACATGGTGACGCAGCCGGAGGATTCGGCGGCCAAGGGCCGAAAGTGATGGCGCCGCACGTCGATATCCTGGACCAGCCCGAACCGCTGGGAAAATCGCTGGCGGGATCGGTGGCTCTGCATATTTCGGTGGGGGCCGCGCTGCTGCTGTCCGCCTGGATCGGGCACGGCTCGCGGGTGCAGTGGGGCGACCTCAACGGCGGCGGGATGGGATCGGTGGCGGTCAACGTGGTGCCGCGCATCCCCATGCCGGGGCGCAGCGGGCCGATCAACCCGGTGGCCAACGATACGGAATCGGTGGTGCCGACGCCGCCCACCAAGTCAAAGGCCCAGCGCAAGGTGGAGGCGCCGGAGCCGAATGCCATTGCCATCAAGAGCCGCAATGCCCAGAAAAAGGCGTTGCGGGCCGCCTCCGCGCCGAACAAGTTCCGCGAACAGCAGCAGGACCTGCCCAACCAGGTTTACAGCAGCGCGGGACAGGCCGTGGTCTCGCCCATGTACGGGATGACGGGCGGGGGCGGCGTGGGTATCGGAACGCGCTCGCCGTTCGGGGAACAGTTCGGGTGGTACGTGAACCTGCTCCGCGACCAGGTGGCGCGCAACTGGAGGACCGGTGAACTGGACCCGCGCCTGCGCACGGCGCCGCCGGTGGTGGTGACATTCACCATCCGGCGCGATGGCTCGGTGACGCCGGGATCGGTGAAAATCACCCAGCGGAGTGGAAATCAGATGCTGGATTATTCGGCGCAACGGGCGATTATGGACGCGGCGCCGTTTCAGTCCCTGCCTCCGCAGTTCCAACGCAGTGAAGCGGAGATCGAGTTCTGGTTTGAATTGAGGCGTTGAAATGAGAAGACTCATCTGGCTCGCAATTGCGTCGACGGGAGCATGGCTGGTGGTGATGGCCCAGGACGTTACGATCAAGCTGCAACAGGGTGAGCGTCCGGCCATGGCCATCCCCGATTTTCGCGGGACCGGAGATGCGCAGAACTATATGGGCGCGTTCAACCAGACGCTGTGGGCGGATGTGGAGGGCGCCGGGCTTTTCAAGATGGTCCCCAAGACCATGTACCCGACTGGCGTCCCGCAGCAACCCTCGGATTTCCGCGAGCCGCCGCCGGTGGTGGAGAGGCCGCCCGCGCGCGGCCGCCAGCAGATCAGTCAACCACTAACCGGTGGTGGACTGTGGATGTCGGACTGGTCCGGGCCGCCTTCTTCGGCCAACTACCTGGCTTTCGGGTACACCGCGGTGCAGAACGGAGTATTCGTGCTGCGCGGGTGGCTGTTCGATCTGAGCCGCGGCACCCCGGCCAACGCGCAGGTGGTTGGGAATACCTACCTGGGAACGGTGGACGAAGCCGGCGCGCGGAAGGTTGCCCACGATTTCGCCGCCGATATTATCGCGCGGTTCGGAGGCAAGACGCTGTTCGGCACCCATGTGTATTTCGTTTCGAACCGCACCGGGCACAAAGAGGTTTGGGTGATGGACCCGGACGGGAAGAACCAGCGCCAGCTCACGCGCTTCAACTCCACTTCGATTGAGCCCACGGTCTCTCCGGACGGCTCGAAAATAGCGTTTACTAGCTACGCGCGCATCAATCCTGCTATATTTATCTTTTCGGTGGATCCGGTGCGGGATTTGCGGTTTTATAACCAGCGCGCATCGGTAAATGAGACGCCTGAGTTCACGCCCGATGGGAAGCAGATGGTGTACGCCTCGTCGGCGCCGAACGACCGGTGCTGCCGGATCTACATCGCGAATTTGGACGGGAGCGGATTGCGGCCGATCACGACCTCGAGCTTCATCGACGTCGAGCCTAAGGTGAATCCCAAGACCAGTAACGAGATTGTCTTCGTATCCGGACGGTCCGGCCCGCAGCAGATTTACAGGATGAATATGGATGGGAGCGACATTGAACGCCTCACTCCCGGTGAGGGCGAGGCTTCCAATCCGTCCTGGCATCCCGATGGGCAGATGATCGCGTACGCGTGGACGCGGGGGTACGCCCAGGGGGCCTTCAACATATTCATCATGGATGTTGCATCGCGCAAGTACACGCAGTTGACGCATGGGGAGGGACGTAACGAGAATCCAAGCTGGGCGCCGGACGGCCGGCATCTCGTGTTTATGTCGACCCGCGCCGGATCGCACCAGATCTGGTCTATGCTGGCTGATGGAACGCAGGTGCAACCACTTACCACGCAGGGCAATAACGAGACCCCGGTATGGGGCAAGTAATTAAGGAATCAGGAGGCGATGTTCATGTTCAGTAAACGGAATATCACGATCATCTGCATTGCGTTTAGCTTGGCGATGTTCGGAGCAGCTTGCAAGAAGAAGGTGCCGCCGCCGCCACCACCGCCAGTGGTTCAACCGCCGCCGCCACCGCCGCCGCCGCCGCCGCAGGCGCCTGTGATTGCGCAATTCGCGGCCGAGCCGGCTTCCATTCAGCGTGGCCAGTCTTCCACGCTGCAATGGGGAGTGACGGGCAATACGACGAGCATTTCCATCAATCAGGGTATCGGCACGGTGCAGGCGACCGGTAGCCAGCGGGTGCAACCCAACGATTCGACCACCTACACCCTGACGGCCACCGGGCCGGGCGGCACTGTCACCAGTTCGGCAACCGTCACGGTAACCGTTCCGCCGCCGCCGCCACCGCCGCCACCGCCGCCGCCCAAGCCCACGCTTGCGGAACGCCTGGTGTCGGACGTCCAGGACGCGTACTTCGATTACGACAAGAGCGACATCCGTTCCGATGCGCGCGATGCCCTGACCAAGGACGCGGACGCTCTCAAGACCATCCTGGCGGACTTCCCGAGCGCGACCATCATGCTCGAGGGAAATTGCGACGAGCGCGGCTCGGCGGAGTACAACCTGGGGCTGGGTGACCGGCGCGCCAGTGCCGCCAAGGAGTTTCTGCAGCAGTTGGGGGTCTCGGCCGACCGGCTGAAGTCCGTCAGCTATGGCAAGGAGCGGCCGGTTTGTTCCGAGGCCAACGAGACGTGCTGGCAAAAGAACCGGCACGTGCACTTCTCGCCTGGGCAGTAGGGCTGTTACAGAGGCAAGACACACGGCGGCGGGGGGACGGACCGGCTGTCCCCCCGCCCCTGGCAAGGAGAGTTGCATATGTTCCCGCGTCTTTGCGTATGGGTTCTGATGGCGTCGCCCACGCTGGCGTTTGCGGCCAGCAAGGAAATCCTGGAGCTGCAGCGCGATCTGACGCAGTTGCAGCAGCAGGTCAAGGACTTGCAGCGTTCGCAGGATGAAAAGTTTGCGGCGTTGCAGGTGCTGGTGCAGCAGGCCGTCGATAATGCCAGCAAGGCGAACACCGCCGTGGCCGTGATTCAGAGCGGCTTCCAGCAGAATATACGGGACACTGAAACCAAGGTCGTGGCGCCGGTGGTCGGCTTGGCTTCCCGCATGGACCAGGTGTCCAACGACCTGCGCACAGTGCAGCAGGCGGTATCGGACGTGACCGGCCTCATGGCGAAGTTGCAGGCGCAGTTGACTGACTTGGGCAATGCCGTGAAGGTCATGCAAGCGCCTCCACCGGCCCCGCCAGCTCAAACCGGTCCGGGAGGCGGCGCAACTGCCCCGCCGGAGACGCCCACCATGTCCGCGACCGATCTCTACTCCAACGCGCGGCGGGACATGTCCGGCGGCAAGCTGGATTTGGCGCTGCAGGAGTTTTCGGATTACCTGAAGTGGTATGGCTCCACCGAGCTGGCGCCGAACGCGCAGTATTACATTGCGTACATTCATTCTTCCCAGGGCGACTACGAAAACGCAGTATCGGAGTTTGACATGGTGCTGGAGAAGTACCCCGACAACAACAAGACCCCCGACGCCCTCTATAACAAGGGTCTGGCCCTGACGAAGATGGGCCGCCGCACCGATGGCGCCCAGGAGTACCTGGAGTTGATCCAGCGCTTTCCAGCCAGCGATCTGGCCAAGAGGGCTTGCGACCAACGGAAAAGCATGGGGTTGAGTTGCGGCACGCGCGCGTCCACGCCCGCCAAGAGCGCTCCCAAGCGCGCCACCAAGAAGCAATAGGGAATAGCGTCTCATATGGAGCCCCCGGTCCGTCCCCCGCTGGCCAGCGTCCAGGATGTTGCCCAGATGATCGACCACGCGCTGGTGAAGCCCGAACTTACCGGCGAGCAAGTGGTGGAAGGGCTGGAACTGGCGAAACGCTGCCGCGTGGCCTCGGCGACCGTGCGGCCGTGCGATATCGATGTGGCGGTGCGCACCCTCGAAGGCAGCCCGGTCCGGCCCGCCAGCGTTTCGAGCTTTCCGCACGGGTCCGGGAATACGGCCACCAAGCTCTACGAGGTGCGCGACCTGCTGCGCCGCGGCGCCAAAGAGATCGACATGGTGGTGGCCATCTCGAAGCTGCTTTCCCGGGAATTTCAGCACGTCCAGGTAGAGCTGCTCCAGGCCTCGGAGGCCTGCCACAAGGAGGGCGCCTTGCTGAAGGTCATCCTGGAGACCGCCTACCTCACCGACGAACTGAAGATCATCGCCTGCCGGTGCGCCGCCCGCGCGGAAGTGGATTTCGTACAGACGTCGACCGGATTTGCACCCACGGAAGCCACCATCGAGGACGTGAGGCTTTTGCGGAAATACCTGCCGGAGGAGATTGGGATCAAGGCGGCGGCCCTGCGCACGGTGGACCAGGTGATGGAGGCTTACGCCGCGGGCTGTTCGCGCATCGGCACGGATTCGACGGCGGCGATTCTGGAGGAATGGAAGGCGCGGCTGGCGGCGGGCCAGACCGCTACGGAGTCCCAGGCCCCAGCACGGTAGCGTAACAGGGTATTCTCGGAGAAGGAGCCGACGAAATGGAAGTACATGTCACCGGGGAACTGGAAGCGAAGCTCGCGCACTCTGCCGCCCAGCAAGGCCGGGATCCCGACGACTTGGTGCAGGATGTGTTAACGAACTATTTCGAGGAAGAAGCCCGCTTTGTCGAGGCCGTGAAGCGCGGCGAGGACGCTTTCGAGCGTGGCGAGTACCTCACCCATGAGCAAGTCGGCCAGCGTCTCCAGCGGTTTCTATAATCCTGATGCAAGTCCGTTGGTCGTTGCCGGCGGCGGAAGATCTGGAGCGCATTTGCGAACGCATAGAGCGCGATAATCCGGAAGCTGCTCGCCGTGTTGCCCGAACCATCTATGACGGATGCGCCAGGCTGAAGGATTTCCCCCACCTTGGCCGGGCCAGCAGCCGCATGACCGGCCGCCGGGAACTGGTGTTTGCGCCCCTGCCCTACATTGTGGTTTACCAGGTGACGGAACGGGCGGTTGAAATCTCGCGCATCTTTCACGGTGCGCAGAACTGGCCTTAGCTCTCCGGGCACGACCTTGCCGTCCAAGTTGCTCGATGATATGACAGAGTGCGCCATAATCAAACGTGGGGCGCACCAGCAATTACGTGACCTGGACACGCCATTTCCCTATTCTGTCGCTTAGGGTGGCTTCGGTCTTTTTGCTTGCGCTGTGCCAACCTGGGTGGCTGGCCGCGCAATGCCAAGCCTTGGTGCGGCTGCCGGGGAACGGGGGACTTTGGATTGCGAACTCAACCGGAACCTTGATTCGCCGACTCACATCCGAGTGGGTTTCCTTGGCCGCATGGTCGGCGGATGGCCAGTACATCGCCTGCAGGTACCGCATATCGGACACCGGCTTGATGACTAGAGACGGCAGGCTGCTGTCACGGAGGAAGGAGAATTCGGATGCTGTTGGCCTAGAACCAACAGGTATTGGGTGGGACGGTCCCGAAGTCCTCTGGCTGCGCGACTCGGGCCACGCATCTAGTGTGATCACGTTTTGGAGACTCTCCCAAGAGCACGACCTGAACCGCATAGAGGTTCTCGGCCAGGATTTCGGCGACGAGTGCGCGATTTGCCCGGATTCCAAAGCAATCGCCTGCATCGAGGCCGGTCACGTGTCGGTGCTTGAGGCCGGGCACAACGTATTTACGGACAGCAAGATCATTTATCCGGCGAGCTTTCTTGAGCCAGGAAACCAGCGAGGTTCGGTGGATGTCAGCTTGGGCCAGGTAGTCCGGACGCGCACCGATCCCGTTTTTCAAGTACAGGTCTCCTCGAAATTGCCCCCTGCGGCTGCCGAGGGTAGCGTCTTGCTCAATGTGACGCCACCGGATGGAAATACGAGGGGTGTTTACCTGAGAGCTGAAGGTGATGATTGGTTCGGCGTCGATCTGGAGGACGCAGACTGGCGGTTTGTCCTGCAATCGTTGGACTCCCGCCGTAGCCGATTCCGGATCACTATATACCGGGATGACAGCAAGCGGGAGTTGTCTGGCATAGCATGGGACCCGGAGGGCTCGCGGCTACTTACCTGGGAAACAACCCGCCACGGTCGGGGTCTGCTCTTGCTTGCGCGCACCGGCAGGACTTGGTCGCCGGTACGCGTTCGGGTTGAATTGGCGTCGGAGCAGGTCTCGGCAAGAAGGTTCGATTTGGATGGCAAGGCCGCGATTATGGAGTCACCGAGCACGGTATACCGCTGTGGGCTTGATAGCCACGCGGTCTGCCGCTCGATTGCGTCACGGCCGCCACTCCGACTGGACGTGCACCGGGATGGCTACATCGTACCTACGGAAGTCCTCGATTGGCATTGCGTGTCCGGCCGGAATTAGGGAGTCGCAAGCCGACACGAGGCCGAGTGTGTGAGACTGTTTCGACGGCGGGACAAATCTGGGTGTCTGCGGAGGGTCCGCGGTTGGGCGTTGCCTGAAAAGGTGTCCAGGGCAGGTCGGGGACCTGCCCCACCCCTTACGCCTCCAGGCCCATCTGCGTAACCTCTACCTGTAC
>Ga0265316_10006525_pt1 | contig 11125 bp, 6 predicted proteins | sample 4522metaG_FD_202092 | JGI IMG/M metagenome (GOLD analysis project Ga0265316, IMG submission 202092) | Rhizosphere microbial communities from Carex aquatilis grown in University of Washington, Seatle, WA, United States - 4-5-22 metaG | ecosystem: Host-associated > Plants > Roots > Rhizosphere >...
ACCATCACCCTCCCCCTGATTTCAGCGGACACGACACTGAAGGGGACTCAGTTCTGGGCAAGCACGCACGTGATCATCAACTCCAAGACAAAGGTCAAGGACGCCGCAATTGACCTCCTGGACTACTTCACCAGTTTCGACGTGCAGAAAGCGGCCGCACAGGACGGCAGGTGCTTTGTCGTTCATCCCGGTGTGAATAAGGTCGTGGACCTCGACCCCATTTTCAAGACCGAGCCGTTCTCAAAGCAGTTCAATCTGCCCAAGATGGGATATTTCGACCACGCATTCCCGATCCCTGTTATTGAAGTCATGAAGGTTCAGCTTGCCCAGGTCATGGCAGGTGAGGTGACGGTTGACCAGGCGCTTGCGACGATAGAATCTGCGCACGCCGCAGAAAGAGGCAAATGATCCGCTGAGCGCGCGGAGGATCACCATCAGGCATGCGGCTCATCCTGAATGAAGGGTCGCATGCCCTCTCTGACCTGTTTCGTTCCCTTCACCACGCCTCCCCGACGGCTTCCTGCGCAAGCTTCGCCCAGAGATCGAAGCGCTCCGAATGATTCTCGCATGTGTGGGTATCCTTCAGGATCATTTCCAGATGACAGCCATGCTCCTTGGCCGCGCGCACCGCGTGCGCGAGGTAGGCCTGGATGGCCTTTTCGTCGAATCTGCCTACCAGGTGCGCGGGGTTCGGCTTCCAGGAGAAAATGCACGCCCCGCCGAGTTTCGCGGCGCACGCATCAACATCCGCCCAGGGTGAGATCGAGATGCGCCAGATATTGGGGATTCTCAAGACATCGTCCAGCTTTCGGGTGAGGTCTTCGCAGCACCCATAACCATTCCTGGCGAATGGGGCAAGGAGCGTTTTCTCGTATTCCATTGCAAACTCGCGGTGCATCCCCGGGCTGACCAACGCCAGCTCCTGGGCTTCTGCGGAGGCCCACATGTCGCGTGGCCGAACGTGCCTGCCGTCGAAATCCGCGGCCGGCAGCTTCGCGGTCCACCCCTTGCCGCCGGAGGAATGGTACGTGTCATTGTTGTTCAGGGAAAGCAGGTCCTGCTCCTCCAGTTGGCGGATAATTCCGCGATGCCCTTCGGTGATGAAGGCCATGGCGTCATGCAGCATCTGAGCCTGATCGCACATGTCCATCATGGTCTCCTCCAGGCCCCGCCAGGAAGTATAGAGGCTCATCAGGTGCACGCTCACGTGAGCCTGTCCGACCTGGACCACATCAAGGATATCCCCGACTGCATCCTGCGCAATCAGCAGCCGGCGCTTCGATTCTTTCTCATCGTGCGTGACCGCGGGCATGCGAAGCCGTTCCAGGTCGGCGGGGGCAAAAATGACCGGTTTGAACTTCCTGGCGCCGAGAGCGTCGGAGCTGTACGTCCACTCTGCCTGAATGCCCCAGCCGCCAATCTCGATCGCTTTGGGCACTTCCCAGCGCGCCTCGATAATGGACGCATCATCGAAATGCTCATACCTGTACAACCGCATGCGCAGCTCCCATTCCATCGCCCGCGCTTCCTGTCCCTGACTCTGCAGCAGGCTGTCGGGAAGCAATTCGCGCCATCCGCCCTCGGGAGAAAGCCACACGATGGGCAGGCACGGCTCCAGATCGTTGTGAAGGGTCCAGTGACGTCTGCGCTCCGCCATGCGCGGATCAGAGGATGCCTCTTTGACACGACAGGCAAGATCCCGCAGCACGCGTCTTTCCCGTTCGGGGAACGCTTCTGGTCTCGATTCAGGCATGCGGACAGACTATAGCGGAAGCAGGAACCAGTTCCAGCAGCACGAGCCTTGGCAATCCGTGACGGTGCACGTATGCTTCCCCCATGCCGGCCGTCACCGTACCCCAGCTTTCAGCCTTGCTGCCCGCCGTGGATCCCCGGCTCATCGCGGAGCATGTCTCGCGGCTGGACGCGCACTATTTCGAGAGATTCGACAAGGAGGCGATTGCGCGCCACCTGGAGGGGCTGGCCTCGATCTCTCCGCTCCGGCCTGCGGTGCTGCAGATGGAACGGCTCCCAGGGGGGGAGCATGCCTGCACGGTGCTGGCTTTCGATCATCCGGGGGCGTTCTCACTGATCACGGGAGTTCTCTCTTCGCTCGGGTTCGACATAAGGTCCGGTGACATCTTCACGTGGAGCCCGGCCAGGCCGGAGGCGCCGTGGTCCCTGGAGCTCCGCCGGAGACGGATCATAGACCGATTCACCGGCACCGTTGCCGAAGGCGACTGGAGTGAGGATTGGGAACCGGCCCTTGCCGCCCGCCTGGTGGAGGTGTTCGGCGGCCTGGAACGGGGCGGGGAGGCGGCAGTCGCTTCACGGCGCACGGTGAACGAGCTTGCCGCCCGCAGGCTCGGGCGGATCAGGTTTGCCCACGAGGCGGTGCTGTACCCGGTGCAGATCGAGGTGGATGCCTCTCCGGCGGGACGAACACGGATGCGCGTGATTTCCCAGGATACGCCGTTCTTCCTCTTCACATTCTCCACGGCGCTCACCCTTCAGGAGGTGTCGATCGAGCACGTCACGATCCGCACCGAAACGGAAAAGATCCAGGACGAGTTCGAGTTCGTCGATGCGGGAGGCCACGCAATCACCGATCCCTCCCGCATCGACCGGATCAAGCTGTCCGTCCTCCTGACAAAGCAGTTCACCTCGTTCCTGGAGAGCGCGCCGGATCCCCTGGCCGCGCTGCTGCGCTTCGAGAAGCTTACCCGGGACGTGATCGCAATGCCGCAGCAGGGCCGCTGGGTCGAGCTGCTCTCCGACCAGGGCGTGCTGCGGGATCTTGCCCAGCTCCTGGGGGCAAGCACGTTCCTCTGGGAGGACTTCGTCCGCCTGCAGTACGAGGAGCTCCTGCCCATGCTGGCGCCCCACGTGAGCGGCGGCGGTTTCTGCGAGCCCCTCGAGCTCCTGCCGGACCGCCTGGAGCTGGCCCTGGCCGGGGCTGAGGACACGGAGGAGTTTGCCCGCCGGCTGAACGAGTTCAAGGACCGCGAGATCTATCTCTTCGACCTGGACCACATCCTCACGCCGGGATCGGACTTTCTCACGCTGAGCAGGAGGCTTGCTGCCCTGGCAGAACTGGTGGTGGACGCGGCCGCCACCCATGCGTGGCGCACGCTCCGCGGCAGGTTCGGAGAGCCACGCACGGTGGCCGGCCTGCCGGTCCGCTGCGCAATCATGGGCCTGGGCAAGCTCGGGGGCGTGGCCCTGGGGTACGCATCGGACATTGAGCTCCTCTTTGTCTACAGCGACAGCGGGTCCACCTTCGGGCCCGAGCGACTGGACAACTCCGAGTTCTTCGACAGGCTGGTGCGCGAGGTTCTCCAGCTCGTTCATGCAAAAAGGGAAGGAATATTCCACATCGACCTGCGCCTGCGGCCCTACGGAGCTGCCGGACCGCTGGGATGCAGCCTGGAGAGCTTCTGCACGTACTACGCCAACGGCGGCCCCGCGCACTCGTACGAGAGACTCTCCCTGGTGCGGCTGCGGGCGGTGGGCGGGGACAGGGGCCTGGGCAGCCAGGTGGAGCGCCTGCGGGACGAGATGGTCTACTCCGCGCAGAGCATTGACCTGGCAGAGCTGCGGGCGCTGCGGGCGCGCCAGGTGGAGGAAAAGACCAGGATCGAGCCGGCGCCGACCTCCCCCGCTGCTGTGCTTTCCGCGGTCCCCGGGGCAGCAGCCGGCCCGGTCCGTGCCAACGCCAAGTTCAGCGCCGGAGCCCTGGTGGACCTCGAGTACGCCGTGCAGATCCTGCAGGTCACGCACGGCGCAATGGAGAAAAGACTGCGCACGCCCCGGATCCACGAGGCGCTGGACGCCCTTGCCTCCATCGGCCTCGTCGAGCACACGGAAGCCGCAGAGCTGGTGGCCGCCTACCACTTCTTCCGCCATCTCATCAACGGCCTGAGGATGCTGAGGGGCTCCGCGCAGGACCTTTTCCTTCCGGCCGCTGACTCCGATGAGTACCTGCACCTGGCCCGGCGCATGGGCTATGCCCCGGGGCCGGACGCCACACCTGTGCAGAGGCTGCACCTCGATTTCGAAACGCACTCGGCCGAGGTGCGCGCCTTTGTGGAGAGGCACTTCGGCAGGGACAGCCTGCCCGGCGCGCCCGTGGTCAACGCCGCGGACCTGATCCTCTCCGACGCCATTCCCCTGGAGCTTGCCCACAAGGCGCTCTCCGACCGGGGGTTCTCCGATCCGGCGCGCGCGCTGCTCAACCTCAGGCACATCGGGGGCGAAACGGAGAGGAGGACCCTTTTTGCCCGGCTGGCGATCCTTGCCTGCGATGTTCTTTCCCGGAGACCGGACCCTGACATGGCGCTCAACAACTGGGAGAGGTTCCTCCACGGGCTGCCGGAACCGCAGGCCCATCTCCACCAGATGCTGTCCCAGCCCATGCGGCTGGAGATCCTGTTGAGCATCTTTTCCACGAGCCAGTTCCTTGCGGACGCCCTGGTGCGAGACCCTGAGCTGCTGGATTACATCGGGCGGTCCGAGATCATCAGCGTGCCGCGCTCCAGCGCCGATATCGCGGAGGAGCTCCAGGGGATCTCGGACCGCACGCCCGACCGCGCGCTGTGGCAGGATGCCCTGCGGAGGTTCCGCCGCAGGGAGATCCTCCGCATCGGTGCGCGTGACATCTGCCTGGGAACCCCCACTCAGCGGATCATGGAAGAGCTTTCCGACCTCGCGGACGGCGTGATCTCCGTCGCCGTGTCCCGGATCCGCGCGCAGGCGGACGACAAGCGGGGCACTGCGGGCCACGGATTCTGCGTGATTGCATTCGGCAAGCTCGGCGGCCGCGAGCTCAACTACAGCTCGGACATCGACCTGCTGGGCATCTGCGATGCGGGTGAGGACCAGGACACCGTGGAGGCAGCCTCCGGTCTCATGGAGGCTCTTGGCACGGACCTCTCATCCCACACCACGGAAGGATATGCCTACCGCGTGGACCTCCGCTTGCGGCCCTACGGCAGCTCGGGTCAGCTCGTCTTTCCGCGCGACGCATTGGAAAAATACTACTCGCATGCTGCTGCCCTGTGGGAGCTGCAGGCGCTGTTGAAGGCGAGGCCCGTTGCCGGTGACCTCGCCGTGGGGCGCGCGTTTCTCGATTCAGTCCGGGGCCTTCTCACCGCGCCCCATGCGCACGGGGAGGTCGCCGCCTCCATCGACAGGCTGCGCAGGGAGGCTTTGAAGAGCCTTTCCCGCAGCGTGCTCTCCACGACTGACGTGAAGACCGGCCTGGGTGGATTGCGTGACGTGGAGTTCCTTGCCCAGGGGCTGCAGCTCACCCACGCCCACGAGAGGCCCGAGCTTCTTTGCGGCGGTACATTGCCGGCGCTCAAGGCTCTCGAAGCGGCGGGAATACTCCCCGCGGATACCGTGGAACATCTCTCAGACGACTACCTGTTCCTTCGACGCGTCGAGCATTTCCTTCAGATCTACGAAGACAGGCAGACGCACAACCTTCCGCGGGATCCCGTGCAGCTTCGGGCTCTTGCGCGGCGCATGCTGGGAAGCGGCGCCACCGCGGAGCAGCTCCTGGCAAAGCTTTCAAAGAGATTCGAGAGGGTCCAGGCGGCATACCAGCGCTTCCTGCAGGGAACCCTTGACCGTGGCACCTGAGGCTCGCGGCCGGCTCTTCAGGCCGGCGGCGGCAGTGCGCGCCTCAAGCCAGCAGGCCCACTCTTTCCTCTACCCTGCGGATGATTTCTTCGCTCATGACAAGCTCCCGCATCGTCTCGATATCGCGGGACAGCTCCCTGTCCCGGTCCAGAACGGGAATCTTTTCCCTGCAGGCCTTGTGTGCCGCCTCCGTGCCCTTGCCGGGACGGCCTTTTGTCAGGAGATCCATTGCCTGGCAGGCGCACAGAAGCTCGATGGCGATCACCGATTCCGCGTTCTGGATGACGGACCTGCACTTGCGCGCGGAGATGGTGCCCATGCTCACGTGATCCTCCTTGTTTGCGGAGGTGGGGATGGAGTCCACGGAGGCAGGGTGGGAAAGGACCTTGTTCTCGGAAACCAGCGCAGCCGCCGTGTACTGGGCGATCATGAAACCCGAGTTCAGCCCCGAGTCATTGACAAGGAAGGCAGGCAGGCCGCTCAGCTGCGGATTGACCAGCCGCTCGATCCTGCGCTCGGAGATGCTCGCAAACTCCGCCGCTGCCATGCAGAGGTAGTCCGCCGCAAGGGCCAGCGGCTGCCCGTGGAAGTTGCCCCCCAGCAAAAAGTCCCCCGTGTCGGCGAATATGAGCGGGTTGGTGGTGGCGGAATCCAGCTCGATCTCTACGACGCGGCGCACGTGGCTCACTGCGTCCCTGCTCGCTCCATGCACCTGGGGTGAGCAGCGCAGGGTATACGCGTCCTGGATCCTGCCGCAGTCCTTGTGGGAAGACATGATCACGCTGTCCTGGGTGATGCGGTACATGTTGTCCGCGGCAGAGAGCTGGCCCGGGTGGGGCCGTACACGGTGGATGCGCGGGTCGAACTCCACGTTGGTGCCCATGAGGACTTCCAGGCTCATGGAGCACGCGATGTCGGCCGTCTTTGCAAGCCGTACCGCGTCATGCACGGCAAGCCCCGTGATTCCCGCCATGACCTGCGTGCCATTGATGAGAGCAAGCCCTTCACCGGATTCCAGGTGCACCGCGGCAAGGCCCGCGGCGGCAAGCGCCTCCCGCCCTCCCATGCGCGCGCCGTGAAAGAACGCCTCGCCTCTGCCGATCAGCACGAGGGCCAGGTGCGCCATGGGTGCGAGGTCCCCGCTCGCGCCGACTGACCCCTTTTCGGGAACAACCGGAACCACATCGGAGTTCAAAAGATCGACAAGGGCCTGCACGGTCTCCACGCGAAGCCCCGCATGTCCCTTGGACAGGTCCTGCACCCGCACGGCCATCGTGGCCCGCACGACCTCTTTGGGCAGCGGATCCCCGACGCCCGCGGAGTGACTCATGAGGATGTTTTCCTGCAGCGCCCGTGTCTGCTCGGGGGCAATGGCCACATCGCACAGCGCACCGAAGCCTGTCGTGACCCCATACACGGCCCTGCCCTGCCTGACCCACGTTTCAACAAGACTGCGGGCGGCCTTCATGCGCTCCCGGGCTGAAGCGGAAAGCTCGACCTTCGCCCCCGCGCGCGCAATGGAGGTCAGGGCCTCGACGGTCAGGGGGCCGTCGCCGATGACAAGAGTGTTCATGTGCGGCTCCGTTCGTTCAGGCTTTTTTCGACCATGGCATCAACCTGCCCTACTGTTTTCATAATTCCCTCGAGAAGCCCCGCGGCATTGCGCCCGAGCTCTTCCCTCACCTTCGCGTCCCGGACGGAAGGAAGATTGACCCGGACATTCCATTCAGCAGCCACAGCACCGGCTCGGATCATCTGTGCCGCGGACCCCGCATCCGTCAGGCAGCCCGGGTTTCCCATTTCGGCGCACAACCCCGCCAGGTCCGCCAGCGGCGCAAGATATTCAAGTGTCTCCAGGGGAACGCGCGCGGACCTGAGCGTGCCCTCCTGGATTGCGCGCTCGCGCGCCGCCTTCTGGTCTTCGGTCCCGCGCGGAAGCTTTCGCGCTATCATCACGGAATTGAATGCCTGTGCGTCTTCCTCGATCAGCTCCCGGAGCCTTGACCCGAGACTTGCCGCGCGGACCTGCGCTTCCTCCATGACAACCCATGCATCCTTGTATGTTTCCCGGCCCAGGGTCAGCCGGCACACCATTTCGCACAGTGATGCGGCGATTGCCCCGGCAAGCGCTGCCGCGCTGCCCCCTCCCGGCGCGGGGGAGTCCGAGCCCAGCTCGGCCAGGAATGCTTCAACCGTCATCTCCGAAAGCTTCATGCGCGTTTCCTTTCATCCGGTAGACCGGCTCGTGGCGGCCACACCCGTGTGCCCGCCCTGAAGACCTCGGCCACCGGGGAGATCCCTGCCCTGAATGCCAGTATGGCAGGGGTCTCTCCATCCAGGAGGAGGAAGTCGGCGGACTTGCCGGGCGCAAGGCTGCCGCACTCTCCGCCCATGCCGATTGCGTACGCGGCATTCAAGGTGGCCGCGGCAAGCGCTTCTGCAACCGAAAGCCGCATCTGCATCACGGCAAGACCGAAAGCGAAGGGCATTGATTCAGTGCAGGAAGAACCGGGGTTGCAGTCCGTGGCGATTGCCACGGGCAGGTCCATGTCGATCATGGCCCGGCCCCGGGCAAATGGTTTGCGCATGCTGTAGGCGGTTGCGGGAAGGAGCACGGCCACGACACCCGCAGCCGCCATGGCGCGAAGCCCCTGGTCGGATGCTGCCAGGAGATGCTCAGCGGAGACCGCATGAAGCTCGGCGGCGAGCGCAGCGCCGCCCGTGTCATGGAGCTCATCCGCGTGGATCTTGAGATGCATCCCGGCCCCCCGCGCAGATTCCAGGATCCGCCGCGCCTGGCCGACGCTGAACACTCCCTGCTCGCAGAATACATCGCAGAACCTGGCAAGACCCTGGCGCGCAATCGCGGGGATCATTTCCCCGGTGAGCAGGTCCACGTAGTCGTCGGCGCGGCCGCGCATTTCCGCGGGCACCGCATGCGCGCCAAGAAAGGACGGCACAACGGAGAGCGGCGTCTCCCGGCCGACCCTGTTGATGACGCGGAGCTGTTTGAGCTCCGCCTCCGTGGAAAGACCGTACCCGCTCTTGATCTCCAGGGTTGTCGTGCCCAGGCTCATGGCGGAAAGGGTCCGATCCCGGGTAACATTGAAAAGCTCCTCTTCAGAGGCTGCGCGGACCGACTGGACGGAGGCAAGGATCCCTCCTCCCGCTTTCAGGATTTCCAGGTATTCGGCCCCATCCAGGCGGGCAAGAAATTCCTTCTCCCGGGGATGCACAAAACAGAGGTGCGTGTGGGGATCCACGAAGCCGGGGACCATGCATCTGCCGCCGCAGTCGATCTCCTGCGGCGCCGAAAGACGGCCGGCCGGGTCAGGACCGCTGCCGGCCAGGCGCGCGAGGACTTCGGACTCCTCCCCGATTGCTTCAATACGGCCGTCCTTGCAGAAAAGGGCGCCATGGTCCCAGATCGCGACCTTTCCCTGGCTGACGCCGGCCAAGGCCCGGCCTTCATCCACGGGCGTGTAGATGCGGGCATTGCGGAAGAGCAGGGACGGCATGATCAGCGACCGCCCGTCAGGTCCAGGAGCCGAAGATCGAGGACCTGGGAGTTTTGGAATCCTGCGAGCTGAAGTGCGTGAGAGGCCGCGGCAAGAAGCGCATCCGCGGGCACCAGTCCAAAGATCTCGGTTTCCGCAACGGAGACTCCCCTCTGTGACGCCTCCCTGCGGACCAGGTCCAGCACCACGTGCAGCGGGTTCACGGTGTAGTCCGTCACGTTGATGCTCACCTGGACCATGCCCCGCTCTTTCAGGTCCACTCCCACGGCCTTGACGTGAGAGAGCCCGCCGCCGGAAGCGCGGATGGTCTTTGCAATGGCGCGTGCCACGGCCATGTCCGTGCTGTGCAGGTTGATATTGAAGGCGACGAGAAACGGGCGCGCGCCGACGGCGGTTGCTCCCGCGCTCGGATGCAGGCGCGGAGCCCCGACATCGGGGGCGCGATCGGGACTGACGATCTCTTTCACGAGCGCCTCGAACTGCCCCTTGCGCACCACCTCCAGGTTTCTGCGCTCCGGCCGCAGGGCGGCGGACTCATACAGGTACACAGGAACGCCGGTTTCCCGCGCAAACCGGGCAGCGAAACCCCTGGCCAGGGCAACGCATTCTTCCATAGTAATACCCCGAAGGGGAACAAACGGGACAACGTCCACCGCACCGATGCGGGGATGCGCCCCGGTATGGCCGCGGAGGTCTATGGACGATAGTGCCGCGCGCGCGGATTCCATCAACGCGTCCTGCAGCGGTGCCGGCTCTCCGACCAGGCTCACGACCAGCCGGTTGTGATCCCGGTCCGCCCGCCAGTCCAGGAGGTGCACTCCTTCCCTGCCGCGAAACGGGGCGACGATCGCCTCGATGACCTGGTTTCTGCGGCCCTCGCTGTAGTTGGGAACACACTCGACGAGCTGCCTCACGCGCGGCCGCCGGGAGGTGCCATGGGAATCCTGACGCCGCGGTCGCGGGCCGCTTCAATGGCCTCGGGGTACCCGGCGTCTGCATGCCGAAGAATACCGGTGGCAGGGTCGTTCCTGAGCACCGTGGTCACCCGCAGCTCTCCTTCGTCGGTCCCGTCTGCCAGCGTGACCTGGCCCGCGTGAAGCGAGTAGCCGATGCCCACTCCGCCGCCGTGATGGAACGAGGTCCAGCTCGCGCCGGATGCCACGTTGACCATGAGATTCAGGAGCGGCCAGTCCGCCACCGCGTCGGAGCCGTCCCGCATGGACTCGGTCTCCCGATTGGGCGATGCAACCGACCCTGCGTCAAGGTGGTCCCTTCCAATCACGATCGGGGCTTTGACCCTTCCCGCCCGCACGAGGTCGTTGAAGATTTTCCCCGCCCGGTCCCGCTCACCATAACCCAGCCAGCAGATCCGGGCCGGCAGGCCCATGTGCTTCACCCGCGCGCCTGCCATGCGCAGCCAGCGCACCATCCGTGTCTTGTGCGGGAACGCGGCGAGCAGCGCCTCGTCGGTTGCCTCGATATCCTTCGGGTCCCCGGAGAGCGCCGCCCAGCGGAAAGGTCCTTCGCCCTCGCAGAAAAGGGGACGGATGTAGGCCGGTACGAACCCCGGGTAGTCGAAAGCGTCTGCCAGGCCGCTCTTCAAGGCCTGTCCGCGCAGGTTGTTTCCATAGTCGAAGGCCACGGCGCCCCGGGCCTTCATATCGAGAATGGCCTTGCAGTGCCGTCCCATGGACTGCAGGGCCGCGGCCGCGTAGCGTTTCGGATCGGACGCGCGCAGGGCGATAGCCGCCGCGTAGGCCATTCCATGGGGCACGTAGCCGCCCAGCTCGTCGTGCGCGCTGGTCTGGTCCGTCACCACGTCGGGAATGAAGCCTCTCTCCACCATGAGCGGCAGGATCTCCGCCGCGTTTCCCTCCAATCCGATCGAGACTGCTTTTTTTGCCGCCGCGGCCTGCCTGGCCAGGGACATGACCGTCTCGAGGTTGTCCGCCGCCAGGTCGAGGTAC
>Ga0265316_10006529_pt1 | contig 11119 bp, 10 predicted proteins | sample 4522metaG_FD_202092 | JGI IMG/M metagenome (GOLD analysis project Ga0265316, IMG submission 202092) | Rhizosphere microbial communities from Carex aquatilis grown in University of Washington, Seatle, WA, United States - 4-5-22 metaG | ecosystem: Host-associated > Plants > Roots > Rhizosphere >...
TACGCGCGCTTCCGGGAGACGTTCGCGTCCGTGGGGAGCAGGGCGTCTTCCGCCGGGTCGTGGCGTGGAGCGGCGACGGGGGCGGCCCGGCGGTTACGGGCGCTTCCGGGAGACGTCCGCGTCCATGGTGAGCAGGGCGTCTTCCGCCGGGTCCCGCGGTGGAGCGCGGCATTCTGGAATCGAACGGCCGGGGCGGCGACAGTGGCGGCCCCGCGGGGGAAGCAATGCGACGGGTTTCGATAGCACCGCGGCCGGACTGGCAGAAGAAGGTGGAGCGGGCCGGCCTCACCTGGCATTCCGGCCAGCAGCCCTACTGGAACGAGTCTGCGTTCTACGAGTTCACCGCCGGGGAAGTGAGCGTGCTGGAAGCCGCCACCAACGAGCTCGACAAGATGACGCTGGCGGCGGCACAACACATCATCGACCACCATCTCTACGGAAAGCTGGGTATTCCCGAGGCCGCAGTCCCACTCATCGAAAGCTCGTGGAAAGCCGAACCGCCCGCGCTCTACGGGCGCTTCGACCTGGCTTACGATGGCGCCGGCCCGCCCAAACTCCTCGAGTACAACGCCGACACGCCCACTTCGCTGGTGGAAGCCGCAGTGGTGCAGTGGCATTGGCTGGAGGAAGTGTTTCCCCGGCGGGACCAGTTCAATTCGCTGCACCAGCGGCTCATCGCGCTGTGGAAGGAACTGGCTCCCTGCCTGCCGGGCGGCCGCATCGACTTCTGCTCGATGGACGACGCCGAAGATGGCATGACCGTCACCTACCTGCAGGATACGGCGCAGCAGGCGGGGCTCGCGGCGTCGGTCTTTCCGATCGACGAGATTGGGTGGAACGGCGCGGCTTTCGTGGGACCCGACGACCGGCCGCTGGGCGCAATCTTCAAGCTTTATCCCTGGGAATGGATGGTGCGCGAGGAGTTCGGACGGCACCTCGGCAAGGACGCGACCGTGTGGATCGAGCCGCCGTGGAAAATGCTGCTCTCGAACAAGGGGATTCTGCCGGTGCTGTGGCAACTGTATCCGCGCCATCCGTACCTGTTGGAAGCCAGCTTCGACGGGCCGGGTCTGATGATGGCCTGGGTGAAGAAACCGCTGCTCGGCCGCGAAGGCGCCAACATCACCGTGCACCAGCCCGGCAAGGAAATCGCGACGCCCGGCAATTACGGCGCGGAAGGTTTCATCTATCAGGACTATGCGCCGCTGAAGAACTTCGATGGGAAGTATCCGGTCCTGGGCAGTTGGCTTATCGGACACGAAGAAGGGAATGCGGCCGGCGGCATGGGCATCCGGGAATCGGATACGCCGGTCACCACCAACGCCAGCCAGTTCGTGCCGCACCTGTTCGACTGAGCAACCGCCCTCCGGCAGAGCCGGGGCCTTCCGGGGGACCAGGGTTCTCCGCGCTCGGCGCCGCCGGGGCTGCACCGTGCGCCCGAAGCGGTCTCGCCAGGCTTGGCGCCGGCTGAGAAACGGTGACGATCACCCCAGGTAACTGAACAGGCTGGTGTGCGGCAATTTGCCTTCCATGGTCATGGCCGCTTCAAGCTGGGTATTGGCCTGTGTCAACACCGTCGCCGCCGTGGGGATATCGGCGTCTTCGATATTGCTGATTTGGGTCTGCAGTTGGACGTTATAGTTACTGGCGAAAGTGTTGGCGTTCTGAATCTGAGACTGCACGTTACCGTAGAAAGCGTCCATGGTATTCAGATGGGTGGACGCCGCATGCAGCAGAGTAATGGAGTTGGTAATGCCCGTAGTGTCGTTGTTCGTCAGGGCCTGGTACAGGGTATTCAGCGCATTGAAAACATTGTCGGTGGCGGGTTGGCCGGTGGTGGAATCCTGGTTGTCGAAAATATGCTGCGCGGTGAGAGAGACGGGGAACGTTCCGCCCGCCGGATCTTCCAGCACGCGGGTGGCCTGGGGGGTGGTCCCGGCGGGGATGAGGGAGACCGCCGGATTGGCAGCCGTGGGATCCCACTGGTACTCCGCGCTGCTATCGTTGTCTCCGCTGAAGAGGAACCGGCCCTGTACGGTGGTCTGGCTGTTGGACACCATCTGCTGCTCAATCGACTGGATTTGTTGGGCGATAGTGGCGCGGCCGCTGGCGTCCGAGGTGGAGGTGGCACCCTGAGTGGCCAGACTCACGGCGCTGTCCATCAGTTGGATGGATGCCTGCAGGGCATTATCGGCGGCGTTCGCATCGGTTTGCGCCAGGGTGAGGTTGGACTGGATTTGAGTGTTCTTCTGCAGATTTGCCCGTAACTGGAGCAAAGTGCCGATTTGATCCGGCGCATCCGAGGCGACGTTGATCTTCAGGCCGGAAGAGACCTGTTGGCTGGCCTGGGCGAGGCTGTTCTGGACAATATTAAGACTGGCCAGAAACATGGACGCCTGCGGATCGACGTTGCTGATCATGGATCTCCTTAGCTGGACAGCATGTTAATGGTGTCGTTGGTTAGTTGGTCCAGAATCGTAATCAGCTTGGAACTGGCTTCATAGGCTTGCTGGAACTGGACGAGGACGGTGGCTTCCATGTCGAGTGACACGCCGGAGACCTGCTGCCGCACGTTCTCCGCCTGTGCCACCGCCGATTGCTGGGTTTGTTGCAGGGCGGTGGCGTTGCTCAACAGGTTGCCGACTTTCGCCGCCATATTGGCGTAATATTGCGTGTAACTGAGCCCGCCGATCTCGCCGGTGCTATCGGTGGGATCGGCCAGTTTGGACAATGAGAGGGCGACTCCGTTCGAGACCTCGGGAGGCCCCAGGTCGATGGCGGCCAATTGACTCGGCGTGACCGTCGAGCTTACCTGAAGGCTGGCCGCTACGTTGGTCGGGTTGGTGGTGTCGTAGCTGAACAGCGGAACTCCGGCCACCGCGGCGCTTCCATCGCTGCCGTCGGTCTGGTAGCCTTGGGTCAGCAGGTTGTTGACGGTGCTGGCGAACTGCTGGGCGAGCGTGTTCAGTGAGCCGGGCTGGTTCTGATCCCCCAGTAAGCCGGGAAGGACGGTATTGGTCGTATTCAGGAGCGATCCAAGCTGGCCCCCGGTGACTTGCGAGGTGATGTCGGTGCCATCGTAGGCCAGGACTTTGAGATGGGCGGGACCTTGGGGATTGGCCGACGTTGCGCTGTTCGGCACCGGCTCCAGGCTGAGGTTGTACGCCTGGTTCGCGATGACCAGCGGCGTCTGCCCGTTGAGGAGGACGGTATAAGTGCCGTTGGATTGCTGGGTCGCGGTAATGCCGCCGTCTTGCGACAGTTGTTGGAGAGTGGAGTTGATCTGCGCATCCAGACCTGCGTCGTTCCGGTCGCCATTCATGATCTGCTGGTTGTAGACTGCCAGTTGCGACGACATGTGATTGACATCGGTCACCGTCTGGTTGAGTTGCTGAGCGGTGTCGGTGGCCACCTGCTGCAGTCCGGTGGCGGTCTGCTGGAAGGTGTTGGCCACCGTCGCAGCCTGCGTGAGGACGTTCTGCCGCGCCACCGTGCTGGTGGGCGTCTGGGCCCAGGCCGAGAAGGACTGAAATAGATTGTTGAGCGCGCTGTCGAGACCGCTGGTGCCCGTGACGTCGAACAATGACTGGATGGCGGTCAGACTGCTAACGTCCTGCTGCGATTGTCCCATGAGCGTAGTCTGCTGCTGCACGGCCTGCTCGGCATACTGGTCGCGAGAACTCACCACCTGGCCCGCGGTCACGCCGCCGGACAACCCTTCGGTAGGGTTGAATTGCATGGCGTTCAATTCTTCGGTCTGAGCGGCGTAGCCCGGGGTGGACGCATTGGCCACGTTGTTCTGTACGACGTCCAGCACCTGGCTGTAGGCCCCTAACGAGCCCGCCGCGGACATCATCGATGCGATCAGGTTCGACATGGCTTTCTACCCCTGGCAGTAGAACCGGCCCTGGCGGGCTACCGGCGCGGCATCGCCGCTGGCGGTGTACCCGGCGCTCATGGCTCCCAGGATTCGCTCCCAGCCACGGTAAAAAGCTGCCAGGCTCTCGAACAGCCGGGCTGCCCGCAGAACCTCGGTGCGTAACCCCACAGCCATGGAGCGAGCGCCCGCGTTTCCGCGCGCCGCGGCGCACTGGGACCGGAAACCGGCCAGTTCGGAAACGGCCCGATCGAGCGCGCCGTGACAGGCTTCGACCGCTTTGGGAGAGGCGTCAACCAGAAGCTCAACGGCCCGCCTCACTTCCGCGCGGGCGGCCACCAGCCGTTCAAGCCCTTCCTCAGCAGGCGCGGCAGGCATCTATTTTGCTCCGGCGCCTAAAGCTTCACCCACCATTGCCTGGCCAATAGCCAGCGAATCGGGCTGGTAGCGGCCGCTCTGGAACTGCGCCGTCAACGATTGCACCTTGGCAGCGCGATCCCCACTGTAGGCCCCCAGCGCACGGGAAACACTGGTTAGCGCGCTGGACAACTCCACCCGATCGCCCGATCCGCCGCCTCCGGCCCCCGCGAGCGACGTGGATGCCGCCTTCTGCGCCTCTTGCGAACGGCCCGACTCGGCGGCCGCAGTATTTGTCAAACTCTGATCGTAGATTCTCATACTAGCCCCGCATTCTGTGGCTAACCTACATATCGGCAGACCGCGCTCTGCTCTTTAGCCGGCTTGCCGGGAAACGGAAAGCTTCCGCCTAAAGTCCGCCGTTTCTCCCGCCGATGAATGCGGTGTGATTGCTCTGTCGGAAAAGCGCGTCCTCTGGATTGCCGCTGAGCCCCCTGACTCCGGAGAATGGCCTTTGCTTTCAGAAAGTTACGATATGGAATCCCATGCGCCCCGCGAGGCCCTGGAGTACTTATCCAACCTTTCCTGCGCGGCCGTGGTGCTGGATTTGCCGGCATCCGGCTGGCACGCCGCCGCATTATTGGAAAGAATTCGGCGAGCGGCTCCAGGAACTCCCGTCCTGGTTCACGATCCGCGCGCTTCCCCTTCCGATGCCATCCGTCTGGGGCGCCTGGGCGCACGCCAGTTCTTCTCGACGGACCAGGAAGCCCTGGCGCTGATTCGCCAGGCACGGGAGGAGCGGCAAACCGGCGATCTGGCCCGGCTGGCGGACCACGCCGGCCGGGAAGAATGGGAGCGCCTGCTGATTGGCGATAGCCACGAAATGCGCCAGGTCTGCCACATTATCGGGCTGGTGGCCGGGCGGCGCTCGACGGTGCTCATCACCGGCGAAACCGGCACGGGCAAAGAACTGGCCGCCCGCTCCATCCATCTGGCCAGCCCCCGGCGGCGCGCCCCGTGGGTGGCGGTCAACTGCACAGCCCTGCCCGACAACCTCCTGGAGGCCGAGCTGTTCGGACACGTCAAGGGAGCGTTCACCGGAGCCATCCACAACCGCGTGGGCCGCTTCGAACAGGCCCAGGGAGGCACCTTGTTCCTGGACGAAATCGGGGACCTGGCGTTGGATCTGCAAGCCAAGCTGCTGAGGGTGGTGCAGGAACGGGAATTTCAACGGCTGGGCAGCTCGGAGACCATCCGCCTGGATGTCCGTTTCGTCGCCGCCACCAATGGCGATCTGCTGCGCCGCGTCGAGCAAGGCCGGTTCCGCGAAGACCTCTACTACCGTTTGAACGTGGTTCCGATTCACCTTCCGCCCCTGCGGCAAAGGCCCGTGGATATCCCTGTCCTGGCGCGCCATTTCGTGGAGAAGATCTGCCGCTTCGAGCAGATCCCCGCGAAAACCATGGCTTCCGAAGCCGTGGCGCGTCTCAGCGAGGGCTCCTGGCCGGGGAATGTGCGCCAACTGGAAAATGCCGTGGAAATGGCGGTGGCGCTCAGCGGCGACCGGGAAGTGCTGGCCGCCCGCGACTTTCCGCTCACCGCGCCGGCGCGCGCTGCTGGCGCAGCGCCAGGCGTGGCGCCCCTCGTCTCCCTGCCCGACCAAGGCATGGATTACGAGCAGACCCTGGCGGTGATTGAGCGCAGCATCCTGGAACAGGCCTTGCAGAAGACCGGCGGGAACAAGAAAGCCGCCGCCGACATGCTGCGTCTCAAACGCACCACCCTTTCGGCCAAAATCCGCAGTCTGGTTCCCCTGACGGCCTGCAACTGAGCCCTGCCTCAACGGGCCGGGGGCGGCGGGCAGGGAACGGCGCGGGCTGGGACCGGTGGGCGGCGGGTTGGGGCGCACGCAGCGGGGCACAGGGGCGGATGGCAGCGGGCGGTGGAAGCTGGGGCCGGTGGGCGGCAGGCAGAGTCCGGCGGCGGGTTGGGGGCGCACGCGGTGGCGGGTAGTGATGGCAGGCCGCCACTACCAGAGGTAGTCTTTGGCGGCGGCGCGCTTGTCGTAGCCGTCCAAAACGTGTACTACGCGGATCTTCTTGAGCGATACCGGCGAGAGCTGTCCGATGGGAATATAGATGACCGTGCGGTCCACGCGGGAGGCGATGGTCTTGAAGACGGACCGTGGCGGCTTGGCGGCCACGTAAACCACGTAGTGGTGGACGGAATAGTCGAGCGCCGCCAGCAGCAGCCGCTCCGATTTCGACTCGGCGAATTCGTAATCGGCATCCTGCCAGACGTCGTACATGCGGCGCGGCGGAAGGCTCATCAGAAAACCGCCGTACTCGGCGCGCCCGATGCCCGGACCCACCAGGTTGTCGAACGGGAAGGTGGAGTAAAACGCCATGTCCGACTCGTTCTGGTTCTCGCCCAGCCACGTGGTGGTGTAGGGATAGCGGTTGTCGCGGTCCTCGTCGAAGATCACCACGATGGAACCCACCTCGCCCTGGATCTTCCGATACTGGCGCACATAGATGCGGCCCTCGTACCATTTGCGGATGGTCTCGCGCAGATCGATTCCGTCCAGGATCGAAGTGGTGAACGGTTCCACGCGCACGCGCTCTTCCGAAAGGATGCTCTTGCCCCTGTGCTTCAGGTAGCGCCCGTAGTCTTCGACCACCAAGTCCTCGGGCGGGTAGGAGCAGATGCTCGTGCCGTTCAACTGGCTGGCCCATTCGCCCGGAATCTTTTCCTTCTTGCGGGGCTTCAAGCCGTAGGGGCGCAGCCGGCGCTTGGTGCTGGGCAGCCGCCGGCGGATGCGGATGCGTCGCGTGTCGATCCAGATTTCGTCGCCCGAAATCTTCACCGTCGGCAGGCTGGAATCGGTCTGTTGCGGCGGATAGCGGCTGGCGGCCTCCCAGACTTCCCAGGCGTAGTTGTCGTCGGCCACGCCGCGGGCGGCCACCGCCATGTCGAACAGGCCCGCGCTGAGCTCGCTCGCGGCCAGCGCCAGGTTGCGCGCGTAACGCGCCAGCAGACGCCGCTGCCAGTGGGCCACGCGCTCGCCGGCATTGGCCTCGTACTCCTTCCCAGCTTGGCGGAAGATGGCCAACTGGGCGTGCCGCCGGTCGATGAGGCGGTGGTCGGTCATGGCTTGCCGGTAGCTCTCGTAGCGCCATTGAAGCTGGGGGTACTCGGCGCAGATCTCGCCCAGCGATTCCGGGTGGGGATTGAACAGTTCGACCCCCTCGCGGTGCGGGCGCGCCAGCGGTTGCGCCTGGGGTTCCTCCATGGCGTCCAGCACCGGGTCGAGAAGGTTCAGGGAAACCACCACCAGAACGCTGGCCGCGGGATCGGCGCCCTGCAGCTTCCAGGCAATGCCGGCGGCGTGCCGGGCGATCTCGTCCGAGCGCGGCTGGGGGTAGACGCGGTAAGCCTCGATGTAGCGGGCGAGCCCGATGTGGCGGATGGCGTAGGAGTCCGGGTAGGTGTCTTTGAGGTGCGGGCGCGTGCCGGCGTCGGGATCGGCGAAAACCACTTCCGCGCCAATTTCGAGGGCCGTGCGAATGGCCTCGGTAAACGGGTCGGCCGGTTCGACGGGTACGTATACCGCCTGTTCGCCGCCGGTGGATTCGTCCGGGTAGAAAATCAGGGACATGGCGGGCAATCGCTCGACGGCCTGCAACCAGGCGCGCTGCAAGGTGGCGGGCAATTCCACCGCGACCACCTGCGGGCGGGCGCGCAGAATCGCCTGGCGCACCTCGATGGCGAACTCCAGCCGGCCGGGCGCCACCGGAAAGTAGGTGAAGCGTCCGCGCTCCAGGCTGCCGGGGTCAGATAGCGGAGGGTCGATTGCTCCGGACATAGCGTAGCGCCTCTTCTCCCAGGACCAGCGTGACGGCGATTTCGAGCGCCTCCTTTTCGTGGGTCCGCTGGGTGGCCAGGCTCTTCAGTTTGATGGCGAAGCGGGCCACGTTGATGCCATCGCGCACGGTGTAGCGCTCGTCGGCGGCATGCGCCAGTTGCAGGAAGTCCGTCACGTATTCGAGAATGCGCTCTTCGGAGAAGGGAAGGTTCTCGCGCAGAATCTGGAATTCCTCGTCGCGTTCCGGAAAGTCGATGAAGATCTGGGGCTGCAGCCGGGAGTGAATATACTCCGGCAGCTCGAAGGTGGACGCGTCGTCATTCATGGTGGCCACCAGCCGGAAGTGCGGGTGGGCCTTGATCTTGATTCCGGCGACGATGGACTCCACGTAGCGCCGGTTGTCGAGCAGGGGCGCCAGGCTGGCCCAGCTCTTCTCGCTCATGCGGTTGCCCTCGTCGATGATGGCGATGCCGCCGCGCAGCATCGCCGTGACCAGCGGCGACGCCACGTAGCGCAGGCTGCCCTCGCCCGCGATCACCGGGGTGACGAGGAGATCTTCGGGGCGGGTGTCCATGGTGGCCTGCAGGATGTAGACCTCGCGCCCCATGCGTCTGGCGGCGGCATAAGCCAGCGTGGTCTTGCCCACGCCCGGCTTGCCCAGGAGGCGCGGATTCATGGGCAGGTCCTGGTCGTTCACCACCATCCAGGCGGCCAACAACTGCCGCATCAGCTCGTCCTGACCCACCCACTGGGCCGCCAGTTCATCGGGGTGCGCCAGGTGCAGTGTAACGCCGTCGATCTCAATGGTCATACGCTCCCCCTATTATCGGGCACTCGGCAATGCCATGTCCGTCAAGCATATCGCGGATTGGGGCTCGGCGTGAGGGCGAGGACGGGAGGCGCGGAGGGGCGGAGGGGCGGTGGGGCGGGAAGGCCGCTGAGGTGGGGCAGGGTGGAGGGAGACCGCCGCGCAGAGTCCACGGAGGCGGGGCGGGGCGCAGGGATGCCGCCGCGCAGAGTCCACGGAGGCGGGGCACGCGGCGAGAGAGGCCGCCCTCTCACATACCGAACAAAGGCCGCAGCGATTCAACCCTGCCGATGCTCTCCACCATGATGTTCAGAAACAGCCCGCGCGGATCGAGCGAATCGAGCAGCAGCCGCACCTCTTCGCTGTCGAACGAGCCGCGGATGAGAAGCGGCTTGCCGGCTTTCTGCACCTTCCGGTAGTGCGGAATCATGGCGGCGGTAGAGGGGCCGAGCGCATCCTTATTAACTTGGAAGCACTGGATCTCCTGGATCTCGAGGAAGGCGTCCAGCAGGAACATGGACGTCGAATGCAGGTGCATGAAGCTACACGGGAAGCGCGCGGCCAGCGCCCGGTCCACCGGCTGGACGAACTTGCGATAGAGCGACGGAGAGTAGACGGCGGTGGCATCCTCCTGCAGGCGCATGATGGGCCGCGGCGACCACAGGGAGTACTGCGCATCGAAATAACCGCCGTGGAAGAGAGGCATGTGGTTCCAGAATCCCTGTTGGACTTCGTAGAAGAACTCCCCCAGGCGCCGGAGGATTTCGGCGGCGCGCTCGGGTTCGTCCACCAAGTCCATGATCGATCGCGTGTGGCCGCGCAGGAGGGCGTGGAGATCGGTGGGTCCCACTTCCGCCGAGTGGCTCACCGGGAATCGCCCGTCGGCCGCGCGAACCAGCGCCAGGCCGAACTCCACGTACTTTCTGAACCAGGGATTGTCGCGGTCCGTCTTGAGGCTTGCCGCCTGCTCCAGGGACAGGCACTGTTCCTCGCCGAGGATGCTGTCCGGAAACACCCGCATGCGGCAGCCGGCGATGCCCGGCAGCCACGGGATCGCGACCTGCCCGGGACAGGCGCCGCGGATCAGATCGTCGTCGACGATTTCGCCCTCGCGCAGCATGCGGAGGTGGTCCTCCAGGAACGCCTGCGGACGGATCATCTCCGGCGTGAGGCAATCCACCCCTTGCCACGCCCGGCACGCTTGAAACTCCTGCACGGGAAACCAGCCCACGAGGCTGAAGCCCACCAGGGGGCGCGCAACGGCGCTCCGGTTCCAAAATGCCTGATAGCGGGCGATCTTGGCCGGGTCGTTTCCGAAGGGGACGGTCATGCCGGGGCGCCTTCCCCGGCGGCACGGTCCAACTTGGGCAGCGCCGCGGCGAGTTCCCGTTTGCGCGGCCCGCCGAGCGGCATCATGGGGCTGATGCGCGTGTAATACGACCGCCGCGCCTCGTCCTGGCGGCCATCCCGGTGCCGTTCGAACATGCGCACGAACTCGGCGGGAACCGCGTTCGATCCGGCAACCGTCAGCCCGCGCGCGCCCGTCACCGAGGTGCTTCCAATATCCCACGGAAGGCGATCCGGTGCGCGGTGTTTCATGCCGGTGCGCCACGGCCCCCGAGAAGAGACGCTGGTTTCGCTCACCAGGCGATTTATAGCATGAGTGCAACACCACGCGCGCGGCGCAGACAGCATGGCTCGCCGCGCGGCGAAGTGAGCTACACTCAATTTCTCGGTGTCACATGAAGATCCGGGTTCTACTGGGAGCGCTGGTACTCTGTGCCGCTCCAGGTCTTGGCCTGGGCCAGTCGTACTCTCTTGGCGGTCATGTCGTTGACGGTCTGACGAATCAACCCTTGGCGGGAATCAGGCTCCATCTTTACGAATGGGCGCCCCACGATGGCGAGCCGTTGGGCAGCCATGGGCCGGCGGCCGACCCGATCACCTCGGATTCGGAAGGCCACTTCGTCTTCACTCACTTGCCGGGTGGCGAGTATGTTCTCCAGGCCGAGTTACCGCGCGAAATCTATACCTACCGCGAGTCGGGCGACCCCCTGCGCAGGAACACTATTTCAGTGGGGCCGGAATACGAGGGACAGGAGATACTGTTCCACATTCTGCCGCGCGCCACGATACGCGGAACCGTCCGCGATGAGCGTTCAGAAGTTCTGTCTGGCGTCGGTGTCCACCTGTATCGCCGCGGCCGGCGTGG
>Ga0265316_10006531_pt1 | contig 11119 bp, 10 predicted proteins | sample 4522metaG_FD_202092 | JGI IMG/M metagenome (GOLD analysis project Ga0265316, IMG submission 202092) | Rhizosphere microbial communities from Carex aquatilis grown in University of Washington, Seatle, WA, United States - 4-5-22 metaG | ecosystem: Host-associated > Plants > Roots > Rhizosphere >...
GAAACATGAACGGTGAAGTATGGCTAACTCCCTCCAACTCCCTCTTTACAAAAGAGGGAGAGCGGACGGAGATTTGCCCTCGCTTTTGTAAAGAGAGGGCGGCGTAAGCCGGGAGAGTTAGAGGCATGCAAGTCTTCAACGGAAAACACACTAAAGAAAAGCGGATCGTCTTAAGAAAAGGACAGACTATGGCGGAACAGCTGCTTTGGGCAAAGCTTCGTGCCGGTAACTTTCATAAGTTAAAATTTTTTCGCCAATATGGAATAGGCGGCTATATTGCAGATTTTTATTGCCCGGTTAAAAAACTAGTTATTGAGGTTGATGGCGGTCAGCACTATGATAAAGAAACCAGGGAATATGATGATGAGCGAGAAAAATATATGAAAGCCCTGGGCGTGAGAACAATACGGTTTAATAACCATGAGGTTTTGACGAAGATGGAGGCGGTGTTAGAGGTGTTGGAGCGAATGGTTGGCATCTAACTCCCACCAGGCCGACCTAACTCCCTCCAGCTCCCTCTTTACAAAAGAGGGAGAGCGCAGGGGGGCGCGTATTTGGATGCGGTTAACTCCCCTCAATTCCCTTTTTATAAAAGAGGGGGTGCGAACGAAACGTCGGGTGTGGTAAAATGTGATTGTTCGTTCGTAAAAAACTGGTTCACGGATTATTTGCCTTATTTTCCGCGATATGTTTATTCGCGGGTTTACCCGCCTATCCCGTCACCGTCGATTCAACCGATATCAGTAACCGCGCGTACTACCCTGCTGTATTAAACGAGATCAATAATGCCAAACAAGAGATCGATGTGGCGATGTATGCGATGTATGTGCGTTACGCTGAGCCGGATAATCCGGCTTACAAATTAGTAGCGGCATTGATTGATGCGCACGCGCGTGGAGCAAAGGTTACGGTTTATTTGGATAAGAGCTCGATAAACGGCGACGGCGAAGGGGCTACAAGCAGCGCGAACGATGCGGCTTACAAAATGCTTCAAGATGCGGGGATCACGGTTTATTTTGTTAAGCCGGAGTTTAAACTGCATGCCAAGCTGATCGTGGTCGATCGCGAAACCGTGATCGAAGGCAGTTCCAATTGGACGCAAAAGGCGATTGATGATAATTTTGAAAGCGATACGCTCACGCGCGGGGAAGATTTTGCCCGCCAAAAGATCGAATTTTTTACCGCCTTGACAGGCAATGTTGTTGCGCCGGTTGCTCCTGACCCGGCGATTGTCGAGAAGGTGAAGATAAGAAATAGTTTTCTGGAAAATACCAAGCTTGCGCCGCAAATGGTCAGGGTCGGTTCCGAACATGCCTTTCAACTTTACCTTTGGCTGCTGCGCCGAGAGTATGAAGCGGCGAAAAGTGCAGCAGGTTCAGGTGAATGGCATGATCTAGGCTATGTGGAGGCGGCACAGTATTTAGGTATAAAGGTAGATACGGTGACTTCCAACTATCGTAACCATGTGCGTGATACTCTAGACCCTCTTAAAAATGAATACAAGCTTATCGATTATCGGCCGGATAATAGCGGTAATCTGCAGGTACGGCTTTTGGATTATGATGATCCGGCAAAGGGGTATACACCGCCGACGAGCGGGTATTTTAACCTGCCGTTGGCTTATTGGGAATACGGGCTGGATAAGCAGCTGCGGTTACGCGAAAAATTTTCTTATTTGGTAAGCATCTATGAACAGGAGACTGCCCGGCCGCGCCTTTGGTGGCGGCGCAGCCTGATCGGGTTAGAGCAAAAATATCATATTAATTGGCAGGAATTTTGCGACGGATTACGTGAGCTTGAAAGGCAGGATTTGATCGAAGTGCATTATTCGCGGACCAAAGGTAAAAACTATAGCGAGCGAGATCCCAATGAATACCGCGTTAAAGAGTTGATCGCGCCTAAGGTAAAGGAGCAGATGTGGCAGGAGTTAGGGGCGGCGGAGGGGGTTGAGATGGTTAAGGCCGCGCGCCAGTTGGCGGTGGTGTTGAACCAGGAGAATAATATTCAGACGGCGAAAGATTTTATACGTTTGATAAAACAATATACGCTGGAGAATGTCGAGGAGGCGGTCAGGCGTATTGCCGATTATACCCCGGATAACCCCAGGAAAAATATCGGATATATCGTCGGGGTATTAAAGCAGATGGCGAAAGAGAAGTAATTTGCGATAACCTCGCAACGTGATAAAATCATCTTCATGCTTACGATAATATTACTTACGATTTCTAATATTTTTATGACCTTTGCCTGGTACGGCCATTTGAAATACAAGAGCTCGCCGATCGTTTTGGCGATTCTGGTAAGCTGGTCGATTGCCTTTCTGGAATATTGTTTCCAGGTGCCGGCCAACCGCATTGGCTCAAGCACTTTTACTTTGGCTCAGCTTAAGACAATTCAGGAAGTTATTACTTTGGTGGTTTTTTGTGTTTTCTCGGTGGCCTACATGCACGAAGGGTTAAAGTGGAATTATATTGTGGGATTTATTTTTATCATCATTGCGGTGTTTTTTATTTTCTATTTTAAGTAAGGAGAAAATGTGGTACAAAAAATTTTAAAGATGTGTATTTGTGCGGTTATTATTCTTCCGCTTTGCGGCTGCAATGTGATGGTCTTGTCCCAGCACCTTAAGATGTATGCCAAAGCTGTTGAGTACCGTTATGTCTCGCAGGAGATCGTGCACCGCATTAAAGGCTCGGTTACCGACCGGATCGTTCTGGACCAGGCTAAAACCCTTTATGCTTCTTTGATCTCCAGCGGCAGAATTTTTATCGATACAATGCAGCGCGAGGCTAAAGATAATTCGCTCGATAGCGATATTTACGACCAATTTACGGCGCTGACCCAGGCGTTTGATGAGTTGAAGGAATTTGTTCCGGATACGGTTAACCACGCGGGAGCTAATGCTACGGTTTCTTTGGACATGACTACTTGCGAACTTGAGGCGCAGAGGAAGGGCAAGGCCGCTGCCAGCGCGGTTAAGGCGGTTATTGGGGATAAAGCACGTTCCCGGGAAGAACGTATTACGGCGGCGGTCATGCTTTTTGATCAAGATCGCTGGCCGTTATGGGAGAAGGTATAAGATATACTTGACAGATTCGCTATTTATGATAGATTTAAGCTAACCTAGATGAAGCGCCGAACTCACATGAAATTTTTAAAATACCTTTTAATCATCTCCTTAACAATTTATCCCTTTACTTCTACACGTGCTGATAACAGCATGACCAAAGAAGAGGCGAGAAAATACCGTGAAGAAGGCTATAAGATGCAGAAGGGTGGCAATATTGATGGCGCCCGCCAGATGTATGAAAAAGCCGCGGCCATGGACCCGCGCTATGCCGAGGTGAATAACGATTTGGGCGTGGTTTATGAAAATTTAAATCAGATCAACCGTGCCATCTCTATGTACAAAAAGGCGTTAGAGATCGACCAGAACTATTTACCGGCTTATGCCAACTTGGGTTTTATTTATGAGAAAACCGGCGATTCCGCCAATGCCGCCTTTTACTGGAAAAAGCGTTATGATTTGGGGCAGGAGGGTGAGTATTGGCGCGAGGTTTCCCGCCAGCACCTTTTGAAGATAGGCGCTTATCCCGAATTGGCCGCGTCGCACCTTGAAGAGCAGGCCCGCGTTTTGTCGCAGGCGATGACAGTTGAGCATGAACAGGCGCGTTTAAAAAATCTCGAAGAAGCCCAGCTCTCGTATAATTTAGGATGCAGTTTTATGACCAAGGGCGATTATGTTGCCGCAGTCAAAGAGTTTGAGGCGGCGCGGGATTTAAAGCCCGAAGACGCATCACTCACGATGCGCATTGAAGAGTTCCATGTTAAAGCCGAGCAGGCTTTACGCCGGACGCAGGCGAAGATTAATGCCGAAGCGGCATTAAGCGATATTCAGAAAGAAGATTATCAGGCGGCCGGAGTTAAATTGCAGGATGCGTTGAACGCGGTTAACGGTATTTCCAAAAAGGCGGATGTTCAGCTGGATAAATCCCAGAAATAACAGGCGAAAAGCCTCTCTTTTCTTTATTACCAATTCTTGGCTATGTTGACCGATAAATAATGAAATTTAAATATTCTTATGCCTGCGGATACGGTTTATTTAATTGACGCGACATCGCTTTGTTACCGTTCGTTTTTTGCGGTGAAGCTTTCGACGGCGAAAGGCTCCGGCACCGGCGCGGTTTTTGGATATTACAACACCCTTAAGAAAATCATCAACCGTTTTGAACCGGTTTACATGGCTGCCTGTTTTGACGTATCGCGTAAGACTTGGCGTTCGGAAAAGTTTAAAGATTATAAAATACACCGTAAACCCGTACCCGATGATTTAAAAGCGCAAATACCGCTGGTCAAGCGCTTAACGCTGCTTATGGGCATTACTTTGCTTGAGCAGGAAGGGTACGAGGCTGACGATATTCTTGGGGTTTTGACCGGACTGGCAAAACAAAAGGGTTTAAAGGCTGTGGTTGTGACTTCCGATAAAGATATGAACCAGCTTTTATGCGAGGGCGGGGTAGAAATTTATAATCCGGCGAAAGATGAAATGATCACCGAAAAAAGTTTTACTAAAAAAATGGGTTTTGAGCCGCGCTTTGTGCCCGATTACCTGGCGTTGATGGGTGATGCGAGCGACAATATCCCCGGTGCCAAAGGTATCGGCGAAAAGGGAGCATCGAAGCTGGTGCAGGAATTTTCCAGCGTCGAGAATATCTACAAGCATTTGGAAAAGATCGCCCCTAAAACCGCGGCCCTTCTTAGCCAAAGCCGGGAAGATGTTTTTTTAAGCAAAGAATTAGCTTTGTTGCAGGATTGCCCGCTCGATGCCACAATCGACGATTTAAAAATAAAAGCCCGCGATGAAGCCGGATTAAAAGCGATGTTTAAGGAGCTTGAATTTGTGAGCCTGATCAAAGAAGAGACGAGCGTTCCTGCCGGCGAGGCAGCATTACAGGAAATCGGCCCCGGGGAGCTGAAAAAGATTGTTAGAGACAATACGCTTACTTTTTTTATTAAAGAAGGTAAGGCTTATTTTTACGGCGGCGAGGCACTTACTTTTTTCTGCCCGGTTGCTGCCGCGGCGCCGCTTTTTATGGACGAAAAGATAAAAAAAATATCCCATGATCTTAAAACCCAGATGTTGGAAAATAAGATCGAAATAAACCATCTTGCTTTCGATACGCGAGTTGCCGCTTATTTGCTTGATGCCGCTTACGGCGACTATGCCTTAGAGAGCCTGGCGGCGCAACACTTAGGTATTGCGATTAAAGATAATCCAGCCCTTTATCCTTGCGCGATCTTTCGTCTTTACGAAATATTTCGCCCGCAGCTTAAAGACGCGGGGATGGAGAAGCTTTTTTGCGATATCGAGATGCCGCTGGTTTCTATTTTGAAAGATATGCAGGATGCCGGGGTTAAGATCGATATCGCCGCCATGGAAAAATTGCTCGGCTCGATCGACAACAAGATCGATCACGTCGGTAAAAAGATCTTTGCTTTGGCAAAAAAAGAGTTCAATTTAAATTCGCCCAAACAAATGGCCGAAGTATTGTTCGTTGACCTTAAGATAAAACCCGTGAAAAAGACCAAGACCGGTTATTCGACTAATGAGGATGTTTTGCTGGCGTTAGCCCAAGAGCATAAGATTGCCGATGATATTTTAGAGCACCGCCAGTTGAATAAATTAAAAAATACTTATGTTTTGCCGATCCTTGAGGCGGTAAAGGCGGGTGATGGAAAGATCCATGCTCAGTTTAACCAGACGACGGCGGCAACGGGCAGGCTTTCGAGCTCAAACCCCAATTTGCAAAGCATTCCGGCTAAGGGCGAATTGGCTGCGCAATTAAGAGAAGCCTTTGTGCCGTCTCACCTCAAGGGATTTTTGATCTCCGGCGACTATTCGCAGATCGAATTAAGGATACTGGCGCACTACTCGCAGGATGAAAACCTGCTTAAGGCTTTTACCGCCGATGAAGATATTCATGCGTTTACCGCGAGGCTTATTTTCGGGGTCGGCCCCGATCAAGCGGAAAAAAAACGTGATATCGCCAAGCGTGTAAATTTCGCGGTGCTTTACGGTATGGGCGCTTATAGCCTTGCCCGCGAGCTTAAAGTGCCGGTACAGGAGGCGCAGGCATTTATCGACGGTTACTTTGCGCGCTACCCTAAGGTAAAAGATTATATGAATCGAGTTTATACACAGCTGGAAGAAAAAGGGTTTGTGACGACGATTTTAAATCGTAAGCGCCGCTTGCCGGATTTTACCAGCCCCAATGCACAGATGCGCGAATTTGCACGGCGCCAGGCGGTAAATACGCCGATTCAGGGCTCGTGCGCCGATTTAATAAAAACCGCGATGGTGAAAATATACTTTGAATTTAAAAAGCATAACTTAAAGTCAAAAATGGTGATCCAGATCCACGATGAGCTGGTCTTTGACGTTGTGCCGGACGAGGCCGATAAGGTGATATCGATCGTACGCGAGAAGATGCAGAATGCGTTAAAGCTTTCGGTGCCGGTCAAAGTTAATATCGAGAAGGGCGCCAATTGGGCCCTGATGAAGGAGGCTGCATAATGAAGGTTTTATTTTTATCCTCCGAAGCGTTTCCTTTTGCCAAGACCGGCGGATTGGGCGATGTCGCCGGGGCTTTGCCCGCGGCTTTGGCGAAAAAAGGGTGCAAGGTAAAAGTTTTTATTCCTTTTTACAAAGGCATAAAAGTTTCGGTACAAAAAGAACGATGGGGCTATTTAAAGCAGAATGATGTAGAATTCTATTTTGTGAAGAATGATAAATATTTTAAGCGCGACGGTCTTTACGGCACGGCGAAAGCCGATTATAGCGACAATCTGGAACGGTTTGCTTTCTTCTGCCGTGAGGCACTATCTATCGCGAAAGAGGCCGGTTTTCACCCGGATATTTTGCACGCTAACGATTGGCAGAGCGCGCTCTCGATCGCCTATTTAAAAAGCCTTTATGTTTTTGAAGAGAATTTTCGTAAGACTAAAACGGTTTTTACTATCCATAATCTGGCTTATCAGGGTATTTTCGAACATGAAAAATTTCCCTTTTTGGAATTGCCTTCACGTTATTTCGATATGCGCTATTTTGAATTTTACGGGAAGATCAACCTTCTAAAGGGCGGTATTGTTTTTGCCGACGGCGTTAATACAGTGAGCCCTACTTATGCCAAACAGATCCAGAACCCCGAATACGGTTGCGGCCTGGAAGGAGTTTTAAAAGACCGGCGCTCCAGCTTGTGCGGTATTTTAAACGGCATAGATTATAGTATCTGGAACCCTGCGACGGATAAGTTCATTTATAAAAAATATAGCATTAAGACTATTCAGGACAAGTATGTAAATAAGTGCCGGCTTCAAAAGGAGCTTAAGCTTAAAGTAGATAAAGATGCCTTTTTGCTGGGGATGGTCAGCCGTATTGTCGAGCAAAAGGGTTTGGATATTTTGTGCGCGGCGCTGGAGCGGATCTTGAAAAATTGCCAGGTCGTGATCCAGGGTTTAGGCGATGAAAAATATCAGGCGATTTTAAAAAAGCTTGCCCGCAAACATAAGAAAAATCTTGCGGTGCATCTGGCTTTTAACGAAGCGATGGCGCATAAGATCTATGCCGGGTGCGACGCTTTTTTAATGCCATCGCGCTTTGAGCCGTGCGGCCTTTCGCAGATGGTAAGTTATAAATATGCCACGGTCCCTATTGCCCACGCGACCGGCGGGCTGGCGGATACGGTGGTCGATGTGCGCCGCAACGGCGGCGGGTTTGCCGTTAGCGATTACTCGGCGGCCGACCTGATCGTGGCGGTTCATCGCGCTCACGATAATTTTTCAGATAAAAAGGCGTGGAACAAGTTGATTAAAAAAGTGGCGGTTTATGATTTTTCCTGGGGCGAAGCCGCCGAAAAGTATATTACGCTTTATCGTTCTTTGGTAAAACAGGGTTGACCATGGCAGTTTTTGCGGTGACCGGCGATTTTTGTTCGGGAAAGACAACGCTTTTAAAGGCGCTGGCGGAAAAAGGTGTACGGATTTTTAATGCCGACAATATGGTGCACGGCTTTTACCGCGATCATAACGGTGCGATTTATAAAAAAGTTGCGCAAGCTTTTCCTGCGGCATTACAGGGGAAAAACATATCGCGCCAAAAGTTGGCGGCGATCGTTTTTGGCGATGGCCGGAAACTTTTAAAGTTAGAAAATATTGTTCATGTGCAAGTAATCAAAGTCATGAAACTATGGATCAGGCAATGCCCAAAAAATAAGATTGCGCTGGCGGAAGTGCCGCTTTTATTCGAAAAGAAGCTGGAAAAATTTTTTACGGGGGTGATCTTAGTCAAGGCTGACCATGGGTTGATCGCCAAGCGCGCGTGTTTAAGCCGCAAGGCGTCTTTGGAAGATATAGAAAAGCGCTTTAAGCGTTTTCTTCCTATTAATAAAAAAATCTCATTGTCTAATTTCGTGATCGAAAATAATGGGGATAAATTGGAATTTAACCGCAGCATCGATGCGCTGTGGCAAGGGTTAAAAAAAGTTCAACTTAAAGAGGTGTGAAATGGCAAATGAAAAAGAGGTGAAGGAAGTGAAAGAACCGAAAGAGGCGAAAGAAGCGAAAGAAACAAAAGAGGTGAAAGACCGGCCGCGCGAAATACATAACGGCGACAGCGTGGATATTGCCGCCTTAAAGGATATGAAAATATCCGAGCTTAATAAAATGGCCCGCGAGCTGGAGATAGAAAATTACAGCGGCATGAAGAAGCAAGAGTTGATTTTTAAGATCCTTCAGGCGCGCGCCGAAAAGGCCGGTTTAATGTTCGGCAGCGGAGTCTTAGAGATCCTGCCCGAAGGTTTCGGGTTTTTGCGTTCCGCCAACTATAATTATTTACCTTCGCCCGACGATATTTATGTTTCGCCGTCGCAGATCCGGAAATTTTCTTTAAAAACCGGCGATACGGTAAGCGGCCAGATCCGTCCGCCCAAAGATAATGAAAAATATTTTGCCCTTTTAAAGGTCGAAGCGGTCAACCACGAAGATCCCGAGAAGGTGAGAAGCCGTACTCTCTTTGACAACTTAACGCCGATTTACCCCAAGGAACGGTTGATCCTGGAAACCACCTCGAATGAGCTCTCGACACGGATCATGGACCTCTTGTGCCCGATCGGCAAGGGCCAGCGCGGCCTAGTCGTAGCGCCGCCTTATAGCGGCAAGACCGTGCTTTTACAGAAGATCGCCAACGGCATTATGACGAATTACCCCGATGCTTATTTGATCGTGCTTTTAATCGATGAACGCCCGGAAGAAGTCACCGAAATGCGCAACATGGTGAAAGGCGAAGTTTTGGCTTCGACCTTTGATGAACCATCCGGACGCCACGTGCAGGTTGCCGAGATGGCAATAGAGCGTGCGAAAAGGCTTGTCGAGTACAAACGCGACGTTATAATACTCCTCGATAGTATTACCCGTTTGGCGCGTGCCTACAACTTAAACGAGCCCCATTCGGGAAAGATCTTGTCCGGCGGTATTGATTCCAATGCTTTGCATAAGCCGAAAAGATTTTTTGGCGCGGCCCGCGCTCTGGAAGAGGGCGGTTCTTTGACGATTATTGCAACCGGCTTAGTCGATACGGGTTCGCGTATGGACGATGTTATTTTTGAAGAGTTTAAGGGTACCGGCAATATGGAAATTACCTTAGACCGCGGTATTTTCCAAAAGCGCGTTTATCCGGCGATCGATATCAAGCGTTCCAATACGCGCCGCGAAGAGCTTTTGGTCCACCCGGACGAGCTTTCCAAGATCTGGCTTCTGCGCAAGGCTTTAAATGAACTAAGCTCTGCCGAGGCGCTGGAGCTTTTAACGACTCGGCTTGTGAAGACGCAAAATAACGTAGAATTTTTGCTTTCGCTTAACACGAAACTATAATTTTTTAAGGAGGTTACCGCTATGAAGGAAGGAGTACACCCGAATTACGAAATGTGCACGATCATGTGTGCGTGCGGGAACGTGGTGAAGACCCGTTCGACCCGTAAGGCGATCAACGTAGAAATCTGCTCCAAGTGCCACCCGTTTTTTACGGGCAAGCAGAAATTCGTCGATTCCGAAGGGCGCGTAGACAAATTCATCAAAAAGTACAAGAAGTAGGCTTAAGGAAAAAATCAGGGGGCAGGCTAAAAACCTGCCCCTCTTTACTTATGGTTGACTACGCTAAAATACGCGCGGAACACAAAAATATCCTGGCAGAGCTTTCTTTGCCGGAGGTAGTTAACGACCAGAAAAAATACCAGGCGCTTACCCGCCGGTTCTCTTTTTTGGAGAAGCTTATTGCCATGATCGACCGCCATGAATTGATCTCTCAGGAGCTCGTGCATTTAAAAGAGGTAGCGCAAAATACCAAGGAAGATCCGGAGATCAAGGCGATGGCCTCAGAAGAGCTGGCAGTAAAAGCAACGGAACTTGAAAATATAAGCGAAGAGATCGAGGATAAATTGTTTGCCCAGCATGAGCCGGATTGTAACTTTATGATCGAAATACGTCCGGCGGCCGGTGGCGAAGAGGCAGCGCTTTTTGTCGGCAGTTTGTTTAATATGTACACGCGTTACGTAGAAAAAAATGGCTGGAAGTATGAGCTGTTGGACTCAAGCCCCACGGATATTGGCGGTTATAAGGAAGTGATCTTTTCGGTAACCGGCGATGGGGCATATACGCATTTTCAGTTTGAGTCGGGGGTACATCGGGTACAGCGTGTACCCAAAACCGAAGCTTCCGGCCGTGTACATACTTCGACCGTTACGGTGGCGACATTGATCGAGCCTGAAGATGTAGATATGGATATTAAGCCCGATGATCTTAGGATCGATACTTATCGTGCCGGCGGCGCCGGAGGGCAGCATGTAAATAAAACCGATTCTGCGGTACGCATTACCCATTTGCCGAGCGGCGTTGTTGTCGCCTGCCAGGATGAGCGCTCGCAAATGAAAAACCGCTCCAAGGCAATGCGTATTTTAAAAGCCAAGCTTATGGAAGAAATGCGTAACCGCGAGCAGGGAAAGATCGATGCTACGCGTAAGGGGCAGGTAGGCAGCGGCGAGCGCAGCGAAAAAATACGTACCTATAA
>Ga0265316_10006533_pt1 | contig 11118 bp, 7 predicted proteins | sample 4522metaG_FD_202092 | JGI IMG/M metagenome (GOLD analysis project Ga0265316, IMG submission 202092) | Rhizosphere microbial communities from Carex aquatilis grown in University of Washington, Seatle, WA, United States - 4-5-22 metaG | ecosystem: Host-associated > Plants > Roots > Rhizosphere >...
CCCCGAAGCGGCGCAGCCGATGCTGGCGGGCTTGCGGCACCTGATCCTGGTGGAGGCCGCCCCGCCCGTCTCTTTCTTCGGCTATCGCGGATTGCGTAGCCTGGTGGCGCCCGAAGACTGCGTATATCACGAGCTGGCCTCGGCGGAAGAGGACGGTCAGGCGGCCCTCGAAGCGCTTGCCGAAGAGTGCGGCGCCACGCGTCCCGCGGTGGTCGAGCGCCCGCGGCCGCCCGTTCCCTACGGCCCGCAACTCACGCCCGCCCTGATCGGACAAGCCGTGGCCGCGCTGCTGCCCGAAGGCGCCATCATCTGCGACGAAGCGGTCTCCTCCGGCGAAGCCATCAGCGCGTGCCTGGACGCCGCCGCGCCGCACGATTTCCTGGCCGTCACCGGCGGCGCAATCGGCCAGGGCCTGCCGCTCGCCGTGGGGGCCGCGCTAGCGTGTCCCGATCGCAAGGTGCTCGCGCTCGAAGGCGACGGCAGCGGCATGTACACCTTGCAAGCGCTGTGGACCATGGCGCGCGAGCGGCTCGACGTGGTCAGCGTGATCCTGGCCAACCGCCGCTACCGCGTTCTGGGGATCGAGATGGAACGCAGCGGCTCAGCGGGCGCGCGTGCCGCCGAGATGATCGACATCGGCCGCCCCGAGTTGGACTGGGTGAAGCTGGCGGATGGAATGGGAGTCGCGGCCACACGCGCGGCAACGGCATCCGAGTTCACCGCTCAGTTCGAGGCGGCCATGCGGGAGCGCGGCCCGCGGCTGATCGAGACGCTGATTTGAATACCTTGACTTCTAGGGGAACACCGCGTTATGCTTCTCCGAGATGTCTAGGAGAGAAGCACACGCCCGCAGAGACACGCTGCAGGGCGCTCTCGAGCTGCTCGTACTTCAGACGCTGGCGCGCGGTCCCCAGCACGGCTACGGGATAACCTGCCATATCCTCGCGGCGTCGGAAAGTCATCTCCGAGTCGAAGAAGGCTCGCTCTATCCCGCGCTGCATCGCATGGAGGCAGCGGGCCTGATTCAGGCAACGTGGAAACCCAGCGAAAACAACCGCCGGGCACGTTACTACTCGCTCACGAGAATCGGCAGGAAGCACTTGGCGGAGGCCGTACTCGACTGGAGACAGCACACGGCTGCCGTGGCTGCTTTTCTGGATTTTGCGTGAGGAGCTAACGTGTTCCGCAGATTCCTCAACCTGTTCCGGCCCAACCAACTCGAAGAGGAAATCCGCGAAGAGTTGGAAAGTCATCGATCCCGCAGCAGCGGCTCGTTCGGCAATTTCACCTCCATTCAGGATCAGACCCGTGAAGCGAGCACCATCGTCTGGCTCGAAACATTGGTGCAGGATGTCCGGTACGGGATACGGCAGCTTGTCAGGACGCCTCTCATCTCCATGGTGGCGGTGCTCTCGCTGACGCTGGGCATTGGCGCCAACACTGCCGTTTTCACCCTGGTCAACGCCGTGACGCTGAGAACTCTGCCGGTTCGGGATCCTGGGCGGCTGGTGCTGTTCTACGATGGGATCTCGACGGGCGTTTACAGGGGCGACAAAGGCTATCCCACGGAGATCTTTTCTTATCGCGCTTGGGAGTATTTCCGCGATCACAACGAGGCCTTCGAAGGCCTGTGCGCCTTCCGGCAATCTTCCGACGGTCTCGTGATGCAGGTAGCCGCGTCGGCCGACTCCGGCCGGAAGGAACAAGCGACGGGTTACCTGGTGTCCGGGAACTACTTCTCGGTCCTTGGAGTGCGGCCGGCGGCAGGACGCGTGTTGACACCCGTCGACGATACTCTCGCCGCGACGCCCACCGCGGTCATCAGTTATCGATTCTGGCGCAGTCGCTTCAATCTCGACACTGCCGTGGTCGGCACCGCTGTCGAGTTAAACGGTACGGTGTTCACCATCGTGGGAGTGGCCGCGCCGGAATTCTTCGGGGAGCGCGTCGAGTCGCCTCCCGATTTCTGGGTACCACTCACTCATCAGGCGGAGATTATGCAGCGTGAGTCCTGGCAGGACAGGCAGGACGTTTACTGGCTGAACCTGATGGGCAGGCTTAAGCAGGGACTCACGCGGCAGGGCGCTGAGGCCAGCGTCAACACACAGCTACACCAGTTCTACACAGTGCAGGTCGGTGGGCGGCCCAGTGCAGAGCAGCTACGGCAAATCAGCCAGGCTCATGTTGTACTGAGGCCCGGCGCGCGTGGGATCTCGTGGCTGCGGTTCCGATATTCCGAGCCCTTGCACGTGCTGATGGGAATCGTCGCGCTGGTTCTACTGATCGCCTGTGTCAATATTGCGACGCTGTTACTTGCTCGTGCGTCGGCCCGGCGGCGGGAATTGTTTGTCCGCCTGGCCCTGGGATCTTCCAGGCGCCGGCTGATCCGTCAGCTACTTACCGAGAGCCTGCTACTGGCCTGCTTGGGCGGTGCGACCGGAGTGGTCTTCGCCTGGTGGGGAGCCAGGGTGCTGGTGGTGGTATTCGGAGCCCCTTCAGTCGTGGACATCAGGCCCGACCTGTTGGTCCTGTGTTTTACGCTGGGCACCTGTATTCTAACGGGGTTCGGATTCGGGTTGGGTCCCGCCCTCCGCGCCACCGCCATCGAATTGCGATCCAGCCCGGAGGCGCGGACGCTCGCCTTGTCGCGTCTGAAGTCCGCGCGCGCGCTGGTGGTTTTGCAGGTCGCGTTGTCCGTGCTCCTACTGGTGGGGGCAGGCCTGCTCACCCACAGTCTTTTGGCCCTCGTAGGCCAGGACCTGGGCTTCCGCCCCGAGAACGTGCTCCTGGTGCGGACGGATGCCCGCCTGGCGGGTTACCAGCCGGCGGAGTTGTATCCGTTTTACGTCCAGCTTCAAGAGAGGCTCAACGCCTTGCCGGGCGTGGTTTCGGCCAGCATCGCGAGGTACACGCCGCTAAGTGGCAGCAGTTCCTCCAGCAACTTCTCACTCCAGGGCTACACGCCTCCCGCGGGGAAGGAGATGAAAGTGTACGGCGTGGAGGTCGGCCCCGGGTTCTTTGAGACTCTCGGCATACCGCTGATCCAAGGCAGGTCCATCGGGCCGCGCGATACGCCCACATCCCCGGCCGTCGCCGTGGTCAACCAGTCTTTCATCAACCAGTATCTGCCCAACCAGAACCCAATCGGCCGGCGCTTCCGTTTGGGTTCGCCTTTCCGAGAGCCCGCTGTCGAGATCGTTGGAGTGGTGCCGGACTCAAAGTACTACGACATCCGCGAGAATGCCAAGCCCATGGCCTATTTCTCTGCGTGGCAAACCAGCGGCCGGGAAGCCTATGTCGGCGAGATCTTGATCCGCACCTCGCGCAACCCAGCGGACGTGGCGGGCGAAGTGCGGCGGGCGCTGAACGACTTTGATGCCAGACTGCCGGTCCTCAGAGTGACCAGCCTCGGCGAGCAGGTCTATAAGTCCGTGCAGAAGGAGCGCATGTTGGCGCAATTCTGCAGCTTCTTTGGGTTGCTCGCGTTGCTGCTGGCCTCCATCGGCCTTTACGGGACGCTGGCCTATTCCGTGGCGCGAAGAACCGGCGAGATCGGCCTCCGCATGGCACTGGGCGCTCGACGTCCCCAAGTGCTCTGGATGGTCCTGCGAGAATCGCTCTTGTTGGTGCTGGTGGGACTCGCTTGTGGCCTGCCCCTGGCCATTGGCGCCACGCGCTGGCTCAGGAGCTTCCTCTTTGGCATCCCGACGCTCGATCCAGTAGGGATCGGCGCGGCCATCATACTATTGACGACCGCCTCCACGCTGGCTGGTTACCTGCCGGCACGACGCGCGACCAAAATCGACCCTCTCGTGGCGCTTCGCTGTGAGTGAAGTATCGATCAAGTCCCGCGGCCTTCGTAGGCGGCTGGGGAGCGGAGGATTACTCAGACTCGTTGCGCCGCGGCCAACTTCTCGAACTCGGCCACTGCCATGACCTGATGTTTTCCGTTCGGATCCGCATCCCGGGCGATCCGAAAATGTTCCGCGGCTTCCTCCGGAAGACCCATCGCCAGGAAAGCCCTGCCGATGGTGAGGTGCGCCGATGATGTTGCTTCCGGCAACGCCGGGGACAGAACCGAAAGCGCCTCTTGTATAGCCGCCCGCGCCTCTTCATTGCGGCCGAGTTGCGCGAGGGCCCAGGCTCTGGTGGCCAAGCGGTCGCCGAAAACGTAAGGGTCCTTCCGCGCCGCAAGAGCTTCGTCCCCCAGCTCCAGAGCCCTCTCAGGTTCGCGCCCCTGCTGAAGGCGTAGATCCGCCAGAACATGGCGTACGGCGCCGTCGGGATCTCCCATCTCCAGCGCCCACTTGAGGCACTGCTCCGCATCGTCCAAACGGCCGAGGTCCGCCAGCACGTAGCCAAGGTGGGTGAGAATCTCTCTGCGCATCCAGGCAGTGCCGGCCGCGTTTCTTGCCAAGGCCTGCCGCAGCACGCGCTCGGCTTCTTCGAGCCGCCCCATCGAGGTCAGAATACAGCCCTCCCACAAGTCCATCATCTTTGTCGGCCTGCCGGCACTGAGCAGCCGCAGCCACCTCAGCGCGGGTTCGCGCCGGCCCGCACACGTGCGGTCCCGGGTGATTCTAAACGCAATCCGGTCGCGCAGCGGGACAGCCAGCAGGAACAGCGCGAGCGGCGCGAGCAGCCAGAGTCTCGATTCAGTTGATGCGAGAATGGCCGCGACCACCCAACACCCCAGGCCCAACGGGCGCGAGACCGTGATCCCCGTTTTGTGTTCGCGCGTCCACAACCAGCCGACGGCCAGAAGCATACAGACGGGCACCCAGGCGAAGAGCCCTCGGTGCGTGATCCACCGTGGCCCGAAACGCTGCCCGACGAGTGAGAGGCCGAATATGACATACGGGACCGAGACATTCACCGCCGCGAGACCGAATCGCAGCCTCCAGACCTGGCGCCGGATCTCCGCTTTGGCGACATTCGGCTGGAACTGCGGAAGCAGGGCCGTTACCGCGCCCTGAGCATCGATGGCGGCGAGCCGATTCTCGGCCGCGCCGCGCACCCATTCGACGATGAGCAGGGCGCTGACAGTCGAAATCAGGAAGATAAGGCCGAGGATCGGACCGATCCAGGCAATGGTCCTCGAGAGCGGCCTGCGTTCGGCAACTACCCAGACATCTCCGTGGATTCCCGCGGCGACTTCTCTGACCGACGCCGTACCGGCCGGCCGGCCCATGTTTCGCCAGCGGCCATTTTCGAGCACCAGCAAGCCTCCTCCCGTGGCTGCCCAGACACGCCCCGACCCTACCGTGACCTGCGTAATACTCCGGTCCATGCTTTGAATAGGCAGGCTGTCCAGCGCGTACCGGTGGACGATGGCACCGGTGGCATCGATGGCAGCGAGGGAGTCTGCCGCCAGCACCCACACAACGCCGTCCGGACCCGACCCGAGCAGGGCAGCCTCGTCCAGTTCCAAACCTGCAGGCCGAATCTCTCGCCAACCGGAGCCGCCGAAGCGCCAGACGCCGCTTCCCGAAGTCCAGAGTGCCCCATCGTTCGTGACGGCGAGGGCATCGATCTCATCGGGTCCGCTTTCCTCGATGGCTTCTGCTTTGATCGTCTTCCAATTTGCGCCGTCGAAGTGTGCGAGGTCGCCGTCCGTATTGAGCGCCCAAACGCCGGAGCCGCCTGCGGCGATTATCGTTGGCCACCTTCCGTCGAGTGCATCGGGCCAGAGGCGCCAGTTCTGTCCATCGAACTGCGCGATACCGCCCGCGGTCGCTGCCCACACCTGATTTCCGATTAGCGCGTACGCGCCGGAGACAATGTGGCCAGGCCATGGCCTAACCCATCTCGAAGCGTTAAGGCAGTTCAGGTCCCGGTGGGCCGGCGACGACACGCACACCATACCGCTGTCGGACACGCGGAGCCGATCTGCTCCACCCCTTATTTCGGGAACGCCCTTCCACTCGTTCCCGGAGAGATGGAAAACAAACCGCTGGTCTTCGAATCTCGGAGCCGACCTGATGTTGGGGTTCGGCAAGAAGCGGCAGGGCAGTACAAACGCCGCTACAACGAGGATCGGCATCAACCAGCGGTTTCGGCGCAAGCGCTCCGGCAGCATGGGGAGATACTACTTCATCTGCGAAAGTAACTCAAGGGCGGTACCGAAGTTACTCACACATCCAGCGGGAGTCAACTGCGGCCCTCATAGGCGGCCACCACTTCCGCCAGCGCGCCCTCGCGCACGATGCAACCGTGATCCAGCCAGATGGCGCGCTCGCACAGCCCTTTGACGCCGGCCGCTTCGTGCGAGACCGCGATCAGGGTCTTTCCCGCCTGCTTGAACTCGAGGATCCTGGCCTGGCACTTGGCCTGGAAGGCATGATCCCCGACGGCCAGGATCTCGTCCACGATGAAGATATCCGGGTCCATGTGTACGGCGACCGAAAAGGCGAGCCGCATGATCATGCCGCTCGAATAGGTGCGCAGCGGCTCGGCGATGAAATCCTCCACGCCGGCGAAGTCGACGATGCTTTCGAAGACCTCGCCCGTGCGCCGGCGGGAAAGGCCGAGGAGGGAGGCGTTGAGCCAGATGTTCTCGATGCCGGTCAGATCGGGATGGAATCCCGCGCCGAGTTGCAGCAGCGCGCCGACGCGCCCGTTGACGGTCAGAGACCCGGCATCCGGCTGGGCCAGTCCCGCAATCACGCTCAGTAAGGTGCTCTTGCCGGCGCCGTTGGTGCCGACCAGCGCCAGGCCCTGGCCCGGCTCGACCCGGAAACCGACGTCCTTGAGCGCCCAGAAGCGTTCCTTCCGCCCGCGCCGGAACAAGCCCTCGACGTGCTTGCGCAGGAGGACGCGGCCGGTGTGCCGGTAGAAGAATTTCGAGATTCCATGAAGCTCGACGGCGGGGTTCATAGATAGTCGTAGAACCTTCGCCGCAACAAGCGGAACACTGCAAAACCTGCCACGAACATGAGCGTGGAACTCGCCGAGAGCTTGAGCAGCAGGGCAGCGGGCGGTGGGATGCCATCGAGCAGGATGTTGCGGGCGGCCAGCACCAGCGCGGCGACGGGATTGAGCTGATAGATCTCGCGGTACCGCATCGGAACGATACTGAACGGGTAGAAGATGGGCACCATCCAGAAGAGCACGACGGTCGCCGATTCGATCACGTAACGCATGTCGCGCACGTAGACGTTGAGGCTGGAGCACAGCAGCGCCAGGCCGCAAACGAACACCACTTCGCAAGCCCACACGAACGGCAGCCACAGCCAATACCAGTTCACGCCTCTTCCCGCCAGGAGCACCGCCGTCAGCAGCAGGCCGATCTGGATCAGGAGGTGAATGCTGATGGACAGCACCGAGGAAATCGGGATGACCTCCAGCGCCACCGGCACGCGCTTGATAAGGGCGGCATTCTCGATCAACGACGACGTGCCGGTGCTCCAGGCCAGCGTGAAGAAGTTGTACGGCACCAGCCCGCACAGCACAAACGCCGCAAAGTGCGGAATGCGGTTGTTGGTCATGATGTGCGTGAACAGGAACCACAGCACGCCCATCATGATCAGCGGATTCAGGAGAGACCAGAAGACCCCCAGGGACATGTTGCGGTAGCGGGTTCTGAAGTCCTTGAGGATGAGCTGCCAGAGCACGAACGAATACTCGCCGTGCCACTTGGGGCCGGCGTTCCTGGCGGCGCTGGGTGCTGCGGGCAACACAGTTCAGGGTAACAAACATGGGCGGGACGGATCGTTTTGGTCGTCTGGAACAACTCGAGCCGCGAAGCGACCAGCGGGAGACTGTCGCGCAGGCTAGAGCCGGTCTTCGGGGGCAGGTTCGGCTGCAGGAACCTTATCCAGCGCGGCCAGGAAGCGTTCGCGGCTGCCGCGCCCGGCCTTTTCCTCGACGCGGCTCCAGCCAGACAGTTGCTCGGCCAACGCCGCTGCAACGACCCGCTCCACGGAAACCTGCTGCCGCGCCGCCAGCTCGACGATCTGCCGGTACACGGAATCCGGCAAAGTCACGTTGAGAGTCATGACGCCTCTCCTAGTATCGCAAGCAGTCTCAGGAAACCCCTCACCCCTTCCCCAACTCCGCCAGAATCCGCCCCGCCGCTTCCTTGCCCCGCTCCCCGATTTCGCCGACCGGGCCGACGCAGCTCGGGCAACCGGATTCACACGGGCAGGCGCGGAGCAACTCCGCCGCGTGCGCGATCAGCTTGCCCACCATCTTGAAGAGCGGCGCGCTCTGGCCGATGCCGCCCGCGTAGGAATCGTACAGGTAGAGGTCGGGCTGCCAGGCCACCAGGCCGCCGGCGATGTTCTCGCCGAACGATACGCCCAAATCGCGCGGGTCGGCCATCAGCAGGAACGCCGCCGCCGTGCGCAGCACGTTGCCAAGGCCGGTTAGCCCGTTCTGTTTCTCGGTGGGGCCGAGGTCCGGGAACAGCGCCATGAAGGTCTCCGGGAATGTCAGCCAGAACGCCGTGGTGTGCATCTCCTGCTCGGGCATGGAGAGGTTGCCCGCGCCCACGTTCTCGTTGGTGTAGAACTTAATTTTCTTGAAGCCGACGATCTGCCGGTTCACGCGGACATCGCCGTGCGCGGCGCGCGCGCCTGCCAGCGGAGCCGTGTCGAATTCCTCGAGCACCTTGACCTGCGTGTAGTCGATGGCGTCCGTGTAGTAGTCGCTCTCCACGCGGCGGACGTAGGCCTTCCGCCCTTCGTAATCGAACTTCTCCACCTGGTATTGCCGCGCCTCGTGCAGGTAGATGGCCTTCTCGTGGAGCGTGGTGAGGGCCGATGGAAAATCGACCTCCGCGATCACCTGCGGCTCGCCCGTCGTATCCACCACCACGAAATTGTCGCTGGTGATGGAGCGCAGGCTGATGGCGTCCGCCGGGTAGGTGTCGGAGGTCCAATGCCACGCGCCGGCGGAGTGGTGCAGCAGGCCCAACTCGTCGAGGAACGCGCAGAGCTCGGCGGTATCGTGCCGGCCGAACTTCTCGCCGTCGCGGATCGGCAGCTCGAAGGCCGCGCACTTCATGTGGTTGAGCAGGATCTCCACGTTGTCCGGGTTGATGTGCGCCTGCTCGGGCGAGGAGCCGAAAAAGTAGTCCGGGTGCTCGATGATGTACTGATCGAGCGGGGCGCTCGAAGCCACCAGCACCGCGGCTGAGGTCGATTGGCGCCGCCCCGAGCGGCCCGCGCGCTGCCACGTGGAAGCGATGGTGCCGGGATAACCGGCCATCACCACGGCGTCGAGGGAGCCGATATCGATCCCCAACTCGAGCGCGTTGGTGGCTACCACGCAGCGGACGTCAGCCTCCCGCAGCTTGCGCTCAATGTCGCGGCGCTCGCGAGGAAGATACCCGCCACGGTAGCCGCGCACCGCATCGGCGCCCGCCGGCAGCCGCGATGCGGCATCTTTCAAATAGGTGACCAGCACCTCGGTGGCCAGCCGGTTGTTGGCGAAGACCAGCGTCTGCAGGCGGTTCTCCAGAAACTCCAGCGCGACGCGCTTCGATTCCTGAAGGTAGCTGCGGCGTATGCCGAGCGCGCGATTCACGTAAGGCGGGTTGTAGAAGATGAAGTACTTCTCGCCGGAGGGCGCGCCGTTGCGCTCCACCAGTTCGAACGGCTCACCCGCGAGGCCCTCCGCCAGCTCGCGCGGATTGGCGATGGTGGCCGACGAGCAAATGAACTGCGGCTTCGAGCCGTAAAACTCGCAGATGCGCTTCACGCGTCGGACCACGTTGGCGACGTGGCTGCCGTAGACTCCGCGGCAGTAGTGCAGCTCATCAATGATGAAGTAGCGCAGGTTCTCGAACAGCTTGGCCCACTTGGTGTGGTGCGGCAGGATGCCGGCGTGCAGCATGTCGGGATTGGTGAGGACGATGTTGGCGCGCTCGCGTATGGCCTTTCGCGCGTCCTGCGGGGTGTCGCCGTCGTAGGTGAACGCGCGCAGATCGGACCCGGCGGCGTCGAGCGCCTGCTGCATTTCGTGCAACTGGTCCTCGGCGAGAGCTTTGGTGGGGAACAGGTAGACCGCGCGGGCGCCCGGGTCGTCCATCAGGCGGTTCAGCACAGGCAGGTTGTAGCACAGCGTTTTGCCGCTGGCCGTGGGCGTCACCACCACCGTGTTCTTCCCCGCGGCGACCAAGTTGAACGCCGCCGCCTGGTGGCTGTAGAGCTGCGTGACGCCCTGGCGCGCGAGCGCGTCGCGCAGTTTCGGGTGGACGCCTTCGGGCACCGGCTCGTACTCGCCCGCGGCGGCGGGCTGGTAGTGGATCGCGCGAATCACCGAGTCGGGATTCAGCCGCAGCTTCTCGAAACGCGCCAGCGCGACGTTGAGGCCGGCGGGGCGTGTGAGCCCGAGTTCCGGCGGCTCGGGAAAACCCAAGGTGAGGTTCTCAGACATTTTCTTCGCCTTTTGTTTGCTCTCCAGTATAGCCCGTCGCCGGGATGCACGGGGCGCTATCCTTGGGATCGATGCTCAGCCGCCGCTGCTTTCTCGCCAGTTCCGCCGCAGTCCTGGCCGCGCGCGCGCAGACGCCGCCGGCGCCGCCCCGGGTCGCGGTGTTTTGGGAAGCCGGGTTCCCGGCGGTGGACATCGCGCCGATCGATAGGGTGGCCTTCGCAGGGCTCGATCCGGCGTTCGTGGGCGAGGCGGAGCTGCCGGACCTGCCCCGCGAGCGCCTGCTCATTACCCTCTACGGCTCCGCGTTTCCGAAAGCGGCGTGGAAGCACATTCTCGGGCACTTGCAGCGGGGCGGCAACTGGCTGAACCTGGGCGGCGTGCCACTATCGGTTCCGGTGGTTCGCGAGGGCAGCGTATGGCGGCAGGAGATCCGCCAGACGGCGTATCACAAAGCCCTCTCCATCACCCAGTCGTTCGCCGTGCCGGCAAGCCGGATCGCCTCATACCAGGGTCTCGACGGCTTCCACGCCGAGGAAGTATACGAACTGTATCTGCGGCTGACCAGCACGCGCGACAATCCGACGGAGATCGGCACCGCGGGCATGCGGGACGCGACCATGCAGGCGCTGGCCCACGGCTTCGACGCGACGGGCTGGCCGATCGCCGCGCCGTTCGTCCAGATCGATCGCCTCGAGGGACCGTTCGCGGGCGGCCGCTGGGTGCTGGCCAACCTCAAGG
>Ga0265316_10006535_pt1 | contig 11118 bp, 9 predicted proteins | sample 4522metaG_FD_202092 | JGI IMG/M metagenome (GOLD analysis project Ga0265316, IMG submission 202092) | Rhizosphere microbial communities from Carex aquatilis grown in University of Washington, Seatle, WA, United States - 4-5-22 metaG | ecosystem: Host-associated > Plants > Roots > Rhizosphere >...
GTTTTAGGTGTGATATTCAATGCACCCATTTCTTTTAAGATACTATTATCAGCCATTTTGGTTCGAGTATGGGCTAGGGTTCCACACAATGGACGATCCAGGAGGATCATATCAACATTTTTTTCAGAATAATCCAACGCGACAAAAATCTCCGAGAGCAGCATGAGAAGATTTGCTATTGTCCCAGCATTTTCGGTTTCATAATCGTTTCCAGAAGTTAGAATTTTGTAGGGTAAAGAAACGATGCTGAAAGCACATCCTCTTTCAATTTCAGTGATATCCACTTTTTCTTCGAATGAACCAAAAACTGCATATGCTCCTGCAAACAATCGAGCATGTGACTGGCCTTCAAGAATATCCCGAGTCCCATCAATTGCAACAAATTTTACGATTTTACTTTTTTCTAATGGAATTGAATCGGGATCGATCAAAGATGCGTTCGCAGATAATATATTATCTATTTCTCGTATCGTTCTCTCACATTCTACCCGACTTTCAGAGAATAAAACTTCAGAGTCTCGAATAATTATCCCTAATCGTGTGGTATCATATGCATTAGTCGGTAGATACGAGCTCACAGACATAGAATCTACCATGGAAGATGATAAACTCAACTCATTAGATTAATAAATAATAGTTATCAATGGTAGAGCTAAGGCGAGTATATGGTACAAAAAAAGAAAACGAGAGAAATTTCAGAAAATTTTGATAATATAAACTTAAAATTCATCCCTTTTGAAAGTCAAGGGGATTTCGAGCCTGCGATTTCAACGATTAATACACAGTTTAGGACGAAGGAATTAAAAGACTGTAATGATGTAATCAATATGGCTCGCCGAGGGAGCAAACTAATTACTGCAGTTGTTCAAGGAGAACCCTCATCAGGAAAAACCGCTCTTGCACATAAATTAATGGAAAGTTCTCTCCACCATCCAAAAACTAAACATATCATATTAAAGATGCAGTATGGTTCGTTCGACGATCCATTTTTTATTTTAAAATTAATCATCGATAAATTAGCAATAACTACTGGAGATTTAGATCAATCAGAAGTAGAAACTTGTATCAATGAAGCATTGGATCTCACCTTCAAGGGAATTAAATTTGAAAAATCGGGCGAAAATGATATTCGTGAAGCTACACGACTGATGAGTCTTTGGTTTGGTTATATTAACGCTCTCGTAAAAATTGGAGGATTTGATTGCGTAGTAATTCATCTCGATGAAGTAGAGGACCGGTGGGGCATGACTGCTATGACCCGTCCTCAAATCGAGAGGGATTTAAAATATCTTCGTGATTTGATTGGTTATATCCAAGAAGGGAAAGCTGATCAAAAATTGCCTGTTGCATTATTTTTGTATATGACTGCGGCAAGTTTCCAACACATTGGTGGAATAAATAACGCTTTAAAAACACGATTGGAGAGAGTAATTCCCCTGAAACCATTCACTGAGAAAGAAGCAATTGAATTTGTTCAATTCCGCTTGAAAAATGCACGAATCTCAAATGATGTTGATGAGAATTATCCATTCACACAAGACGGACTTATATTCCTTACAAAAAAATCTGTTGATGAAAAAGGCTTATTTTCCTGGAGGATTCTCATTAAAAATTGCCATGATATCCTATATTCTATTAATCAAATTGGTGGTGGATCTATCGATAAAAAGAGAATTACTGAATGGTTGGCGGGATCTACCAAAGTAATTCTTCCAAAGGCACCTGAGGGAAAAACAAAAAAATTTTCAACGATTTTAGACGATGTGGAATTTAAATCAAAAATGGGTCGAGATAGGGCTGAAGGTCTCATCGAAGAAGGATTTTTAGAAGATAAAGAATCACAACTTCATTTTGCCCTAAAAAATATCGGTGAAATGTTGCATGATTGTTCGGACAGATATGTCTTTGATTCTAAATTGAAAAAATTATTTTTTACCATTCCGAATGAGAGAGCAAGAATTCCCATATCGATAAAAATGGTTGGAGATCCAAAAATTGGCTCGGATATTTTTACGCTCTATATTTCCAATTCTGATGAGAAAAATCAAAAACAATCTGATGACGATGCGCTCATCTTACTACCAGATACCCCGGAAATGGCTTTAAGATTTGCACTTTATGATCCAATGTTGATATCTTCTGGAGAAATTACTACAGCAAAGGATCAAATATTCAATCAAGTAATGGAAATGAATGAAAAGATCATACATTTTTTTGAGAAACATCGAAAACAACATTATATTTCAGCATTATTTGGATCAAAATTACGGTCTGATGACGAATTTGAAAATTTCATAATGGATATTTACTATGTATCAAAAAACGATATGAAAAAAGCAAATGTTGAATTCTTATCTCTTAGTGAATTTTTCGACGGAACAACAATAATCGCACCGAGTTGGTATAACCAGATTCTTTCTGCGGATTATTTTATACCTGAAAAATTATCTCAAGAGGTTTTTTATTTTAATTCTGAAATCAAACCCATCGATTCAGCAGTAAAATTATTGAAAAAAATTGGAATAACGGATGGTTATAAATTAATTCAATTTGATGAAAGAAAATCCTCCTTGATCAAAGAGATTGAAAAAGAGAGAAGAGGGATTTCAGAATCATTGAAAGAATGTCGTGATCAAATCGGTGAACAATTATCAGAAAAATTTATCCGTTCATTAGAATTAATAAAAAGCAGTATTAACTCATTTAAATCTACAGAAAATTCAATCGTAAATTTTGTCGAATTATACTATCACGAACACCGAATGAAAAGTGTTCTTTTCACTTCGACAGAATATGTCAATCAACTCAAAGAGATATCCCATATTTATCATGAGAGGACGTCGACAATAAAAAACGCCTTTAACCTTTTAGAGAAAATTCAATTTAAAAATTCTCGATTAGAATCAGAATTACATTCCCTGTCAACAGATACTGAAAAAATCTTTGAACAGGTGAATATGTTGGAATATGCAGAAAAAATTCGCCCGAGTTTTGATGAAGTAATTTCAATATATAGCCAATTCTCAACAAGAGCAAAAATCCTTGAAGGTGAAATCAAATCTTTCAATATCGATGAACTTGAACGAGCAATTAAAAGCGGAATATTGGATTTAAGCAATAAAACACTTTCAGATGATTGGAAAATAGTCCAAGAAAATACAGATATTGAAAAGGTTGATCAAAAATTCAAGAATTTACGAAGCATCTATACGGATTTGGATATTAAAGCCGAGAATCACATAAGAGAAATAACCAATAAAAATAGTGATGGAAAAATCCTCGTTCAAAAATGTGAATTATACCTTAAAAATGACCAACTGGAATCAATACAGAAAATTGTCAAAATAATGGAGGTAAAAATTGATGAGGCAAATAAAAATTATAAAAAAGGAAATTTTTCATCTGTATTTTCAATTAATATCGATACAGAATTTGGACAACTAGGACCAAAATTTAAATCACTTTTTAAACCGAATAAAGAGTATACTCTCGAATTACTTCAAAAAGAATTCAATATTGACGAAAAAAAAGCAAATGATTTTGTAAAATTTTTAATTGAAAATAAGGTTTTAGTCGCCACATATAAGGTTTTATAAATGTCAAAAGATACTCGCGGCAATGAAATAACGAAACACCAAATCTCGACAACAATTATGAGTACATGTTGCGAAATATTGGAAATAATTTCTGAATGTGAGCGAGTTGAAAAAAAATTTACAAACTTTGAAGAAGGAATTTTATTTGAATATAATGAAAAGAAACGAAAACATGAAGGGGATTCATTCGTACCGGTAAAAAATGATCACTTTTCATCACAGTTTCAATTGTTAAAAAAACTTGAGTTTATAGATAAAAATATGCTAACAAAACAAGGAAAACAAATTGCTCATCATTGCGCAAATGGTGAATACGATTCATTTGTCTCATTTAATTTTTTTAAAAATCTCTATAAACACAGCATGATATTTCGCAAGGTTGTTGAAGAAATCCGATCAAATGCATTCGAGTTAAATGAAATCATTCAAGATTTTTCAAAGAAGGAAGGATTAAATAAAACCGCATCTGGAAGATTGAAATCTTGGATTAATTGGTTAAATTTCACAACGACATCAAGAAATAAAATAATGTTTGATCCGATATTTGAGGACCAAGCTCTTCAATTACTAGATATGGATGAATTCGGACAATTCATTGAATCAATAATTTCTATCAGTGACTCAATTAAAGAAAATAATTTATATTCTGAAATTGATGCAGGATTTTCGTATGGAACTTTATCAATTGAAAGGATAAGAACATTGATTAAAAAATTAATTGTTGGAAAATATCTGATCCTTTCTCGAGGAAAATTTGAAACCAATTATATTTCAATCAATACACCTTTAATATTTGAAAAAATTTCATTAAAAAAATATCTCCTCTCCTAATTAATAAAAATAATTTAAGAAATCTCCGCATAGCTCGTCGGCGATTCCCACACCCGAATCTTCGTCACCTTCGCATCACTCCGTTTGAAATCATCATCGCTTTCAAGAATATTCTTGATATGATCCGCGAGAAGTTCACTCGTAGGATCCCCATTCACTTTAATCACTGACTGATATTGTTCAAGACAACTGACCATGGGATCTTTTTTATTGAGAATGACCATATGATCGAATCTTCCGATGACTTTTTTTATTGTATTGTAATCAACGACAATCTTCGTCTTCTCATCCACTTCACCGTTGACCCAGACTTCAACTTTCCATCGGTGACCGTGAAGCTGATTACATTTTCCTACATAGTGGAACAGTCGGTGGCTGGCATCAAATGAGGTTTCTTTGTAGAGTGTAGCTCGCATGGAATTTCATCACTCTTTCAAGAGATAATAGGTATTAAACAAACACAAAAAAAGAAAAACTTATCCAGCAATTACGGAATTGATCACCTCTTCATCGATAGTTCTTTTATTGAAATCTAGTGAGGCATCAAGGGCCTGACTGCAAAGCGAGATAATGCGCCTGGTATTTCCTTGAGAAATAAGAAAGATCTTCTCGATCGAGGCATCCGAGAATGGGATCAGAGAATCGTTCCGGCTTGCCCGTTTATTATTGAGATATGAGACAAGGAGGAGACGTATTTTTTCCTGATCGAGGGGTTTAAGATTCGTCTCTTTGGCAATCCGTTCAGAAAATGCATGATACTCAGCAACAATATTCTGCCAGACCTCTGGAGCACAAGCAATAATGATGGACAACCCCTCGGCATTAACATCGATAATGTGACGAATTGAATTGAGCATCTTTTGTTTTTTCAACGGAGGAAGAGTTTCAATATATTCGAATTCGTCGACCAACAAAACCATGGACGAATATCCCAATTCTTTCAAAATAAATTTCAAAGCACCGAATGCACGGATTGCATTTGCTTCATTCAGATTTTTTCCGAGAGCCAATTCATGCCGTTTGGAATATTCGACCCCTTCACCGCAGAGCCATTCCCAGGAATAGATCGAATTTTCTTCATAGGAGAGCGCAATGAATGCTCGGGTATAATCTACAAATTTTATCTCATCATTCAGTCTCTGAATGGCTTTGGGTACTATATCGGAAATAAGTACATCTCCTTTGGAAATTTGTACCCATCCCTGTCCTTTCCGGATTTTTTCCTCAATGATTTTTTCTTTTGATAATCGATAGGCAATTAAACCGAGATATTCTTGTGAGAGATGTTTGACGAAATTGTAGCCGAGATCATACATGAACTTAGTATATATATCGAGGAATGTCTCGCCCGGTTGGGATACATACCCAATACAGATTTTTGTATTAGATTTCTCCGAGAATTGATCCCTTACATGAGACTTGATAAATTTTAATGTATGACTCTTTCCATTTCCATAAGATCCTGTTATAATCAGATGATTTGATTGTCCTGATGTGACTGTGGAAGACAGCACAGTGTTTACTCTCTGCATCACATCTTCCTGCCCTACATAGACATTGGGGTGTTCGTCCGGTACACCTGCATACGGGAATGGATTCCCATCCAGTCCATATTTTGTATAGTCTTTCTGTTTCAGGCTCAAAGAAAATTCAGTCATTGTAATTCACCACCGTGATATGCAACATAATAGTACGCTTTTTGTCCGATTTTCACACCATTGAGAAACTGGTTCGAGGAAAGTTTCATCGTAATCTTGTCTGAAAATTCGAGGAATTGCATATTCTTCACCTTTTTTGCGGATTTTTTTGCATGAGTCGTAACAGGGGCCCCCGCCAGCTCGATTCTCCCGATATTTTTCAGACATAGTTCAACAAATTGGGTATCGAAATCCTCTCGGGAAATTCGAAGGGCCTGGCACATGTATTCACGGACTTTCGGGATCTCGACATAACGTTGCCGGAGCGACAACCCGGTCTGAATATTCAACGATTGATAAACCTCAAGGAATGTTGGAATAAACGGAACATCGGAATCGATAAGGGTGAAATATTGGTCAGTGAAGATATTCCGCTGAACTGATCCAATACGTTCCCCCCAGTCACATAACACATCCCGTGATGCCTGATTAAATTGAACGGGAGAAGATTGTAAGCAGGTCAGAATTTCTTCTGGAGTTGACGGCTCAATCGATTGAAGTAGAGTGAAAAAAGTCTGATAAAAGATATACTCCATCATCAGGTTATGAATTCCTGACCAATTATTGGTCCTAACATAATTCAAAAATTTTGAGCCTTTTTTTGTTTCATTATATTGGTCTTCATTCTTTTCCAATAATCCAATATTTACAATCTCATCGGCAACCTCTTTTCCTCGCTTTTCAGAAGACTTCAGAAACGTTGCCAGTTCCTGTTTTGAAAAAGCTCTCGTTGTCTCTGCAAAATATGCCGTCTCGACGACACGACTGAGTGAGACAGGACGCATTGTTTGTCTCATACAAATCCTCCTGATTTTGCTTTTGCATATTTGTAGGCAATTTTTATCTGCGGATTATTCGTGAATCGATAATCGAGATAAGAATCCAGATCTTCATCCTGGATATGAAACTTTAATTTACGAATTTCATAGGCAATCATCCACAGATTATGCATTCCGATCAATCTCCGCTGGGAACGAACCTGATCAAAGTTATTCTTACTACAAACCGGACAGACGCAAGGAAGCATTTCGGTGGGCGACATCTCGTGAAACTCTCTCGATCCTTGTTCAGGTGCAAAATAAACCCGATGTGAACCGGCGGATAAAAAGGAAGATGAATCGAATGAATCAACACCAAGATATGTTAAAAGTGGAATCATGAGTGGTCCTCCAAGGCCGAATACATGGAGTGGTTTGTCGCCGGCTCGTTTTCTCAAGGCGAGAATGAGATCAATAAGATGTCGATAGTTAGCCCGCTTAAAGATCAATCCTCCGATAGCATAACCATCGAAATTTCCTTTGCGTTTCAGATAATCAATCATGTTGGTCATGACCTTGATATCATTCCCATGAATCACGGCATACAACAACATATCCTCCCGCTCACGATTCTTTAGGGCAATCAAGGCATTCCTGATGGTCCTTTTTACATAATCCGCATGAGCATCCGCAGAAATATTATCATTGAGAAGAACAGGGGAATCAAGTGTGGCTGCAATATCAGCACCGATTCCTTCCTGAATTTTTAATATCTCGACGGGATTGAGATTGAGATTTTTGAGCCTGCTCTGCAAACCACCACTATCAGCGAAAAATGTACCTTGAAAATGAAAATGTTCCTGAAGTCCATTCCTAAGAATTCGCTTAAATTTTTCCGACTCTTTTATTCCATGAGCATTAACGAGCATCGTCTTAAGTTCGGGAATTTCACTCCAATACTTTGGACAAGAACCGGACCCGCGTTTGTTAATGTGGTAGACGGGGAAGAATACCGGTGTTTCCAACGTCCCATGGGGGGTTTCAATAATTTTGCTTTTTGCTATCATACAAAATACTCATTCTATTGATTAGACTAATTATTTGTTAGACTACTCATAATTATAAGTATTTTTCGAAATAATTCTGCTCTGAAGAACATGGTCGATTTCCTTCAAAAGTTCCTGTTAAAAGATCTATCAAAATTATTTTCAAAATTTGGTAATGAAGAATTTATTTTTCAAAATGCTGTCACCACATTAAATCACAATAATCGATATACAGGACAAATTTTATCGAAACTCGGAAAATCCGGATATATCTCAAAACGTCGCGATCCATCAGATGCAAGAAAAAGGTTTTACCGGATAAACGAAGTGAAATTTGAAGATATAATGAAAGAGATGGGAAATGAATTTAGCGATGATTGAAAAAAAATCAAAAAAAGTTGTGCTCATTCTCTCCGGGGGAATGGATAGCGCAACATTGCTTTATGATCTCGTCAGCCAGCGGTGCGAGGTTCACGCGATTACATTCGATTATAACCAGAAACATAAAAACGAGATTTCCTGTGCAAAAAAATTATGCAAAAAATTAAAGGTCCCTCACAAAATTATCGACATCACGGTCCTGAACGATCTTGCCCCATCATGTCTCACTCGTGAGAATTGGGATGTCCCGGAAGGAAACTATGAAGAAGAATCAATGAAGCAGACTGTAGTCCCAAACAGAAATATGGTCTTCCTGAGTCTTGCCGCTTCCTATGCCATCGGGATCGGGGCGAATCACCTGTATTATGCAGCTCATGCGGGAGATCATGCGATTTATCCGGATTGCAGACCGGCATTTGTAAGTGCAATGAATACGGCCTTCCATCTCTGTGACTGGAATGATCTCATTCTGGAAGTGCCGTATCTATATTGGTCAAAAGGCGATATCGTTAAACGAGGTCTTGTCCTTGGTGTGGATTATGCAATGACCTGGACCTGCTACAAGGGAGGCAAACTCTCTTGTGGAAAGTGCGGCTCCTGCGATGAGCGGTTGGCTGCATTCAAAGAGGCGGGGATTATAGATCCAATAAAATATCAATGATTTTTTTCAATCAGGTTACTTCGACGTAAATGACTAACATTCAGAAAAATGTTCAGAATAATATGTGGATCGCCACCGTTACGTTACAAACTACCAACGACAAATATCCCGACAATAATCCGAAAAAAATTATTGCAAAAAATAAAGACCGGATGGCAGCTCTTTTACGGATAATTTCAAAGATTTCATCCGAATCTAAAGAAGACGGTGTGATTCTTTTTCCCGGGGGTTGGTTTCACAATGGCAAAGACTCCGCAGATTCTTCATTTTCAGATATCGAGAAGAAAATTAAGAATATTTTACAAAAGATTCCTTCTCACATAATTGTCAGTCTGGGGATCGACGGATCACTCGATGATGATGGATATGATATTGACCAGATTGCGATTGCTATCGATAAAACCGGTATTATTGCTGCGAGTCGTAAATTTCAGGTATTAACAAAAAAAGAGCGAGAACGGATTCAGCTGGCTTCAGATTATTTACAGGGGGATTTCGGAAAACCCAGAATATTTTCCCTGAATGGAATTCGATTTTATCCTGCAATATGTTACGATACCTACGGTCCGCAACAACGGAAATTAAAGAACCCGGGGGTGGACGTGATCTTAAGTCACGTACATTATTTCGTTCCTTTAAATGAGGACGGTCCCAAGGGTGTCGTGGATTTTGTAAGGAAAGGATTTGTTGGCGCTTCGGCACAATGGCAGTGCCCGCTTTTCGGATCGGGGATTTTTGTTCGAAGATCAATACCTAAAAGCTGGAATACGGGGATGAACTACCGGACTTTATCAAAACCATATACTCAGTGTAAAATCGATGAAAATAATCTAGCATCAACAAAGGAATTTGAGGATCATCAACTTAAAGAAGGTTATACTCTCGTTCAGATCTACCAGTTGTAAAATAAATCCGAAACAATGTGCAATTATCCTTCTATTTTTTCCTTATTCGATGATGGCACATCTCCCACATTCATAATCTCCCTCACCCCCACCCCCACGAGTGCCGTATATGTCGTCTCCATCCCTACCTCCTTTGGGACAAAAATAAAAAACCCATCCCGGCCCCGGGTCAACAAAACCCGATAACTATTCACCCGCAGCCGGTGCGGATCATGAGCCTTCGACCGTTTAGCCGGAGGACTCCTCCATTCGCCAGCCCACACAAAATCATCCCCCCAACAGACAATCGGGAAATCCAACTCCAGTCCCTGGCAAGAAAATTCAGTCGCCACATCGCGTAACGCACAGCAGGAATTGAACGAGGTTGGAGGATCGTTGTACCACGGACCTTCCCGCAGGTTCTTGGTGTAATTGTATTCATTGTGAATGCCCCAGCGCGGGAGATTCTTCGCCTTCGAAGATGCGAGGAGACCATAGCGTTTGTCCTCCTGGCCATGATAGCGTTCCTTGACATAATTCGTGGCAACACTGATATCCTGCGTGATATACACATCAAAGCCTTGGCTTGTGACGCGTTCGGCAAGAATCTTTGCCTGCGTAAGATCACCGGCGAGAATTGCTGCGATCCATTGGGCAACGTCTTCTGCCAGATGCGATCGGAGGGTGATAGAAAGATCAAGAACATTATTGGTGACGAGTTTTTTTGCTGCGGGGAAATTGCCGGCAATTTTCTTGGGGCAATGCACAACCCAAGGCTTCTGCATTGTGGCGAGGGCATCGTTCCATTGCGGCAGACCGGATTCTTCGCCGAGATGAATTTCTTGGCCTTCGCCAATGAGGGCCACCATCAAAGCCCACGAGTTCATTCGCTCGGCAAGCCGGAGGAAATCTTCCGGTTCACTCGTTGCATGGCCGCGTTTCTCATTCACGCGATCTGCATCCCAGGCTCGTTGCGCCTCATCATACACCCAGATATGTTCGTGGGGGATCTTTGTCGTTGAACCACCGTATTCTTTCAAAAATCCATGAACATCTTGAACAAAAATGTTGTTCTTCAAGGCATGTTGGAGAACTTTCACGAGAGGACCGTTACCAGAAAGGAAGACCGCAATATTTCGAGAGAAATTCTTCTGATCTCTTTTTTTCTTTCCATACGATTGCTCCCCAGAATCAGCAACGGCTTGCAAGGGAACTGTTTGAGTCAATCCCATGGGAGAAGTTGCCGTGGGATACGCAGCAGAAG
>Ga0265316_10006538_pt1 | contig 11116 bp, 8 predicted proteins | sample 4522metaG_FD_202092 | JGI IMG/M metagenome (GOLD analysis project Ga0265316, IMG submission 202092) | Rhizosphere microbial communities from Carex aquatilis grown in University of Washington, Seatle, WA, United States - 4-5-22 metaG | ecosystem: Host-associated > Plants > Roots > Rhizosphere >...
TGAGACCACCAGGGTTGGCCCGGGCAAAGACAAAGCCGGCAGCTGATAGGTCAGCGACTTACCACTGCCTGTAGGCATGACGGCCAGCGTATCGTGTCCGCTGAGTACCGACTCGATGACCTCGGCCTGCCCGGCACGCAGATCGCGAATCCGCAAAATAGGCCGGGCGCGATCGACCGCCTGCCTGAGGGCTGGGGAATACTCCGATTCGGGCATGGCCCGCGCGGCAATGACGGCAGGACAGACCGGCTCGATCAGCACAGCCCGCCCTCCGCGCGGCACCGCGGGTTCGCTCTCCGAGCTTCGGATAACTATGGTCGGCTCGGCTTCGTCCGGCGCTGAACTATTCCCGCCTCCGCCGTCGGGTGATTCGACGCGTGGGGATTCGTTGGCAGCATCGGCTTTTGCCGGCTCCCAGGTGGATGGCGTACTCAGTCTCGACTCCTCTCCAAACTCACATCACGTAGCTAAAAAATATGCATTCTTGCGCTAGCGACCATCGTGCCCGGTCGCGGCCCTTCTGGACCGTTGGAGCTTCGGTCTCAGTCCAACCTTGACCGCCGGGACGGCAGCACGGACGCCTTGCAGGAACGCCCACGTAGCGTAGCACAATCCCTTTTCTCTGGTCACAAGAAATCGCGTTGTCGAGTAGATGGCACATGATGTGCTACGGGATGCTTCGTGGCCGCTCTTCTATCCCTCTCTCCCGATGTCAGACCTCGCGAACGGTTGCTCGACCGGGGGCCGAGTGCCCTCTCTGATGCCGAGCTTCTCGCTATCCTCCTCGGAAGCGGACGCAAGGGCAAGAATGTCCTGGAGATCGCGCACGATTTAATCGTGCGATCTGGCGATCTACGGGGCCTTGGAGATGCTGCCGAGGCAGAATTGCGTACTCAAGCGGGCGTAGGGCCAGCCCGTGCCGCTGTGATCCAGGCCGCCCTGGAGCTTGGTCGGCGGGTGACCGGAACTCGGCCTGAACGCGGCCGATTGCTCGGCAATGCGTCCGACGTCTGGACGCATTACCGCGCTCGACTGGCCGCCTCGACCGTTGAGGAATTCTGGATGCTAGCGCTTGATGTCAGGCATCGGGTCCTGTCGGAATCGTGTGTGGCGCGTGGGTCGCTCACCGGGGTCGAGGTTCACCCACGCGACGTCTTCCGCACCCTAATCCGCGGTGCCGCCGCCTCGGTGATCTTCTGCCACAACCACCCGTCTGGAGATCCATCGCCCTCACGCCAGGACCTGGACCTCACCGCCCGGCTCCGCCAGGTGGGCGAACTCTGTGGCATCAACGTGCTCGATCATGTGGTGGTCGCAACCGGCGGATACGTAAGCCTGGCTGACCGCGGTTGGACGTGAAGCGAAGCAGTTACTGGACCGGTGGATTGCACGCCCTACAATTCGGCCATGCGGTCCACCGCCATCATCGCAGCCACGGCGTCTCTGGTACTTGTCCTTGCGCCGCCAACCCCAGCCCACGCGGATGGGACGGCGCTACCGGGAACCCGTCCGCTCGGCACCGGCGGCGCCATGCGAGCGGCGGCCACGGGCGATGCTGGTCCCATGCTCAATCCGTCTGGAATCTCCCTCCTACGCGCCTACAGCGCTGAGAGTTTTTATCGATACGGAACCCGCGATTCGACGCAGGACGCTCATGTGTCGGTGGTCGATTCCACATCGGGAATCAACCTGGGTGGAGCTCTGTACTACACTTATCACCACGCCTCTCCTGATGCGGGCACGGAGACCGGCCACCTGGCCGGTGTTTCGCTGTCGTTTCCCCTTGCCGATGTTTTGCTGCTTGGTGCCACGGCCAAGTACATGCACTTTTCCAGTGCCACCGACCCGAAGAACGGATTTACTTTCGACGCGGGAACCACCATCCGAGCCGGACAGTTCCTTTCATTGGCCGTGGTCGGATACAACCTTACCAACCCGAAGACCTCATTCGCCCCTCTGGCCATAGGAGGCGGGGCGAGCGTGAGCCCGGTTCCTGGCCTCTTGCTCCTCATCGACGGCGTGATTGAGCGCGTGTCTGCTGATCCGAATCGCGACAACGCCTACTCGCTGATGGGTGGCGGCGAGTACATGGCCAGCTCGCTGTCAATTCGACTCGGCGGCGGTCACGACGGTCTCAATCGGAACGGCTATCTGAGCGGAGGCCTGTCGGCTGTGTCGACGGTTGGCGCCCTCGACGCTTCCGTGCGTCGGGACATTTCGGGCGATCGCAAGGGCACTTTCGTGGGTGTCTCCGCCCGCCTGTTCGTTCCCAACAATTAGGTTAGACTGGCGGCAGCTTGTTTACTGTTCCACGGAACTTTTCTGCTGCGGCGCTGTCAATTCATATGTGGAGGCCACGCTCGCGCCCGCATCGCCCACCGCCATCCCGGCAAGCGCGTCGCCCCCCAGTCGGCTTCGCGCCGCGAGCCCGCGGCCTGCATTTCAGATGAGCCTCCCCGAGCGACTTCTGGTTGCAAGGCTCGTCAAGCGGGACGAAGAGGCTTTCAATGAGGTCGTTCGCCAGTACGGCGACCGGGTTTTCAACCTGGTTCTGCGCATGGTTGGCTCGCATGCAGAGGCCGAGGACATCGCTCAGGAAGTCTTCGTCACCGTGTTCAAGAGCATCGACTCGTTCCGCAGCGAAGCCAAGCTGTCCACCTGGCTACTGCGCATCGCCGCCAACCACGCCAAGAATCGCATCAAGCACCTGGCGCGCCGCCGGGAGCAAGGTCACGAGCCGGGCGGCAACGACGGCGCCGACGCGGCCGATGATGGCAAAGCACCGGTCCAGTCGCACGTCCACGGCCCCGATGTGCTGCTGGAAGCCGCCGAAACCGAGGACATCATGCAGCAGGCAATCGCCACTCTGGAGGAAGACCAGCGACTCTTGGTCGTACTCCGTGACGTCGAGGAGCTTTCCTACGAGGAAATCGTGGAAATCACCGGTCTGCCAGAAGGCACGGTGAAGTCGCGCTTGCACCGAGCCCGCATGACCTTGAAGCAACTACTTGAGGACAAGTTCAAGTGAGCGCAGCCGATTCTCACAGTGGGACCGTGGATGCCTTTTCGGCCTACCTCGACGGCGAGCTTCCCCCCGAGCAGAAGGCCGCGGTCGAGCACCATCTGTCCACCTGCATCCAGTGCCGGACCTCCCTGGAGCGCTTTCGCCGGACCCTCGGGAGCCTGGGCCGCTTGAAACAAGCAGCGGCCCCCACGTCATTCCTGGCGGCCATCCAGCAGCAGATCCATAGTCGGTCGCGCGGTCGTTTCTTCCGTAGGCGCAGGCTGCTTTTTGGCCGCATTCCCTTTGAATGGCTTTCGCTGGCCATGATCGTGGCCATGCTCGTCTACTACCTGTTCGTGCTGCAGTCCTCGCCCACCGGCGTGAAACCGATACCGTAATCTAGGCAACGTAGACGAAGAGCACCTTGAGGTAATGTCCCTCGGTGAAGGCCGGGGGCAGCGGGTGATCGGCTCCGGGACCACCTCTCTCGACGATGCGAACCTCGCGCTGAGCCTGCTTGGCGGCTGCCGCGACCGTGCGCTCGAAATCCTGCTCGCTGACATTCTGCGAACATGAGCAGGTCACCAGCAGCGCGCCGGGCGCACAAGCCGTCAGGGCCAGGGCGTTGAGCCGCTCGTATCCCTTGGTCGCCGCTTCCAGATCCTTGCGCGCACGCGCGAACTTGGGCGGATCAATCACCACCAGGTCGTAGGACATGGGCGTGGCGGTTTCCAGGAAACGGAACACATCGGCCTCGACCGCACGTACGGTGGCGCCGTTGGCTGTCGCGTGCGCCTCGATGCGGGCCACCGCGCGTGACGAGCTGTCCACCGCGGTCACTTCGCCTGCCCCCGCACGTGCAGCCTGCAGCCCGAATCCGCCCGCGTAGGCATAGCAGTCAAGCATGCGCAGTCCCGTGCTGGCCAATTGCCCGACGCGAATGCGGTTCGCTCGCTGGTCGAGAAACATGCCGGTCTTCTGGCCTGCCAGCGGCTCGGCTTCAAAGCTCAGTCCGTCCTCTAGACACGGCACCAGGTTGCGCGGCTCGCCGGTTACCACCCGATTCTGCGCCACAAACCCCTCCACATCGGCGTAGCTGCCGGCCGCAACCTCGTAGATGGTGCGTGGGGAAACGGCGGCCTGCACGGCATCGAAGATCGCATCCCGGCGCAAGGCGAGTCCGAGAGTGGTGATCTGCACCACCGCAGCGTCGCCAAATACGTCGACGACCAAGCCAGGCAGGCCATCGCCTTCGCTGTTGACCAGGCGATAGGCCGTGGTCTTTGGGTTGGGAAGCTTGAACCGAGTTCGCAGGGCCTGGGCTTCGCGCATGCGCGTGGCGAAGAACGTCGCATTGATGGCCTCGTCTTTGCGGGTGAGCAGGCGCACGGGGATCTGCGAGCGTGGATTGAAAATCCCACGGCCAATGAAGCGACCATCGTGATCACAGAGCGACACCACATCTCCGGCGGCGGCCTCACCTTCCAAACGGTCGACGGCGTTGGCATAGACCCATGGATGCCCGAACCATAGCGGCCGCGCCTTTCCGCGACAGAGGACCACCCGGCCGGAAGAATCGCGGGTTGGGCCGGAGGTAACCGGGGTCGAGACAAGATTCGTTGGTCGCGTGCGTGACATCGAAGCATTATAGGCTGCCATGCTGGCTTCGCTGCCAATACCGATACTCATTGCTTTCCTGGCGCAGGCTGAACCTGCGCCGGTCGACGCGGCCCCCGGCGCCGAGGCGGAACCCACACCGCCGGCCGAGACTTCGGCAGGCGCCGAACCTGCGCCGGAACCGACGCCGCCGACCACGGCACTTTCACCGGCGGGGCCTGAAAACCATGAGACTCAAAATGTGGAACCTGGCGATGAGCCGCATCTGCTGTTTGGCTTCCGCGCCGGCGCTGATTTCCAGCACTCGGGCGATGTTACGCCGAAGGTTGGATATTCGCTCAGCCCATTCGTCCAGTATGACTACGCACGCCTGGCCGACCGCCTGGGGCTAGGTCTGCGCGCGGAGTTCACCTTCGATCGCTTTCAGAAGCTGGTGACCGCATACGCCTATGTGAACGGGGCGTTGCAGTCATACCGGACCACGCGCGCCCTCACCTACTTCGACTTCGCCTTGCTGGCGACGGCGACCGCGTACCTCGGGCGGCTGCAGCCCTGGGTTGCCGCGGGTGCGGGGGTGGCGCTCGCAAATTTCCACACCGCCGAGTCGGACTTCGGATCGGGCGATTGCCACGTAGCCCGGCTCCTCGTGCTTGCAGCTGGCGGGATCGATTTGGCCGTGGGACGACGGGCCCTGGTCGGGGTGCATGTCGAATACCGGGGCATGCTGGCCAAGCCAGACTATCCGCTCGGTGACGGAACCAGCATCCAGGTCTTCAGCGATCGCCTGTCGCTCTCGGCTGCTTTCATGTATCAGTTCTAGGACAGGCGAGGTGGTCAGCCTTCAATGAAGCTCTTGAGCCGCTTGCTGCGCGAGGGGTGGCGCAGCTTGCGCAGGGCTTTGGCCTCGATCTGACGGATGCGCTCACGCGTGACTTCAAAATCCTGACCCACCTCTTCCAGGGTGTGGTCGGACTTCTCGCCGATGCCGAAGCGCATGCGCAGCACCTTCTCTTCCCGCGGGGTCAGGGTGGCCAGCACCTTGCGGGTCTGGTCCGCGAGATTCATCGAAATCACCGCATCCGAGGGCGAGATGATGCTCTTGTCCTCGATGAAATCGCCGAGGTGCGAATCTTCTTCCTCACCGATCGGTGTCTCAAGAGAGATCGGCTCCTTGGCGATCTTGAGCACCTTGCGGACCTTGTCGAGCGGCAGTTCCATCTTCTCGGCGATCTCTTCCGGCGTCGCCTCGCGGCCCAGTTCCTGCACCAGGTAGCGGCTGGTGCGGATGAGCTTGTTGATGGTCTCGATCATGTGCACCGGGATGCGGATGGTGCGCGCCTGATCGGCAATAGCGCGCGTGATGGCCTGCCGAATCCACCAGGTCGCATAGGTCGAAAACTTGTAGCCGCGCTTGTACTCGAACTTGTCCACCGCCTTCATCAGGCCGATGTTGCCTTCCTGGATGAGATCGAGGAACTGCAAGCCTCGGTTGGTGTACTTCTTGGCGATGGACACAACCAGACGCAGGTTGGCCTCGACCAACTCCGCCTTGGCCTGCTCGGCTTGGCGCTCGCCGTCCTCAATCTCCTGAACGGTGACGCGGAGGCCGTCCTCCGTCATCGCCGCCTCCTCCTCCACCTTCTTGACCTTCTTCTTGGCGTTGTCGATGACCTTGGCCAGATCCTCGATCTCCTCGGGCCGCAGACCGAGCTTCTTGGCCACGGCACGCTGGCGCAGAGCAGACGATCGAATCTCGCGCAGGGTCCGGCGGAACTCTCGTTGCGGCAGGCCAGCCCGCTGCTCGCACTCGCCAATCTCGCGATGGGCCGCCTCGATGCGCGACACCAAGCCCTTAAGCCGAGCGACGATGCGATCGATCTGCTTCTTGTTCAGGCGCATTTCCTGCAGGGCTTCGAACAGCTCCTGCTTGAGCCCCGCCACCTGCGTCTTTTGCTTCTTTCGCGGAGCATCTGGCGCACCCTTGGGGCCGTCCTTTTCCTCTGCCTTCTCTAGGTCCTTGTGCAGACGTCGCACCTTTTCGATGATTTTGCACACGCGCTCGACGTGCCAGGCTTCATCGAATTCGGCATCGTCCTCGTCCGCGTCCTTGACGACTTCCTTGACCCGGATCTTTTGTTTTCGCAGCTTGTCGCCAAGATCCAAAATCTCTTCAATCGCGACGCTGGAATTCAGCACTACCTGTAGGACGCGACGCTCGCCATCCTCGATACGCTTGGCAATCTCCACCTCGCCCTCGCGGGTGAGCAGCGACACCGATCCCATCTTGCGCAGGTACATGCGCACCGGATCGTTGGTCTTGGAGTAGCCGTCGTCCTCTTCCTCTTCCTCGGCCTCCGCTGCCCGCGTCGGCTCAGGGGCCGTGCGCGGCTCCTCTGCTTCCGCCCCACCGGCCTTGTCGGCCACCCGCACCTGCGAAGATGAGTCGACGATCTCGATACCTTCCCCGCCCAAGGTCGACAGCCAGTCGTCGATCTGGTCGGACGAGACGATGCTCTCCGGCATGTGATCGTTGACTTCGTCATAGGTGAGAAACCCTTTTGCCCTGCCGATGGTGATGAGTTCGCGCTTCTTGCGCTCACTCTCTTTGCTCGACATGGGATGCTTGGCCGCGGGCTTGCCAGAAGCCTCCAGATCGTCCTCGTCTGGGGTTTCTTCGCTCAGTTGCTCTTCTCCGTCTTCGATCATGTCGTTTGGCCTCTAGTTCGCGAAACCCAGCTTGATCCGAATCAACTCCATCTCGCGCATTGAGATAGATCGTGCTTCTGCTTCATCCCCCCGCGCCAGCGCATCCTGGTGCTGGCGCGCAGCCAGCGCAATCTCGGCCTCTACCCGCGACCGCTCCAGACGAATCACCAGATCCCGAAGAGCGGCATCAGCCGCCTCGACCTTTTCCCAACGGCCATCCATCATGGCCGCCCCAACCGATGCACGAATTCCCGCAGGACAGGCGTCCAGCCACGCGGGAACGTCCGCTCGTTCACCGCCCCGCAACGCCTGTAGAGCCGTCCGGTAGACTTGGCGCACGCCTGGATCGACCAGCAAATCGAGAACGCGCGCCGCACCCTCGGCGGACGCCAGCTCGGGGTGGCTGATCAGCAGGGCCAGTACGGCCAGCTCGTCGCGCGGCGGCTCCACCTGCGCCTCCGCATCAGCCGGGGTCTCGACCGCCGGTGCCGTTGGCGAGGCCGTCTTCAGGCTGCGTTCCACCGCCGAATCGCGCACCATCCGCCCCACCTGCGACACCGGCACGCGCAACTTGGCGGCCAGCTCTCGCACGTAGAGATCCCGCACCAATGGATTTTTCACCTTGGCCAGAACCTCGACCACCCGGCGCGCGGTATCGGCCTTGCCCGGAATCGTGGCATCATCGGCGGCCTGCTGGATCAGGTGATCGAGCATCGGCCGCGCCCCGTCCACCAAAGCGCGGAAGGCTTGCGCGCCCTGCGCACGCACGAAATCGTCCGGGTCTACCCCGGCCGGCATCTGGGCCACGCGACCATCGGCATCGGCCTCGGCGAAGAACAATCCGGCTTCCACGGCGATGGGGATGGCCTTTACCGCCGCACGCGTCCCCGCCGCGTCGCCATCGAACACAACGACAATGCGCTTGGCAGCGCGGCTGAGCAGTTTCACTTGCTCGCTGGTCAGGGCTGTACCCATGGGGGCCACTGCTTCTTCAATACCAGCCTCGTGCAGGCTGAGCACGTCGAAGTTGCCTTCCACCACGATGGCCGTGCCACTGCGTCGAATGGCCTCCAATGCCACATGAAGTCCATAGAGATTCTCTTTCTTGTGAAAAAGCGGCGAGTCAGGCGAATTGACGTACTTGCGCTCTTTGGCCTCGGGGTCGAGCAAGCGCGACGAAAACCCGATGGGACGCTTCTGCCGGTCGATCACTGGCAACATCACGCGATCGCGAAAAAAGTCGTAACGTCCCCGCTCGTTGACGCCGACCAAGCCCAGTTGCTCCGCAACCGTGGCGGGAACTTGAAGCGATGCAAGGTGCTTCTGGAGCGCATCCCAAGCCGGCGGCGCATAACCCAAACGAAAACGGGCTCGCAGGGCCGGCGAGACCCCCCGCTTCTCCAAGTAAACTCGGGCCCCGCCACCCGCCGGTCCGGCAAGTTGGGCCTCAAAGAAACCAGTGGCCGCGTCCATCACGCGCAGCATGCGTTCGCGCTCGGATTCCGCTTCGGCAGCTGCCTGTCGTTCGGCGGGAGACTGCTTGACCTCGGGCAGATCGACACCCGCCTGACGGGCCAGATCGCGCAGAACCTCCATGAAAGACCGCTGCTCGATCTTGACCAGGAACGAAAACACGTCGCCCTTTTCCCCGCAGCCGAAACAGTGAAAATATTGCCGCTGCTCATGCACGTTGAAGGAAGGGGTCTTCTCCGCATGGAAAGGACAAAGCCCCTTCCAGCTTCCGGCGCCGGCTCGTTTCAGCTCAACAAACCGTCTGACGACGTCCACGATGTTCGTGCGCTCGCGGACATCATCAATTTTTTCGCGTGGCAGCAGAGGCAAATCGAAACCTGTGCCCCAGAAAAAGCGGCAGAATTTTTTAGCTCGCGGCCCGTCCGAGTCAAGGGGAGACGGGCCGCGAGGAATCACATGCGCGATTGAGTCGCCATATCGAGACGCTTCGACGATCGCTGGTCGCGCTATTGCCCAGAGTCGTTCTGCAGAATCTGCTCGTCCTGACGCTGGATGATGATGAACTCCACCCGGCGGTTCTTGCTCCAGCAATCCTCGTTGTGCTGCGTGCAGATCGGCTTGGTTTCGCCATAGCCCTTGGCCCGCAGCCTTCCCACCGAGACATCGCGATCCTCAAGCGCCCGCATGACGGACTTGGCGCGCCGATCTGTCAGATCCAGGTTGTGCTCGTCATCGCCGCGCTCGTCGGCATGGCCCTGGATCTCGATGAGACGGATCTCCGGGTGGCCCTTGATGGTCCCAGCAATCTGGTCGAGCAACGGGAAGGATCGTGGCAGGATCTCGTCCTTGTCGGTCTCGAAGTAGATCTTGTCCATGATCTCCAGCTTTCCTCGCTGCACAATGACCAACCCCTTGTCCGGGCAGCCGTCCTCGTCCTCAAAGCCATTGTAGGTCTCCGGCTCGTTCGGGCACTTGTCCAGCTTGTCAGGAATGCGGTCGTGGTCGTTGTCAGGATCGGGGCAGCCGTCCTCGTCCTCGAAGCCGTCGAAGTCCTCGGGGTCGTTGGGGCACAGATCCACCTTGTCCGGGATGCCGTCTTTGTCATTGTCGGGATCAGGGCAGCCATCCTCGTCCTCGAAGCCGTCGAAGTCTTCGGGCTGATCAGGGCACTTGTCCACATCGTCGGGAATGCCGTCGCCGTCGCGATCCCTGACCACGCCATCCGGGCAGCCGTCTTCGTCCTTGTAGCCGTTGAAGGTCTCCGGATCGTTGGGGCAATCGTCCACTTCATCCAGGATGCCGTCCTTGTCGTTGTCCGGGTCGGGACAGCCGTCCTCATCCTCAAAGCCGTCGTAGTCCTCTGGATCGTCGGGGCACTTGTCCACGTCGTCCTTGATTCCATCGCCGTCGCGATCGCCCGTGCCAGGCTCGAAGATGAAGCCCAGGAACGCGCGTCCCTTGGCGGCCCCATACGACCCTGGCATCACCTGATAGCCGCCGCCGGCTTCGAAGAACGAGTTGGGCGCCAGGTACAACTTGATCCCCGCGACGGCCTCAGCCCCGGGCTTCATTGCGGAATACGAAAGGCTGTTGTCCGGGTTGGTGGCGATCTTCTTCGAATCCAGCCCGTAGTAGCCGTAGATCTCGCCCACCAGGTCGAAACGGAAGGGCACGAGCCCCCAAGCCACGCCCAGTCCGGCCAAGAGCTCGTTGCCGACCTTGATGCCCTTGCCGGTGTTGGTGATCACGTTAGTCCCTGAACCGGTGGCTGAATTCCAGTTCGTGGTCGTGGACCGTGGAAAAGAGGCGGTGTCGTCGATAAAAGTCGAAGCGCCCTTGGTACGAATCCGGGCTCCGAGATTTATCGCGGTTCGCAGCACCCCAAAGCGGCCCCAGTTGGCGTCCACAGCCACGGAAGGCTGGAAGATGAACTGACCCTCTCCCATGAAGTGCTTCTTGTCGCCCGTCGGCAGCACCATGCTGGGCATCAGGCTGACGCCAATCTTCTTTCGGCTGGGATTGATCAGGCGGATCTTGGGGTGGACGACGAGGTCGCCGATCCCCTGCGAATCCATTGAGAAGGCAATGTTGTCGTTGCCGTTCACGGGGTTTCCCGGGTCCGAGGGGTTCCCGCTGCCGGTGAGCACAACGATGGGCAAAACCAACCCAATTTGCAGGCCTAGGTGGTCGCCCTGGACGATGCCGACAGCCCCCTGCAGGGTGGTCGTAATCAAGTTCTTGACCGTCGCGGACGAGCTAATCGACGAATCGCCCTGGGCGGCCCCTTTGAGTTCGAGGGGCTTCCACGCGATGGTG
>Ga0265316_10006539_pt1 | contig 11115 bp, 7 predicted proteins | sample 4522metaG_FD_202092 | JGI IMG/M metagenome (GOLD analysis project Ga0265316, IMG submission 202092) | Rhizosphere microbial communities from Carex aquatilis grown in University of Washington, Seatle, WA, United States - 4-5-22 metaG | ecosystem: Host-associated > Plants > Roots > Rhizosphere >...
CGAGCCAGTTGGAGGACGTGAACGCGCTCGTCGATGTGGGCGCGGACCCGGCCATCCTTGCCAGTATCCAAAGGGCGCCTACCGGCGTCGGCAAGTGGGCCGTGGAACAGGTGATCGTGACGCACAGCCATTCCGATCACTGTGCGCTCTTGCCGGAGATCCGCGCGGCGTATCACCCGAGAGTGCTGGCTTTTTCGCCGAGCCTCGCCGGCGTCGATCGCACCGTGCGCGACGGGGAAACGATCCGGATGGGCGATCGAGTGTTCGAGGTGATCCACACGCCCGGTCACAGCAGCGACTCCATCTGCCTCTACAACGAGGACGAAGGCGTGTTGTTTGCCGGCGACTCGCCGCTCGTAATCACGTCGCCCGACGGAAGTTACGAAGCCGGATTTCAGGCTGCGCTCGAGAAGCTGTGCGCCTGCGATGTCCGGACCATCTATTTTGGGCACGGCCCTCCGCTCACCGAACGTTGCAATCAGAGGTTGCGCGAGTCGCAACGACTGGCCGCCTCATGCGCCAAGGATCGTGGAAGGCCAGAACCGAAAACAAGTGAACTGCCGGTGGCGGCGAAATAACGAAACAGGAATGCAAAGGAGCAAGGACAATGGAAAGACAATCGAGTTTCAGCCGGGGAGATCGCCCCGGTCGCAGTTCGTCCTCCGGCGCCGCGGTGTTGGAACGCCCGGAGCATGAACGACCCACAACCAAGAATGGCAACGGGGCGGCCCGTGGTGCCGTTGACCAGGAGCTGTTCGCCGACTACGCCGGGCAGGTTGCCGCTATCCGCAAATCGCAGGCGGTTATTGAATTCGCCATGGACGGAACGATCCTTGATGCTAACGACAACTTCCTCAGAGCACTGGGCTATACGCTCGATGAGATCAAAGGCCGGCACCACAGCATGTTTGTCGACGAGGCCTTCCGGCAGAGTTTCGAATACAAGGAGTTCTGGGCGGCCTTGAACCGCGGCGAGTATCAGGCCGCGGAATACAAGCGCATCGGCAAGGGCGGCAAGGAGGTCTGGATTCAGGCTTCCTACAACCCGATTCTCGATCCCGATGGCAAGCCCTTCAAGGTGGTCAAGTTTGCCACCGACGTAACCGCGCAGAAGATCCAGAACTCGGACTTTGTGGGACAGATCGCAGCGGTCAACAAATCGCAGGCCACGATCGAATTCAAGATGGACGGCACCGTTCTCACGGCCAACGACAATTTCCTCAAGGCCCTCGGCTATACGCTTGATGAGATCAAGGGCCGGCATCACAGCATGTTTGTTGACGAGGCCTTCCGGCAGAGTCCCGAATACAAGGAGTTCTGGGCGGCGTTGAACCGCGGCGAATACCAAGCGGCCGAATACAAGCGCATCGGCAAAGGCGGCAAAGAGGTCTGGATTCAGGCTTCCTACAACCCGATCATGGACCTGAACGGCAAGCCCTTCAAGGTGGTCAAGTACGCCACCGACATTACGCCGCAGAAGCAGGCGCTGAATGCAATGCTGGCTGACGCTGCCCTGCTGACCAAGGCGGCCGTAGAAGGCAAGCTGGCCACGCGCGCCGACGCCAGCAAGCATCAGGGCGACTTCCGCAAGGTCGTCGAGGGCGTGAACGCCACGCTGGACGCGGTCATCGGCCCGTTGAATGTGTCGGCAGAGTACGTGGACCGGATCTCCAAGGGCGACATTCCGCCCCGGATCACCGACAACTATAACGGCGACTTCAACGAGATCAAGAACAACCTGAACGTCTGCATCGACGCGATCGGGCTGATGGTGACCGACGGTGTGAGCCTGACCCAGTCGATGCTGGACGGGAAGCTGGCGGCTCGCGCCGACGCCAGCAAGCATCAGGGCGACTTCCGCAAACTGATCGAGGGCTTCAACCTGACGCTGGACAACGTCATCAAGCCGCTGAACGTGTCCGCCGAGTATGTGGACCGGATCTCCAAGGGCGACATCCCGTCCAAGATCACCGACAACTACAATGGCGACTTCAACGAGATCAAGAACAACCTGAACAATTGCATCGATAGCATCAATGCTCTGGTGGCAGAGACGGGCGTGTTGATCAAGGCTTCGGCGGACGGCCAGCTTAGCAAGCGTGCGGACGCGAGCAAGCACCAGGGCGACTACCGCAAGATCGTCGAGGGCGTCAACCAGATGCTCGACGAAATCCTGCTGCCCATCGGAGAAGGCAACCGCGTGCTCTCTTTGATACGCGGTGGCAACCTGCGCGAGAAGGTGGACATTGCCTGCAAAGGCGATCACGCCAAAATGAAGGATTCCATCAACGGCGTGCATACCTGGCTCACCGATTTGGTCGCCTTCATTACCAAGGTCGCGAACGGCGATATGTCGGCAGCAATGGACAAAGCCTCCGATCTGGACCAGATTCACGAGTGGCTGGTTCTTCTCAAGACCAACATCGTCAAGCTGATTGACGACACCGATGAGTTGGCCAAAGCGGCAGCCGAAGGCAAGCTGGGCAAGCGAGCAGACGCCGGCAAGCACAAGGGCGACTACCGAAAGATCGTCGAGGGGATCAACAAGACCCTCGAGATGGTGGTCGATCCGTTGAAAGTTACTGCGCAGAACGCCTCGACGCTGGCGTCTTCGTCGGAAGAGCTCACGGCAGTCAGCCAGCAGATGGCGGGCAATGCGGAAGAGACGGCAACGCAGGCCAATGTGGTTTCGGCGGCCAGCGAGGAGGTTTCCAAAAACGTCGCCTCGGTTGCTTCGGCCTCCGAGGAAATGCAGGCCTCCATCCGTGAGATCGCCAAAAACGCAAACGAATCGGCGCGGGTGGCCAAGAATGCCGTCAACGTGGCGCACACCACCAACGAGACCGTAAAGAAGCTGGGCGAGTCCAGCCAGGAGATAGGCAACGTGATCAAGGTGATTACCTCGATCGCGCAGCAAACCAATCTACTGGCTCTCAACGCCACCATCGAGGCCGCGCGCGCCGGTGAAGCGGGCAAGGGTTTCGCGGTGGTAGCCAATGAGGTGAAGGAGCTTGCCAAGCAGACCGCCAAGGCCACTGAAGACATCGGTCAGAAGATCGAGGCGATTCAGGGCGACACCAAGGGGGCGGTCACGGCGATCGAGGAGATCAGCAACATCATTAACCAGGTGAACGACATCTCCAACAGCATCGCCTCGGCGGTGGAAGAACAAACGGTGACGACCAACGAAATCGGCCACAGCGTCACCGAAGCAGCTAAGGGAGTCGGTGACATCGCCAAGAACATTGGCGGCGTGGCTCTGGCGGCAAAGAACACCACGCAGGGCGCGAACGATACGCAGAAGGCGTCGGCTGAGTTGAGCCACATGGCGGCGCAGCTACAAAAAGTCGTTTCGAGATTCACATTCTGATCGAAGCGGCGGTCATGAATGCGGCCTGTCGAGTGCAAACCATTCGGCAGGCCGCAATCACTCGGCGTTAGCGCTGATCGCGGGGGAAAAGATGGCTACGGTGTTGGTAGTCGACGATTCAAGAGCCATTCGCACCATCCTATCCAAGACCTTGAGAGAGCTTGGATTCGAGGTTTGCGAGGCGGCTAACGGGAAAGAAGCGCTGGAAGTGATTCAAGCCGGGAAGACCGCGCTGACGCTGATCCTTCTCGATTGGAATATGCCAGAGATGGACGGGCTGGAATTGCTCAAGCGGCTGCGCCAGAACCCGGAATTCTCTTCGCTTGTGGTGGTTATGGTCACTGCGGAAACTGAGCTGGATCATATCGCGGAGGCGCTGGAGGCTGGCGCCAACGAATATGTGATGAAGCCTTTCACCAAAGACATTATTGTAGGAAAACTCCAGCTCGCTGGAATCCAGATGTGCGGGGCGTGAAATGGCGGTGCTGAACAGGCGGACTCTCCAGGCCGGGGAGCGGGTTCGCGTGTTGGTGGTGGACGACTCCGTGGTCATCCGCCGTCTGGTCACGCACGCCCTGGAGCAGGATCCGGAACTCGAGGTTGTCGGCGCGGCGGCCAACGGCTCGATTGCTCTTCGGCTCATCCCGCAGCTCAACCCCGACGTGCTCACGCTGGATATCGAGATGCCGGAGATGGATGGCCTGGAGACGCTCCGCCAGTTGCGTCGCGATCATCAACGACTGCGCGTGATCATGTTCAGCACGCTCACCGAGCGCGGCGCGGAGGTGACACTCGAAGCACTAACCCTGGGCGCCGACGACTACGTGACCAAGGCATCCAACGAAGGCTCGCTCGATCAATCCATGATGCGTCTCCGCGAGGAGTTGATTCCGAAGATCAAGCAGTTCTTCCTTTTGCCGGCAAAGTCGAACGCACCACCGCATGCGCAGGCGCCGCAGACCGTCACGACGTCGCCGCGAGAGCGTATCCCATCCTCCGCGCTGAGCGCAAAGCAGCGACCCAAAGTTGTGGTCATTGGCGTCTCTACCGGCGGGCCGTCCGCACTTGGCGCCATTCTGCCGCATCTGCCGGCCGAATTCCCCTTGCCGGTTCTCTTAGTGCAGCACATGCCGCCGCTTTTCACGCGTTTCCTCGCCGAGCGTCTTCACGCCACGTGTCCGCTTTCGGTCGAAGAGGCAAGCCAGGACGATCCGGTGATCGCCGGCAAGATACTGATCGCCCCCGGAGACTTTCATCTCAGGGTAGCTGCGCGCAGCGGCGAAGTGCGTGTCCAGTTGGACCAGTCGCCGCTTCAGAACTTCTGCCGTCCAGCGGTTGACGCGCTCTTCTCCTCGATCGCCGAATTGTATGGCGGCGCGGTCATCGCCGCCATTTTGACAGGCATGGGGCATGACGGTTTGCGTGGAGCCGAGATCCTCAAAGCACAAGGGGCAAGCATTCTCGCTCAGGATGAGGCTTCGAGCGTCGTATGGGGTATGCCCGGCGCCGTGGTCACGGCCGGCCTCGCCGACAGCGTGCTGCCATTAGACCAAATCGTGCCGGAAATTTTGCGCAGGACAGATCGAGTCTGAGAGGAAACAGATGTCGGGCATAACATCAATCGCGCAAATCCTCCCAGAGAACTACCGTTTTCTTCAGCAGCATGTCTATTCCCAGGCGGGCATCGTGCTCGAAGAAGACAAAGACTATCTCTTCGAAACTCGCCTCGCACCCATCGTCAGGCAACTCGGCCTCGGCACAATTAACGAACTGTGCGAATTCATCCAGATCAATCGCAGGTTCGATGTCGGCCATCAGGTCGTGGAGGCCATGACGACCAACGAAACCTACTTCTTCCGCGATCCTGCCCAATATGACGCGATTCGAAACGTCCTGCTGCCCCGCTTGATGGAAGAACGGCGAGATACGAGGAAGTTGCGCTTCTGGTCCGCGGCGGCATCCACCGGGCAGGAAGCCTATAGCCTCGCGATGCTACTTATCGAGGCCGGCTTGAGTGGCTGGGACATTCAGATTCTGGGCACCGACTTTTCCTCGAAGGTTCTGGATCGTGCCCGATCCGGCAACTACCAGCAGATCGAGGTGAACCGGGGCTTGCCGGCTGCTCTCCTGGTCAAATATTTTCGCCGGCGCGACGCGGAGTGGCAGTTGAGCGAATCGGTCCGTAAATTGGTCAACTTTGAAACGATTGATCTGCGCGCGAGCCTCCGCGCCCTCGGGCCATTCGATCTCGTCTTCTGCCGCAACGTCATGATATATTTCGATGCCGAAACCAAGAAGAAGATCATGAAGGAGCTCCACGGCACCCTCTTTCGCGGCGGATGGCTGCTGCTGGGAGGCGTTGAGACGGCATTTGGCTTCGAGGAGAGGTTTGACAGGCTGTCGATGGGAAGCGCGACCGCTTACATTGCACGCTGAAGCAACGTTCATCTTCGCCGAATTGGGCAATGATCGACGGCGGCAACGGGCGGAGACAACGGGCTAAACTCTGCAATCGACGGGATTGAAAAAGCTGGTAGCGCTACCGGGAATCGTCTCTCGCCCGTCCCGGATTTCTCATGATTAATGGAAAAACTTCACCCAGTCAATAGCCTACGCACAAATCATTGATTTTCGAAAACCCAGTATCGATGGGAGATTTTCAGGTCGTTTTTCGTCAGATGTAGTACAAAGTAGTGCGAGATTCCGCGACTTTTTCAGTGCACTCGCAGGCATGCATCAAACCCATCACGGCTCCTTAGGTAGGACTGACCCAAAATCCAAAAGCCAAGCCGGCAGGAAGTTGAGAGTTTGTGGCCTCCGTGATTGTCTGAGGAGACAAGGAGGAGGTCAGGATTGATCCGCGAATGATGATGCTCATCAAATCTCCGTGCGAGGAATCGGCAGCTCGCGCGGCGCCAAGCGCAGGCTCAATTTGGCGTGGAAAGACAACCGCCTCGAATCGTCTGCGCGACTTCGGTGCGAGCATTCTTGAGCGAATCGACGGCATCCCCGGTTGGATAGAATTCCATGGCAATGAATCTGTCGTAGCGAAGCTCGGCGAGCTTGCGATAGATATTCGCGTAGCTTACTTCGCCTGTTCCGGGCTCGTGCCGTCCCGGAACATCGGCGATGTGAACGAGCCCGACTTGATCGATGTGATTGGCAAGTTTTTCGATCAGATTACCGAACCCGCGCTGCTCATGATAGAAGTCGTACAGAACCTTCACATTCGGCCTGCCGACCTGCCCAACGATTTCGAAAGCGTCGGTTACTGTCTGAAGAAGGATCGTGGGATTCTCGAGCGCATCAATCGGTTCAATCACGATCTCGATGTGGCCGTTCGCGGCGAGATCCGCGGCGCGCTTAAGATTCTCGACCGAGGTCTGCGTTTGTGCGGCGGGGCTTAATTCCGGCGCGCGTTTGCCAGATAGAAGAATGACCTGCGGACATTCAAGCCGCTTCGCCGCGTCAAGCTGATCCTTAAACTGCGAGATAAAGATCTCGGTTTCGGAAGCGGTCGAGAAACCGGCCCGTACACCGCTCATGGAATCGACAACGAGGCCGAGAGAACGGATACGGCTCATGATCCGCTGCGTATCTTCTGCGGTCCACTTCTGAAACTCTCCCACGAGCTGGACTCCGTTGTAACCCGCCTCGGCTGCGATTTCGACGCAGCGCTCGAAGGGAAACTGTTTCTCAAGTGTCCACAGCATGACCGAAAACCGGAACAAGGCTGGATCGGTGGCCGCGTGTAGCGCTTCGGTGAGCAGGGGTTGTGCAAGTGTCGCCCCCGCAGCGAGCTGAACAAATGTGCGACGATTCATAACCATCCCTCTGGTTTCTCGCCCGTAACTGTTCTCAACGGGTTTCATTACTCCACATCTTGACGCCCGATCGATCGTTCTTTCGATTTGCGTGCCCTCGGTAAAGAGCCTTCTCCTAAAGCCTGCGAAGATAGTCGTAGTCCACTTTGGCGGCATCCAACGCTGGCATATCGAGGAAAGGTGGTTCCTGTTCAACATAGAGGTATTTGACCGCTGTGCCGGCAGCCGCATCGAGGATCGGTTTGTAATCGATATGTCCTCTTCCGAGTTCAGTGCCCTGGGGCCGAAGACCTGGCGCCAGTGAGGTACTGATCTTGCTGCCAGCGACGAAATCCTTGATATGCAGCATCCGGTAACGCCGAGGATACTTTTTAAAGTATTCGATCGGCTGGAATCCCGCCGCTATCATCCACCCGCAATCGAGTTCGAATTGTACGAGCGCCGGATCCGTCCCGCTCAATAGTATGTCGTAGCCGATGATCCCGGCGCCCAGGTCTTTGAACTCGAAGCTGTGGTTGTGGTACGCATATTGCAAATCTGTGTCTTGCGTTTTTTGCGCGATGCTGTTCAACTTCACTGCCAGTTTCTTGTAGTCATCCACGGAGGGCCCGCCGGCTCCGAGCGAGAACAGCGCTGAGCTTACGACGAAATCGACTCCAAGCGCGTGAGCATCATCGAAGAGGGGGCCGAGGTCCTGAGTGTTCCACTGCATGTGAGCACTGTGGCAATGAAGTCCCGCGCGCGCGAGTTCGTCGCGAAACTCCCGGGCGGTCAGACCGGCAAAGCCCGCAGTTTCCACCTCGGTGTAACCGATGGCGGCGATTTGCCTTAGAGTGCCGCGCACATCACTCTGTAATTCCTTCCCGACCGTGTAGAGTTGGATGCCAAGGGGCGCTCGGGCGAGCGCGGCGTGGATCCTGCCAGGAGCCACGGACAAGAGTGACGAAGCACCAGCGATCGCTCCGCTTTGTAGAAAGCGACGACGAGAAAATAAGTTCATGTGCCCTCACTTTTCCTGCAAACAACTGTTCACCGCGATCTAGAGGTTCTTCTTCATCTCCGCGATGCAGGCTGTCGAAACGCTGAACTCCTGACTGAGAACATACTTGCTGAATCGATGCATGAGGCTACGGGTACGCCCTGATCAACCTCTGAATTGAAAATAGAGATTATTTGGCCCCGACAATGCTCACGGCGGCCCCGGCATCGAATTCCGGACGGCTATTCAGCCAACTCGACAGAGCCGTCCATCTCAAACGTCCCTTCGGCTGTTGGAGCGCCGGTATTCGGCTGTCCGCCGCCGATCGACAGGGCGTATTTGCCTGCCGGAATGATCCGCTCGCCCCGTTCGGTAACCATGCTCAAATCGCGCGGCTTCAGATCAAAGTGCACTCTTTCAGTCTGGCCGGGATCGAGGTGCAGGCGCTGGAAGCCGCGCAGTGCTCGGATTGGCGCGCCCGCGACATCCGGGAAGCTGAGATAGAGCTGAGCTACCTCGTCGCCAGCCACCTTGCCCGTGTTGGTCACGGTAACTTCTGCGGTGATGGGCTGGCCGGCAGTCACCGCGTTTGCCGGCAGCGCGAGGTCGCTGTACGAGAAAGTCGTATAGCTGAGACCGTAGCCGAAGGGGTAGAGCGGCTTGCCTCCGAAGTAGCGATAGGTCCGGTTCTTCATCGAGTAGTCTTCAAAGGACGGAAGCTGATCGACGCCGGTATAGAAAGTCACGGGCAGGCGGCCGGCAGGATTGTTTCTTCCAGAGAGCGTTTCCGCCACTGCGGTCCCACCCTCTTCGCCGGGATACCATGCATCGACGATGGCGTTAACGTGATCGCTGGCCCAGTTGACCGCGAGGGCACTGCCATTGGTGAGCACGAGAACAACAGGCTTGCCCGTAGCGACAAGCGCCTCGAGCAGATCCTCTTCAGGCTGGGGCAAATCGAGGCTAGTACGATCGCCGCCCTGGAAGCCGGGTTCGTTCACTTGCATCTCCTCGCCTTCCAGCTCGCTGGTGATACCAAGTACGGCGATCACCACGTCGGCGTCGCGGGCTGCGGCAATGGCCTGGGGTTGCGGCCTCAAATCGAGCTTCGACCAGACCAGGGTGGCGTTGGGATCTGCGTCCGCCGCAGGGGAGTACTGAACGCGTAAGGCAGCGGGCTTGCCGGCTTCGAGATGCACGCGTCCCAGCTTGGCCTCGTTGGGATTGCCGCCGAAAGCGGAGGCAACGCCTTTACCATTGAGCTGCAAGCGGAAGAAGCCGTCGGCCTTGAGGCCAAGATTGTAGTCGCCCGTCTCCGGCGCCGTAATATTTCCCTCCCAGCGAATGGAAAGCGGGTGCACGCCGGCAACTTCAGCAGGCAATGGCTGGGTGGAAGCTTTGAGGGTGGGTTCAATGCGCTCTGCAAGAGGCTTCATGGCCTCAGGGTGGTTGATATCGCTCATGTCGAGTTTGGAGTAGATGACTCGGATGCCGGACTTGCCGTTCGCGGTCAACGCCGAAGCGGGAACGGGGTCCGCATCCTGGCTCATGAACTGCGTTCCCGGCACGTACTGGATGGTGGCGCCCGCGAACTCCTTGCGCAGGCCTTCGAGGATGGACACGGTGTGGGTGGGAGTACCGTTGTAGTTGCCGAGCAGAACTCTGGTTTGATTTGCAAGAGGCCCGATTACTGCGATCCTTTTGCCGCTGGTCTTGAGCGGGAGTGTGCCATCGTTCTTCAATAGCACCAACGACTCATCCGCCATTTTGCGGGCCAGTTCGCGGTGCTCTGGGCTGTCGAGTTCCTTCTCGTCGATTTTTGCGTAAGGAAACGTATCGGGCGGGTCAAACATGCCCAGCTTGATTCTGGCGGTGAAGAGGCGAATGAGCGCGGTGTCCACCGCACTCTCGGGGAGATAGCCCTGCTGCACGGCCTCGAGATATGGTTTGTAGTCGTATTCGTCGGGGTTCCTGCCGGCGCCGAAACATTCGTTGTCGATACCGCGTATGACCGAAATGGCCGCGGCCTGGGGCAGCGTCGGCCGGTAATGGTGGCCAGAGAAAATATCGCGGACTGCGCCGCAGTCAGACACAACATATCCCTGGAATCCCCAGTGGCCACGAAGCTGATCCTGAAGCAGGTATTCGTTAGCACAGGCCGGCACTCCGTTGATCGCGTTGTAAGCACACATGATCGATCCTGCCTTGCCTTCGACGACTGCGGCGCGGAAACCGGGCAAATACGTGTCGAGCTCGTCGTGTTTGTTCACGTCCACGTCAGCGAAGTGGCGCGTGGGCTCCGGACCGCTGTGCACGACAAAGTGCTTGGGCGTGGAGATCACGCGATAATACCTTGGGTCGTCGCCCTGCATGCCGGTGACAAAGGCCACACCCATGCGGCCTATCAGGAACGGGTCCTCCCCGTAGGTCTCCTGGCCGCGGCCCCAACGCGGGTCGCGAAAGAGATTCAGATTCGGAGCCCAGAAGTCGAGGCCTCCCATGATCCCGGTGTGCCCGGCGCGTTCATCTTGTACATGCTTGATGCGCCCCTCGATGCCAATGTCCGTCGCCATCGCATGAATCCCCGGCACGTCAAAAGTCGCGGCCAAACCGATCGGCTCTGGAAACTCGGTTACGCCGGTGTCGATTACTCCGTGAAGTGCCTCGCTCCACCAGTTGTAGGCCGGAATGCTAAGCCGCGGGATGGCGCGGGCGCCATTCACCAATTGCGAAGCCTTTTCCTCGAGCGTCATGCGTTGCACGAGGTCAGCCGCGCGTTGCTCAGGCGGCAAGCCTAGATCGAGATACGCCGGTTTCTGCTGGGCTTGAACAAACCAGCTGCAACACATTATTGGGGCAATCCCCAAAAGCATCCTGAGACATTTCATGGTTTCCTCACTGAAATCTGAAGTGGATCTATTCCCGCGGAGACGACGTATTCG
>Ga0265316_10006540_pt1 | contig 11114 bp, 9 predicted proteins | sample 4522metaG_FD_202092 | JGI IMG/M metagenome (GOLD analysis project Ga0265316, IMG submission 202092) | Rhizosphere microbial communities from Carex aquatilis grown in University of Washington, Seatle, WA, United States - 4-5-22 metaG | ecosystem: Host-associated > Plants > Roots > Rhizosphere >...
GAAGCCCACCGACGCCGCCGGTACGGAACCAGGTCCGGACCTTGGACACGTGCTCGGGCGATAGATCGAGTCGAAGGGCGATCTCCCGCCCGCTGACCCCGCGATCACTGAGCAGGATGACCCGTGCCCGTCTCACAAGGCCCGCCTCCTCGGTGGGGCGTCCCACGAGCGCCGCCAGCTCCTCCCGCTCGTCGACACTCAACCTGATCTTGATGATCTGACCCATGCCCTGTGTAACAGACGGGCACAAGCGTTAATTCCGGATGGACGGCGGTGCGCTAGCCCCCGCCGCGCTATAGGGTACCCCCACGGAGATGCCCGCGACGCGCGTGACAAGACCCGTCGTCCGCAGCTTTCGCCTGCCATTCGTCGCGGAGGCCGCGTCCTGGGTGCGGGCTGGCGGGCACGCCGTCGTTTGGCTCTCGCCCCGAAAGGCGCGGCTCGTGTTCCGCAAGCCGCGCGACGGGGACGAAGGCGACCTCGGTCGGTGGTCGGCGCTCGACCTCGCGCGGTCCGAATTCGCCGTCGCGACCCGAGGGACGTTTGCGGGATTGGCCTACCTACGCATCCCCCACGACTGCTACGAGATCGTTCGCGCGCGCGTGACGCGCGACTCGGTGCACGCCGGGCCGACCCGGCGGCTACTTCTCGACTGTCTCGAATGCGCGGCTTGCTGCAAGGACAACCGCGTCGAACTCGACGACGACGACGTCGCGCGTTTCGAGCGGGCGGGGCGTCCCGAACTGGCGCGGCCGCCCTACGCGCGACGCGAAGACGGCGCGGTCGTTCTCGTCCTCAGGCGGGACAAGCGCTGCAAGCATCTCGCCGACGACAACCGGTGCGGCGTCTACGCGTTTCGTCCCAGCGCTTGCAGCACCTTCCCCCCGGGAAGCGAGTGCTGTCTGTCTTCGCGCGAAGAGGAGCTCGGGGTCGTCGACGGCGCCACCGGCCCCGTTGCCTGAGCAGGGCTCCCCCGAGCACGAACGGCTACCCCATCCGAGTTCCGCCGACGGTAATCGAATCGATCTTGATCGTCGGGCAGCCCACCCCGACAGGGACGCTCTGCCCGTCCTTGCCGCAGGTCCAGATGCCGTCGGACACTTCGACGTCGTTTCCCAGCATCGTCACTCGGCGCAGCACTTCGGGTCCGTTGCCGATGAGGTTCACCCCTTTGAGGGGCGCCGTGATCTTGCCGTCTTCGACCAGATAACTCTCGGTCAGCGAGAAGACGAAATCGCCGTTGGCGATGTCGACCTGGCCACCTCCGAACTTCTTCGCGTAGACGCCTCGCTTGACGCTTTTCAAGATTTCGTCGGGATCTTGATCGCCCGCGAGAAGGATCGTGTTGGTCATTCGAGGCATCGGGGCGCACGCGAAGCTTTCGCGACGACCGTTGCCGCTCGGCCGTAGCGCGAAGTGCCGTGCGCTCAGGCGGTCGTGCATGTATCCAACGAGCTTTCCCTGGTCGATGAGGACGGTACTCCTCGGCTCGTTCCCTTCGTCGTCCACGTTGATCGTGCCGCGGCTCTGGAGCAGCGTTGCGTCGTCGACCACCGTGCAGAGCTTGCTCGCCACGATCGAGCCCACTTTGTCGGAGTAGTTGCTGGTCCCTTTGCGGTTGAAATCGGCCTCGAGCCCGTGCCCGACCGCCTCGTGAAGCAGAATCCCGCTGTCGCCGGGCGCGAGCACCACCTCCATTTGGCCCGCGGGCGCCTCTTGCGCGTCGAGCATGACGATGGCCTGGCGCGCCGCCTCGCGAGCATGCCACTCCGGACTCTTTCCTTCGAAGTACCCGATGCTCGTGCGCCCGCCGCCGCCGCTCGAGCCTTCCTGGCGCTTTCCGTTTTCCTCGGCGATGACGCGTACTCCGAAACGGACGAGCGGCTGGCTGTCGTGAACCATCGTGCCGTCGCTCGTGAATACGAGGATTTCGCGGATCTCTTCGGCGAAGCTGGCCTCGACTTTGACCACGCGCCGGTCGTACGCGTGTGCGGCAGCTGCGGCCCGCTCGAGGAGTTTTCGCTTTTCGACGCCGGGAACGTCGAGGGTGACCTGCTCGAGCTCGTAGCGCCGGGGGAGCTCCATGGCCCGGGTCGCCGAGACGGGGGTCGTCGACCCGCCCGCGCTCGCAATTTGAGCCGCCGTCTCCGCGGCGCGCTTCATCGCGGGCCAATCGAGGCGTTCGACGTGCGCATACCCCGTCGCGTCCCCCTTTTGCACGCGTACCCCAAGGCCCATCGACACCCCGCGCGAAGCACTCTTGAGGATTCCGTCGTCGAATACGAATCCGCCCGCCGCGCGATACTCGAAGAAGAGATCGGCGTAGTCCCCGCCGCGCGACAGGGCGATGGCCAGAAGCTTTTCGGCGAGCGCTGCGTCGATCGCCGCCGACCCGCCTGGGGCGAACGGCGCCCGGTAGAGCGCCGATTGGGTACGGCCGGAGGGGTCGCGGGGGGGACGGTCAGTCCCGAGAGAGGCAGCCATTGCCTGGCAACCTATGTGCTGCAGACCGCCCCGTCGAGGGGGGCTCCGCGCCCGGGGCCCCCGACCGGCTGAGCACGCGGAGCGAAGCCGGGGGCGGCGGCAGGGCCGGACAGCGACACAAAAGGCCTTCGCCGAGCGAAGTATGCAACGGTGGTAAAAGCGAGGTATCCTGAAGGTGGCTCTGGTGCCTCACGGCCACGCTGTCCCGCTCCCCCTCATGTCCTGTCACTCGTTTCCGCACATTCCCGACGCGTGCGTGCCCCCTGGGCGTCCGGGCATCGCGGCAGATGCTCATTTCTGCCCGTTTTTTCCCTGCGCTTACGCTGTGCTTTTTCCCCGCTCTAGCACCTGAACCGAGGAGTACCCCGACTCGTGGCGATCGACCGTGAGAAGACTCTCGTCGCCGCCCAGAAGTACGTCGAGAAGAAGAAGTACGACAAGGCGGTCATCGAGTATCAAAAGGTCATCCAGGAAGATCCGAACGACGCTCGGACCCTCCTGAAGATTGGCGACCTCCAATCGAAAATGGAGGATTACGCCGGCGCGGTCGCGACCTACGAACGAGTCGGCAGGTTCTACGCGAGCCAGGGCCACTCGCTGAAAGCGATCGCGGTCTACAAACAGATCCGCGAAATCATCGCCAAGCACCTCCCGCAGCTCGAGGAAAAGTACGCGCACGTCATCCCAAAACTCGCGGAGCTTTACCACCAGCTCGGCTTGACGAGCGACGCGCTCGGCGCGCTCGACGAAGTGGCGACGCGCCTGCAGCGCGCGGGCCGCGAGCCCGAGGCCATCGAAGTATTCCGAAAAATCGTAGAGCTCGACCCGATCAATCCGCTGCCTCACCTGCGACTGGCCGAGGCGTTGTCGCGCGCGAAGGACTCCGACGGAGCGGTCGCCGAGTTCGCGATCGCGGCCAGTGAGCTCTCGAAGCTCGGGCGGCGCGACGACGCCCTCAAAGTCATGGAGCGCCTGCTCCAGCACAGGGCCGACCCGACGCAGGCTCGCGCCGCGGCCGAGCTCTATCTCTCGCGAAACGCCCCCAACGACGGGCTGCAAGCGCTCTCGAAACTGCAGATCTCTTTCCAGGCCAACCCACGCGATCTCGACACGCTCTCGCTCCTTGCCCGCGCCTTCAACCATATCGGACAGGCGGCCAAGGCCATCGAGGTGCAAAAGGAAATGGCCCGCATCGCGCGCGATTCGGGAAGGGCCGACCTTTTCCACGAGATCGTCGATCGGCTGGTCAAGCTCGTCCCGAACGACGATGTCGTCCGGCAGCTGGCGGCCAACCCGCCGTCGATGTCCTCCGCGCCTCCGCCCCTGCTCTCGCCTCGCGAATCGACGGCTCCTCCCCCGGAGTCCGCGCCCGAGGTGTCGGAAGACGAGAGTTCCTACGAGGACGTCAGCGAAGGCGAGATCGACGAATCGGGAGATCCGATCGAGCTCTCCCGGCGCCACGAGCGCCCGCCGTCGGACGCCGAGGTCGTCGTCGAGCCCGAGGTCGAGTCGCCCAGCCGGCCCGCGGTCGCCCAGGACCGAGTGGCTCAGATTCTGTCGGACGCCGCTACGTTCCGGCGCGCGCGTTTGCCCACGAAGGCGATCGCGACGCTCCGCGTGGCTTTGCAGGACTTTCCGGGGACCACCGCGCTTCGCGTCCTGCTCCGGGACATCTTGCTCGAGACGGGGCGTCGCAGCGAGGCCGCGGCCGAAATGGTCGAGATCGCCGGCCTCCAAATCGAAGAGCTGGACGCGGAGCAAGCCGCACGAACGCTCGAAGACGTGCTCGCGATCGAGCCGCACAACGAGCGCGCGGCCGAGATGCTGCGTGCGCTCGGCTACGAGCTCGTGGAGGAGCCGACGCAGTCCGTGGCGGCCGTCGAAAAGGCGCCACCGCAAGACACGATCGACGAGGAGCTCTACGGCGATATTTCTCTCCCGGAGGCGCACCCGCTCCCGGAAGACTCGGCGCCGCTCCCCGCCTACAATCTCGAAGAAATCGACGATCCCGAAGTGGCGGACGACTGGCGCGGTCAGCGTGGAGCCGGCGAGGCCGAGCGGGGACAGGCGAGCCCCAGCCGGTACGCCGCCTCGTCGAGCATCGACTACGAACGGCCGGGGCCCGCGAGCCTCGGGATGGCGCCTGACCCGTCCGGCGGGGAGCTCGCGGATGAAATCGACGATCCGTTCGGCGACGGACCGCTGCCGAGCTTTCCGCTCGAGGCTCCCACGGAGGCGGCGGGCGCGGGCCTTCCGCGTAACGGGGCGGAGCTCGAGTCGGCTCTCGAGGAAGCGGACTTCTTTGCCTCGCGCGGCCTGTTCGAAGACGCGCGGATCATTCTGGACGAACAGCTCGCGCGCCTACCCAACCATCCGCTCCTCATCGAGCGGCTGGAAGAGCTCGACTTGCAAGAGGCCGAAGCTCAGGCCGGATCCGGAACCCGCCCTTCCCCCGCCGCGGGGAGCGTCGAGGATCGCGCGTTCGACATCGCCGAGTCGCTGGGCGCGCTGGATGCCTCCGAGCGCGTCGTCCCGGTCGCGGGCTCCGGCCAACCGACCGAGCAGGTGGACGTCGAAGAAGTCTTCGCCAAGTTCAAGGAGGGCGTCGCCAAACAAATCGGCGCCGACGACGCGCAGAGTCACTACGACCTCGGGCTCGCCTACAAGGACATGGGTTTGCTCGACGACGCGACGCGCGAGTTCGAGACCGCGGCGCGCGATCCGAGGCGCGCGTGCGTTTGCCACTCGATGATTGGCATGATCGAGCTCGAGCGCGGTCGAATCAACGAGGCCATCCAGGCACTCTTGCAAGGGTTACAGGCTCCGGATCGGACGCGAGAGCAAGACGCGTCGCTCAGCTACGAGCTCGGAGCCGCCTTCGAAATCAAGAAGATGAACAAGCAGGCGCTCGAGTACTTCCAGCGCGCGGCGCGCCTCATTCCCGGCTTTCGCGACGTCGTCGAGCGAATGCGTCACTTGCAGAAAGTCGAGCCGGTGCAACCTGCTCGCGCCGTCGCCGTCGGGGCCGACGACGAGTTCGACCGGGCCTTCGCGGACATCCTGGGCAAAGGGTCCTGAAGCGCCCTCTCGTTTCGGGGTACTCCGACATCAGACTTCAGTCCGCGGCGAGCCCAGAAAGGCGACCAGCCGGCGAACGTACGGGTCGTCCTCCGCTGCGAGCTGTTCGAGCGCCCCGGCGCGGGTTCCCGACGAGAACCACAGCCGACGGACCGCGTGCCGGAGCGCCCCGATACTGTCTTCGGGCACGCCGCGGCGGCGGAGCCCGACGACGTTGAGCCCCCGGACGCGCGCTCGGTCCCCTTGAACGATGACGAACGGCGGGACGTTCGTTTCGCACGCGGCGGTGGCCGCGATGAAGGCGCTCTCGCCCGCGCGCACGAACTGCGTCACGCCGCTCAGCCCCCCGAACGTCACCCAGTCCTCGACCACGGCGTGTCCGGCGAGCTGAGCTCCGTTCGACAGCACGCAGTGCGAGCCGATGACGACATCGTGAGCGACGTGGGCGCCGACCATCAGGAGGTTGCCGTCGCCGATCCGGGTGGTCCGCCCCTCGGTGCCGCCGTGTACGGTGACGTGCTCTCGAAAAACGTTGTTCGCACCCGTCTCGACGCGCCCCGCTCCGCTCGCGGCGCGCTTCACTTGCGGATCGCCGCCGAGGACGGCAAAAGGAAAAACGACGTTTCCCGCTCCGAGGCGCGTCGAGCCGCGGACGATCGCGTGCGCGTGCAGAATGCAGCCCTGCGACAGCGTCACTTCGCCTTCGACGATCGCGTAGGGTCCGACGACCACGCCGTCGCCGAGCTCGGCGCGCGGATCCACCAGCGCGGTGGGATGCACGACCGAGATCATCGGTCACCTGGCGCGGTCGACCACGCTGGCCAGGAGCTCGGCGCTCGCGCATAGCGTGCCGTCGACGGAAGCTTCGCCGCGAAACTTCCACACGTTGGTGCGGTGGTGAACGACCTCGACTTCGAGGTCGAGCCGGTCGCCTGGCCCGACGGGCCGGCGAAACTTCGCCTTGTCGATCCCGAGGAAGTACATGAGCGACGTCGACGCGTCGAAAGGCTCGGTCGCGTAGGCCAAGATTCCGCCGATCTGCGCCAGCGACTCGACGATTAGCACCCCGGGCAGGATTGGCCGGGACGGGAAGTGGCCCTGAAACCAGAGCTCGCCCATGGTGACGCATTTGTGGCCGGAGATCCGCTCGCCGGGGACTACCTCATCGACCCGGTCGACCAGGACGAATGGCCAGCGATGCGGCAGGATCTGCAGAATCCGTTCGATCTCGATCGCCGTGGTGGATTTCACGCGTCACCGGAGGGGGCCAGGAACGCCGCGTGACCGCGCGCTCGGACTCCGCGATAGAGCTTCGCCAGCGCGCGCAGCCAGAGCGAGCGCGGGACGGCGGGATAGCCCGCCATGATCGCTCCGTTCGCGACGTCGCCGATGACCCCACTTTTCGCGGCGATGCGCGCGCCGTCGCCGACCGTGACGTGATCGGCGATCCCCACCTGACCGCCGATGAGCGCTCCGCGCCCGATGGTCACCGAACCCGCGAAGCCGCACTGCGCTGCGACGATGGCCCCCTCGCCCACGTCCCCGTTGTGCCCGACGTGGACGTGCGCATCGAGTTTCGCGCCGCGCCGAATCCGCGTCGGCGACAGCGTGCCCGCGTCAATCGTACAAAGAGGTCCGATCGACACGTCGTCCTCGACGAAGACGCCTGCGAGCTGAGGGATCGCGCGGACGGCGCCTCCGTTGCCCGTCGCCCACCCGAATCCCGGGTGGCCGACGACGGATCCCGCGCCGATCGTCACGCGCGCGCCGAGGACGACCCGCGGCCCCAGTACGGCGCCGGGGCCGATGGTGCACCCGTCGCCCGCCTCCGCCGCCAGATCGGGCACGATCGCCTCGTCGAGGAGCTCGGCCATGGCCCACGTCGCCTGCTCGTGAATCCATACGGCCCCCTTCAACGGGTCGGCCCCTGGGTCGACGATCGAGCGGTCGACGAGGAGCGTCGCGCCCCGTTCGGCGGCGTCGCGGCCCGCGCGGATCCAACGGCGCGCGAGCACCGGCGCCAGGTCCCCCGACCGTGCCACCCTGACCGGTGCGATGCGCTCGGGGACTTGCTCGCCGCCCCGAGGCACCCGGCCGCCATGACGTGACGCGAGCGACTCGAGCGATTCCCCCCGAAGCCTGATGATTCCGTCCCACATCAAGGCGCGCCCTGACCTGGCCGGGATCGTGCCGTCACGGCTTGGCGGAGCCGGCCGGCGTCTGGGCGCGTGGGGGGGCCGCGCCCGCCGCCGGAGGGGCCGCCGCGCCACCGTTCAAGCTGTTTGCGAGCTGGATGACGCGGTCGGTGAGGTCGAGATCGCTGCGCGAAAACGCGACGGTGGCCCGGTCGACGACGAGGTCGTAGCCGTCGGTCCCCGCGAGCCGCTTGATGGCACCGATGACGCGCTCGAAAATCGGATCGGTGAGCTCCTTTTGCTTCTTTTCGAGCTCCTTATTGTATTCGACGAACGTTCCCTGGAGCTCGCCCATCTGCTTTTGCCAGTCCTCGACCTTCTTCTGAAGCGCCTGTTGCGAGAGGACACGCGACTGCTTGTCGATTTCCTCCTTCTGCTTTTGCAGCTCCACCTGCTTCTTGTTGATCTCCTGCTGGCGGCTATCGAAGATCTTCTTCAGGGTCGCTTGCGCGCGCAGACCTTCTTCGGTCTGCATGACGGCGCGCTGCACGTCGACGACGGCCACTTTCACTTGCGCGGCGACGGTTTTGCCGGAAAGGGAGACGAGGACCGCGAGGGTCGTGGCGAGCACGAGGCGAAAGGGGCTCCGCATGGTGCGGGAGGGCGTACCCAAACGGCTCCGATCGGTCAAGGGAGGTGATCGGAGGGAAAGCGTCCAGGTCCAGGTCCAGGTCCACGTCCACGTCCACGTCCACGACGGCTTTCGATGGGCCAGACGGTTGGAGCAAGGAATCGCTAGTGAGTTCTTGCGTGCTGGAGACAGAGCGCCCGGGGCTGTCCCCCGCACTTCTCGCATGAGCAGACCCGGATGTCGGCGCCGTCGGCCTCGCGCACGCCGCAAATCGCACACACCCGCTGGCCGAAAACCGGGGCGTTCGAGCGCATTTGTTCGCGCCTCGCCTTTTGCCGGACGCCGGTTCTGCGCTGCTGCCATACCCGCTGCCAGTGCCCCCCGAAAAAAAGGACGTAATTGACCAGGGCGGCGACGATCGGGGCGCGCGTATCCCAGTCGCCGAGCACGAAGGCCGCGCCGATGGCCAGGGCGGCCAAGATTCCGAGCCATTTCACTCGGATGGGTAGGACGAAAAAGAGGAGAATCGTGACGTCGGGGAACGTCGTCGCGAACGCGAGAAACATCGACGAATCCAACCACGTATTCGAAGTCGGCCCCGCCAGCACGGCCGCCGCAATGGTCGCGAGCACGCCGATGAAATAGAAGACGTTGAACTTGAACGCACCCCAGTGCTTTTCGAGGCTCGAACCGACCCACCACGTGAAATACAGGTTGACGAAGACCCAGAGCGACGACGAGCGCGGCGGGATGAGAAGGAACGTCGCGAGGCGCCAGACCTCGCCCCTGCGCACGGCGCTCATGTCGAGGACGAGGCGGTCGACGCTCTCCGGCCGCGACCGCGACAGGAGCCATATGACGGCCATGCCCCCGACCACGTAGAGGATGAGGTTGGGAAGCGCGTAGCGGCCGATGCGCCGCTCGAGGCGCGCGAGCAAGCGATCCATTTAGATCGCGAGCGGTTAGCACGTAGCGTCCGGCGCGGCCATGCCCGTGCGCCGGCGCGATGCCTCCGTCGGCGGGCGCGCGTGGTATCGCTCGATAGGAGAAATGTTCGAATCCGCCGAGCTCGGTCACCGCGTCGACAAGGGCGACTACGAGAGGGAACTCCCGAAGCTCCGCGCCGCGCTCCTCGACGCTCAGATGCGCGTGCTCGAACGCGGCGAATTCGGGGTCGTTGTGGTGATCGGGGGCGTCGACGGCAGCGGAAAGGGAGACGTGGTCAACCTCTTGCTCGAGTGGACGGACGCGCGCCACATCCGAGTGCACGCGACGGGCGAGCCCACGGACGAGGAGCGCGCGCGGCCGCCGATGTGGCGCTTCTGGCGCGAGCTTCCGCCCAAGGGGCAGACGGGGATCTTCTTCGGAGCGTGGCACACCGCGCCCATCGTCGACCGGGTGTACGGCCGCATCGGAAGCGCCGAGCTCACTCGGTCGCTCGTCGAAATCGCGCGCTTCGAGCGCATGCTGGTCGACGAGGGCGCCCTCGTCATCAAGCTCTGGCTCCACATGACCAAGGGCGCGCAGCGGTCACGGTTCGAGCAGCTCGAGGCCAGTGCGGCCACCGCGTGGCGGGTGAACAAGCAAGACTGGAAGAACCACGCTCGGTACGATCGATTCCGAAAGGTGACCGAGCACGCTCTCCGGGAGACCAGCACGGCGGAAGCGCCGTGGACCGTCGTCGAGGCCACGGACGCGCACTACCGAAACCTCACCGTCGGCCGGTCGCTGGTCGAAGCTGTGAACCAGCGACTCGATCAGGGCAAGCGGACCCCGGTCGTCCGGGCCGCGCCGCCGCCGCCTCCAGCCATCGACGCGCGCAACGTCCTGAAAGAGTTGGATCTGACCAAGTCGCTGAGCGACCGCCAATACGACAAGAAGCTGCCGATGCTCCAGGCGCGGCTCAACGCGCTCTCCCGCCAGAAGCGCTTCGGCGACACGGCGGTGGTCCTTGTCTTCGAGGGGAACGACGCCGCGGGGAAGGGGGGGACGATTCGGCGCGTCACGAGGGCGCTCGACGCCCGGCGCTACGAGGTGGTGCCGGTCGCCGCGCCGACCGAGGAAGAACGCGCCCAGCCCTATTTGTGGCGCTTCTGGCGCCACGTCCCCCGCGTCGGACACGTCACGCTCTTCGATCGAAGCTGGTACGGGCGCGTCCTCGTCGAGCGCGTCGAGGGGCTCGCGGCCCCGCCGGACTGGATGCGCGCTTACCGCGAGATCGTCGATTTCGAGCAGAGCCTCGTCCGGTTCGGGATCGTCGTCGTGAAATTCTGGCTCGCCATCAGCAAAGAGGAGCAGCTGGCGCGCTTCCGATCTCGGGAGAAAACGCCCTTCAAACGCTACAAGATCACAGGCGAAGATTGGCGCAACCGCAAGAAGTGGGACGCGTACGAGCAAGCGGTGTCCGACATGGTCGACCGAACGAGTACGGATTTGGCCCCGTGGCGTCTCGTCGAGGCGAACGACAAGAAGTGGGCGAGGGTCGAAGTGCTCCAGACGATTTGCACTTCAATCGAGGAGGCGATGGGGTGACCCTTCCAGACCCCGAACTCGGGACGCTGCGAACATTGGGTCTCATCATTCGTCGCATCGCGCTCGGCCTTCGAGAAAAGGGCCACGCCAGGGCGCCCGCTCCTTGCCCAGAGAACCTCACCCCCGGCCCCTCTCCGCAAGCGGCTCATCGTTACCCAGATCTGAGTATCTATCGGCTTCGAGGGTAGGTTTGTAGGCGCACCATCCCACTTTGTCGGATCGATCTGCATGGGAAGCGCAGAAGGAGCTTTCCA
>Ga0265316_10006545_pt1 | contig 11111 bp, 14 predicted proteins | sample 4522metaG_FD_202092 | JGI IMG/M metagenome (GOLD analysis project Ga0265316, IMG submission 202092) | Rhizosphere microbial communities from Carex aquatilis grown in University of Washington, Seatle, WA, United States - 4-5-22 metaG | ecosystem: Host-associated > Plants > Roots > Rhizosphere >...
TCACGAAGAAGTTCCGGCCCTTCCAAGCGCTGGTAAGGTTATACTTCGTGGGTTTCAGACTCTGAGCATAAGCGAGAATCTTATTTTCGAATAATTTCAAGATTACTTTGTGCACGATCACGCGGTCCGAGGGAAACCCCGCAGCCAGTTCCTTGCATTCAAGGTATTCGCCGATAATCACAAACAACCAGGAACCGGCAGCACACATCCCAATGATAAAAATAATGATGCTCAAAGCCGGCGGGGCACCGCCGTGATAGATAGCACAGACCACGCCAAACTGTAGGATGCCAATACCAGCAGTCCATAGAAGGACGGCATTGAGGATTCTGAATCGCCGTAAACTGGCCAGCAAGGCGGCCCGAGTACACTCCACACATACAGAATAGGTGAAGGGCGTTTCATCCAGAATATTCGTAAAGGTTGTCGTGGTTCGATAATGTCCATCAAATGCGGTTGTGCTTTTTGCGGCAAACTGGTACGCCACAAAATCGCCTTTCACTTCATCGAAACCGCCGCAGATGTCACACATCGATCGAAACTCCTTTCGAGACAGCATCCTATCACACTCGATCCCCCGAACTCGCCGGTTGCCCTACCCTCGCTACGCCTTTGTTTTGTCGCCTGGAAGAGTGACCATAAACCTCATTCAGCCGTTCTACGCCCCAACCGCCAGCCGGCGAGCTTTCTCCCGCTGCAGCCGTTCGGCCAGAAACACCTTGAGCAGCGACTGGTAGGGAACGTCGCGCTGGTTGGCCAGTATCTTCAAATCTTCGACCATGGCCACGGGCAGCCGCACGGAGATGGTGCGCAGCGTGGGCTTGAGTTTGACAAACTTCACCCGCCTGGCCAGCGACCAATCGACGTATTCGGTCGAGTCGGCCTTGGACCAGAATTCAAACTCTTCGTCCTCGTTCTTGAACTCAGGAACCTTCTTCATGCCGTCTGTACTCCTCAACTTCCCTTCGATTCAGATCGCGTGCCGAGATCACCCGAATCAACTTGCGCCGGACCGTATACGCGACAAAGAGCAGCCGTCCGCGCGACGTGCGGCCGATTGCCCGGTAGCGCTTTTCGCTCGACGAATGACTGACGTCGCCGCGCATCACCAAAGGCTCTTGAAAGAAAACGTCCTCGGCCTCCTCTGGCGTAACCCTGTGCCGCTCCCAATTCTTGACGACGTTCGCTTCATCCCAATCGAATCCGAGACACTCGCCAAGCGGATCGCCAGCCGTCATAGTTTGTATATATCACATATGTACAAAACGGTAAAGAATCTGAATTTGTCTCTTCACAACCCAAGGAGCTTGGGTTATGATAGAAATCAATGGGTTCGATCCGTTTTGACGGCGTCCGCTTTACCGCCTACTCCATGGACCACGCGCCCCGGCACGTGCATGGTTTCTATGCGGACGTGGAGGTAATCGTCGATCTGCGCGCCGACGGCAAGCTCGCGCTCGCCAACCGGGCCGACGCCATCCGGCCAAGCAATGGAAGCAAAGCGGATGCGCGCCAGTGCTGACGGTAGCCGCAAAGCACTTCGATGAACTGGTAACCCTTTGGGAGAAGCATCATGGCTGAGCATAAAGTCATCACAACCGATGCCGAGATTGAAGCGGCTCTCGAACGGGCGAAACTCCTCGACAGCGGCCCGTTTGCGCAATCCGTCGAGCATATTCCGGCTCTCAACCTGCTCATTGTGGGACTCAGCAATCAGCGCCGGTTGGTGCTGCCCGTCGAAGACGTGCAAGGGCTGGGCAACGCCACGCACGAGCAGATGCAACACTACGAGTTGATTGGTCGCGGAACAGGCATCAGCTTCCCGGAGCTCGACGTTGACATGTACGTTCCCGCGTTGATCGAAGGCGTGTATGGAAACCGTCGTTGGATGGCGCAGTTGGGCAGGAAGGGCGGCAGAGCCAAAACCGAAGCCAAGCGCCGCGCGGCAAAGGCGAACGGCGCCAAGGGCGGAAGGCCGGCGAGAGCTGCCACAGCCTGCGCCTGATCAACGTAGTTCGAAATCGGGTGCCCCACCCTCGCGACGCCTTTATTAATATCGCTAGTAAAGAAAGCCCTCTTCCGGAGTACGCATGACGCATAGACTTCGCACTATAACGATCCTTACTTCGCTCGCTTGCCACTGTCTGTTTTTTGTTGGATTTGCCGCCTGCGCTTCGGCGGCCTGGAGTCAAAGGCCGTCGATCCGGATTGAGGTGCTGGACAGGCAGGGAGCAAGGATTGCTGGCACTGACAACCTGGCTGCATCCTCCCACGCAGGCTCCGCAGTGCTCGTCTTTGAACGGGAGTACCAGCCGGGCGACCGCATTGTCATCGCCGGACCCCGGCGGCTTGCGGTGCAGTTGGACGAAAAAATGCTGGAGTGCCGGTTGGTTCTCGCCGGTAACCCAGCGGGTGGATTCTCTTTCAATATTCCTTACGGCAGCGGAGAGGCACATACGGGCAGCGCCTATGCACCCGAGGCTTTTGGGGGCAAGGCGCACCGGATCGTCGTGCGGGCGTGGAAGCCGGCCGGCGAGCGCAATCTGGCGCTGAATCCTTGCGATCAAGCGGATGTGCCTGGGCAGTTAAGGCCGCAGGCCTTCCCTCATGCCTGTTCCAACAGCGTCACCCGCGGCTCGCCCGAGTTCCAGGAGCGGAACGCCATCGACGGAGTGACCCAGAACGGCCATCACGGCGCTTGGCCTTACCAGACGTGGGGCCCGGAACTGCGCGACGATCTGTGGTGGAAGCTGGACTTCGGGCGGCCGGTGGAGGTGACCAGGCTGCGCCTGATGATTCGAGCCGATTTTCCCCACGACGGCTACTGGCAGAGCGCTGTGGTGGAGTTCTCCGATGGAAGCCGCCTTCCCATCCAAATCGGCCCTTCAGCCGGATTCCAGGAGTTCTCTTTCGCTGAGCGTGGCGTTATCTGGCTGCGGCTGTCCCAGCTTGTGCCGGCGGATCGAAGCAAGTATTCAGGCCTGGTGGAATTGGAAGCCTGGGGGCGCGATATCGAGTAGGTCGCGTAACGCCGGGTGCCCCTCCCTCGCGACACCGTTGTCTTTGTCGCTAGTGTGGGAAACCGCGAACCTCAACCCAACCGGCTTTCTAGCCCCTATTCCCTGTTCCCTGGCTTTCCCCCCACGGATTCACCACCGACTTGGCGATCTCCTCGAAGTGCCTGACGTTGCGCGTGGCCAGCTTCGCATGAGAGGCGAGCACGATTCCGGCGATCATGGTGTCGCGCACGTCAACCGGACGGCCTCGCCTGCGGCGATCGGCGCACAGCTCCGCTGCTCGAAGGGCTGCATCGGAATCGAAATGCAGTATCCTACCTTGAAGCGCGCTTTGAAGAAGTTGCTCGAATTTTGCCTCGAGCGCGGTGCGCCTCTTTCCGGCTGGCATTGCGAATAGGCCGGAGAGAATCTCGTATACATTGATCGAGGTCGTCCAAACCGAAGAGCGGGGTTGGAGGTCCAGCCAGTCAGCGACCTGCTGCTCAGGGGCAGGCCCCATGAACTCCGAGATCACGTTCGTATCGAGCAGGATCATGACTCAAAGTCCGGAATCTCCATGCGCATGTCGCGAATTTCGGCAATCGGCTCGTCGAGATAAACACCACTGCCGCTGAAGAGGGCAACCATCTCCGACCCTAATCCGCGCTTCGAAGTTTCTTCTTCCTTGAGCGCGTTACGCAGAATCTCCCGCGCCTCCGCTTCCATGCTGTGCCCGTGCCGGCGGGCGCGACGCTGCAAACGCGTCTTGAGCTGATCTTCCACGTTGCGAACCAGAATCTGAGCCATTCCAGCCTCCACTGCTATCATGATAGCACATATTCCACTTCCATCCCGCCCCACTACCGCTTCTCCGGAATCTTGAAGACCAGGCTGGTGATCGAGTTTTCGTCGGCTACCAGGATTTGGTGAGGCAGCCCTGCCGGGACGTGCAGCACATCGCCCGCCCGCATCTCCTGGCGCGCGCCGCCCTGAACGGAGTTGCCGCGAATCTCTCCCGGACTGGTGGTTTTGGCGTCGGCCAGCGTGCCGCCGGAGACCATGGTGGCGCGGCCTTCCAGCACGAGAAAGAGGTCGGCGAAGTTCTCGTGCGCCTCGGCCATGCCGCTGCGGCTGCGATAGGAGAGCATGGCGCAATGGCCCGGATACTCTGCAAGCGTTTCGCCGGCCGAGCCGTCCCCCTGCGCGGCCAGCTTGCGCAGATAGGCTGCCCGCTCCAAGAGAACGGCCGGCGTCCAGTGATCCAGGCGCGCCGCGGGATTCTGGCGGATGGCCGGCGTGGTTGGCGGCTCCGGGTTCATCGCATTCAGTATTTGCTCCGATAACTTGTCCATCGTTCCCTCATCTTTTCCTGTCAAAGGTCGCGGATGCAGCCATTGAAACTATTCTAGCCGTGCGTACTCAGCGCCTCGCATTCCGTCTCTTCCCCGATGTGGGATAGAATGACACCGCTGCCGGAATACGCTTTCAGGCGCCGCGAAAGCCGTCGCGCCACGTTGGCGATACCGGGAAATTCGATGGCACTTCCAGGGATGGTTTGAGATGAAGCGATTCGTTCACGTACTTGCCCTGCTCCCCTTCACCCTGCCGGTTGGGATGGCCGGCCAGATCGCCAGCACCAATGGAGTTCCGACCATGACCGAGATCGGCGGGCAAAAGATCGTCACGCTCAGCCGCACAGCAACCAGCACCACCAAACCCGAGTTCACCAGCGTCACCGTTCTCCCCGGCCGCGGGATGGAGATCTTGCAGATCACCGCCAACTTCCCCGGCAAGGGCAATGTGAATCTGCTGGCCTCTCCGGAGTTGGCCGAAGCCAAGAAGATGCTGGATGTGGACGACACGGAAAACGGCGATTTGGGCTACCGGCTGGGCTCGGCCTTCCTGGTTCCCTATCCCAACCGGATTCGCGGCAAGCTCTCCGCCGACGGCAAGACGTTGACCACCGAATGGCAGGGCCACGCGATTACCTTGCCTGCCAACAACATCGGCGGCAAGCCCGGCGCCGAGCGCCATGCCATGCATGGGCTGATTCTCAAGTCCAAAACCGACAGCGTCGATGTGGACAAGGTTCCCGGCGGAGAAGAGGTCTCAGGCGTCATCCACCCCGGCGACTTTGGCGGCCACTGGCTCTCCAAAACCCAAATCGTCGTCACCATCCGGCTGACCGCCGAGGCCGTGGATGCCATCGTCGAGGCCCGCAACGTGGGCACGGAGCCGGAGCCGATGGCCATCGCCTGGCATCCCTACTTCAACCTGCCCTCCGGCGACCGCGCCCAGGCCCGTCTGCGCGTACCGGCCTCGGCGGTGGCCGAGGTGGACAACTACGACAACGTATTCCCCACGGGCAAGATTGTGAAGGTAGAGGGAACCAGGTTCGACCTGCGCGGCGCGGGCGGCGTACCGCTGGGCAAGGAGTTTTTCGACGACAACTGGAGCCGCCTCGAATGGGCGAACAAGGCCGCCACGGTGCAGGTGATCGACCCGGCTGCGCGCTACGGCGTCGGCATCGAGGGGCTTTCGCCGGAGATCAAGGCCATCCAGGTCTACGCGCCGCCCAGCAAGCAATTCGTGGCCGTCGAGCACCAGTACAACTTCGGCGATCCCTTCGGCAAGGAGTGGGGAGAGACCGACACCGGCATGGTGACGCTGAAGCCCGGACAGGCCACCAAGTGGCATGTGCGGCTGCATGTCTTTGTGCCGTAAACAGGGGTCAGGGGTCAGGGGTCAGGCATAAACTTCCCTGATCCAGATAAAGAGACAAGCCCTTACTTATGCAGCCAAGGGCTTGATCTGTACCCGTTCCATTCCTTACGGGTTCGCAATACCGGTGGACAACCACTCCCTGTTCCCTAATCCCTATTCCCTGTTTTTCATGTAAACCCGCCGGCCCCGCTTCTCGTCCATTCATACAATGGATGCCGTGGAAAATCGATTTCGCTGCCCATGCTGTGGATGCAAGACGCTGAAGGAGCCCGGCGCGCTGGCGCTGTGCCCGGTCTGCTGGTGGGAGGACGACGGCCAGGAGGACGAGGACGCGGCCGAAGTGCGCCTCACGGTAAACGGCCAGCTCAGCCTCGACGAAGCCCGCAAGTACTACGCGCAATGCGGCGCTGCCCATCCTCGTTTTCTGCCCTATGTTCGCCAGCCGATCGGCTCTGAACTCCAATCTCAGCGGCAAGCTCCTGGGATTGGAATTCAGCCCCAGGTCACTGAAGGGTAACGTGCCTTTCGCGGTGCCCCGCGGCGCCGCGGCCGCGCTGCCAGTTTGACCCTGCCATCAAACCCACTTACCATGAGATGTGAGATTCCCCCAGCCGCACGGCGCTGGTTTCATCTCAACTCTCAGCCCTCGCGGCAGCATGGGACCGGTTGTGGCGGTTTGTAGCCAGAAGCGGCGGTTTGATGCCCGGTTTGGCAGTTTGTTCGGCTCGCCGCGGCGAGCCCGGAAGGCATAACGTTGAGTTCTACCGGCACCCTCGAAAACGACCCACAACCTGAAACCGGCAAGGCCACGGACGACATTCCTGTCGAAAACGAGAACGAAGGTCCCCATCCGGATCACGACCACGATCACGCTCAGGACGCTGACCCTGGCCACGGCCACCAGCATGGTCCGGCCCTGAACCCCGAGTGCGCCCGCGAACTGGTGCTGGACATTCCCGTGGAAGAGGTCTCCAAAGCCTACCGCAATGTAGCCGGCAATTACCGGAAATATGCCCGGATTCCAGGCTTCCGCGCCGGCAAGGTGCCGGAGACGGTGGTCAGGCGGCGCTTTGCCTCCCAGATTCGCAAGGAAGTGATCGGCAGCCTGTTGCCGGAGCGCTTCAACAAGGCGGTGCTCGAACTCGGCGTCAAGCCCGTCGGGCAGCCGCAGGTGACCGAGCTGACCGTCGAGGACGGCGCGCCGCTGCATGTGAAGGCGGTCTTCGAGTACATTCCCGAATTCTTCATCGAGGGATACCAAAGCGTGACCGTGGAAAAGCCTTCGGTGGAAATCTCGGAAGAAGAGTTTGCCCGCGAGATGGAGCAACTGCGCGAGTCGCGCGCCACCATCGAACCGGTGGAGGAAGACCGCGCCCTGGCGGATGGAGACTGGGCGCAGATTTCCTTTACCGGCCGGATCGTCGGAGATGACCGCACAGCCCCGGTTACCGGCGAAAACACCTTGCTGGAGATCGGTGGCAAAGAGACCGAGGAGGCTTTCAGTTCCGCTTTGCGCGGCGCCAGGCCGGGCCAGGAACTGAAAGGCGAGATTATCTACCCCGAGGATCATCCCGATCGCGGCCTTGCCGGCAAGACCGTGGCCTACGACATCGAGGTGAAGGCCATCAAGAAGCGCACCCTGCCGGTGTTGGACGACGGCTTCGCCAAGGAACTCGGCGCCTATGAGAGTTTTGCCGATCTTGAAAACCGCGTCCGCGAGCATCTGGCCAACCGCAAGCGCCACAGCGTGGAAGGAGAAACCAAGGACCGGCTCTTCGCGGCGCTCGCCGAGCGCTTTCCGTTCCCGGTTCCCGAATCGCTGATTCAGGAGAAGATCGATGCGCGGCTGGAGCGGGGATTGCGCGCGCTGGCGGCCCAGGGCGTGGAGACCGAGCAGATGCGCAAGCTGGACTTTGCCCGTCTGCGCGCGGCCCAGCGCGCGGGAGCCATCGCCGAGGTGAAGGCCGCGGTCCTGCTGGACCGCATCGCCCAGGAGGAACAGATCCTGGTCAGCGACGAGGAACTGGACCGCGAACTTCAGTTGGCCGCTTTACGCTCCGGGGAATCGCCGGAGACCTTGCGTTCGCGTTTGACTCATGACGGTGGGCTGGTTAGAATCCGGGAACAATTGCGGCACGAGAAAACCGCGAATTTGCTCTATGAACGGCTGCCCGCGATCCCCGGCTAGCACTTCCTGCTTGACGGGGCGAAGGGACAGGTCTTCGCCGGCGGGGCGATTGCCCGCTTAGGGCTGCGATAGGACGAAATGCGCCGCGAGGCCAGGCAAGACCGGGCAGCGCGGCCACAATGAAACGGGGAACAAAGGCCCCCAACGGTATAGCGAGAAGAGCATCCAATGGCATTGGTTCCCATGGTGGTTGAGCAGACGAGCCGGGGCGAGCGCGCCTACGACATCTACTCCCGTCTGCTGCGCGACAACATCATCTTTCTCGGCACGCCGATCGACGACCAGGTAGCCAATCTGGTGGTGGCGCAGTTGCTGTTCCTCTCCGGCGAGGACCCGGAGAAGGACGTGCAACTTTACATCAACTCGCCCGGCGGCTCCATCACCGCGGGGTTGGCGATCTACGACACCATGCAATTCATCAAGAACAACGTGGTGACCTACTGCATCGGCCAGGCGGCCTCGATGGGCGCGTTTCTGCTGCTGGCCGGAACAAAGGGCAAGCGCTTCGCCCTGCCCAACTCGAGGATCCTCATCCATCAGCCATCCATGGGCGGATTGAGCGGCCAGGCCACCGACATCGACATTCACGCGCGCGAGATTCTGCGCATCCGCGAGATCACCAACAACCTGATCGCCAGGCATACCGGGCAGCCGCTGGACCGCATCGAACGGGACGTGGAGCGGGACTTCATCATGAACGCGCAGCAAGCCAAGGAATACGGCATCGTTGACGAGATCATCGACCGGCCCCGCACGTAACTGGCCGGCCCGTACTGGGCGGAATTGAACAAACTCGTCCAAAGGGAGCAGAAAAAATGAAAACGCGCACGGGACCCGAAGAAGCACTGCGCTGCTCGTTCTGTCACAAATTGCAGGACGCCGTAGCCAAGCTGATCTCGTCGCCCAGCGACTACCCTCGCGCCTACATCTGCGACGAGTGCGTAGCCGTTTGCAACTCGATCCTTGAGGACGACCGCGGCGACGCGAATCCCGCCACCCCGGCAGGCCACCTGCCCAAGCCGCAGGAAGTGAAGAGTTTCCTGGACGACTTCGTGATCGGCCAGGAGCAGACCAAGAAAAAGCTCGCCGTGGCGGTCTACAACCACTACAAGCGCATCCAGATGAACCGCATGCGCAACAACGAAGTTGAGCTGGCCAAGTCCAACATCCTGCTCATCGGCCCCACCGGATCGGGCAAAACGCTGCTGGCGCAGACCCTGGCCAGGATGCTCGACGTGCCCTTCGCCATTGTGGACGCCACCACCCTGACCGAGGCCGGCTACGTGGGCGAGGATGTGGAGAACATCATCCTCAAGCTGCTGCAAGCCGCCGACGGCGACGTGACCCGCGCCCAGCAGGGCATCATCTATATCGACGAGATCGACAAGATCGGCCGCAAGGACGAGAACCCCTCCATCACCCGCGATGTCAGCGGCGAGGGTGTGCAGCAGGCGCTGCTCAAGATTCTGGAGGGGACCGTGGCCAACGTGCCGCCGCAGGGCGGACGCAAGCATCCCCACCAGGAGTTCACCGCCATCGACACCACCAATATCCTCTTCATCTGCGGCGGGGCCTTTGTCGGCCTGGAGCGCGTGGTGGGCCGCCGCGTGGGCAAGAAGGCGCTAGGCTTCAAGGCCGTCGATGCGGATGCCGACGCCGCCACCGCCCGTTCCCATCGCGACACCGAACTGCTGCGCCGCACCGAGCCGCAGGACCTTATCAAGTACGGCCTGATTCCCGAGTTTGTGGGGCGCCTGCCGGTGATGGGCGTTCTCGACGAGCTGGACGAAGCGGCGCTGATCGAGATCCTTACCAAGCCCCGCAACGCCATCATCAAGCAGTACCAGCGCCTCCTGGAATACGAAAACGTCCGCCTCCACTTTACCCAGGAAGCCATCTGCGCCATCGCCCGCGAGGCCCTGGCGCGCAAGGTGGGCGCCCGCGGGCTGCGCATGATCCTCGAGGAACTGATGCTCGACCTGATGTTCCACCTGCCCTCGAACAAACGCGTCCGCGACCTGGAGATCACCAGCGACATGGTCGAGCGCCGCGACCTGTCTCTCTGCCTGCTGGAAAAAGCGGGCTGAGCTCCTCCAGCTTTCGCACACAGCCGATGAATCCGGGGGGACCCCATGTCTCGCGGTCCCGGCGACTTGGGGCGCCCAGTGAGCGATTATTGCTCACTGGGGTGAAGTGACAGGTCTTCGCTGCTGAGGTGAGATTCGTTTTTGAGACCAGGGATACCGCCGGGCCTCATGCGGCCCGGTTCGTCAGCGGGCCTACTCCGACCAGACGCCCAGCAGATTGCCTGCTCCGTCGGAGAAGTGGAAGCGGCGCCCGCCGGGAAACTCGAAGGTGGGCACAACGATGCTGCCGCCAGCGGCCACGATGGCTGCTTCAGTGGCCGCTAGCTTCGATGAGTAAAGCACAACCAGCGGCGCGAACGTGCCCGGCCCCTCGCGCGCTTCGCCCTTCGCAAAGCCGATGGCGAGCCCGGAGTCGGCAGCGGTGCAGTCGATGTAATCCGGACCCCAGTCCTTGAAACTCCAGCCGAAGACCGTCGAGTAGAACTTCTTGGTCCGCTCGATGTCGTTCGTATAGAACTCAATGTAATTGATCTTGTGGTGCTGTGCGGAATTGCTCATGGCTTCGCTCCTTGTCGTTGGATGCGTGGGGTCAAGGGAAAGGGGAGCGCCGAACTTGGGACGCGGACACACCCTTCCCAGGTGTGCTTCCGAAGCGCCCCCATCCGCATACCCTCAGAAGCGGGAGAATGCAGGTAGAGCCCGCAGGTAGAGTGCCTATGCGGACTCGCGAGGTACGAGACGAAAATACCAGAAGCGGGCACGGTCTGCAAATGGAATAACAGCCGCTACAGAATGTACCGGCTTAAATCCTGATCCTTCACGATCGTCGCTACCATCTGCTTGACATACTCGGCACTGATCAGGAATACCTTCTCCGGACCGGAGGCGGTCATGCGCTCCTGGTACGGCAGCGGAGTGGAAGACTCCGCCTTGATGGCCTCGGAGAGCGATGCGGCCTGCTCATCGTCCGGCGCGCGGCGGGCCACGTCCGGCGCCAGGAAGCTCACATCCTCCAGCACCCGCTCCATGATGGTGTGCAGCCGGCGCGCGCCGATGTTTTCGGTTTGCTCGTTTACCTTGAAGGCAAACTCCGCCATCTCGCGCAGGGCCTCGGGG
>Ga0265316_10006547_pt1 | contig 11110 bp, 12 predicted proteins | sample 4522metaG_FD_202092 | JGI IMG/M metagenome (GOLD analysis project Ga0265316, IMG submission 202092) | Rhizosphere microbial communities from Carex aquatilis grown in University of Washington, Seatle, WA, United States - 4-5-22 metaG | ecosystem: Host-associated > Plants > Roots > Rhizosphere >...
TAAGCCACTTGATCTTGTCGAGCCAGGCCCAGGGATAGTACACGCAGCCCAAAAACGTAATCGGCACCACGATGATGCTGAAGACCAGCCCGATCTGCTTGGGGTTGACCGTGGAGCCGATGACCAGGCCCAGCGACCCGGCGAGCAGACTGGCCAGCACCAGCACCAGCGCCAGCAGGAACCAGTTGGAGATGTCTGCGCGCACGGGCACGGCGGGAATATAGATGGCCATGGGAATCACCAGCAGGGCCGCGATGATGCTCTGCATGGCGCTGAAGCAAACTTTCTCAAGAGCCACGGCCCACAGCGGCAGGGGACACATGACGCGGTCATCGATCTCGCGGGTGATGCCGAACTCCGACGACAAGGGCAGCGCCACCGCGGCGATGCCAGAAAACATGATGGCCACGGCCATGAGCCCAGGCAGGATGATGGTGCCGAAATCGGTGTTGCCTCCGCCGGCCGCCAGGGGGTTGCCCCCGCCCATGCGGGGCAGAATAAAGGTAAACACAAACAGGAAAAGTAGCGGCTGCATCCCTACGCGCAGCAGGAAGGGCAAAAACTCGCGCGTAAGCACGCGCAGATCGCGCAGCAGCAGTCCCAGAAAAGCCTTGAAGAATATTCCCGAGTCGAGGACGCCCGCATGGGAATTGCCGCGCTGAAGATTAGGGGCGCTATTCACGCAAATCCCTCCCCGTGAGATGAATGAAGACGGTTTCCAGGCTGGGCTCGGCAATGGTCAGGTCGCGCAGCCCAAAGCGCGCCGCCTCCTGCACCAGATCCGGGAGCAGGCCATCCTGCGCTACAGCCATCACGCGCAACCCGTCGGCGGTGGCCTCGGCGCCGCGCACGTCGGGCCGCGCCTTCAGCGTGGCCACGGCCGCCTCCAGCCCCTCGCGGGATTTCAATTTCAGGTCGAAGATGGTCTCCGCGCCATAGGTCTGCTTCAGCTTTTCCGGCGTTCCCAGGGCGAGCACGCGTCCGTGATCGATAATCGCCACACGGTCAGAGAGCGAGTCGGCCTCCTCCATATAGTGGGTGGTCAGGAGCACCGTAATGCCCTCTTTGCGCAGTCCTTCCACCGCTGACCACATGGCCATGCGGCTCTGGGGGTCGAGACCAGCGCTGGGCTCGTCCAGAAAAAGCACGGTGGGCCGGTGCGCGATAGCGCGGGCAATCTGCACGCGTTGGCCGAGGCCGCCGGAGAGCTGCGCGGGATACACGTCCTTGCGCTCGGTCAGCAAAAATTGTTCCAGCAATTCCAGGCTCCGCGCCCTGGCGTGCCCGTGGCTGAAGCCGAAGTAGCGGCAGTGATAATAAAGGTTTTCGTAGACGGTCAGCGAACGGTCAAGGGTGTTGAACTGCGGCACCACGCCGATGTGCCGCCGTGCATGAGCAGGATGCCGCACCACATCCACGCCGGCAATGCGCACCGTGCCGCTGGTGGGCAAGGTCCGCGTGGTGGCGATGGAGATAGTGGTGGTCTTGCCGGCCCCGTTCGGCCCCAGCAGGCCGAAGATCTCGCCCTGCTCTAACTCCAGATCAATCCCGTCCACCGCCACGACACGCAGCTTCGACTCGTAAATCTTTGTCAGGTGCTGGATTTCGACAATCAATGCGATTCACCTACAGCAGGGAGGGAAGTGCGTATACCTCTTTAAGATTAGCGCAAGAGACCAGCCGCGTTATTCAATCAGCGGTGCCTGCCTACGGTTTGACCATCTTTATCTGCTCGACCCAGCGCACAATCGCCAGGGCGTCGCCGGGTTCCATGAAAACTGCCAAAGATCCAGCGGAGACAAGGCTAAGGTTGCAGTTTTGATCGAGGGCGCCAAGTGAGATTGATAGAGAGTTACCGCCGGTGACCGATGTGCAGCTTTCGCGTCTGCAGTTCTGGGATCCTGCTGGAAATGCGCACCGGGGTGATGTAGAGTGATCGGCGATGGAATCAGACCACCCCGGCGACATTGAAGAGCAGATGAACGCAGCCTACGAACCTCGCCCCGATGAGCGGCCGTTTACCGAGAGGCATCCGGCCCTGTTGTGGGCGGCGCTGGTGGCCGTCATCGCCCTTTTGGGTGGGATTGCGCTGCGCTCAGTGAAGAGAACCACTGCGAACCGCGGCGGGTAGGCTTTGGCTCGCAATTCAATAACGACAAGCGATTCCGGAACCCTGTGCCGGTTTTCTTCGCCCCCGGAAAATCCTCAAACCTTCCGGCAAAAAACAACCCCGGCGCGGGGCCGGGGCTATTGGAGAGAGAAAATCGGAGCGAACTGAAGCGCGCTAGGCCTTGGCGACCACGCGTTCCACTTCCTTCAGACGGGCGGCTTTGCCGCGCAGTCCGCGAATGTAGAACAGCTTGGCGCGGCGCACCTTGTAGCTGCGAATCTTTTCGATCCGCTCGATGACTTTGGAGTTGAAAGGAAAGATGCGCTCGACGCCCTGGCCAAAGCTCATCTTGCGCACGGTAAAGGTGCCCTGGGGACCGCGATTGATGGCGATGACCAGGCCCTCAAAGGCCTGCAAACGCTCCTTATCGCCTTCCTTGATTTTGACCTGGACGCGAATCTGGTCGCCGGGCACGAATTCGGGGAGATCGGTGCGCTTCAGCTTGTCGGCCAGGCGCTGCATTACGGGATGAATGGACATAGTGGTTTCCTGCTGATGGACTCAGAACTTTCAGTCTAACAGAGAACCGGATTCCGTGCCTAATCTGGCCCTGCCATTGGCTTTGCGCTATAGTTTCCGGGTATGAACTACAAACGCGATCTGTTGCGCCACACCGTGGCGACGCTGGCTTACCGGGCAGCCCGGGCCCTGGAAAACTCGAACGACGAATTTGGCGCATATGCCCTGGCCGGCCGCCGCCCGGTGGAAATTCTGGCTCACATGGGCGACCTGTTTGACTGGGCGCTGACCATCGCCCAGGGCAAGCAGCGCTGGCGCAATTCAACGCCGCTGGCGTGGGCGGAGGAACAGAAGCGATTCTTCGCAGCTCTCGAAGCCTTTGACGCCTATCTCGCCTCTGAGGAGCCGATTCAGGGTTCGATCGAAGGATTGTTTCAAGGGCCGGTGGCCGATGCGCTTACCCATACAGGCCAGTTGGCCATGCTGCGCAGGCTGGCCGGCTGTCCCATCCGCGGCGAGAATTACTACGTGGCCCGGATTCCCACCGGGCAGGTGCGCGCGCAATTGCCCGCGCCGGTCAAGCCGTTCTAGAGCCTGACTGACGAGCGGCGTTTGCGGAGTCCCGTCATCCGCCCACTTTGCGAATCCCATCCAGCAGGCGGCGGTCCTCGGCGCTGAGAGTGGCGCGCTCCAGCAGATCGGGGCGATTGGCCAGGGTCTTGCGCAATTGCTGTTCGCGGCGCCAGAGGCGTATCTGGTGATGGTCGCCGTTCAAAAGCACCTCCGGCGCCTGGAGGCCGCCAAACTCCGCCGGGCGCGTGTAGTGTGGATAGTCCAGCAGGCCGCCGGAGCCGTGCTGGGAGCGCGGCACGCCTTCGGTGTCGCTGGTGATCTCCGCGTCGGGCACGCCAAAACTCTCGAACTCGCCTGACGCTTCGTTGCCCAGCACGCCGGGCACCAGGCGCATCACCGCGTCCACCACTACGGCGGCGGCCAGTTCGCCCCCGCTCAGCACATAGTCGCCAATGGAGAGTTCCAAATCGCAGTAGAGCTGGTTGATGCGCTCATCCACACCCTCATACCGCCCGCAAATCAGCACCACCCGATCGAGTGTGGCAAGTTCCCGCGCCATGGCCTGCGTATACGGGCGACCCTGCGCGGAGAGCAGGATGGTGCAGGTACGCCGCGGCTGGCCTTCGACCTTGGATGCGTTTTCGCGCGCCGGCTTCGGCCTAACGCCCAGCGACTCCAGCGCCTCGGCCAGCGGCCCGGGCTTCAGCACCATGCCTTCTCCGCCGCCAAAGGGACGGTCGTCCACGGTGCGATGCCGGTCGTGGGTAAAGGCGCGCAGGTCGTGCACATCCACTGTCACCAGCCCCTCGGCCTGCGCGCGGCGCACAATGCCATGCGTAAAGATGCCCGCGAAAAACTCCGGAAAGATGGTGACGATATCGAAGCGCATGGCCATACCAACCAATGATATAGGCAGAAATTCTGGCGAGTTCGAGCTTCATTCATGTCTTATTTCCCGAGGCCATGCGGCAAGGCTACTTGAGCGCGATGCATGGTTCTGATGCCGCGGCGAAAGGAAAGATTTCCGCGCCCTACCCACCCGGATGTGCTTTACTGTTGGCCAAACCAATGACTGACTTCGAAACGCTGCTAAACCGCTGGCAATCGGCGGGCGTCCTCGATACGGAGGCGGCCGACCGCATTCGCGCCTGGGAATCGGAACAGAGGCACCCCGCCGGGTTGCGCTGGCAGGGCATGGTCGCTCTTATATTGGGGGCCATTCTGCTGGCCAGCGGAGTGGTGCTGTTTGTCTCGGCCCACTGGGATCAACTGGGTCCCGGCTGGCGTTACGCCCTGGTGATGGCGATGGTGGCCGTCTTTCACCTGGGCGGCGGAATCGCGCGGGAGAGGTTTCGCGGCCTCTCCACCGCGCTGCACGCTGTCGGCACCGTCTCCACCGGGGCGGCCATCGCACTGGTGGGCCAGATATTCAACATCCAGGAGCATTGGCCGGCCGCCATTCTGCTGTGGGCGGTGGCCGCGCTGGCGGGCTGGATTCTGCTCCACGACCAGGTGCAGCAGACGCTGACGTTGTTGCTCTTTCCGGCGTGGATCTTTTCGGAGTTGTCCTACTACTCCGACGGCCACATCGGCCAGGACATCTACCTGGGCCGGTTCCTCTTTGTCTGGGCCATTCTGTATCTGACGGTCTTTCTGGACACGCGGCGCAAGGCGATGCAGGGAATTCTCTTTGCCGCCGGCGCCATTGCCGCGGTGGCCGGAATCGCGTTGCAACTGGAAAGCTGGCGCTCGTGGTCGTCGAGTCAATCCATCGTGCCCCTCCATATTCGTGTCTGGGGCTGGGTTGCCTTTGCCGCCCTGCCGCTGGTGTTCTCGGTCTTCCGCTTGCGCAAGAGCCTCATCCCCGTCGCTGCGGCCATCGCTTTCTCGCTGGCGCTGCCCTGGTGCACCCGGAGCTGGACGGAGCGTCTCGACCACGGCGGCGGCGAATTCGAATCCTACACGGCCAGCGCACCCAACCTGCTGGCGCACGCGCTGGTGGCAGCCTTCGCCGTCTTCATCATCTGGTGGGGTGTGCGCCAGGCCAGCCGCGCCCTGGTCAACCTCGGCATCGTGGGCTTTGCCATGGCGGTGGCTTGGTTCTACTTCAGCGACATCTTCGATAAAGTGGGCCGTTCGCTAGGCCTCATCGGTCTCGGCGTGCTTTTTCTGGCCGGCGGATGGGCTCTGGAAAAGACGCGGCGCGGTCTGCTGCAGCACATGGGGCACAGCGATGCTTCCACTGAGGAGGCGCAATGAAAATCGCCGGCATCAAGTTGTCCGCGGCCTCCGTCGCGCTGCTCGTGATCCAGTTGGCGATCGTATCGTCTATCGCCGCCAAGTATTTCTACCAGCGCTGGACCTGCCCGCATGTCTGGACCCGCACCGTGGCCTACGATCCGGAGTTGCTGATGCGGGGGCGGTATCTGAGCGTGTTGTTGACCGTGGACGGCTGCCAGAGCACGCTGCCCTCGGCGAAACAAGCTGCCTTCCCGCGCAACATCGACGGCACTACCAGGCCCAACGGCTATTCAATCCGCGCGCCGGAGGCCGTCCAATTCTCAGCGCAGCTCAAGGTCCAGGGCAATAAGCTGCTGGCGATCCGGATTCAGGACGAGGACGAGCGCGCTCGGGGGCAGATGGTCGCCGCATGGCCAGGCCAGTCGTGCGAAGCGATGCGTTTGGAGCAGCCGGTCAACTTCTACATTGCGGAGCACGCGGCAAATCCGCTGCCTGTGAGGGCGGGCCAGGAGCTGTGGATCGAAGTCACGATTCCGCCCAAAGGCCCACCCCGGCCGACGCAACTGGCGATGAAGCAGGATGGGGTGTGGAAGCCGCTGGCGTTTCAGTGGAACTGATGGGGAGCGCGCATTAACCCTTTTCCGGCCCGTTCAAATCCACCAAGCCCTCGGGCAGCGCCATCTCCACCCGCTTGGCGTCCAGATCGACTTTACGCAGGTAGCTTTTGGCAAAGGGAACCAGAACCTCGCCGGCCGCACCGCGCACCACCAGGAGCGCGACGGGTCCGGCCGTCCGGTCCACATCCTCGATCTCGCCCACGATCACGGGCGCTGCGCCGGCTACATCGATCAGGGCACAGCCGATCAGGTCGCCGATGTAGACTTCGTCTTCGCCCAGGGGAGCACGCTCCGCCAGGGGGACGGCCACAATCAGCCCGTTCAGTGTCTCGGCAGCTGAGATCGAATCGATCCCGGCAAAATGGAGCACGATGCCGCCCTTGTGCAGCCAGTCTGCCACCAATTCGACTGCGCGCGGGGCCGCCGCCGGAAGCTGAACAGGGCGCGACGCCGCGTGGGACGCACCTTCAGCCAGCAGCCAAAGCTGCCGCCGTTGGGCAAATTTTTCAGGAAAATCGGTGAGGAGATCGGCGAAGACTTCGCCTTTGCGTCCCTGCGGATGACGAATCCGCGCCAGCCACACCCATTGCTCAGCCGCGGTCATTTCTGTCTCCAGCGGTCCGTGGCCCAGACGTCTGAAACCATCTCAGGCTTCGTCGTCCTCTTCCAGGATGTCGAGCGTATAGCGGTGACGCAGCTTCATGCTCACGGCACCCAGGATGGTGCGCACCGAGCGGGCTGTGCGTCCCTGTTTGCCGATGACCTTGCCCACGTCCTGAGGCGCAACCCGGAGTTTGAGAACGGTGTTTTCTTCCCGGTCCACGGATTGCACTTCAACAGCTGCCGGTTCATCCACCAGGGCCCGCGCAATTTCGCGGACCAGTTCCTCTACTGCGACCATTTCGAGTTGGGCCATGCACTTGCCTCTGAGCCTATGCGTCCAAAAAGATGCGACTTGGATCGGTGCGCGAATAGTAGCACACATGAGGCTGTAAGTAACAGTTGTGCGGCGGCATACAACCGCGCACCCACCCCGCGGTAAAAGAAGTAGAGAAGGGTCAGGCCGGGTCGGGAACCGGCGTCGGCGCCGGATGATTGGCCAGCAGCTTGGCCACGGTGGGCGAAAGCTGGGCGCCCAGGCCGCGCCAGAAGGCGATGCGCTCGTGCTTCAGCTCCACCGACATGGGGCTGGTGCGGGGGTTATAGGTGCCGACTACCTCAATCGATCGTCCATTGCGGGCGCGGTCCTTTTCGATGACCACGATGCGGTAGTAGGGCTGCTTGCGGGCGCCAACGCGCGCCAAACGAATCATTACCACGGCGATACGGTTCCTTTCAGAATCCAAGACTGTTGCAGTCTTGCCACCCCGCGAGATGAAGCCCTGTCCACAGGACTCCGGTTCTCTTCTGGGACTTTCCGGCCGGCCCAGAGGTGGCAGGCCAAATAAAGGGCCAGGCGTATGCGCCTAGCCACGCAAGACTCAACACCTAAGTATCGCCGATATTGGGCGTTGAGGCAAATGTGGAGGCAGATTTCTACGTCGCCGGAAACAGGAAGCGCAGCATCGGCTGCACGCGCCGGGACCAGCTTGCCTCGTCGTGGCTGCCGCCGTGGATGCGCTCGAAGTGGAGATTCTCGTCCGGCTGCCAGCCGTTGGCCTTGAGCCGCCGGGCCAGGTGCTCGGCGTCGTGCAGGGTGCGGTTGCCCTCGCGGTCGCCCACATCCAGCCAGATCCGTGGCCGCTCCCATATCTCGGGCGCACGCTCGTTGAGGTAGCCGAGGATGCTCTTGTGGTTCCACCACACGCTGGGCGAGAGCAGCGCCAGCCGGCCAAACAACTCCGCGTGCCGGAGGCCCATATAAAGGGTCACCAACCCGCCCAGCGACGAGCCGCCCATCCCGGTTCCTTCGCGATCGGTGCGCACCCGGTAGCGGCCGGCGATCCACGGCATCAACTCGCGGGTCACCAGCAGGCTGTAGGAGTCGGCCTCGCCACCGCCCATCTGCCAGTTGCGCTCGTGCGTGTACTCGGCCAGCCGCCGGTCGCCGGTGTTGTAGATGCCGACGATCACCAGCGGCTCCACTTCGCCGGCTTCGATGGCTGCGTCGGCCTGCTCGCGCAGCTCCCACGTCCGGCCGGGAATGAACGATGTCCGCCCGTCAAACAGGTTCTGCCCGTCGTGCAGGTAGAGCACGGGATAACTCCGCTCTGCGTGCGGGTCGTAGCCCGGCGGCAGGTAGACAATCAGGTCGCGCTTGTCAGGCAGATAGATGCTGGGAAACTCCCGATGCAGGCGCAAGCGTGGATGCTGCAGTTCGCTGCCGGCCGCCAGCAAGCCCTCAGGCGCGCCCCCATTCAGTTGTGGCTCCAGATTCAATCCTTGCGGTCCTTTATTGTTGGCCGGGGTCGGCGAGCCAGAAAGAACTCCAACCCGTGGCTGTTACAGTATCAAGAAAACAGCGGTTCTCCAATCGCAAGCGCTGGTTGACAAGAGCGCAACAGGCTTATTCAAGGCCACAATGCAGCCGACGGTACATCATGCTGCATTTGAAGGAGCAATTTATGAACCCCATCAGCCGCAGATCTTTCTTCGGTCAGGCAACTGCGGGTATGGCCGCGCTGTCTACCTTCAGTACCGGGGCACAGGGAGAAAAGCCGAACCAGCAAGGCTCCTGCCCCCAGGCCCTTTCCATTCCCGAAATGCGTGTGGCGATCTTGGGCGACCCGGAGAAAAAGGTCGAGTGGACCGACGCGGCGCTGGCAGCATTGAAGAAGATCGGGTTCAATGCCATACAACTCAACATTGCGTGGGGTTCGAGACCCTTTGCGGAGCCGCTGGACCTGATCGACGTGGTAACTGTCCCAGGAGAACCGGAGCAGCCCGGCACAGCGGGAATGCGCGTCGAAATTCAGCGCCGCGCGGCCATGGCCAAACGCCAGGGACTGCGCACCATCTTCCATTTCGGATCGCCCTATCTGGACTACAACCCTTACACCGGCGAAGTGCGCCGCATTGGACAGGGCGGCGTCGACGACGAGTCCTTCGACTCCAATTACGATGTGGCCAACCCTCTCGTCGCCCAGCATGAGTTGAAGTTGCTGGAAGAGTTGCGCAAGAACTTTCCCGACGTGGACGATATTGAGGTCTACACCTACGATCAGGATGCGTGGCAAACCGCGGAGTTCCAAGACAGCAAGTATTCGGCGGGCGTTCCGCTCGCTGAGCGCCTTCCCGAATACATCAAGAAACTGCATAAGGTGTGGACCGAGGGGCGGGCCGCAACGCACCGCATGTGGTGGGAGCCTTGGGAGCTTTCCGCGGGCCAGGTCTACGCGATCCTGCCGCAACTGCCTCGCACCGGTTTCGGATTGATGATCCACACCAACGTTGGAGAAGTGCAGCGCTCCGTTCCGGTCGATCTCTGGTTCCGCAACACAGTCCGCATCTGTCACAGCCTGGGCATTCCCGTGATCGCGGAAGCCTTTTGGGCGTCGCGGAATGAGGAGATCGAACCGTTGACGATTCCCGCTCCGCGCCTGGCGGACGAGGTTTATCTGGCCGTCATGCGCGTTCCCGGCATCTTCGGAATCAAGGAATATTACGGATTACAACCGCTGTCGATCGACCCGGATCTCGAAGTTCTTCGCATCCGCTTAGCTGGTTTCCAGGGCGATTCCAGCGAGGTTTTGAAGCAAATCGCCGGCCGTTTCGGCCGAGCCAGTGAGAAGATGCTTCCCTACCTGAGCCTCCTTTCTGACGCTCGCCAACTCTATCCCTGGGATGCCTCCTGGCTGGGAAGGGAACTGGGAAGAGCGAGCATCGACCACGGCTGGTCTGCCGCAACCATCCGCGGCGCCGTCGCCAACACGCCCGATTGGCAATCCACACGCAGGGTCATCTTTATGAAGACGGATAACGCCCAGCCGCACTTCTGGATGCTCGAAGATATTCAGTTGCGCTGCCGGCTCGCGGCAGAGGCGCTGGCGCAGGCATTAAAGATCGGAGACGAGATCATCGAACTTCTTGACTCAGCCGAAGAAAAGGCATTTTTCACCCTTGTGCAGCGCGACGCAGACACCTTTCACCGGGTTAGTCTCAGCTACGCGCTGCATCTGCGGGAGACCAACGTCGCGCAACAACTCCGGCGGAATCTCGAAATGAAGAAGCCCCTCAACCCCAGGCTGGTGGCCGAATTGGGAGCCCTGCTGGATGAGGATGTCGTCAACCAGCACGGCAAAGGAAGAGTGTTGGAGATGAAGCGCCTGTATACCGAAGACCCTGCGAACTTTGTGGTCAGCTACCTGCTTCCCAGTGATGCGTCTCCTATGGAGGGGGGCACATTTACGCTGACCACGCGATGACGCTGGGCGACCAATCCCGGCAGTTGAATTTAGTCTTCTTCAGCTTTGAATCGATCACGAGAAACCTGCGGCGGAGCGCGCACACTGAATGAATCGTGAGTATCACAAATGGCATTCCAGCCGCCTGGGCAGGGAGATGGAGTTGCTGGTCTTTGGCCATGCCGGCCTGCCTGTGCTGGTCTTTCCTACATCCGGCGGGCGCTTCTATGAGTTTGAAGACCGGCAGATGATCGCAGCCCTTGCGGGCAAGATCGACGCCGGCCAGTTGCAGGTGTATTGCGTGGACTCGGTGGACATGGAGAGCTGGTACAACCGCCAGGCGCCGCCGCGCTGGCGCATCGCCCGCCACGTGCAATATGAGGACTACCTGATCCATGAGGTGGTTCCGCTGGTCCGCCTCAAGAACCATGACCCGCACCTGGTTGCGCTGGGCTGCAGCTTTGGCGGTTATCACGCGGCCAACATCGCTCTGCGCCATCCCGACGTCTTCTCCGGCATGCTCTCCATGTCCGGCGCCTTCGACCTTACGAATTTTCTGCACGGCTACTACGACCAGGACTGCTACTTCAATCTGCCCACACACTATCTGCCCAACCTGAGCGACCCCTGGTACTTCGACCATTACCGCCACAACTCGTATGTGCTGGCTACCGGATGGGACGATCAGTGCCTGGAACAGAACCAGA
>Ga0265316_10006548_pt1 | contig 11109 bp, 9 predicted proteins | sample 4522metaG_FD_202092 | JGI IMG/M metagenome (GOLD analysis project Ga0265316, IMG submission 202092) | Rhizosphere microbial communities from Carex aquatilis grown in University of Washington, Seatle, WA, United States - 4-5-22 metaG | ecosystem: Host-associated > Plants > Roots > Rhizosphere >...
CACGCCGTTTTCTAATACCGGTGTTACCCAGTATTGAATCCCTGAACCAGAAAATTTTTCACGCAATTGCACCAGTAATTTTGCTAAATCGTCACCATTTACATACATTTGAAATCGAATGCGTTTTTGCCTCCCGGTGACTTGTTCGGCTAACGATAAACCTTTATTTTCATGATGATGTGCGGAAACAGGATAACTACTAAAGCCCTGTTCACACTCTAACATCAACAAACAATCGACCACTATTTCTTCAAGTGCAGGCAGCACGTTTAAAGTCACTAAATATTCTTTGCTCATCATTGAGCCTCTTTTGTCTGTCCAAATAATCGAAATAAAATCGGTAATAAAAATAGTGTCAAAAATGTTGATGACACCAAACCACCAATCACGACAATAGCGAGGGGGCGTTGAATCTCTGAGCCAGGTCCTGTTGCATATAATAATGGAATAAGTCCAAACGCAGCGATGCTTGCCGTCATCAAAACGGGACGTAATCGCCGTGACGAACCAATCATTACCACTTTCGCGATATTCATGCCTGTTGCAAGTAGTTGGTTAAAATAACTCACCATCACCACACCATTTAAAACTGCAATCCCCAATAGCGCAATAAATCCAACCGATGCCGGTACAGATAAATATTCACCCGAAATCCATAACGCGAATACGCCACCAATCATCGCCAATGGTATATTTGATAACACTAAAACAGCTTGTTTTACTGAACCAAAGGTTGAAAATAACAGCAAAAAAATCAAGCTCAACGAGATGGGAATCACCACAGATAATGTCGCGGCAGCGCGTTGTTGATTTTCAAATTGTCCACCAAATTGCACCGTGTAACCGGTTGGTAATTTCACTTTTTCAGCAACTAATCGACGTGCTTCTTCAACAAAACCAACTAAATCACGCCCTTCAACATTACTGCGAACAACCGTAAAACGTTGCCCTTTTTCGCGTCCAATGGATACTACGCCTTCTACTTGTTCAATTTTTGCGATTTCAGTCAGTGGCACGCGCCCAGCGTTATTTGGTAATGTAATTTGCAAGCTGTCAAAACTTGCACTGGTACTATCACCACGCAAAATCAAAGGGGTACGCCGGATGCCTTCTTGCACGATGCCCAAATTTAAGCCTTCAACTTCAGAACGTAACAATGTTTCGATACTGTCGCTGTCTAATCCAAAACGTCCGGCAGCCGTTTTATCAATTTTTAATTGCAAAAATTTCATGCCATCATTTTGTTTCGCCACTACATCGCTGGAACCGTGAATTTGTCTCAAAACCTCAGCGATTTCGTTCGCCTTTTCGTTTAAAATGGCTAAATCAAAACCAAATAATTTCACAGCAACATCGCCGCGTGTGCCAGTCAACATTTCAGAAACACGCATTTCAATGGGTTGTGTAAAACTGAACGCCACACCTGGCGTTTCACTCATCACGGTGCGAATTTTTTCAATCAAAGCGGCTTTATCTGGCACTTGCCATTGTTCTTTGGGTTTTAAAACTAAAAAGGTGTCCGTTTCATTTAACCCCATCGGGTCTAAACCCAATTCATCTGAGCCAACCCGCCCTAAAACGGTTTCAATTTCAGGAATATTTTTTAGCAAATTTTTTTGAATCTGTTCATCCAAAATCACAGATTGTGCGAGAGTAATCGACGGTAATTTTTCAACTTGTAAAATAATATCGCCCTCGTCCATATTCGGCATAAACGTGCTGCCAATTTGTCCAAATACCAGCACCGTTACCGCCAACATACTGCCGACTACAACAAATACTTTTTTACTATTTTCCAGACACCACGCCAATGCGGGTTGATAGAGTTGTTGTAATTTTCGCGGCAACCACGGTTCTTCGTGCGAAACCTTTGTCATCAAATACGATGCGACAACGGGAATAACAGTGAGTGATAAAATCAACGAACCGCTTAATGCAAATACAATCGTTAATGCTACCGGTGTAAATAATTTCCCTTCCAAACCTTGTAGCGTCAGCAGCGGCAGAAATACGATAATAATAATTAAAATTCCCGATGTAACAGAACTTGCAACTTCGGATGTTGCGCGATAAATGACATGTAAACGAGGCAAACGTTGAGCCGTTTTGGCATGTGCTAAATGGGTAATCAGGTTTTCCACCACCACAACTGCCGCGTCAACAAGCATCCCAATCGCAATTGCCAAACCGCCTAAACTCATTAAGTTTGCCGACATCCCCATGATTTTCATCAAAATAAATGTAAACAATGCGGCTAACGGTAATACGATTGCAACAACAATGGCGGCGCGTAAATTTCCCAAAAACAGCAGCAATAAAATCAAAACTAATCCAATCGCTTCGCCCAGCGCATGAATAACCGTATCGACAGCTCGATTAACCAAATGTCCTCGATTATAGAAAACATCAAGATGCACACCTTTTGGTAAACTGGGCGTGAGTTCAGCAATTTTTGCTTCAATTCCTTCAACCGTTTGTCGTGCATTTGCACCACGCAAACTTAATACCACGCCTGTTACGGCTTCACCAACCCCATTTTTACTCACCGCGCCATAACGTGTCATTGAACCAATACGAACATCAGCAATATCACCCACTTTTATCGGAGATTGCCCAGTGCCACTTACCACAATGGCACGCACATCGTCTAAGGTTTTAATTCGTCCTTCAGCGCGAACAATTAACGCTTCTTCACCTTCGGTTAAACGCCCTGCGCCATCGTTACGATTATTACTTTGCAAAGCATTGATTAAATCAGCAATCGCAATCCCTCGCGCTGACATTTTCATATTGTCAGGAACAACTTCAAAACTCCGCACAAATCCGCCAAGTGCATTCACATCCGCTACACCTGAAACCGTGCGTAATGCGGGGCGAATTACCCAATCAAGTAAATCACGTTTTTGCATTAGCGTTAAATCACCACCATCCACAGAAAACATGAACATTTCGCCAAGCGGTGTGGTCATTGGCGCAATACCGCCTTCAACCCCTGCCGGTAAATTGCCCCACAATGTATTCAACCGTTCAGCGATTTGTTGACGCGCCCAAAAAACATCTGTGCCTTCTTCAAAATCAATCGTAATATCGGTTAGTGCGTATTTGGCAATTGAGCGCAACATACTTTGATGCGGAATGCCGAGTAATTCGACTTCAATCGGTGCGGTAATGCGTGATTCAACTTCTTCGGGGGTCATTCCCGCCGCTTTGACAATAATTTTAACTTGCGTTGGCGATACTTCGGGAAACGCATCAATGGGTAAATGCTTAAACGCATAATAACCACCGCCACCTAACATCAACACCAGCACCATCATCAACAAACGTTGACTTAGGGCAAAACGAATTAGTCCTGTCATTGTTCTGCACTCTCTAAACCTAAACCCAACCAATTTGCTTTAAGTGCTGCCGCGCCTTTAATTGCCACGATTTCATCGCCTGTAAATTGTCCGGCGATAATCGACTCATCGTCTTGTTTACGAATAATGGTGATGGGTTTTACATCAAAACCGGTTTGACTACGCACGAATAAAAACGCTTTACCATCATTTTGTGCGATAGCAGTATTTGGAATTTTGAAAACAATTTGTTTACTAATTTGATTGATTTGGACGTTTAATTTTTGTCCGGCACGAATTTGTTTGGGCGCATTTTTTATCACGGCTCGCGCTAAAATGGTTTGATTCTCAAGATTGACACTTTGTCCGAGCAAACTAATTTCTGCCTTAAACGATGTATTTTCAATCGTCACCAAATCGCCCACTTTGACATTGGCAATGCGTTCTTGCGGAATCGCAATTTCAAGCCATAACGTGTGTAAATCTGCAACACGATAAAGCGGTGTTAGATTGTCGATGCGTGTGCCAACAACTGCAATACGTTCAATCACCACGCCTGAAATTGGCGAACGAATCATTAAATGACTGTTCAGTTGACCACTTGCACTTCCGCCTGCAATTTCGAGTAAACGTTTTGCTTCCTGCACATCGAGCGAAGCCGCGTTAAATTTACTTTCAGTTTCTTGAACCCGTCGATTGGCGATAATGCCATCTTTTGCCAGTGTTTTATCACGTTGATAAGCAGAATTTGCCAACTGCATCGTACTACTCGCTTTCAAATAATTACTTTGCAAGGTCAGCAAATTCGGGCTATCAATTTGTGCTAACACATCGCCTTTTTTTACGTCATCACCAAGCGCGGCGTTGAGCTGATTGATAATTCCCGCTTGTGATGCGCTGACAACATATTCGTTATTAGGCGGAATTAACACTTTCGCAGGCGCAAATAGCACTGGAATGTCCGTAATGCGCGTGAATTTTCCTAACACAATTCCTAAACTTTCAATATGTTCAGCTGGTAATTGAATGGTATTTTCAAGCGCGAAACTCGACGCATTGATTGCCGCTAAAACTAAAATTAACAAAATGCATTTCATGGCAAAACTCCAACCGCTTGATTATAAAAAGCGTAATCACGTTGCAACATGATGGCGCGTTCTTTAGCGGCTAACACCGCTATTTGTGTTTGAGATTGAATTTTTAGTAAGTCAATTAAATCAATTTCGCCAACGGAAAAACTCAATTGCATCATTTTCAAATGCTTTTCTGCGACGGTTTTTAATTCATTGGTAATGACTAATTCAGCTTGATTGATTTGTAAATTATGTTCGGCTTCGTGATGATTTTGTTCTAAATTACGAAAAAGTTGATCCCGTTCAGCGCGTAATTTGTTTAATTCAACATTTAACGCCGCAGTTTGCGGGGCTAAATGCGCTTCACCACCAAATGGCACATTTACGCCAATATTAAAACTTTCAGTATTATTACTGCGAGGGTCAGCATTGCTTGGACGATCACTATTTACTCCGACCGCTACACTGCTTTGCCCAGAACCCACGAGTTGAAGTGCCTCTAATTCAGCTTGTTTGCGTTCAATTTGAGAATTTACCGCTTGTAACGCTGGATGCGTTTGTTCAATTTCTTTTTGCTGCGTTAACGTTTCTTGATACGTTGCAGGAACTTTAGTGGATTGCGTAATGGAACTGTAGCGTTTGCGGGCGTGCATCACTTCCGCTTCGGCAAGTGTGAGCGCAGAACGTTTTTTCAAGACCTCCGTTTGTACTAAAAGTTCGTCTGTTTGCGCTAAATCACCCGCTTGCACACGACGTTTCACATCATTTGCTAATTGTTCAGCAGCTGTCAATTCGATTTGTGCTTGTTGTTGCCGCAGCTCTTGTAATGAAATATCCCATAACGCTGCACGAATTAGACCTGCAACACGCCATTTTGTCGCGGCAGATTGCATCGAACTGTCGAATTGGGCTTTTTCGCCAATGCGTTGAACAGCATCGCGTTGACCTAAATTCCATAATGGCACTTGTACTGTGCCATCGAGATAATGCAACGTGCCACTAGTGGCTTCTTGATAACGAAAGCCCGCCGTTGCCACGCCCGCCGTCCAACTATTGCCACGTTGGCGAAGAGCGGCAACTTCATTTTCCAGCGCGTTGAGCCATTGCATATCGGGATATTTTTCGAGCGTTAAATCAACCAGTTTTGCTAATGAAAGCTGTGCATCAACAATCATCGGATCATGATGCTCAACACGCAGTAAATTTTCAGCGTGCGAGAAAATAGGGGTTAAAAGTAAGGGTATTAAAAGTGGTAAAAACATGAGCATTCCACGTTGTTATTGAAAATAATGTCATCGCATGGCGCGAATTTTACAATTAACGAGCGTAGAAAAAAGGCGGGGCGCGGGGCGCAGAAAGATTAAAAAAATATGTATGTAAAATGGGTTCGGTTTGCAACGCAAAACAACGAATCAATAGCTGTGGTTTAGCTATAAAAAACACGTTGACTAACAAAGCAATGAAATTTAAATTAGCATTTAACTGCCACTTTTCCGTCTCATTTTTCATGCCCGCACTCATGACAACCATATTGTCATTTTGGCTCGTTGGTGCAAGAAATTCTGGCGCGTGCTGCAAGGCATTGACTTGCTCAAATTCGGGTAAATGCACCGATGCACCCAAATGCGCCACACTGTTTGTGTGAGCATGAATTAACGGTGCCGCAAATTGCAGCAACACCAACACACTAATCAAATAAAGGCGAGCAAATGAAATCATGACACAAATACTATGTGATAAACCGTTACAACGCAATGACAGCCTTTTGCATTATGTCGTTATTCTAGGTATTCTTTGCGTTTCCCATTTTTATTTCATTAGAGTGCCGACAAATGACTGAAAAAACCGCGAGTAAACATTTAATCTATCTTCAAAGTCAATTTGCTGTAGACAATGCGGTGTTACAAAACGCCATCCAAGTCTTTCATGAACTCGACCAATTCGAATATGATTTGGGATTGATTGAAAATGAAGATTCCGCCGCAATTCAAACTTCGTGGTGGCCCATTGTCAGCGTCATCGGTGGGAATTCGGGCGATAAAAACACGTTTTTAGCACGGTATTTAAATGTTGAACTGGCAGCAACACATAAAACAACCGTGTTATTACACAGTCCGCAAGCCAGTCAAACTATTTTGCCTGCCACCGCATTAGACGTTGATTACCGTTATCCTTTTTATCGTATTAGCCAAAAAATAGAACAATTACAAAAAGGCGAAGGCGAACGAATTAACGCCTATTTAGAACTTAAAACGTTAAATAGTCCAAATTTGCAAGGCAAATTGATTATCGATATTCCAAGTTTTATTCATGCCACTAACTTTGAAGTGTCGAATTTACTGACCACTTACAGCATGGAACAATCGGACGTGGTATTGGTATTTTGCGATATTTTCAATTCAACTTCGGATTTGACAAAAGCTTTAACCGCAACGCTTATCAAACAACAAGAAAGTAATAAACTCATTTATTTATTTGATGACACCACGGCAAATGCGGCAACATGGCAGAAAAAATTAGCGCATTTAGGGCTTACGATTGGTCAATTTATCGGTATTTCTCAACTTGAAAATACGCAATCACATGAATTTGCATTGTTAGAACAACGTCTTGCCAACGCTGGTTTGCAACGTTCATATCGGGTTTTACATTCGCTTGAAAAAAGTATTCGTGATGTGGAAGATGTTGCTATTCACGAAGTAAAAAGAGCCATTTACCATTGGAAAGAAGGTTCGACATTTTCAAGTTTGTTAATTTTAGGCTTTTTTGCCATGCTCGCAGTATTCGCAGAAATCGCAGGATTAGGCTTTTTAGAAATGTTAATTGACCCAATTGTTGGTTCAGCGATAGTGCTAACGACACTTGCGTTTATGATTCCAACGCATATTTTATTTAGCAAAATGGTGGCAAAAATAACAATTCGTTCACTTGCCAGACGACAAAAACATCTACATTTGACTGAGAATTTAGCGGCTTTCTTTGAAAGAAACATTACCTTTTCACGCATGATGTTACCGATTAGCGAGCCGACTGGTTGGAATAAAAAATCGAAAGCGCAACTTGCGAATTTGCGTACTAAAGCTAAAGATTTGGTGCAATCGCTTAACGATAATTTCAGTGTTTACAGCACGCCTGTTGTTCGACAAACTGTTATCACGCCAAAACCTGCGCCAGTCATCACACAAACAGTTGTTGCACCACAAATCGTTCAACCCACTGTAACAGCGCAACCAACTCAACCACAACGTCAATCGGCGTTAATGCAAAAAATTCTTAAAAAATAATCACGCATGACTGTTGCCCACTGTCGCACTGACAGTTTAGAAAATGAATTAAATCACACTTGTCATTGCGTCACATTGAATCGAGACACGTTAGCGCGTCTCGATGTGACACTTCCAGAAAATATCTTTGCTAATTCGCCGGTTTTTGTTGCCGAATCAACATTGCAAGCACAACAAGACATTATTGCAGCGATTGAACAGGTTATTACTCTGCCCGCTTATCAAACACACGTTTTAAGTTATGCGCCAAAAATCGCGCAATTTGTTACGCCCGCACAAGGTGTTTTTTTAGGCTATGATTTTCATATCGACACGCACGGCAAACCCTGGCTGATTGAAATTAACACTAACGCTGGAGGTGCATTGCTGAATGCGTTGTTATTGAACGCGCAAAATCCGTGTTTGCATGCGCCAGGTTTGCCAACACCATTCGACGACACGCAGTTTGTCACCATGTTTCAGCGAGAATGGCTATTAGCCGGCTCTCAACCTTTACGCACTATTGCCATTGTGGATGATACGCCTGAGCAGCAATATCTTTATGCTGAATTTGTGTTATTCAAACGGCTTTTTGAACAACACGGCATTCAAGCCATTATCTGTGCGCCTCAAGAGTTACGTTATCATTCGCAACAACTTTGGTATGAAAATACGCCGATTGATTTGGTGTACAACCGTCTAACAGATTTTTCCTTGCTCGAAAAAAATCAACAAGCCTTAGCCGCCGCCTATTTAGCCGGAAATGCCGTGATTACACCGCATCCTCGCGCTCACGCGCTGTATGCCGATAAACAGAATTTAACGATATTAAGCAATGCAGCAATTTTAGAAGAATTAGGCGTTGACGAAAAAACGCGCCACATTTTAATCAACGGCATTGCGCCAACCATTTCAGTCGAAAATAAAAATGCGGATTGTCTTTGGGCTGAACGCAAACAATTATTTTTCAAACCCACAAAAGGTTATGGCAGTAAAGCCGCATATCGTGGCGATAAATTAACCAAACGGGTGTTTGGTGAAATTTTGACAGCCGATTATGTTGCACAAACATTCATCCCCCCCAGTTCACGGCAATTACGCCTTCTCGACAAACTCGAAACGTTTAAAATAGACATACGCGCTTACGTTTACGCAGGCGAAATTCAATTGACTTGTGCGCGGTTGTATCAAGGTCAAACCACCAATTTTCGAACACCTGGCGGTGGTTTTGCGCCAGTCATTACACACTTTCAAGGTTAAAAAATGCTCATTCAGTGGTATCCAGGACACATGCACAAAGCCAGTCGTGAAATTAAAGCGGCAATGGAACATATCGATTTAACGATTGAAATTCTCGACGCGCGGATTCCGTTTAGCAGTCAAAATCCAGCGTTAGCCAAACTGCGTGGCGATAAACCGTGTATTAAAGTATTGAGTAAATGTGATTTAGCCGACGAGCAACGCACGCAACAATGGCAAGAGTATTTAGAACGCGAACAAGGCGTGAAAACGCTTGCCGTGGCAATGAGTCAAGTGGATAAAATTCGCCAACTGACCGCGCTTTGCCACAAATTAGTGCCGCGATTGGAAAGTCGTACAAAACCTTTGCACGCTTTAATTACCGGCATTCCTAATGTTGGAAAATCGACCATTATTAACATTCTCGCTGGTCGCACTATTGCTAAAACCGGCGATGAACCTGCCGTCACAAAATACCAACAACGCATTGATTTAGGCAACGGTTTAGTGCTTTTTGATACGCCCGGTGTGTTATGGGGGAATATTGAAAATCAAAACAGCGGTTATCGTTTAGCCGCAACCGGTGCAATTAAAGACACCGCGTTTACGCATGAAGATGTGGCATCCTTTGTCGCTGAATATTTATTACACGATTATCCAGAATTACTCAAAGCGCGTTTTCAGATTGATGTTTTGCCCCAAACCGAAGTCGAATTACTCAATTTAATTGGTAAAAAACGCGGTTGTTTACGTTCAGGTGGACGCATTGAATTGGATAAAGTGGCGAAAATTTTAGTCGGCGAATTACGCAGCGCAACGTTAGGACGCATTACGATGGAAACTCCCGAAATGGTCGAAATCGAATTAGCAGAACTCGAAATTATTCGTGCTGAAAAAGCGGCGAAAAAACAAGCACGGTCAAAAAAACGTGAACACTAAACCAAAAACGTATGACACAATGGATGCGTTAATCATAAATTATTTACAAGATGGTTTTCCGATTTGTGACACGCCTTATTTGCACGTTGCAAATCAATTGGGGTTGACCGAAGAAGACGTTTTAGCACGGCTAAAAAAATTGTTGGATAACGGCACGCTGACGCGGTTTGGTGCGTTGTACAATGCTGAACGAATGGGTGGCGCGTTGACCTTAGCTGCAATAAAAGTACCTGAAAAGGATTTTGAATACGTTACGAATATTGTTAATACGTTCCCCGAAGTCGCACACAATTACGCCCGTAATCATGAACTCAATATGTGGTTTGTCGTTGCTACCGAAACGCCTGAACAGCTCGATAACACACTGGCGGCAATTGAACAGCAAACTGGTTTGCATGTTTACAATATGCCTAAAATTAACGAGTATTTTGTTGGTTTGAAATTGGAGGCGTGAAATGGATTTTAACGACATAGATTTAACCATTATGCGAGCAACTCAAGCCGGTTTGCCGCTTACCTCACAGCCTTATCACGCATTGGCAGAACAATTAAATTTATCCGTTGACTTGGTAATGGCACGTTTTAAAACGATGCAACATAATGGTGTAATTCGTCGCATCGGCGTTGTGCCAAATCATTACAAATTAGGCTATCGCTTTAACGGCATGACGGTGTGGAATGTACCAGATGAACAGATTGATTCACTGGGCGAACAAATTGGCAAACTGCCTTTTGTCAGTCATTGCTATCATCGACCACGTCATTTACCCGATTGGACGTATAACTTGTTTGCGATGGTACACGGCAAAAGTGAGACGGAAGTCAATCAACAAATTGCACAAATTGCCGTGTTGCTAGGTGAATTTAATTTGGGTAACGACGTGCTTTACAGCACTAAAATTTTGAAAAAGACCGGTTTTCGCAGTGCCACAACAGCATAACGCTATTTCAACAGTGGATAGGCAGATCGACTTTGTAAATGCCCTTCGTTTGGATTTATCCCCAGTTCTTTTAATCGCATCCAATTTAAATTAAGAAGTGCCATCGCGTGTTTTTGCTGTGCTGCTTTTAAATACCAAAACTCGGCAAGTTTGCAGTCTTTTGCAACGCCTTTTCCATGCTCGTAAATTTCACCCAATTTAAATTGCGATTCAGCATGCCCCTCTTCGGCTTTTTTGTGATATTGAAGATATTTTTCTTTATATTCCCGTTTTGTCCACATTACCATGTTTCCTTTATGTCGCTGATTTAATAGCC
>Ga0265316_10006549_pt1 | contig 11108 bp, 6 predicted proteins | sample 4522metaG_FD_202092 | JGI IMG/M metagenome (GOLD analysis project Ga0265316, IMG submission 202092) | Rhizosphere microbial communities from Carex aquatilis grown in University of Washington, Seatle, WA, United States - 4-5-22 metaG | ecosystem: Host-associated > Plants > Roots > Rhizosphere >...
GATCAGGCTGTGGCCAAGCGTTTCGCCCAGTCCTGACGCTGCTTCGAGCGATCCATTGTGCGGTGCTGGAGCCGACATTGCTGCCATTCTTGAAGATCCGTGTGCCATCGATGAACCGAAACCTCGTGACCAACGTAATGTGCTATAGGGCCAAAAACGAGATATGTAGTAGCTTGATTAGATGAATAGTTTCGCCCGGCGATGCAGCTTGCGTAAAGTTACGGTCGGTCCTTATAAAGGATGCATCTAATAGACGAGCGGTCGCCGGCAAGGAAAGGTTGAAGTTAAAACGCAATGCCTAAAACTATTGAAGCACGAACCTATGAAGAAGCGCTAGCTTGGCTGCGCGAACACGGGTTCGACTTGACCGAAGCCCCGGGCACCACCGTGCGGGTTTTCCTGCGCAAGTATAACGTGTCGGCGGCCATCCAGAAGGGGCCGGACGATACGGTAAAAATCTTCGCTTATCCCGGGTATTTGATTGGCAGCGAGATATCGAAGTTGGTGAACCGTGGGTACCAGCAGTTCCTCAAGACGTCCAAGACTGAAATCCCAGCCAGTGCCGACCATCTGAAGGCGCTGCAGACTTTTTCCGAGGAATTGAAGGAAGGGCTGAGTCTACCCAGCCTGTACAACGAGTCGCTGGGCACGGTGAGCGAGTCGTACCAATACGACCGCATCGAGGACCGGGACAAGGCGCCTGTGGACCGGCCGAAGCGTCCGTGGGAAGTCGCGGGCAAAGAGGCGGCGCGGGCGGCGAAGAAGGGGCGGGCGTAGCGCCGGCCTTGGGGCTGGAGCGACCCCAGGGGCTAAAGCCCTGTTCCGTCAGCTCTCCTAACGCGGCGCTAAAGCGCCGCTCTTCCATGGTGTTATCTGACTCCGAGCAGGATATCGATCGTTAGCTGGTCGAGCTTTTCGTAGGGCAGGCGTTTCTGCATGATCGCATCTTTGTCGAAAACGTGGGACAACAGAGCCGCCGATCCCTTGGCGGAGTGACTGCCGGTTTTGGGAGTTCCGGGGACCGCGGCAGAAATCTCCTTGAGAATCGTTTGTATGTCGCCGTCGGCGTTCCAGCGGGCGGCCTTTTCCTTCAGAATTAAGTAGGTACGCATGCAGCCGCGGGCGAAGTCTTTCACTCCGTCGTAATCTTCGGTGCGGTAGGCGTGCGCGTCGAAATGGCGCGGGCCGTCGTAGGCGACGTCTTCCAGGAATTTCACCAGCCAGAATGCAGCCTTGGGATTGTTTGATCCAAAGCGCAGATCCTGGTCGTAGCGTCCGGGAGCCTGATCGTTCAGGTCGATGTGGAAGAGCTTGCCGGCCTCCCACGCTTGGGCGACGCCATGCATGAAGTTGAGTCCCGCCATCTGCTCGTGCGCGACTTCGGGATTAACGCCGACCATCTCGGGATGATCGAGCGTGGGAATGAATCCCAGGTAGTGGCCAGTGGTGGCCATGTAGATGTCGCCGCGAGGCTCGTTGGGCTTGGCTTCAAGGGCGAAGCGGTATTTGTATCCTTGAGCGATGTTGTATTCGCAGAGATAGTTGACAGCCTCGCGAAGGCGCTTGACGGCCTCATCGGCGCGGCGGCAGGCGTCGGTTTCGACACCTTCGCGGCCGCCCCACAGGACGAAGATTTTCGCACCGAGTTCGGCTCCGAGGTCCATGGCGCGCAGGGTCTTCTGGAGGGCGTAGGCGCGCACTTCGGGATCGTTGGCGGTAAAGGCGCCGTCGCGGAAGACGGGATGAAAAAACAAGTTCACGGTTGCCATAGGGACGACAACACCGGCTTGCTGACACGCCTTCTTGAACTCGCGCACGATGCGGTCGCGCTCTGCGGGCGTGGCATCAATTGGGACCAGGTCGTTGTCGTGCAGATTGACGCCCCAGGCGCCGATCTCGCCCAACACGGACGCGATCTCAGTGGGAGGCATGGTGCTGCGGACGGCATCGCCGAAGGGGTCGCGACCGCGGTTGCCCAAGGTCCACAATCCGAATGAAAACTTGTGTTCGGGCTTGGGTTGGTAGTTGGTTTTGCTCATGGATTCCCCCTTCGCTTTTGCAGTCACGTTATCTGGCCTCCGATGGATTCAAAGCCGGCGGAGAAGAAGAGATCTTCCCTACCAGGCTGTCTTCTGCCTTCTTGTGCAGTTCCTGAACTTTGTGCAGTTCCTTTTCCGCCTCTGCCGGCTTGCCGAGGGCCTGGTACAAGCGCCCGAGCTGGTAATGAGCGTCGGGGATAGCGGGATCGAGAGCCACAGCACGAAGGAGAGCGGGCTGGGCTTCTTTGTAGTTTTTCTGCTGCATGTAGATCGCGCCTAGATCGACATAGACGATGCGCAGGTTCTTCTGTGCGCTCATGGAGCGTTTGAGCAGAGAGAGGGCCTCGTCGGGATGGTTGCTCTTCCATTCGATGTCGCCGAGATAAGCCAAAGCTTGAGCGTGGTTGGGGTCGAGGGCGAGTTCGCGATCGAACTCTTGCCGGGCTTCGTCGTACTGCTGAGACTTCCAGTGCAGGTAGCCGAGGCCAAAGTGGACGTTGGGCTCAGCGGGAGAAATTTTCGCGGCGGCCTCGAATTCAGCGATAGCTTCCGCGGTCTTTCCCGAGCCATCCAAGGCTTCGCCCATCAGGATATGGGCCGCGGCGGAATCGGGGGCTTGCTGCAGCAGTTGGCGGAATTCTTCCAGCGCGCAGGGATAATTTTTCGCCCACAGGCAGCTTTGCGCCAGCAGGCGATGGAGTTCCGTGTTGGCGGGGTCGCCCTTGGTGGCGGGCTCGAGATATTTGACGGCGTCGGCAAATCGCTGCTCGCCGTAGTAGCTGAGGCCGAGCAGCGTGCGCGCCTGGTTGTTGGCGGGGTCCGCCGCGAGTGCAGATCTAAGAGCCGTGGCAGCAGCGTGGAAGTGGCCCTGCTTGAACTCGGCGAGGCCCAGGTTGAGTTCGATCGTGGGGAGCTTGGGATTGAGCGCCAGAGCCCTTTTGTAGGCCGCAGCGGCTTCGGAATACTTCTGTTCTTTGGAGAGCACTACGCCCAGGCTGGCGAAGGCCGCGGCGTCGTGTGGATTGCGTGCGGTCACCGCGCGCCAGGCTCGGGCAGCCTCGGGCAAATTACCTTGTTGCTCGAGCGCGATGGCGTCCGCTGGGGTCGGTGACTGGGCGACCGTCCAGACCGAAAGCAGGACCGGCCAGAGCAGAGCGACGAGAACGAATTGGGACTTCCACCTCTTCATGCCTGAGACTCAGGGATCTCAATCGCACGGAACGCCGATCTCCACCAAATAATCCTATCCATTCGCGGCAATGCACAGTCTTTCGATGCCAGCGTGGCACATGGAGCTACTGGGTGGATGGCAAACGGGTGAGCAAGTGAATATGCCCCGCTCGACTCGTATTGAGCGCGAGCGGGGCATAGATAAAGCGACTGAAGCAAATTAGTAAATCAGCTTCAGAGCAAACTGCCACTGACGGGCATCATAGGCATTCTTGACCTGGCCGAAATCGCCAGCGCCGAAGTTTGTGCTGATACCGCCAGTGTTCGCGTTGCCCTGAAACTGCGTGTGGTTGAAGGCGTTGAAGGCCTCCGCTCTGAACTCGATGTGGAATCGCTCGGTCATCGCGAAGTTCTTCAGGAGCGCCAGGTCGAAGTTATTTCGGCCAGGGCCGGTGATAGCGTCGAATCCCAGATTACCGTAGCAATCGGCTCCGGAACCACCCACTGTACAGGCCGGTGCAGCGAAGTTACCCGAGAACCACGCCGTAGGCTTTTTGGGATAGGAGATCGCCCCGCTGATGACGGGACGGGTACCCGAGTTGCTGATGACGCTGGCTGCCGTCGTGCCGCTCACTCCCAAGTTGATTGGTGCGCCCGACTCCTCGGTCACGATTCCAGAGATTTGCCATCCGCCCAAGCCTGCTCGAAGAAGGCGGCTCGTGGCAGTCCGGAACAGGGGAAGGTCGTACACGAAGTTGGCGAAGAACGTGTTTCTGCGGTCATAAACGGACGGTCCGAAATCGTAGCTCCAGCCTTGATAGGGATTCGTCGCGTTGTTGAGATCGCCACCGCTGCCCGAGGCCGTGGTCGCATCCATAGCCTTCGCCACCGTGTAAGCGACTTGCAGGTGAAGGTCGCGCTTCACGGTTCCAGTCAGCGAGGTTTGCAGGGAATTGTAGTGGGCATTGGCCTCGTTATATGCCAAGCGCATATTGCCGAAACCGAGATACGTGACATCTTGGGTGTCGAGTTTGCCAGCCTTAACCATGCCTGGCAGGTCTGCGAGAGGCGGAAGGTTGATGGCCTGATAGTAGTTCTCATGCCGTCCCTGGCTCCCCACGTAAGAAACGCTCAGAACAGTGTGGGCACCCAGCCCCTGCTGGACACCAACGCTGTATTGATAGCTCACTGGCGGTCTGTAGTTGGTCGCGATGCCCGTAACGCCCAGAGGCAGGACAGGCAACTGCGCAGCGGAGATGACAACACCCGACGTGAGATCAAGGCCGGGGTTGTCGAGCGAAACGCCATTCAGCGTCGGGTTCGGATCCCCCGGCGGGTTTACGGCGCCGTTGTACATGTCGTTACCCTGAATGCGCTCGTACATCATGCCGAAGCCACCGCGAATGACGGTCTTGCCTTGACCCGTGAGGTCATAGGCAAAACCTAGACGTGGGCCCCAGTTATTCCAGGAGTTGTTAACCAGCCCTTTGGGGATCCCGTTCACACCGCCAACACCAATGCCGTTGAGGTAGAACTGATAGCCGCCAAGCGCCGGATTGGTGCTCGTCACCAACCCTGGGCTCGGGCCACCGGGACAGCTACCAGCAGGCGAGTTCACGCTGCAAATGTTCCCGTTCGAGTCAAACGTTGCGGCGTTGGCCGGATTGTAGAGGTTGGGATAGAAGTTCGATGACAACTTGTTGGCTTCGTAGGTATGCGGAATTCCATCCCACCGGAGGCCAAGGTTCAAAGTCAACCGGCTGTTCACGCGCCAATTATCCTGCACATAGAACGCCGGAGAGATGTTGTTCCAGTGGCCACTGATCTTGACGCCGTCCTCTGTGTACTGTTGCGCAAAACCCATAAGGTAATCGCCGAAATCGTATCCGCAGGCAATAGTGGACGACGCCGTGCACCCAGTTGGGTTGGTGAAGGAACCGTCGAACTTGAAGTTCCCTTCTGTATTCGCGAACGCGTCCTGCACCTTCTTGTAGAGGGCCCAACTGAAGCCGAACTTCAGTTGATGGGCGCCTTTGGTCCAGGAAAGATCATCGCGGAATTGATAGTCATCCGCCTTGTTCACCCACGGAGTCCAGTTCGCGGTGTAGTTGCTGCCCGTGACGCCTGCGAGTTGAATCGATGGGATCCGGTTGCTGGCGTTTGGACCGGTGAAGAGCCGGTTGAAGGTAAATCCGCTTGGCGCGGAAATCAGACCGGTCGGAATGATGTTGATGCGATTGCCGTTATAGTTGAACGACGTCTCGTTGAGCAGTGTGGGGCTGATGACATACGTCGCATGCACCACGGCGCTGTAGGAGGGGTTTCCAAAGGTATCGGCGATCGTAGGAACGTTGTCGCCGCTCCATTGGGTCGTTCCGTAGGTCTGCGAGATCTGCTCAGAGATCCAGTGTCCGAACACCGAGAACTTGCTGCTGAACTGGTGATCCACTCGGGCAATCTCTTCCGTCAAGTTGGTGGGAGAGTTGTTGCCACCCTGGAAATTCACTCCGCTGGTTGGCGTCGGGAAGATCCCGCCGTACTTGCCACCCGCCGTCAGCAGAGCTGCAGCATTGGGTGAGATGACGCACGCAGGAATGGTGTTATTGGGGAACGCGCTAACCCCTGCGGCGGCAAGAAGAGCAGTCCTGGTGGCGGCACTGCATGTGGAGGGAATCAAGCTCGGGTTGGTCCCGAAAACAGCTGGCACGATTTCTTGAATCGTCTTGCCGTTATATGTGGTAGGGATCAGGGCGTCGCCGTTCGCGTCGGGATACGCATTGGCCAGCGGGACGGGCAAGTTCAGAGTTCCGCCATCAACCTCTTTGCGCCACTCCTGGTTGTAGAAGAAGAAGGTCGGATGGTTGTTCGCCCCTGGAACCTTCCCGCCGAGGTTGAAGCCGTAAATGTTGTAGCGCAAGTGGGGGACGTTTGGCAGAAAGTAGTTACGCGAGTTAAGAGCGTCGTTGCGGAAGAACTCCCAAGCCTCGGCGTGGAAAGTCTTTGTCCCGGACTTAATGACGGTAGAGATCTGCGATGCGGTCGCCAGACCGTACTCAGCGCTGTAGTTCGAAGTCATGTTACGGAACTCAGCCAGCGAGTCGATCGACGGCATGACGCTGCCGCTGCTGCCGCCGCGATCGAGATTCTCGCCGCCATCAATCAATTGCAGGTTGTGGCCGGCGCGCTGCCCGTTGATGCTCACAGTACTATCGCCGCTCACAGGAGTGAATCCCACTCTCGAGCTCTGCAGGCTGGAGGCGCCAGGCGCCAGAGCAAACAGCTGATACAAGCTTCGTCCGTTGGTGGCGAGCTGTGTGATCTGTTGGCCGTTAATAACGTTGCTGACCTCGCCGCTATCGGTCTGCACCGCTACGGCATTCGCTTCGACGGTGACCGTCTCTTGCGCGCTGCCGACTTGCAGCTTGAAGTCGATACGGCTACGGTCACCGACGTTGAGAGTAATGCCTTTCTGCTCGCCGGCTTTAAATCCAGTCGCTGTCACTTTCACAACGTAGCTGCCGATGTGCAGGTCGGGCGCTACGTATTGGCCGTCACTGTTAGTCACGGTATTCCGTGTCACGCCAGTGTCAGTGTTGGTCAGGACAATGGCCGCATTGGGAACTGACGCGCCCGTGGGGTCGGTCACCGTGCCGAGGACGGTGGCTTCCTGCGCCAGGGCCTGAGCGGCGAAGATTACGAAGATGGCTGCGAGGAGAACGGCAAGGCGGGAAACATTGCGTCTCACAGCTAGGGCGAAACTCCCGGCTAACGTGGGCGAGAGGGAATTCATGTGGAGCCTCCGAATTGGTTGACGCGACTCTTTTCCTGAGAAAAGGCTGGCCGCGGATAGGTGGAGCTGGGACTTCCTCCGAAATTGGAAACGTTTACGGTGTAAGCCCCCTCGATGACCGTTGTCAAGAAGAAAATCGATATAGTATTGCGCTTTCCACGATTTTGGGAACAAATGTGAGTCTGCTTTTCACCAAACCGGGCGTATACTCTCGCGGTACGAATGTCCCCGGCTCCGCAAGACACGCCGCTTTGGAAGAACCACTGGCCCGTCGGGGAAAGAGGTGTATTTTGATGATGCGCCTGAAGATAGCAGTATCCATCTTGATTCTGGGCGCAGGGGGTTTTTGCCCCCTGCTCGGCCAACAGAAAGGGGCAGAACCCAGCATTCCGGGTGTACAAGAGTTTCCTGTGCTTCTGCAGCAAGGTGTGACTGCGGGCAAAACCCCGGTCGGTGCCAAAGTTCAAGCGAAGCTCTGGGCCGCTACTCTGGTGGACGGCACGGTCATCCCAAGAAACGCAGTCTTCTCAGGAGAAGTAATCGAGTCGGTGGCAAAAAAGGATAAAGAGCCATCGCGCGTGGCGATCCGTATGGATTCGGTACAGTGGAAAAATGGATCGGCCGTCGTCAAGGTCTACTTGACCGCGTGGTACTACCCTGCAAGAAATCAGGTGGGGCAAGACTTGGAGTACGGACCCCAACAACCCGCGAACCGGACCTGGAACGGAGAGGGGCAGTATCCCGATCCGAACTCGAAAGTTTATAAGCCATTTCCGGGAAGCGGCTCCGATCAGGGGTCGGCCGTTCCGGACACCCCTAATGCCACCACTTCGAATCACAGGATGCTGATGCAAGATGTGGAGACCGCGAGAGGTATCGACGGCTCCCTTGCGCTGGTTTGCAAGCGAACCAATATCAAGCTGGATAAGCTGACGACCTACGTGCTGGCCGGCGGCGACCTGCTTCCAGCAAAGTAAATTCAGTTCCTAAATCAGTCCTACGGCACACGCCGTGCGGACTCGACCGTGACTGGTTTCCTTGACCGGGCGATTCCGCTGTGCTACAAGCGACGGTCGACCGTAATCGTTAACGCAATTACATCTTAGCAATCGGCCAGCGCTCTCACCTGCTTTTTGACCGCGCGGGTTGGGGAGGAATCTTCATGGCAACAAGTACGCGAACCACCCTGCACGTGGCATTCTTTCTGGCTCTCATTGTGGTCAGTTCTGCCGCACAAACGGCGGGGGGCGCCGTGTATCTGGACCCTGCGCAGCCGATCAATGTGCGCGTCGATGATCTCATCAAGCGCATGACTCTCGAGCAGAAGGCTACGCAGCTGGTCAATCAGGCACGGGCCATTCCCGACCTCCAAGTGCCGGCGTACGACTGGTGGAGCGAGGCCTTGCATGGAGTCGCGAACGCCGGGACGGCCACCGTTTTCCCCGAGCCGGTCGGGCTGGCGGCGACCTTTGATGACTCGTTGATCCACGAAATGGCGGTGGTCATCGGGACGGAAGCTCGGGCTAAGCATAACCAGGCAGTGCGGGCGGGGCGGCGCGACATTATGGAAGGGCTGGACTTCTGGTCACCGAATATCAATATCTTCCGCGATCCGCGCTGGGGGCGTGGGCAGGAGACCTACGGGGAGGATCCGTTTCTGACCGGGCGCATGGGTGTGGCGTTTGTGACCGGGCTGCAAGGCGATGACCCGAAATACTTTCGAGTGATTTCGACGCCGAAGCATTTCGCGGTGCACAGCGGGCCGGAGACATCGCGGCACACAATCGATGTGCAGGTATCGAAACATGACATGGAAGACACGTATTTGCCGGCGTTTCGCGCCACGGTGACCGAGGGCAAAGCGGAATCGGTGATGTGCGCCTACAATCGAGTAAACGGACAGCCCGCCTGCGCAAATACATTCTTGCTGCAGGACCAGCTGCGCGGCGCGTGGAAGTTTAATGGGTACGTAGTGTCGGACTGCGATGCGATCGTGGATATCTACCAAGGGCATAAGTTCGTCAAGAGCCAGGCGGAGGCCGCGGCGGCGGCGATCAAGGCGGGCATGGACAACGAGTGTGCGGACTTTTTCACCATCACAAAAGACGACCACGATTACAAGCCGTTCGTCGACGCCGTGAAGCAAGGATTGCTTACAGAAGCTGACCTCGATATTTCACTGCGGCGCTTGTTTACCGCGCGCATGAGGTTGGGGATGTTCGATCCGCCGGAGTTGGTGCCCTACGCGAAGACGCCAGATTCTGAGATTGACAGCGCGCCGCACCGCGAGCTTGCCCTCAAGATTGCACGCGAATCGATGGTGCTGCTGAAGAATGATGGCGTGCTTCCGTTCGCAGCGGCCGTGAAGAAAATTCTGGTAGTGGGTCCCTTGGCTGACTCTGCCCAAGTGCTGCATGGCAACTACAGCGGGACGGCCTCGCACGCGGTCACGGCGTTGGAAGGCATTCGCAAGCAGTTTGCCGGCGCTCAAGTTTCGCTCGAACCCGGAACCAACTTTCTGCGCGAGCATCCTGTCATTCCGACTTCGATGTTGTCGACAGACGATGGCAAGCCCGGACTCAAAGGCGAATACTTTTCCGGAGAATTATCCGGCAAACCGCAGGTAGTTCGAGTCGATCCGTTCGTTGACCTTCAACTCTTTCACCCTGATGCCCATGCGTTGCCGGTGCCCGACGGCATGAAGGATTTTTCCGTGCGCTGGACAGGATTCCTGACGCCCGCGGAGTCCGGCACGTATCAAGTAGGGCTCATGGGTTCGATGCAGCGCCTGTGGCTCGACGGGAAGCTGATTGTGGATGACGCCATTGGTCACGATCCGAATCCGCAACTCGCGACTGTTCAGCTGGAGAGAGGGCATCGTTACGCGATCAAGATCGAATACCAGGCGGGTGGACGTACGACGAAGTTGATCTGGCTGTCTACAACTGCTGATCCACTCGTCGCAGCGGTATCGGCCGCGCGGCAGGCCGATGTTGTCGTCGCGGTGGTGGGTATCACCTCAAAGCTTGAGGGCGAGGAGATGAAGGTCGACGTCCCAGGATTCAAAGGCGGCGATCGCACAAGCCTCAACCTGCCAGCCGAAGAAGAGGCGCTCCTGGGAGCGTTGAAGGGGACGGGCAAGCCGCTCGTGGTTGTCCTGATGAATGGCAGCGCGCTGGCTGTGAATTGGGCCAACGACCATGCGAACGCGATTCTGGAAGCGTGGTACTCGGGAGAAGAGGGTGGCACGGCGATCGCTCAGACTCTCGCGGGTGTGAACAATCCCGCGGGACGGTTGTCTGTCACCTTCTACAAAGGGGTGGAGCAACTGCCGGAGTTCGAAGATTACGCGATGCAGAACCGCACGTATCGCTACTTCACGGGTGAGCCACTGTATGGATTCGGGCATGGGCTGAGTTACACGACCTTCGAATACAGCGGCATCAAGCTGTCGAACCCGCAGGTGCAGGCCGGTAATCCGCTGGATGTTGAGGTGGACGTGAAGAACACGGGCAAGCGGGATGGCGATGAAGTGGCTGAACTCTATATCAGCTTCCCGAAACTGCCCGGTGCACCGTTGCGTGCGCTGCGCGGATTCACCAGGGTCCATCTGAAAGCGGGCGAGCAGACACACGTGAAGCTAACACTCAGTCCGCGGGACCTAAGCTATGTGAATGAAGCGGGAGATCGCTTCGTCTCGACGGGCGATTACCTGATCACGATCGGCGGAGGACAACCAGGAACAGGCGCGCCTCACGCGGACTCTCACTTGATGATTCAGGGAGAGCAGAAACTGCCCGAATAAGCACTCGGTGCCTGCTTGATCAATGGGAGGACAGTCTTCAAGAAGCAGCGTCCCGGGACAGATAAAGCGTGCGCCGCGAGTAAAAATGGGTGACCTGTCTGTGATGTTCATCCGCGAGCGATGGGAAACGCGCGGGAGGAATCACATACATCTCAGGTTCCAGAATTTTCTTTGCGCTTGAGGTTGCTGGTGACGTCCTTTCCCGCCCGGATATCGGACAGCAACTGGTCGAGCTTCGCCGCCGCGCTCTTTAACGCTTGCTGATCGGCGTTCGCAGTAGCGTTCAACATTTGATCGAGGCGGC
>Ga0265316_10006550_pt1 | contig 11108 bp, 12 predicted proteins | sample 4522metaG_FD_202092 | JGI IMG/M metagenome (GOLD analysis project Ga0265316, IMG submission 202092) | Rhizosphere microbial communities from Carex aquatilis grown in University of Washington, Seatle, WA, United States - 4-5-22 metaG | ecosystem: Host-associated > Plants > Roots > Rhizosphere >...
CGCCCTTCGGGCCTGGGCTTCGCCCCGCCGCGCTCACTCGCGCCCTCTTTGCACCCTCGCGCATCGCGCATCGTAGAGCGTCGGGCGCCGGTCGCTCCCGCGCCGACGCGCCCTTCGGGCCTGGGCTTCGCCCCGCCGCGCTCACTCGTACTCGGACGGTTCGAGCCGGCGCGCCTCGTCTTCCAGCATGACCGGAATGCCGTCCCGGACCGGGTAGGCGAGCCGCGCCGACTTCGAGATCAGCTCCTGCTTCTGCCGATCGTAGGTGAGCGGGCCCTTGGTGACAGGGCAGACGAGGATTTCAAGCAGCTTGGGATCCACGGAGCTTCTCCAGGACACGCGCGACGAGACGCGGATCGATCTCCGCCGCCACCGGAAGGTACCAGCAGCGCGTGTCGGCAAATCCCGCGCATTTTACCGCATCCTTCTCCGTCATGAGGATTGCGCGCGCGCCTGGAAACGCGATGTCGGCGGCAACGAAGCGGTAATGGTCGGGAAACGCATGGCTGGTCGCCTGGATGCCGAGGCGGGAAAGCGTCGCGAAGAAGCGCGCCGGATTGCCGATGCCGGCGAGCGCATGGACCCCGGCTCCGCCGAACTCCTGCGCCGTCGCCGTTCGCAACGGATCGGCAACGCCGTGAAACGTTGCGCCCGCGAGCGTCATCCGGAACGCGTTCGGCCATGCGAGACGTTCGTCGGCGGCCTCCGCGGCGAGCAGCACGACGGCATCGACGGACGCAAGTCGGCTCGCCGGTTCGCGCAGCGGTCCTGCGGGAAGCCGCCAGCCGTTGCCGAAGCCGCGCGCGGCGTCGACGACGGCGATCTCGAAATCGCGTGCGAGCGCGTAGTGCTGGAGCCCGTCGTCGGCGATGATCACATCGCACTCCGGATGCGCGGCCATGAGCGCGCGACCGGCGGCGGCACGATCCGCGGCCACTGCCACGGGAAGACCGGCGCGCGCCAGCAGCGCGGGCTCGTCGCCCGCCAGCGCGGGATCCGTCGCGGCCGTCACGAGCAGCGGTGCCGCGCTCGCCTGCGCACGGCCGTAGCCGCGGCTCACGATGCCGGGCCGGCGTCCGGCGCTGCGCAGCGCGGCGCCGAGCGCGGCGACGAGCGGCGTCTTGCCGCTGCCGCCGACCGAGAGGTTGCCCACGACGATCACCGGGACCGGGAGCCGCTCGACGCGGAGGATGCCGCGTCGATAAAGCGCGCGGCGCAGCGCGGCCCCGGATGCGAAGAGCGGTGCGAGCGGGGCCAGCGCCCCGGTCAGCGCCGTGAGTCCCGGCGCGTACCAGTCGGCGGACAGTCGCTCGGAGAAGGACACCGCCCCCCCCTTCTTCATCCGCCGGAGACGCGACGCCTTCCGGCATCGCGCGACGTCGTCACTTCGCCGCGGACTGCGTCGCGAACGTGATGTGGACGTAGCCCGCGATCCGGGCCGCCTCCATCACGTGGATCACCGACTGGTGCGTCGCGTTCGCGTCGGCGCTGATGATGATGACCGGGTCCTTCGCGTCGCCCGCCGCCCGTTTCAGCGCCTCGGCGAGCGCCGGCACGCCGGAGTATGTGAAGACCGTCTTGTCGACGACGTAGCGGCCCTGCGCGTCGATGCCGACGTTGACCTCGCGCGGACGCTCCTTGACCTGCTCGGCGTCGGCCTCCGGCAGCGTGATCTGCAGCTCGGCGACGCGCTGGTACGTGGTCGTCACCATGAGGAAGATCAGGATGACGAGCAGGACGTCGATCAGCGGAATGAAGTTGATCTCGGGATCGTCCCGCGAACGGAGACCGCGAAAGTTCATCGCCGCGCTCCGGACGTCACCGCCGGTCGCCGTGCGCGAAATCGACGAGCTTGATCGCCTGCTGCTCCATCTCGACGACGAGGCTGTCGACCGTCGCGCGGAAGTGCCGGTAGAAGATCATGCTGGGAATCGCGACGATCAGGCCGAACGCCGTGTTGTAGAGCGCGACGGAAATGCCGTGCGCGAGCGAGATGGGGTTCGAGCCGGCCGCGGTCTGCGAGCCGAAGATCTCGATCATGCCGACGACGGTGCCGAAGAGGCCGAGCAGCGGCGCCATCGCGGCGATGGTGCCGAGCGTCGTCAGGTAGCGCTCGAGATCGTGCGTGACGACACGTCCGGCTTCCTCGATCGCTTCGCGCATCACGGGCCGCGTGCTTTTCACGTTCGCGAGTCCCGCCGCGAGGATGCGGCCGAGCGGGCCCTGCTGCGCCGTCTGGGTCAGGAGCTCGGGGGTGAGCCCCTTCACCCGGTAATCGGCGAGCACGCGGTCGACGAGTCCGGGCGGCGCGACGCTGCTCCGGCGCAGCGACCACAGCCGTTCGAAAATGAGCGCCAGCGCGATGATCGACGCCACGATCAGCGGCCAGATGGGCCAGCCTGCCGCCTGAATGATGGACCACACGGTATCGTTGCTCCCTCTTGAAATGTGTCCCGAATGTAGCTTGGCCGCCCCATTTCCACAAGTCGGCCGGCCGTGGCGCGACCCGTGTTGCGGCGCCGGGTGTCAGCGTGACCGGCCCGAACCGCGCGTTCTGCCGTCGGAAACGGTCGCGGCGATCGCGGCGCCGATCAGCACGATGATCCACACCACGTAGATCCACACGAGGAATATCGGCAGCGCCGCGAGCGCACCGTACACGATCTGGTAGGTCGGCACGGTGCGCAGGTAGACGCGAAAGCCGTATTTCGCCACCTCGAACGCGAGGGCCACGAAAATGCCGCCGAGGAATGCCGAGCGCAGCGGAACGTGGCGCGCCGGCAGTATCGCGTAGATTAGCGTGGCCGCGACCGTCGTGATCGCGGCGGCAATCACCAGCCTGACGAACGGAACGGCCGCCGACACGAACGGCGCCTGCTCGACCGAGGCTTCCAGCAGCCACGACGTCGCGAAGACCGCCGCGCCGATCGCGATCGGCCCCGCCGTCAGCCCCAGCGCGTACACCGGAATCCGGCGCATCAGCGAGCGCGCCACACGCACGCGGAAGATCTCGTTGAATTCACGCTCGACCGTCCCCACCATCAGCATCGCGGTGACAATCACCATTGCAATGCTGATGCCCTGAAGACTCGCCGCCTTGGACGTGAATTCGGTCAGCAGCCCGCGCACGGCCGAGGTGCTGGTCGGAAGCATGTGCCGCAGCGCGAAATGCTCGAGCGCGTCGAGCCATTCCTGGAACAATGGATAGCGCGCGACATACACGAATGCGACCGTGAAGAGCGGGACGATCGCGAGCAGCGTCTGGAACGACAGCGCGGCAGCGGCGCGGGCCATGCCCACACCGGTGAGGCGGCCGACCACGCCGCGGACGAACGAAACGGCATGGCCCGGCATCAAAGGGATCCCGGCTCGCGCGCGCCCCGTAGCGCCCCGGGTCGCGTGGCGCGACCGGACGCCGGAGCAGGAATGCGCCCGCTCAGCAAAGGTTCGTGCCCTCCGGAATGCCCGCCATCGCCGATTATCGCACCGTGGCGCGGCGACCCTTGCGACGGCGACGCGATGTAAGCTTGCGGCAAGCCGCGCCGACCATTGACGCACGGGATCGCCGCCGGTCCCGTCCGAACCGGAGAACTCTCATGACGATGCCCCCCTCCTCGTCCGCCAGGGAAATTGCCGTGCTGGGCGGCGGCTGCTTCTGGTGTCTCGAAGCCGTGTTCGACGAGCTCGCCGGCGTGCTGTCGGTCGAATCCGGCTATGCCGGAGGTCACACCGCCGATCCCGGCTACGAGGACGTCTGCAGCGGCCGCACCGGTCACGCGGAGGTCGTGCGGATCACGTTCGACCCGACGGTGCTCTCCTTCGCCGACCTGCTGCGCATATTTTTCACGATCCACGATCCGACGACGCTGAACCGCCAGGGCAACGACGTAGGCACGCAGTACCGGTCGGTCATCTTCAGCGCGAACCCCGGGCAGCGCGCCACGGCCGAGGCCGTCATCAGGGAAATCACGGCCGCGAAGCTCTGGCGCGGAACGATCGTCACCGAGCTCGCGGATGCGGCGCCGTTCTGCGAAGCCGAGGCCTACCACCAGGAATACTTCGCCATAAATCCGCGGCAGCCCTACTGCGCGGCCGTCGTCGAACCCAAGGTCGCCAAGTTCCGCAAGCTGCACTTCTCGCGGCTGAAGCGCACCGCCTGACACCAGGGCCGTCACGCGTGCGCTTCGCGGCGATTGCGGGCAGCATCGGGAACAGCGCGTAGAGCGACATCAGCGCGCCGACGGTGAATGGCGACGCGCCGCGCGCGATCGCGTCGAGCGACACGGTGACCCGATTGCCCGCGAGCACCTTGATTCGCGATCGCGAGCGATATCAGCGCGACGAGCGTGCGCCGATCACGGCGCGAGCCGGTCGATGTCCCACCGCGCGGGATCCGCGGGCGAGCGGCGGTAGCGGATGCGATCGTGCAGGCGCGACTGGCGCCCCTGCCAGAACTCGAGCATCACCGGACGGAGCCGGTAGCCGCCCCAGTGCGCCGGCCGCGGCACCTCGTCGGAAAAGCGCGCCTCGGCCGCGGCGAAGCGGCTCTCGAGCGACTTGCGGTTGGCGATCGGCTCACTCTGCGGCGACGCCCAAGCGCCGATCTGCGACTGACGCGGGCGACTCGCGAAATATTCGGCGGACTCGGCGTCGCTCACCTTCGCGACCGTGCCTTCGATGCGGACCTGCCGCTCGAGCTCGGGCCAGAAGAAGTTGAGCGCCGCATCCGGATGCGCGGCAAGCTCGACGCCCTTCCTGCTCGCGTAGTTCGTGAAGAACACGAAGCCGCGCTCGTCGAATCCCTTGAGGAGGACGACGCGCGCGGTCGGGCGGCCGTCCGTGTCGACCGTCGCGAGCGCCATCGCGTTGGGCTCGGGAACGGCGGCGCGCACCGCCTCGTCGAACCAGCGCTCGAACTGCGCGAACGGCACGGGCGCGACCTCGGCCTCGTCGAGCGCCTCGCGCATGTAGTCGGTTCGAAGGTCGGCGATTTTCACGGCGGCGGCGGAATGCGGGAGAACACCGCCATTTTACGCCTCGCCGCGAGGCGCCGTCCGGCGCCGCGCCGTTGCGATCACTGCGTGAACTTCTTCTCCCACGCCGCGTTGATCTTGGCCAGCGCGCCGTCGGCACGCATCGCGTCGAGCGCGTCGGCGAGCGCCTTGACCGTCGCGCGGTCCGTCTGCGGATTGCAGGCGAGGAAGAGCGGCTGCTCGGCGGCGATCATCACGACCTTGACCGGCGTGACCTTCGCGGCGTCGGCGAGGCCGCGGCCGTTGTAGAGCCCGGTGATCCACAGGTCGATGTGGTTGGGGTCGTCGGCCGGCAGGAGGAGACGCCCCGGATTGTCGCGGTCGTCGCGGACCAGGCGCAGATTGGTGACGCCGTTGTCGCGCAGGAAGTCGCCCTTGGCGTCGCGCGACACCGCGCCGACCCGGTAAGGGGCGAGGTCCTTCAGCACCTTCACCGGCACGCCGAAGTCGCCCTTGGCGTACACGGCCCAGTAGTTCGTCGCGATCGGACCGACCCAAAGGAAGATGCGCTCGCGGTTCTCGAGCCGCGCCGTCGCGAACAGGCAGGTGTTCCGCTCGCCCTGCGCGCGCACATAGGCGGTGTCCCACGGCAGCACCTCGGTCTTGAACGCAAAGCCGGCGCGGTTCGCCATCTCGCGCACGATTTCCGTCGCGGCGCCCGTCAGCGTCCCCTTTTCGGTGTAGTTGAACGGGGGACTTTCCTCGGTGAGGAATGTGAGCGCCGCGGAAGCGCCCGGCACGCAGACACATGCGGAGAAGATCGCGAGGGCCATCCGGAGGTACGGCTTCATGAGGGGTCCAAAGGATTGGGAGATTGCTGCATTGTCGCAATTCGCGCTCGCGCTGCCAACGTCTCTCTTCCGCGCCCCCCGGCGCACGCTGGCCGCGGCGTGCGGGCACCCCTATACTCGGCGCTGCCCGTTGCCCGCCACCCTCCTCACGAAGCGCATTGTGGACTTCAACCAGCGGCAGACCCTCATCATCGCAATACTGGTGCTGTTCGCCGGCCGCTTCCTCAACCGGCGTTTCGCGCCGCTGCGGCGGTGGAACATCCCGGAACCGGTCACCGGCGGCCTCATCGCCGCGCTCGTGTTCGGCGCGCTCTATCTCGCGCTCGACCTGAAGATCGGCTTCGAGCTCGCCGGACGCGACACGCTGCTGATCGTGTTCTTCACGACGATCGGGTTGAACGCGAGCATCCGGATGGTCGCGCGCGGCGGCGTGATGCTGGCATTCCTCACCGTCTTCGCGGTCGCGAACAACCTGATCCAGGACATCGTCGGCGTCACCGTCGCGAAGGTGACCGGGGCCCCGCCGGTGACGGGCATCCTCGCCGGTTCGGCGGCGCTCGCCGGCGGTCACGGGACGGTCATCGCCTGGGCGCCGACGCTCGCGGAGCGCTTCGGCATCGGCAACGCGATGGAAATCGGCATCGCCGCCGCGACGTTCGGGCTCGTGGCGGGCGGGATTCTCGGCGGGCCGATCGGCCACTACCTCATCCGGCGGAACGGCCTCAGCGGCTCCGCCGCGGAGCACCTCAGCGTCGGCGCGACATACGCCGAGGAGCCGCAGCTCACGCTCGACGCCAACGGCGTCCTCAACACGCTGCTCGTGATCGCCATCGCGATGGGGCTCGGCACCTACCTCAACGATTTCATCGCCGGAATGGGCCTCGTGCTGCCGCAGTTCGTGACCGCGCTCTTTTCGGGAATACTCCTCTCCAACACCGTTCCGGCCGTGTTTCCGCGCCTGCGCTGGCCGACCGGCACGCCGCCGCTGGCGCTGGTCGCGGACATCGCGCTCGGTCTCACCCTCGCGATGAGCCTGATGAGCCTGCAGCTGTGGACGCTGCTCGGCGCCGCTCTGCCGCTGTTCGCGATTCTCGGCGCGCAGGTCGTCGTCGCGTGCCTCCTTGCCGTGTTCGTGCTGTTCCCGCTGCTCGGCCGCACCTACGACGCCGCGGTCGCGTCCGCCGGATTCTTCGGGCTGGGGCTCGGCGCCACGCCGACGGCGATCGCCATCATGACGGCGGTGACGAAGGAGCACGGCGCGAGTCCGCGCGCCCTCCTCGTCGTTCCGCTCGTCGGTGCCTTCTTCGTCGATATCGCCAACGCGGTGACGATCCAGGCGTTCATCGCGTGGCTCGCGACGTAGGCGCCGCGTGGTCCAGCGGGATGCCGGCGACGCGCGACGCGTTGCCGCAGCGTGTCGCCGCCAGGGGATTCGACGCGGCGCCCGCGGGCAATCCGTGCATCCCGGCAGCCGCGCAACACCCGTTTCCCCAGAGCGAAAAAACCGCTGGCAAGGGATTCCCTTCTCTGGGAATTGCGTTATAGTTGCCGCCGATGGGGCAGGATTACCCGTGACAGGACGGCCTGCTTCAGCGTTTTCGCTTTACGTGTTGCGCAACAACTCATAGGAAGGAGAACTATGGCCACCGCCAAGAAAGCTGCAAAGAAGCCCGCGAAGAAGCCCGCCGCGAAGAAACCCGCCGCCAAGAAGCCGGCCGCGAAGAAGGCCGTAAAGAAAGCCCCCGCAAAGAAGGCTCCGGCAAAGAAGCCCGCCGCGAAGAAGACTGCCGCCAAGCGCAAACCGAATGCGGCCTTCATGAAGGCAATGACGCCGAGCGCCGTCCTCGCCGCCGTCGTCGGATCGATGCCGATGCCGCGGACCGAAGTCACCAAGAAGATCTGGGACTACATCAAGAAGAACAAGCTGCAGGACGCCATCAACAGGCGCCTCATCAACGCGGACGAGAAGCTGCGCGCCGTGTTCGGCGGCAAGAAACAGGTCTCGATGTTCGAGATGACGAAGCTCGTCTCGAATCACCTCAAGTAAGCAGCGCCTCGCCCCCGCATCGAGGGGGTCGATGTTGCGGCCGGCCGGGCAATGCCCCGCCGGCCGTGATTTTTTGCCGGGTCCGTTTCCGCTGCGAGCAACGCGCGATGCGTCGGAGGCCAGCGCACGCGCCAGCGCCGCGGCCCACCGCGCCAGATCGGGCAGGTCGCCCGCCTTCTCGAAGAGCGCCCTGCGCTTCCGCCGGCACGATCCCGTGTCACTTCGAACGCGGCGGCTTCGGCCAGTCGTCCTCGTCTTCCAGAATGCGGATGACGCGCGTGCGCTTGCCGCCCGCGTACTTCTCCATCTGCACGAGCACGGGGAACAGCGCCGCGAGCTTCGCGCGGGCGTCCTCCTCGCGCTCGAACGTCAGGATCGCCCCGTCGTCGCTGCGGACGTCGGTCCAGATCCCCTTGTCGTCCTCGACCTCGATCTTGAACATTTGGGTCCCGTGCCGGACGGCGCTTCAGGCGGCCGTGCGCGCGTTCTGCAGCGCGGCGATCCGTTCCTCGATCGGGGGATGGGTGGCGAACAAGGACATGACGCCACCCTTGTCGGTGATGCCGAAGCCACTCATCGACTGCGGCAGCGCGCCCGCCTCGACGCTGCCCAGCCGGCGCAGCGCGTTCATCATCGGCGACGGCGATCCGAGGAGCTTGGCGCTGCCGGCGTCGGCGCGGAATTCGCGATGGCGCGAGAACCACGCGACGATGATCGACGCGAGGATGCCGAGGACGATCTGCGCGACCAGCACGGTGATGAAATAGCCGGGGCCGTTGCCGCGCTCGGTGCGGAACACCGCCTTGTCGACGATCGAGCCGATGATGCGCGCGAAGAACACGACGAACGTGTTGACCACGCCCTGGATCAGCGTCAGCGTGACCATGTCGCCGTTGGCGACGTGCGACATCTCGTGGCCCAGCACCGCCTCGACCTCCTCCCTGTTCATCGACTGGAGGAGCCCCGTGGACACGGCGACCAGCGCGGAATTGCGAAAGGCGCCGGTCGCGAAGGCGTTGGGCGCGCCCTCGTACATCGCGACCTCCGGCATGCCGATGCCGGCGCGCGCTGCGAGCTTGCGCACCGTCTCCACAAGCCATACCTCGGCGTCGTTCGCGGGCTGGTCGATCACGCGCGCGCCGGTCGACCACTTCGCCATCGGCTTCGACATCAGGAGCGAGATGATCGACCCCGTGAATCCGACCACCGCCGAGAATGCGAGCAGCTCGCCATACTGCACGCCGGTCTGCGAATACATAGCGCGGTCGAGCCCGAGGAGCTTCAGCACAACCGACAGCACGAGCACGACGGCGAGGTTCGTGCCAATGAAAAGGATGATGCGTTTCATCTCGGGATCCTTCCGGGAGGAGATTCGGCGACCGGCATCTTAGCGCATCGCCGGCGAGGGGCGATCGAGGACACGAAACCGCTAGCTTCAGTGCAGGCTGACGCGAGCCCTGGCGAGCGTTAGGCCGCAACTACAATGCAATCGGGGCGCGCCGCCATCATATCGATGGGTTCTAGTCGCGGCCCCACGAATCCTTGAGCGTGACCGTGCGGTTGAACACGGGCTTCGCCGGCGTGTGATCCGCGAGGTCGGCGACGAAGTAGCCGTGCCGCTCGAACTGGAAGCGGTCCTCCGGCGCCGCGGCAGCGGCTGCCCGCTCGACGAACGCGGCGATCACGCGCTTCGAATCCGGGTTGAGGTCGTCGAGAAACGTGCGCTCGACGGCCTCGGCCGCGTCGTCGTCATCCTCGCCCGCGACGACCGGGGCGTGACCGGCGACGGCCGCTGCCGCCTCGGCCCCGACCCGCGTGCCGTGCGGATTGCGCGCGCCCGGAAACGGCACGGCGAAGAGGCGGTCGTAGAGCCGCACCTCGGCCTCGACTGCGTGCGCCGCCGACAGCCAGTGGATGTTGCCCTTGACCTTGCGCGCGTTCGCGCCGGGTGTGCCGCTTCGGGTCTCGGGGTCGTACGTGCAATGCACCGCCGTGATGTTGCCGGCGGCGTCCTTGTCGGCACCGGTGCATCGGATGATGTAGCCGTAGCGAAGGCGCACCGCGGCGCCGGGTGCCAAGCGGAAATAGCCGGGCTGCGGCGACTCCTGGTAGTCGTCGCGCTCGATCAGGAGCTCGCGCGTGAGCGGCAGCGCGCGCTTTCCCTGCTCGGGAAAATGCGGGTGGTTGGGCGCGAAGCAGTCCTCGCTCGCCCCTTCCGGGAAATTGTCGATGACGAGGCGCACGGGATCGAGCACCGCGATCCGGCGCGGCGCCTTCATGTTGAGGTCGTCGCGCATGCAGTCCTCGAGCACGCCCATGTCGATCCACGAATCGGATTTCGACACGCCGGAGCGCTCGACGAAGAGCTGGAATCCCGCCGGCGTGAAGCCGCGCCGGCGGGCGCCGACCAGAGTCGGCATCCGCGGATCGTCCCAGCCGTCGACGTAGCCGCCTTCGACCAGCTGGATCAGCTTGCGCTTCGACAGCGCGACGTACGTGAGATTGAGCCGCGCGAACTCGTATTGCTGCGGCAGCGGGCGCGGCAGCATCCCGCCGTCGGCGAGCTTGCCGATCACCCAGTCGTAGAGCGGCCGGTGGTCCTGGAACTCCAGCGTGCAGATCGAGTGGGTGATGCGCTCCAGCGCGTCGCTGATCGAGTGCGTGTAGTCGTAGAGCGGATAGACACACCACTTGTCGCCCGTGCGGTGGTGACTCGCGTGGCGGATCCGGTAGATCGCCGGATCGCGCATGTTGATGTTCGGGCTCGCCATGTCGATCTTGAGGCGCAGCACGTGCGCGCCGTCGGGGAACAGGCCCGCGCGCATCCGGCGCAGGAGGTCGAGGCTCTCGGCAATCGGGCGATCGCGATACGGGCTCGCCTGCCCGGCTTCCGTGAGCGTCCCGCGGAGCGCCCTCATTTCCTCGGCCGACTGGCTGTCGACGTAGGCGAGACCCTGTTCGACGAACCATTCGGCGAACCGGTAGAGGTCGTCGTAGTAATCGGACGCGTGGTAGAGGTGGCTGCCCCAGTCGTAGCCCAGCCAGCGCACCGCGCCTTCGATCGAATCCTCGAACTCGGTGTCTTCCTTCAGCGGATTCGTGTCGTCGAAACGCAGGTGGCAGCGACCCCCATTTTCGGCGGCGAGCCCGAAGTTGAGGATGATCGACTTCGCGTGGCCGTAATGCAGGTAGCCATTGGGTTCCGGCGGAAAACGGGTGACCACCTTGCCGCCGTAT
>Ga0265316_10006556_pt1 | contig 11100 bp, 9 predicted proteins | sample 4522metaG_FD_202092 | JGI IMG/M metagenome (GOLD analysis project Ga0265316, IMG submission 202092) | Rhizosphere microbial communities from Carex aquatilis grown in University of Washington, Seatle, WA, United States - 4-5-22 metaG | ecosystem: Host-associated > Plants > Roots > Rhizosphere >...
TCTCCACCGAGCGCGTATGCCGAACCCGCTCAGCCCACTGAACGATGGCGCGCTCGGCGGAGAGAGCCCTGTCCGCCCTACGCAACGCCGCGATTTGACTGGGATTTCAAACCGTTCGGTGCTCTAGTGGGTGTCCCTAATTGAGGGCGGCCATTGGGGCAGGCGGCCGCTCGGCGCTGGCGATCGACAAGAGATGCTCCTCGGGGGACGTCCTGATGGGAACCCTGAGAGGGTTCCCATACCCTGGCGGGTGGCAATGCGCCGGTTGTGGTCGGACGCGCAAACGCCGATGAAGAACCTCTACAACCCCGACGCGGCGGACATGAACAGTTGCCCTTGAGAAATCACCGCCCAGAGATTAGTCGAGTCTACGTTGCCGGCTCCTGGACGCCTCCAGCCGGCACGGCGAAACGCGAGCTGAACACCACCCAGCGGTTCATCGGGTAGTTCCAGCCGAGATAGACCAAAACCGCCACCACGAGTTTCGAGGCGGGATATGGCAAGCCGAGAAACCGTGTGAAGATCCACACTCCGCCGGCGTGCAAGCCGGAAGCGCCCACCTGGACCAGGACGAAGCGAAGAAACTGCATGGAGCGTGGCTGCCAGGACACGCGAAAAGTCCACCAGCGATTGATGGAGAAATTGGAAAGTGAGCCGACAACCGTCCCAATCCAGGTCGCCAACACATAGTCGACACCGGCCAGCTCGACCAAGCCGGTCAAGGTGACGAAGTCCAGCAGGATGGTGAAGCTCGACGTGAGCGAGTTGCGCCAGAATGTGCCCCGAACCGGCTCGCTTGCCGGCTTGAGCGCGACCGCGGCTTTCACGCGCGAGCCCCGCGGCGCGTGCGCCAGCCCTGATACAGGAGCAGGACTGACGGCAAAACGATCACCGCCGTGGCCAGACAGGTCAGCTCGCCCAAGACCGCAAACAGGCCAAAGAGAAACAGCCCCCGGTTCTGCGCCACCAGCAGAGATGAATAGCCAATGATGGTCGTGGCCGAGCACAGGCTAACCGCGCCGCCAGTGGCACTGATGGCTGCGGTCACGTCGGAACGTCCGTCCTGCAAATAGCGTCCCATCACGTTGACCGCGTAGTCCACGCCAATCCCGAAAGTGATGGGGAAGGCAATGAGGTTGATGAAGTTGATGCGCACGCCAAAATAGATGGTCGCGGCCAGCATCCAGCCAACACCCACCAGGAGCGACCCTATCACGAACGGGGTGGCGAGGCTCGCACGGAACAGAACCACCACCACCATTACCACACCGAACAGCGCGAGCAGCGAGGCAAGCGGGCCGTCGCGGCTCATGCAAGAAAGGATATCGGCCGTCACGGGCAAGGCGCCGGCCACGCGGCCCGGCACGCCCGACGCGGACGCGGCGAGGACGCGCAATTGCTCGACGAAGCTGGACATGTCGGGGCCGTACCAGGCGGTCTGCGTCGGCCGGGGAAACACGAGAATAGTCCGCCCCAGGGTTCCATCGCGCTCGCGCAGCCCGGTGAGCAACCCCTCGGGCAAATTGGCCGCCGTGATGGAAGGCATCGGCCCGCTTCCCAGAAAACCATCGAGTTTGTCCTGCTCCTCGGGCGAAAGCTGCGCGCGGATCCTGGGCGTGAGCTTCTTGCGCAAGCGCTCGACGATCTGCTGCTTCTCCGCCTGCCCGACGGGAAGCACATCATCGGCCGTCACGATCGAGGAGATGCGCGCCGACAGCGGCGCCCGGGTGGCAGCCTCGCGCAGGTGGGTAGCGATAGCGCGGGTCTGCGCCACGCTGTCGGCCAGAATCACGGTGGGCGTGACCTGGCGACCAAGAAGCTTGTCCATCCTAGCGCCCCAGTAACCCTCACCCGAGACCCAGGTGTCACGGCGCCGGAGCTTGCCCAGGTCGTACTCCAATTGGTCGGGGCCGAAGTGGCGAAGCTGGAAAAGAGCCAGCAGCGTGAGCACCAGCGCAACCGCGGCGAAAGGCAAGGGAGAGCGCGCGATGCGATTGGCCAGCAACACCATGGGCCGCAAGCGCGCCGCCCGCTCGCTGAGCGGTCGCAACCGGCCCTTGTCCAGCCAGGCGATGAGCGATGGTGAAAGCAGGAAGGTCGCAACCCAACACAGCACCATTCCCAGTCCGCCGATGACGCCGAACTGGCGAAACCCGCGAAAATCCATCGCCACCAGGGATGCGTACGCCGCCGCGGCCGCCAGCGCCGCCGACAAAGTCCCCACCCGGGTCCCGGACAGGCTGACGGCCAGCGCCTCCTCGATGGGAACGCCTCGCCGTCGCGCCTCGACGTAGCGGGCGAGCAGCACGATGCCGAAGTTGATGCCGTTGCCCACGATGATCGAACCGAGAAAGGCGGTGTTGGAGTTGAGCGCGGTGATGCGCCAGGGGGGCAGGCTGGCCAGGGCAAACGCGGCCACCGCGCCGATGGCCAGCGGGGCCAGGAGAATAGGCACCGCAGCCACCCAGCGGTAGTAGAGCACCAGGGCGATGACCACCAGGACGATGACCAGAATCGACGAAAAGGTCAGGTCCACCACCAGCGCCGACATCTCCTCGACCGAGATGGGCACGTCGCCGGTGAACCCGACCCGCATCCCCGGCGCGTAGTGGCCCGGACCGCCCAGTTCGGTCAGATCGTGGCGTACCCGATCGAGCAGCGCGCCCGCCCTCTTGGTGCCGGTCGAGTAGTTGCCCACCTCGACCAACATGAGGGTGAGGCCGAGGCTGCGGCTGGAGAAGCGATCCCCACTCAGTCCCGGCTGGTCGAACCGCGACTTATACTTCTTCTCCAGGTCGGACACGTCGATCGAAGGGGCTGGCTCGCTCTCGTCGAGGAGCATGTCCTGGTCCTTCATCAGCTCGTAGTGGATGCGGTCTTCGATGCGCTGGCGTAGGGTTTCGAGATCCGCCAGATCCATGTACAAGGGCTTGTGCTGCTCGATAAAGCGCCGCTCGCCGGCCGTCCCCAGGCGAACCGCCCGCACCATGTCCGGCGGGTAGTTGCGCACATGGGCCGCCAGGTCGTCGAGCAAACGCTCGCCCGCGGGCAGATTGTCGGCCGCACCCACGTCGACCAAGACGCCGAGATATAGCAGCCCGGGCAAGCGCGAGCGCAACTCGTCGACCGCGAGGACGCTGGGTGCGCTCCTGGGCAGCAACTCTTCCAGATCGCTGCGCAGATTGAAGTAGAGCTTGGCTGTGGCCCAAGCCGACGGCACGGCCAGCGCGATGGCGAGCAACCACAGGAGCCGGCCGTGCCTGAGCGCCCACGCAACAAAGGCGCGACTGCGCGGGCCAGGGAGGACCGGGGAAGACGTCAATTGGGCGAAACCGATGCAACGTGGGGCAAGAAGGCTCGAAATGTAGCAGACAAGCGCAGGGGAGTGCAGAGACTGTGCGCGACGCCGCCGGACGAATCGGGGTAGAAGATCGGATCATGTTCGCCCTCAAGAAACTGCTGTCCGCGGCCATGCAGCCGTGTTCCTTGCTGCTTGCCGTCATGATCCTGGGCCTGGTGCTTCTGTTCTTCAGCAAGCGACAGCGAACGGCCAAGGCTCTGCTCACCGTAGGTCTCGCGCTCTTGACGTTCCTGTCCCTCGGCCCCGTGGCCCGGGCTTTGGTTCGCCCCCTGGAACGGACCTATCCCCCGCTTCTGGCCGAAGCGACTCAAGCAGTTTCGACCATGCCCGACGGGTCGCCAACGCCGCGCTGGGTGGTGGTGCTGGGGGGCGGGCACTGCGAAGGTCGCTCCCTGGCACCCATCCATCAGTTGTCCGAGGCAAGTCTTGTCCGTCTGGCCGAAGGCATCCGCCTGCAGCGACTTCTGCCTGAGTCGAAGTTGGTCCTGTCAGGAGGAAGCGACCGCATGCGAGCCAGCGAGGCAGAGCTAATGGCCGCAGCCGGCGCCAGCCTGGGCGCCCCGCCCGACCACATGGTCCTCGAAGCGCAGTCCTGGGATACCATCGACGAAGTGCGCGCGCTGCGCGCGATGCTGGGCGAGGACCGGTTCGTACTGGTGACATCGGCCACTCACCTGCCCCGCGCCGTGGCCATGTTCAAGAAGGCCGGCATGAACCCCATTGCCGCCCCCACCGACTATCTGATCAGTGACGAAGGTTCAGACATGTTCGGCTTGTTTCCGCGTGCCGAAGCTGGCTGGATGATCGAGCGGGCGCTGCACGAGTACCTGGGACTCTTCTGGGCCAGGCTGCGCGGACAGGCACGGTAGGGCCGCCGCGGGCGGCGGAGCCGGAGGCCGGCGGGCCGGGACCGGAGACGGAGTAGGATCCGGTTCCGGAGCCGGCAAAGGGGGCCGCGATGTTGGCACGAATCTGTGGGCCAGGTGTGGGCAGACGCCGCCATTCGAGGCGGCATGGAGGGACAACATGGAAAACGCCACCACTTGCCTCGCACCGAAACCGAAATCCGGGATTCAGGGTCTTGATGCATATCGCATAGCCGTTGAGTTCTACCGACTCTTGCGCCACCACACACGTGGCCGGCGCGGTCACGTCATCGATCAGTCGTACCGCGCTGCTGAGTCAGTGATCCTCAACATCGCCGATCTGCCGTTCAGCGGCGGGGAGAAGCTCCGTCCGCTCCAACGGCGGTATGGGCAGCGTCCTCGGGCGAGGGAAATTCGTCCAGCAGAAACTCAACGGTCTTCGGGTCGCTCAGTTTGCACACGATGTTCTGGTTGGCGAAAATACCTCTGAATGTCTTCGCTTGCTCGCGCGGCACAGTACTAAGCCACCTGATTCCCACGGCCCATTCGGCAAGCTCCGGAGAACCCAGATTCTCGCTCGCCTTGGGAGCGCGCAGCGGCAACTGCAACAGTGGCTTGCCACCTGGTTCCACCACACGAACTCGCTGCTCGGAGCAGCCTCCCGCGTGACGACACCACTCCCGACGTAGCCGAACCCCTTCATGTAGACGAATATTTGATCGTCCGGGTGAAGGCGTAGCAGGGCACGCGAGCACCTCGGCCCCTGCCCCGCCCCGACGTAGCCGTACTGTCGATTGTCATCCCAGTTGCGAGGCTCTCCCTCGCCAGCGTTCACGAACCAGTAACCCAACCAGGGCGCGTGCTTCTTCGACTCTGATCGCTCGAGCGTCTCAATAGGATCCTTCAGCCAGGCGCGGCCAAGGTGCTCGACGCCGCTGTCTCGAAAGAACCTGAAGAAAACCGCGTTGATGTTCACGTCACGTTCTTCAGCCAGGTAGCTGATGATCCGCTCTGACGATTCGTCGAGTTCTGACGCCACGATGACCATCGCATGGCTATCATTCCACAGTGTCGGGAATTGCCGCGCCGAAGGTATCCTCGAATAGTGCGTTGAGCGATTTCTTGCGATGCTGCAGAGAAATCTGGTCGAGTTCTGCGTAGCCGAGATCCTTAACCCACGTCGCATAGTCGAGAACCTGAGCAACAACATCGCGGGGCGTTCTGCCCCTCTTGAGTTCCAGAATTACGCAGTTCGCACTCCGGTCGATGGCAAGCAGGTCGATACGCCCGCCAAAGCGGGTCTGGACCTGACGGCCGACGACAGCGACTTCCATGCCAAGGATAGATGAATCGCGGTCAATCCACTCTTCGAGCCGTTCCTCCTGCTCAAGCTTCGACGGATCGACCTTGTCGAGCCGTGTCCCATCAACGCGCCAGAGCGTCATTTCGAACGACATCGGAGTCGCTCCTTCCTGGAGTCCATCATCTGCGTCTGCCAGACTCGCATTCTGCGACTCTAGCCGAATTGCTTCGCCCGGCCCAGCACCCCCAGAAGACCCATAGCAGATTCCGGTAGTTGGCCGTTTCGAGCCGCCAGTCCCAGGGTTCGCCACACGGTCGTCGGGACGCCGGCGACGTGTCCGGCGCCCGTCGATGTTTCTCAACCTATGGTCGTCCCAGCCGCCAGAGCATGGCGCGTGCGCGGTCGAGCAACGCGCGCAGCTCCGACAACACCGGACCTCTCAGCTCACTTCGGATCTCCAGCAGGTCCAGCCCGGCGTGGCACTCGGCTGCCTCGGCGCCAGCAATGCGGAACCGGCGCGCCCGGTCGGCTCCGGGCATCGGGTACGCCTCGGCGACGTTGAGGATCACTGACTCAGCAGCGCGGTACGACTGATCGATGACGTGACCGCGCCGGCCACGTGTGTGGTGGCGCAAAAGTCGGTAGAATTCAAGGGCTACGCGATATGCATCAAGACCCTGAATCCCGGCTTTCGGTTTCGGTGCAAGGCAAGTGGTGGCGTTTTCCATGTTGTCCCTCCATGCCGCTTCGAATGGCGGCGTTCGCCCCCCACGGCCCAAGATTCGTGCCAAAATAGCGGCCCCCTTTGCCGGCTCCGTAACCGGATCCGAGTCCGTCTCCGGTCCCGGCCCGCCGGCCTCCGGCTCCGCCGCCATCCACGCGGGCGCTCAACCAGCAACGATCTTCGCGAGGCGGTACTACCCGTCTTCAGTGTAATGTTCCCGCGGCTAGAAGGAGACCCTTTCAAAATGCCCCACGAACTTGCCGGAAAACCCGCGCCAGTGTCGCTGCTCATCGACGTCGACCGGCTCACGGACGCCTACTACAGCAAGGAGCCGGATCCCAGCGACCCCGAACAACTCGTCAATTTCGGGACCAGTGGACACCGCGGCTCCTCGCTCGCCGGATCTTTCAACCAGTCCCACATTCTGTCCATCACGCAAGCCATCTGCGAATGGCGCAAGCAAGAGGGCATCACCGGCCCACTCTTTCTCGGCAAAGATACCCACGCGCTGTCACGGCCGGCCGAACAAACCGCCCTGGAGGTCCTGGCCGCCAACGGCGTGGACACCGTGCTCGACCGCGACGACGGCTACACGCCTACCCCGGCGATCTCGCGATTGATCCTGACCCACAATCGCGGCCGCAAGAGTGGCCTGGGCGACGGCATCGTGGTCACGCCCTCGCACAACCCGCCAGCCGACGGCGGCTTCAAGTACAACCCACCCAACGGCGGGCCGGCCGACACCAGCGTGACGGCCTGGATACAGGATCGCGCCAATGCGCTACTGCGAAGCAACCGAGCGGAGATCCGCCGCATTCCCTTCGAGCGGGCGCGCATCGCACCTACCATTCGACGGGCCGACTTCGTTGGCCCGTATGTGGCCGATCTGTCCAACGTGGTGGACATGGCCGCCATCCGCGACGCACGCATCAAGTGCGGCGTGGACCCGCTGGGCGGCGCCTCAGTGGCCTACTGGCAAGCCATAGCCGACCATTGGAAGCTCGACCTGCAGGTGGTCAATCCGACGGTAGATCCGCGCTTCGCTTTCATGACCGTAGACCATGACGGAAAGATCCGCATGGACTGCTCCAGCCCCTTTGCCATGGCCAAACTGGTTGGCCTGCGCGGCAGCTACCAGGTCGCGTTCGGCAACGATCCCGACGCTGACCGACACGGGATCGTGGTGCCGTCCGCTGGCCTCATGAACCCCAACCACTACCTGGCCGTGGCCATTCGCTACCTCTTCTCCCATAGGCCGCAGTGGTCCCCGCGTGCTGCTGTGGGAAAGACCCTGGTGTCAAGCGCGATCATCGATCGCGTGGTAGCCGCGATGGGACGGCCGCTGGTCGAGGTACCGGTGGGCTTCAAGTGGTTTGTCGATGGGCTGCTCGACGGAAGCCTCGGGTTCGGTGGGGAGGAGAGCGCGGGGGCTAGCTTTCTCCGCTTCGACGGCAGCGCGTGGTCCACGGACAAGGATGGACTCATCCTGGCGCTGCTGGCAGCCGAGATCACTGCCCGCACGGGCAAGGACCCCGGCGAGCACTACCGCGAGATCACGGCCGCCCACGGCGAGCCCATCTACACGCGCATCGATCAGCCGGCCACGCCGGCGGAAAAAGCCCGACTCAAGCAACTCTCGCCCGCGCAGGTCAAGAGTAACACCCTGGCTGGCGAGACCATCACCGCGGTCTTGACCAAGGCACCGGGCAACGGTGCCTCCATCGGCGGGCTGAAAGTCTCGTCGCAAGACGGCTGGTTTGCGGCGCGCCCGTCGGGCACGGAGAACATATACAAGATCTACGCCGAAAGTTTCAAGGGCCAGGCCCACCTGGACGCCGTGATTCAAGAAGCGCGCTCCATCGTCGCGGCAGCGCTCAAGGCATAGCGCTGCCGCCGGTTACGGCCCGCTGCGGCTGTCGCGAGATCGGGTCTATTTCTTGCCCAGCCGCTCCCTCGGGGGCATATCTTGATCAAGCGAATTCGTAATGAAATATGCACCGCAGTTTGCCGTCCAGTCATGCCTAGTTCTCTTGTTGGGATGCGATGTCCGCGGTGTCGCTTCCCTGCCGCCGCCACAGACGACCTCGTCGGCCAAGACTGCCACCACGACTGGCAAGCCGCCTGAACCCGCGGCCTCGGCCGCGACCAGCCCGCCGCCGGCTCCCGCGCCGCAAGCCGCTGCACCCAGCCTGCCGCCTGACGACGATCGTGCTCTGGTGATTCGCGACGGCCAAGAGAGCTGGACCAGTGCCTCAGGTGCGGCGCGCTCTGGATACACCGTCGTCGATCTCGGTGACGATTGGACTCCCTATATCTTCGAGGAGCATCGTGGCCCTGACGGCCAGCCCATGCCCAACCGTTACCGCCGCGTCTTCTTGGGTCTGGCCAACGACACGCTCGACGAAGACGGCGAGCCCTTGCCCGCGGGCGAAAAGAACTACCTCGAACTCTACGGCATCCCGCCATCGCTGGGCGTGCTGCGCGCCCGATTTCTAGAGGACGAGAAGCAGAAGTGTCACGAAGGCGCGAACCTGGCGGCCATGGGGGCGGTGGAGACCGTTGGCTACGTGGCGCCGGAAAAGGTGAAACAGGAAGAGCAGCGCATCGCGCGCCTGCGCAGCGAGCTGGAGGACGCGCGCAGGAAGGCCCACGCTCAGACGCTGGCCGAGCTGGCGGTCAAGGACCCCAAGCTGGAACCCAAGGTCAAGCTGGTCGAACGGCGGGGTGCCGAGAAGCTGGCCATGACCGAGGTGGAACGTCGTCTGGCCTGCGAAGGCATGTTCAAGCACGGCGTGAAACACAACGCGGGCATCTACGACGATGCCATGCGCCTGGCGGTGCGGCGCTTTCAGCAGAAGCACATGATCTACGAGTCCAACTACCTGCGCCAGAAGACCATGGACGCCCTGGCCCGGCCGCCGCTGGCCAACGATCATGAGGCCTTGATACGCGTGCTGCGCGAGCGCGTGGTGGCTGCGGCGGGCGTGGTCGAAGACGGCAGCGTGGATGTGAAAGCTGGGCCGCCCACCTACAACGGCGCCAACGGGCAGCCGATTCCAGTGCGCAACCTGGTCGAGGAGCTGACGAAGTCGGCCGTCGAGCAGCTCGGCGTGGCCACGCCCGAGGCTGCGCTGGCCTTTTTCAACCGTCACAGCGCCGCCGATTTTCACCACCTGCGCGCCGCGGTCCGTTTGCCAGCTCTGCCCGAGTACTACGGACCCGACATGGATCTGTCCATCGTGATCGATCGCGGTGAAGTCTGGTACGACCTGCCGTGGGACGCCTCAGGCGTGCGTCACCCCCAGCCGCGCAAGCGCTATCCTAGCTTCCACGTTTACGTGAAGTACAAGGAGCAGCGCATTCCGCTCGCGCGCTGGCGCACCACCATCGGCGGCTGGCGCGCCGAACAGGCGTCTGACGGCTACGAATATTTCCGCTACAAAGGTTCGGACGTGGGGCCGCGGGTGATCCGCAACGTGGTGGCTGGGCCGGTGTGGATCGCGCCCGAGTCCACGCCCATCCGCACCTTGGTCAAGACCAAGACGGTCAACAGCCTGTGGCAGCGGGTGGTCAACTACGATGAGCTGGGCCCGGGATTCCTCTCGGCCTACGGCCTCATAGCCGGCTATTTGGTGGTCCCCGGCAAAGGCGGAAAGCCCGACTGGGACAACGGCATCCGCGCCCACGGCTCGTCGGAATATCTCTCCATGTACAGTGCCGAGGGCTACTCGCACGGTTGCCACCGCTTGCCCAACCACCTGGCCATCCGGCTTTACTCGTTCATTCTGCGCCACCGACCCATCCGCATTCTGGGTGACCAGCCGACCAACATTGCGCGCCAGTTCCTGCTCGACAACGACGTGTTCGAACTTCGCGTTCCATCGCGCGGCTATCAGTACGTTCTTGAACCGCCGCTGCCAGTGGACGTACTGGAAGGCGAAATCAAAGGCACGTTGAAGAAGCCGATTCTCACCTACGTGCCCAAGCCCGGTGTGCGCTATCCCGGACCGCCGCCGGCGGTACCCAATTCGGCCGAGGGCCGCGCGGGCGGTGTTGGTCCCGGTCGCTCGGGCGGCGAAGAAGAAGGAGGAGCGCCATGACCTCACGCGGCCTGTTGGCTGGCTTTGCGCTGCTGGCGCTACTGGGGTCGGCTGCGGCGGTGGGACTGGGTGCGGAAGATGACAGCAAGAGCGCAGCTGTCGCTGATCCTGCGCCCCAGAAGACCGGAGACAAGGTCAACATCACCATTCAAACCCTTCCGCCGCGCAAGGCGACCATCAAGTGGGGGAACAAGACCTTGGGCGTGATTCCCGTGCCCCGGCCGCTGGTGGTGGTGCGCCCGCGCGACAGCGGGCCCATGGATCTCGTCGTGCGCATGAACGGCTTCTTGCCGGTCCACTCGCGCGCCTACACCTTCTCGGACAGTCGCGTCGTTATCAAACTGACGCCGGTTGAAGAGAAGAACACGCTCTTCGGATTCCGCGCCGAGGTGCCACCCGAGGGAGCCGCCAATCCCGACGGAGGCGCGCCGCCTCCAACGACGGTGCCACCTCCAGCGCCTGCGTTTGTGCCACAGCGGTAGGGAAGAGCAAGTTCTTCACCACAGAGAACACGGAGGTCACAGAGCCGGACCGGAAAGGGAAGGGTTGGGTTCTGTCCGGTCCGAACCGCTTCTTCCTTTCCGACCTCTGTGCTCCCTGTGCTCTCTGTGGTGAACCCGCTAACTAGAGTCTGTCGGGAAATTGCGGGCCGCCCGCAGGGCCGGCCCGCGGGTCGCGGCTCGCGTGGGCGAGGGCGTGAGCGAGTTCGTGGGCGTTTTGCGGGAAGATGAAGAGCGGGTCGCGGG
>Ga0265316_10006559_pt1 | contig 11098 bp, 18 predicted proteins | sample 4522metaG_FD_202092 | JGI IMG/M metagenome (GOLD analysis project Ga0265316, IMG submission 202092) | Rhizosphere microbial communities from Carex aquatilis grown in University of Washington, Seatle, WA, United States - 4-5-22 metaG | ecosystem: Host-associated > Plants > Roots > Rhizosphere >...
GCAAGCCAAGCCGTTTGTGATTATCCAGGCGACAGAAGGAACGGCAACCATTGCAATCGAGGGTGAAAAGAAGCCGCGCAAGGTAAAGGCAGGAGACTTTGTCGGGGTTGGGGCCAATTGGAGCATTTGCAGCGTTCTGGACATGGTTACAGACATTGGCAAGGAAGTTCGCCTGACTGTAACTGGAACAGCGCCTAATCCGAATGGCAAGATTCCAATGGTTCTTTTCGATATCGAAGTTGACGAGCCAGAGAAGACGCCGTTCTAGATTGATTTGTGAATACTGCCGTGGCATCTGCGAATGAGCAGAGTAAGTCCACGGCAGTCTTCGCCTAGGTTAATCACATGGGTTACGTCAAAACCGCAATGATTGAGGCACGGAACATGGCCAAAGACACTAAGCATTACCAGCAAGAAATCCGCAACTGTATGTATCAGCTATCAGACGCCGAGCTACTAGCCGTACTAGCTGCCCACCCAATGGAAGCCGAGCGCCTAAGGCAATGCCTGAGGACAATCGACATTGAACAAGACTAAGTCAGCGAAGAAACGTAGCCACAAGAAAAAGCAACTAGTCTCCGGTTACTGGCGCGGCGGCAAATGGGTAAAGCCCTACAAGCGCACGCCGGTAACACCCAAGCGGCGCAAAATCCTAGCCGCTGCCAGACGAGTCGAAAAGAATTTCGTCAACCCTCCCCCGAAGGCAGGCTGGAAGCGATACACAGCGATTGAGCCAGAGGAGCGAGTTACCTACACCTACAAGGTTCAAATCCTAGTCCGCTCTGACTACAAATACAGAATGTTTTTTACCGATTCGGACGCAGGTATCAAAACTGCGCCAAGACCTAAAGATGTTCCAGCTGCTGCAATGTCAATGCAATACTGGCACAGCAAATTCGAGACAACAATCAAGAAGGCAACAGTTGACTTCCTGGAAAAGGTTCCTGAGATACGCGCATATGGCGATGTGCAATTCATCGCAATTGATTTGTACCGCGTATCAGGAGAAGGGCCGTTAACAAAGAAAAATTGGAAGTTACTACGGTCTTTTGACGAGCCAGAGGACGTTAGATGACATGCCCCTTGAACCGCTCCGCAAGCAAGGAAAAATCAAGCCATTTGAAGTCTACGACATTGAAACCTCAACTGACCTTAAGCGTGTCTATCTCGTTGGATGGTACAACGGCAACGATTACCTGCGCTGGGAATCAGAACCACTTCCGCCTGATAACCCCGATAGCGCAATGGCAAAGTTTCTTAGATGGCGCTTTTCACGTGCTACAAAGTGTCCTCAGTACGCACACAACGGGGGAAATTTTGATGCAGTGTTTGCGCTATCTAGCATCATCAGCCTATGGCCTTTCCTCTCAGTCGAAATAATCCCATCTCAATCATCAATCCTACTAATGAAGGTCCGCAACAAAGACTCAAACAACACATGGGAATTCCGCGACTCTGCGCGAACGCTTCCCGACAGTCTAGAGAATCTAGGCCAATGCTTCTTAGGTAAAGGAAAGGTACAGGACATTGATTACGAGAAACTGCATCTTGACCCGCGTAGATACGAATACCTCAAAAATGACTGCGTTCTCCTGTACGACGTATTGTCCAAATACTTCACGTTGTTGTATGACAAACTCGGAGGCACAGCAGGAATCAGCGCAGCCAGTACAGCCCTCGCCACCTACCGCACAAGTTATCAGCCTAGAAGCCTGCCGGAAATATCCGAACATGCAACAACGCTCGCCAGGTGTGGGTACTATGGCGGAAGATGCGAGCCTTTTCAACGAGAATTTAAGGCTAATCAGAGCGCAAAGGTATTGCACTGTTACGACGTAAACAGCATGTACCCTTGGGCCATGCGCCAACCGCAGCCAATTGAGGAAATAGATGTCGACGGATTGCACCTTGACCTTGCCGGATTCATTGATTGCACAGTTAGCGTGTCACCGTGCCTCGTGCCGATTCTTCCTTGCCGTACCAAGAACCGCCTGTTATTTCCGACTGGAACATGGCGAGGCACGTTTTCAACTGTCGAATTGCGACTGGCCATTGAACATAAGCAAGCCGTTATCTTGTCCGTGCATGCCTCAGCTTACTTTCGCACGGCTGACATTTTCTCGGACTATGTAGACACGCTGTATAAGTTCCGCGACAAGTCCTCCCACGATTGGGAACTATCCCTAGACCGCATGGCCAAGATTGCTCTGAACAGTCTATACGGAAAATTCGGCAGCCAGGAAGTCCGCGAGACAATCCACATACGGCCGACATACAATGACATGGTAGACAAGCAAATGCAGCAGATGCCAAGCCCGCTAGGCGTGGACTGTTACATAGAGCGGACTACCAAACACAGCGCATATATGCTACCACAAATCAGCGCATGGATTACAGCGCTAGGGAGGTGCCGACTTGCAGAGGGATTGCTCAAACTCGATAGAGATGCTTTCTACTGTGATACAGACTCGATTTATACGACTAGAGAGATGGATACAGGTTCAAACCTCGGCGAATGGAAAGACGAGTATAGTAAAGACCCTATTGATTACGCTTACTTTCTTTCCCCAAAGGTCTACGTCCTTAAGCATATCTCTGGACATGTCACAAACAAAGCCAAAGGCTTTGCCAAATTCGGCGAAAAGCTGCCGGCTAATGCAGTGGCTTTGCTCGCATCTGGTGAAGGGCTTGAAGTATCGCGGTTTGCGAAAGCCAGAAGTGTAATCAGAGGCGACTTCGGATTGATGCTATCACGCAAGCATTGTCATATGGATTATGAGAAACGTATTTTCCACAAAGACGGCTCGTCAGAGCCGAGAAGGGTTGACATTGAGTAGTCTTGACCAATTGATTGCTGGAGAGGGGCAGTCTACAGACAGACCAAACGTAACCGCTGCAATCCGCAAGATTGCAACCAACAAAGACATACGCATTTTCCTAGTTGCACTGTGTAAGTATTCCAAGGCCGATTGGGCCGCATTTGTCCGAACATGCCGTATCTTGTATTCAGTCATGCAGTCTAGCTTGCTGATTAAGGAGGATTCTGCGCTCATGGACGAAATCGTCAAGGTGCCACACATAGCTATGTTCTTCAAGCGCATCACCGAAAGTGATGTGTAGTGGGAACCCCGGTTCCATTTCGGACTAAGAAGGGTGATGATTTTTCTCCATGGAAAGCGGTAGTAAACGGAAAGATTGTAGAGCTAGCACCAAACACAGCAACTCAGGAAGAAGCAAGCGCCAAACTCTCGCCGATGATTCCGTCTGTACCAGCGAAGCCAGAGAAGCGGAGCACGAGTATCACCGACTTGTTCGGGAAATCGGCAGCGACTCAGCAAGCGGAACCTTCGCTTTCTACCGATTCCAAGCCTTCCATTTCTGAGGATAAACCAAAGCCAGGAGAAATCCGAAAGAACGGGCTGGCAGACCTTAGTCCGGTAAGGCTAAAAGCGTTTCGGGACCAAGTTGCCTTTGCCATCGCATCCGGGAACGTGTCACTTGACCGGGCGCTCGTGTCCATCTTCCGCGATAAAGTGCCGATTCTTGCGCCAGAACAATACTTGCTTCTTTCTACGGGTTGGGAACTAGCTTGTGAACAATACTTCGTAAACGGCGTCCCTCCTGCGTGGATAATCATTCTACTAGGTAATGCCATGGTCTGCACTAGCCTATACGAGAAATCAGAACCGCAAGCTAAGAAGGAGCCGCCAAAGCATGTCGGACCAATTGCAGACAAGCCACAAGCGAATTAGCAAAGTTGAGTGCCTATCTGTCATCACAGAGCCGTTGTCGCGCGAGTTTGGGTTTCGTCATCTGTGGATTGGTTACACCGGCAGCGGAAAAACCTACAACAATCTAGCGCTAATGGACTGCGCCGAAGGCTCCCACAAATACCTGATTATAACTGACCAGAAGAACAGAATAAGCCCATATACTGTTTTCGAGGACATTACCGAAATACCTCACATTGCAGCGCTAGATACTGTTGAGCCAGACAATCGCAATCACATATCAGCAATCATTCGTGGCCCACGCCTTACCAGTAATGAGATGGACCTAATCAACTTTGACGAAGTTGGGAAGAAAATTTGGGCGCTAAGCCTGGAAGATAAAGGGGTTCTATTTGGCATCGATGAATTGTCAGACGCTTGTGAGGGTGAACGAGCGTGGATTCGTGGCGACAGTAAGCGGGCATATATGCGCCTACTCTACACTCAAGGCCGGACTAACAGAGTTTCCATATCTGCGTGCGCTCAACACGTTCAAGAAATTCCGCGAGCGGCTATTTCAAACTCCGATACCATTGGGATATTCTGTCAAGATAGAAAAGAACTGCCTTACTATCGAAATAACGGATTTCTAGACGACCGGGAGATAGACATAGTAGCCAACCTCGCGGAGTACGAATTTCTGTTCATCAAACGCGGCATGGAGTCTGTCATATGTCGCTTCTAGACATGCTCAACAAAACCGAGGACTGGCTAATCAGGAAAACAATGAAGGAGTTGCCACCGCCGCAACCGCGCTATGAGCCAGACGCCTATGACATAGCCTATACATGTCTTTTCGGTTTGGTGCTAATGCTAACAACCGTTGCAACGTGTGGTCATTTCCTTGCACGCTAGAATCCAATTAGTTCCGCCTACTCTATCGGTAATCGCTGCACTAATTACCAACAAGAAAAGCCTGCACTATGTAGTCGCACAACTCGAAGACCGTTGCTATCAGGGAGCTAGCTACAGTCAGTTGATGCTTGCTCGCTTACCGCTAGTCAAGTTTGCGTCTGGTAGCATAGGCCACGGTCTGTCAGTTGCCTATACGGAAACTTTGGACGAAAGCAAGGAAGTTCCGAGGCGTGGCTTGGTGTGGGTTTCGGAGGTATCTTGCCACCACCCTTGCGCTATACTTGGCCGCATTTGTCAAGGTGAAATCGACACTAAATCGTTACTCGAAAAAATCGAAAAAAAGCACCGTGAATGGTTTGACAAGATACCGTCTGTGTAGTCTACTAAGAACATGGAAAATCAAAGTATCTACTTCGATAACACGCCGGTACGCTCGCACCGTCTAGTCGGCATCCTCGAGGCAGACAAAGGAGCGCTGGAAAACTTTCGCACAATACAGCATTTCGTTGACAGAATGCCGCTTGGCGATAAGACCGAAATGCTAATGACTCTTGCGGCCTATTGCCGCGCTGAATTGAATGGGTAGCTGCGGCCCTTCCGCAGTATGTCAGACAGAAAGTAGGATAGAACCATGGGAACACGCACGATGTCAGAAGAGACGAAGCAGAAGATTGCAGCTAGCCGAGCAGCGAACAAGGCAGAGAATGGTGGAGCCAAAAGAGCCAGCCTTGAAGAGCAAGTTGCAGCGGCCCAGGCCGCGGCGGATGCGGGAGATGCTTTTGCTACCTCGCTAATGCCGGTTGTCGATGTACTCGCCGAGCAAATGAGGCAGGCTAAGGCCGACGCGAAAAACGCGGCGAAGCGACTGCGCAAAACCTTGTCTGTTCTCAAGTAAAGGAACCAAACCAATGAAGCGACCAAACCGACGTGTGAAACGTACAGGATTTTCAATGTCAGACCGGGAAATCCCTAAGACACGACATTGTCACCACGGATTCATTCCGGCTGAAGAGTACGTTAGGCACCTACCTTTATCGGCATCAATGGCCAACCTTGCTGCCGCTCATATCCTCGACAGCAAAAGGCCAGTCCGCTCAATAGCAGATATGCTAGGCGTCCAAATGCTGGGCAGGGACAGAATGAATCCGCTACTTCGCCAGCGACAAACAATGACAGCTATAGCAGAGGAATCATGCACTTCCTAGTATTCATCGTGGCGGTGGTAATCCTGGCTATGGTTCTGGACACGGGGAGATACTAATGTGGTATGCACTCGCGTTCGTTGCCGGCCAAGGGTCATTGCTTCTAATCCAGTATGCTATATTTCGCACATCCAAGTCACCTGAACATCTGTACGAGCCACAAGACCACTAGAGCCTAATATCGAAACGCCCCTACCCGCCAACATGAGGCAGGCAGGGGCGTTTTTCTATTCTAGGCTAGCTGCTAGACTTCAAGGCGCCGGAACATGCAACCGCAACGATTGCAGGCACGTATACATAGGCGTGTATCGGGTCACGATGTGTTGCGCCGATTAGACCGATTATTGATAGCAATTTCAACGCAAAGTGTAGGTAACTAGCGCCGCTAGAACTGCTGCGGCGTCGACGATGTATGACCACATAGTTACCCGAATAGGCAGAGCTTACGTTTTGGTTTAGCTACAGGGAGCCTACGCTTTTCGGCGGACCTTCTTCCCCTCTTCCCCTCTTCCTCAACCTCTTCCGCTACAGGGTCACTTTTCTTTGTAGGGTTGAGTAGCTCGGCAATGGCCTTTGTAACGCTATCGCTAATCTTCCTAGCGAATAGCTCTAGCTTGGCGTCTTCGGTCTTGTCCGCATCATCTCCCTGCGTATCAGCCACACTTGCAGTTGCGTCGGTAACAGCATCAGCAACCTTATCTTCCAATGACTCATTTGTCTTGACAGCCATTTCCTATAGCTCCCTCGCGTTTGCCTGCACCTGTACAATGTATCCGTCCAATGTACTTTCTTGACGTTCGCCGTCGATTGGGGCCGGAGCGTAGAACCACAGACGAAGATAGTTCCACGGCCCGACATACTCTTTCGGAACCGTAAGCATAATTCCGCCATAGTTTAGCGGCATATTGGGTATGTTAGGTCCAACAACGAAAATCTGTGGAGTTTCTACTTCCTTAGCCGCGCTTCCGGCAAGTAGCATATCCACGGGGATTGGCGTCCATTGCCATGCATTCCCAATTGGACCTTGCGATGCTAGCATTTGACAATAGACGCTAGGGTTTTCTGCACCGCCGGATATCTGATTCAGAATCAGTCTGAAAGCAGGAATATTGCGTTGTCTCAACTCGTAAATTTCCGACATAAGCAGCGGCAGCAATACTTCGGCGGTGTCTTTTGGATACAGGTCAATGCCAACCGCAATGTACGCATCAGGAGAAAGTAGTCCGTTAGAGTTGATGTATCCGCTTTGACTTTCCTTTAGATTGTAGGTCGGAAAACTAGGCGGATTGCCTGTTCCTGTGACTGCAAATTGTATTGTCGACAAATCGCTTAGGGTAATTGGGCCGTAAGGAGTTGCAGATAATGTCATGCGTCGTACTGTCCACCCAAAATAATCGGTCAAAACAGAGTTATAGAGTTGAATTGGAGACAGTAGCGTACTTTGGCTTGCAAGTTGTGGCACAGTCGCGCCTGCAAGTATATCAGACGCCGCAACGTTAAACTGTACAGGAGTGGTTACAGTTTGAAGAATGGCATCAACAGTGAAGTTCTGATTGTCGACCGGAACCACAACAGAGCAAGGATACGATGTTTCGCCTGACACCAATACTAGGTTATCTACTATTCCAATGTGACCACCGCCAGAATCAAACCGCAAGTTGAAGTACGAGACAAGCCAACTATCACTGTCGACTGTCGGGCCATTCGCTAGTACATTGCCGACTTTGTTCCCAGTCCATGCGGTAGTTCTGGTCACTAGCATAGCGTCTATTGTTTGGCCAGCAATTACGCCGAAGATGTCAGAGCCGACCGGAAAGTCAAAGCTGTGCGCCGTTTGGTCGCCAACTCCTAAACTATCTGCAATGATAGTTAGGTTTGCGGCGGTAAGGTCCCACGGGTCAGAATAGTTGCCAAGAGTCGTGTGAAATCTGACACTGAATTCGCCGGTCAATAGGTGGTCAAAGTCAACAGGCGAGGGTGGCTCTAAGTCCAATGTGATTGTGTTGGGAAGAACAGGACCAATTGTACCGGCAACAGACACCGTAGCTGTCAGAGTGTTTGCAGGCGATTGGTATACGATACCCATTCCAGGGCCATTTGACGTGCTACCACCGGCAGTCTGAATATTTCCAAGAACGCAGAGCAAACCGCCGCCTGAACCGTGAACTTGGAACAATACGCTTCCTGAAGTCAAGCCAGGTCCGAAGGCAGTAGATACAGTGGCGGAAATAGTATTTATCATCTTCCCGATAGGCGTCGGCGGCATCATTGCGGTTATATCTAGCTCGGCTCCCGTGTCAGCGCCGTGGCCTTGTGCTATTGCCGCAGCGGCAATATCGGTTCCTTGCAGCGCAAAGAAGTCTGTAGTGCTATCAGTATAGCCTACATTTACATCGATAATTCCGGTGGTCAAATCTCCTAGCTTTAGCAGTGCAGGTGCACCACCGCCTGTGAGCGCTGAAATACGAGGACCAATAATAGGCGCTACTGGCGTTGGATTGTTTGCAGCAGCTAAATTGCCACCATAGAGTGTTTCAACTCCGGTTGCACGGTCGACTTGAAAGAACCGAAGATACTTTGGGTCGCTGTCATGGGTTATTGATTCGACATTCGCATTGAAGGATTCTTTCATGCTACACCCAGAACCGAGTAGAAACACCGTCAATAGTAACCAGCTTTGCGCCTTTTGCTTGTCGTCTCTCTGCAATCTGTTCACTCGTGTAGTAACCCTTTCCCGTGCTTTCGTCTTTTGGATATGCAAGAGCAAGCGCGTCTTGCGCAATCGGATTGTCCCACCATTGCGCTCCTTGAGTTTCGTCTGTAGCTGTTCCGTCCATTACCGATTGGGCAAGCGCAATAGTGTTGGCAGTAGGCGCTGCAATGGTTGTGCAATATGGGTGTATACCCTGCCTTCCATAGTGTCCGTTTGCGGAAGCATAGTCGGGGCGCTTTGGGTTTCCTCGCGTGACAATCTCAGTGATACTTTTGCCGGTTCTGTCTGCGTGGTTCTTGCAAGCGTACATGACAGCAATCTTAGCGCGGTCGCTTGATATGCCCTCTTCTGACTGACCAACGCGCGCCAGTGAATATGTATCAAGGTCAACTCCCGCCGCATCTGCAAGAGTCTGCGGGTCATCAGGGACTATGCCGCTAAGCATTTCCAGCACCGCCTGCGGTGGATACTTGTGTTGCCAGAGCGAGAATAGTAACGTTAGCGCTAGACCGATTGCTACGATTATTGTCCACATAGCTATTCTTCTTCATCATACTTGATAACCTGGGCACCTGTTTGACATGACATAGTCACTCGCGAAATGTATCCTTCCCATTCGGCTTTCTTCAGTTTGTTATTTGACGTTGCGTGATAGAACACTGTCCATGTTCCAGGTACTCCCGGCCATCCGAGGTTAAGGTCAATGTCTATCCACGGCATGTCGTCTTCGTTTTGAAAAGCTATGCCGTCAATGTCGGACTTCGGAAAGACGAGCGGCACACCGTTCTTACCGACAATTTCGCCAACACGTGCAATTCTAGTTCTGGCGTTCACGCAGCGATAAGCAACAATGTTGTTGGATAGAGTGGACAAGTTGTACTGTGCTCTGTCATTCGGATTGGACGGAATGAACACTACGGCTAGTCTAGAGACTACTCGTATCTCAGGACAGTAGACTCTTACAGTTGCTGGATACAAATGAGCCCTATCAAGCTCGTCACCGTCCAATACAGGAACAAAATGCAATATGTCTAGCGGCGGATGCTCGAATCGCTGATAGTCGACCTTGTCGTTTTCGGTGCCTGTTTCGCGTAATCTATCTTCTGATTGCAGCGGCATTAGCGGTCGCCCCAATAGATGAAGATAAAGCCTGCTAGCATGATTGCCAGCAAGATGTACCATTTGATTGATTCTAGGAAGTCCCAAACCTTATCGAACATTCTGTCATCCTCCTATGTGGGAGCCGATGCATCGTGGTCCATAAACAGCCAGTCAACAGGGTCAGCACTTTTTAGTGGTATGTCCTTAGGTAGAACCGTGCCGTCTGGGCCATCGTGAGGAGTAAACATGTTCACAAAGTTGGCTTCTGTTTGTCCTCCGGGAGTAGTGAAATCTACATACAGTCCATACAGCCATTTTGCCAGCCGATAGACCGCGTATACAATTGCAACGGCTAGCACTACATAGAACAGCGCAATTGCAGTGTCTATGCTAGCCAACACAAACGATGATTTTTCCATCTGCACCATAATGGGAGGGCCGATAGTGACGTACTACGCGGCCCTCCCATTCCTCAATCTAGAACCATGAAGAAATAGACTTTAGGACTTTGGTTGCGGCCTTGCCGGGAGCCGCTAGTACCTTACCGGCAACAGGTATGTGAGCAAGTGCATCGTTTGCTGCATCGGCAGCTTTGAAGCCGATTGCGGTGGGAACGTTTGCAACTCTTCCGGCTACACCACCGATGATTGGAATATTTTGGATTACAGCACTAGGTGCAATTGCTGAACGTACTCTGGACGTAATGCTTGCTGATTGCGGGCTTGGTGCACCTGGTGCGTAAACATCAGGTGGTAATGGTGGTGGGGGATTAGTTGGAACCAAGCCAGTATTCGCCGATACACCGGGAGCCGACGGCATTTGCACAGGTACAGGCTGCGGTGGCGTTGCCAAAGTTTGACGGCGCATAAAGAAGTAGATAACAAGTGCAACGGCCACGAGAATAGCAATAATGTGCCATGTTTCCATTTCCATTTCACAACCCTATCCAGTTGTTAATTGACTTGACCGCTTCACCTGCATACTTGTTTGGCATTGCGAGATACTTGCCAGCGATTGGAATATGGTTCAGTCCCGCAACAATGTTGTTGTTGACCGTATCTAGTGCTTTGTTCAGCGGCCGCCCGACTACTCCGGCAACTTTGACCACGCTGCCGTAGATTGGAATGGATTCAGCGGCTTTTCTTGCGCCTACTCCTTGATTGGGCTTTAGTATACTGTCAAGGATTGGCAGGCCGCCAGTAGCTTTAGGGGCAGCAGCAGCTACAATGACGGCTTTTCTGTGTCTAACGTAGAGTACAATTGCGAGAAGGACGGCAACGATTAGGACGACATACCAAACTTCCATTATTCATCGTCCTCAGATGATTTGTAGGCTGCAACACCTGCGGCAGCCAAGGGAAGCAGGCCAGCTAGTATCTTAGATGTAGGAGAGGCTGTATTAACAGGTGTTGGCTTTTTCATTGCGACGTAAATGAAGACTAGGACTAGAGCGCCAA
>Ga0265316_10006560_pt1 | contig 11098 bp, 12 predicted proteins | sample 4522metaG_FD_202092 | JGI IMG/M metagenome (GOLD analysis project Ga0265316, IMG submission 202092) | Rhizosphere microbial communities from Carex aquatilis grown in University of Washington, Seatle, WA, United States - 4-5-22 metaG | ecosystem: Host-associated > Plants > Roots > Rhizosphere >...
CCGGTGAGGTTCTCTTTCACGTCCTTGAACAGCCCGGCCTGCTGGCCGAACGCGTTGATGGTTCGGGTGAGCGCGGAGCGGAACCCGCTCAGGTGCGTTCCGCCATCCACCGTGTTGATATTGTTGGCGAAGCTGAAAACGTTCTCCGAGTACCCATCGTTGTACTGAAGGGCCACCTCCATGGTGAGCGTCCCGTTGTTGGGCATCTCCCGGTCCGCCTCGAAGTGAATGGGCTTGTCGTGCAGAACGGTCTTGCCGCGATTCAGGTGCTTGATGAACTCGGAGATGCCACCGGTGTAAAGAAACTCCGTCTTCTTTTCCGGATCGACGCGTTCGTCGGTCAGCGTAATCTTGAGGCCCTTGTTCAAGAACGCCAACTCGCGCAGCCGTTGCGCCAGCGTGTCGTAATTGAATTCCGTGGCTTCCATGATGGTGACATCGGGCTTGAAGGTGACGCGCGTCCCGGTCTTTCTTCCCGCCCTTCCGGCCTTGGCCAGCGGCGCTTTCGGCGCGCCGCAGGCGTACTCCTGCTGCCAGGTGTACCCTTCCCGCCAGATCTCCAACTCGAGCCGTTCCGAGAGCGCGTTTACGACGCTCACCCCGACGCCGTGCAAACCACCCGAGACCTTGTAGCTCTTGGAATCGAACTTGCCGCCGGCATGCAGTTTGGTCATCACCACTTGCGCGGCTGAGACGCCTTCTTCCTCGTGAAGATCCACCGGGATGCCGCGGCCGTTGTCGATCACCGTAACGGAGTTGTCGTCGTGGATGGTGACCGCGATCTCGGTACAGTATCCCCCCAGCGCCTCGTCCACCGAGTTGTCAACCACTTCATACACCAGGTGGTGCAGCCCCATCTCACCGGTGGATCCGATGTACATGGCGGGACGCAGACGTACTGCTTCCAAGCCCTCAAGCACCTTGATACTAGTGGAATCGTAAACGTCGGGAGCGGTGGTATTCACATCATTGGCCATATTTTCTTACTAGGGCTAGCTAAAGCATGCCCTACCGGTCAAATCCTCATGGGCATAACGACATAGCGGTATTGGTCCACTATCCCGTCGCCCGCCGGCCGCATTTCGCCGGCACTCTTCTGGTCCTTCAATTCGAATGCCATATGGTCCTGAGGAATCACCCGGAGGAAATCGAGGAGGTACTGCGCATTGAAGCCAATCTCAAGGTCGGGACCCTGGTATTCACTAGTCACGCTCTCTTCGCTCTCGCCGGTTTCCACCGAGGAAGAGAAGATGCGAACCTCACCGTTGGTGAACTGCACCCGAATCGAGCGAGACCGTTCGTCCGCAAACTGTGCCACGCGGTCAATCGCCGAGCGAATTTCATCCTTCTGCAGTTTTGCGACAAGCTGATGGTCCTTGGGCAGCACGCGTTCGTAATCTGGAAAATTGCCGGTAAGCTTGCGCGTGATCAGAAGCCTGTGACCCACCTGAAAGAACAGGTGATTGTCGTCCCCGGCAAAAATAGCCTTGGCGTCGGGCCCCGCCTCATCGGCAAGCTTGACCAACTCAACCAGCGCTTTCTTCGGAACCAGCGCCCGAAATTGCTTGTTGGTTTGACCGCTATCTGCAGCCGCTGCTTGCACGTATGCCAATCGATGCCCATCGGTCGCTACCATGGTGAGGCCTTCAGGGCGCAGGAACAGAAGAGCTCCGTTCAATGTAAACCGCGACTCTTCCATTGAGATTGCGAATGACGTGCGGGCGATCATGGATGCCAGCAGCTTAACGGGAATCTCCGCAATCTGCTCGGGCATCTGCGGCAACTCGGGGAAGCTTTCACGGGACATGCCGGCGATGCGAGTCTTGGAGCGCCCACATGTGATGCTGGCCCAATGGTTCTCCAGGAACTTCATGTTTACGTCGCCTTCCGGCAGAAGGCGCGCATACTCCAGCAACTTACGGGCGGGCACCGTGCCGGCCCCTTCCTTCTTCACACGCGCCGGACAAGAGCAGCGTATGCCCAGTTCAAGATCCGTAGCCGTCAAAACTACACGGTCGCCCTGAGCCTCAAGCAACACGTTTGAGAGAATGGGAATAGTAGTCTTCTTCTCGACAACGCCCTGCGACAGACTCAGTTCTCGTACCAGATCGGACTTGCCGACGGTGAATTCCATGGGGCCATTGCTCCTATTCTTTCCAGGCTATATAGATGAGTACTATAAGAACCGTATTCATCGGGCCTGTGCAAGCTGTTGAAGACTACCTAAATTATACTAAAATCAGCTACTTTTCTCTACCTGAACTTGAGGAACGCCAGCCTGAAAAACGTGAAAAAAACGGGGTGCGGCGGTTTTGCACAGCTTTCCTCCGGCCGCTTTAGAAGCGGGTGTGGAAGAAATTGTTAAGTTCATTGTAATGAGTCCATTAGACTGTGAAGTAGTCTGTTTAATTCCGGGTCGATATGACGCGCCTGTTCAATCTTGTTTACGGAATGGATCACGGTAGTGTGATGTTTCCCTCCGAACGCCCGGCCGATCTCCGGCAACGAGGCATCGGTCAGTTCCTTGACCAGGTACATAGCGACTTGGCGCGGGTAAACCACCTTCTTGGTATTGCTCTTCTCCTTGAGCTGCGACTGCTTCACCTGGAACCGTTCCGCAACCGCCTTTTGGATGGAATCGATTGTCACTTTGCGGTCCTGCACGTGTACCAGGTGTTTCAGCACCTGCTGCGCCATCTGCAGATGAATCGGCGTACCGGTTAAGGACGAGTACGCAATCAGCTTGATGAGCGTGCCCTCCAACTCCCGTACATTGGATTTTGTTTTCGCGGCCATGAACGATCGCACATCGTCCGGCAGCTTGACTCCCTCGGCCTCGGCCTTCTTATCGAGAATGGCCATCTTGGTCTCGAGATCGGGCGGCTGGATATCGGCCAGCAACCCCCATTCGAAACGGGACCGCAGCCGCTCCAACAGGCCGGGGATGTCCTTTGGCGTGGCGTCGCTCGAAATCACGATCTGCTTCTGGTGATCGTGCAACTCGTTGAAAGTGTGGAAAAATTCTTCCTGCGTGCGCTCCTTGTTTCCCAAAAGTTGAATGTCGTCTACCAGCAGAACGTCCGCCTCCCGATAGCGCTGGTGGAACTGCTGCATCCGATCCGTCCGGATACAGGCGATCATTTCGTTCATGAAGCGCTCGCTAGACGTGTAGAGAATGCGCATCGAGCCGAACTTGTCCATCAGTTCGCGGCCAATCGCGTGCATCAGATGGGTCTTCCCCATCCCCACGCCCCCGTAAAGGAACAGCGGGTTGTAGCTGCGCGATGGGTTGGTAGCCACAGACCGCGCGGCGGCGTGCGCGAACTGGTTGCAGGCTCCCACTACGAAGGTGTCGAACGTGAATTTTGGATTCAGGTTCACAGCGGGATCCAACTCGCCGCCATCCACCGACGCCAGTGCCTGGTTCCTGGCGCCCGATATCGGTTGCACTTCATAGCAGACGTGCTCGAAGGGCAACCCGAGTTCCATAAGCGCGCTCCGCACCAGGGCGGAGTACTCCTTCTCCAGAATTGTGCGAGTTTCGCGGTCGGGAACGGAAACAAAGAGAGTCGCCCCCTCCGTGCGAACGTATGCCGTGCCTTTCAGCCAGTTCTCATAGCTCTCGGCACTCACCTTCTCTTGCAGGTAATTACGAATTCGGTCCCAATAATTTATCAACTTTTGCACACCACAAGAACATGATTTCCACAGTGTTTTCCACACCACCGTGTGAGATTTGCCGGTGCTCAATTCGGAAGAATTGCCAGCGAGGCTCGCTCCAGCCGCGCCGGAGTCGCCAGTCCGCACCTTTTGGCAGCCGAAAAGTAGTCTACCACAGCGTTCAAGCTTTCTAACAAATTTATAAGCGTCTTGTTTTCAATGGGTTTCCCGGAACGTTTGACAGTTCTAATGTTTCTGAAGGACAATGGATGTTTCTGGCGGGCGGGAGTAACTCAGTTGGTAGAGTGCGACCTTGCCAAGGTCGATGTCGCGGGTTCGAATCCCGTCTCCCGCTCCAGGGTTCTACCCTCCGGATTGGCCATGATCAAGCGCTGTTTTCTACTACTCTGTGGCGCCCTTCTGGCGGCGTCGCTGGTCCTCGCCCAAGATTACAAAATGGAGCCCATTACCACCGCGGCTCCCGGCCTGCCCGCTGCATTTGCGGCTCTGATCGACACCGGCGGATTCCGCATTGCCGGCCCCAGCGGACCTTGGTGCGAAATCTGGTTCCGCAAGTCCATCCCGTCCGGCGCCAAGCCCTCCGATAACGCCATCGTTTTCCCGATTGCGCAGGGCACGCTGGTCGGCATCCTTCGCTTCCCGGCTACCGGAGCCGACCGCCGGGGCCAAACCATCAAGCCCGGCGTTTATACACTTCGCTACGGCATCCAACCCGTGGACGGCGCTCATGTGGGCGTCGCTCCACAGCGCGACTTCGCGCTGCTCACGCCCATCGCCGACGATGCCGACCCCAACGCTCTACCGGCCTTCGACCCTTTGGTCCAGATGAGCAGGAAAGCATCGGGCACGCCGCACCCGGCGGTGCTCTCCATTGAGCCGCCCGCGGGCTCGACATTCCCGGCCATCACCAAAGAAGGCGACCACGATTGGGTGCTCAACGTGAAGGTCGGCAACCTGCCGCTCGCCATCATTGTGGCCGGCAAAGTGGAAGCGTAGCGCCAGCGGCATGTCCGACCTGTACGATGCCATTCTGACCGGCAACGCCCCCGCGGCGGCCGAGGCTGCGCGCCGGGCGCTCGAGGGCGGCACGGCAGCGCTCGACCTGGTGCAAGGCCACATGGTGCCCGCCATGGATGAAGTGGGCCGCCTTTTCGAATGCGAGGATTACTTCGTTCCGGAACTGCTGCTCGCGGCCCGCGCCATGAAGGCCGCGCTGGCGCTGATCCGGCCGCACCTGGCCTCGAGCGGCGCCGAGCCCGCCGGCCGCGTGGTCATCGGCACAGTGAAGGGCGACCTCCACGATATCGGAAAGAACATAGTTGCCTCCATGCTGGAAGGCGGCGGGTTCGAGATCACCGATCTGGGCGCCGACGTGGCGCCGGAGAAGTTCGTGGACGCCGTCCGTACCAGCCGCGCCAACCTGGTGTGCCTGTCGGCGCTGCTCACCGTCACCATGTCCTCCATGAAGACCACCATTGAAGCGCTTTCCGCCGCCGGCTTGCGCGGGCAGGTGAGGATCATGGTGGGCGGCGCTCCCGTAACGCAGCGTTACGCCGATGAGATTGGTGCCGATGGCTACGGCGAGAGTGCCGCGGTTGCTGTGGCCCTGGCCCGCAAGCTGGTGGCGCCTGGCGCGTCCGCCTGACCCGGCGGATCTGTGCGCCTGAAGCTGATCTCCTGCGAGGTGCTGTACCGCGAGATGTGCGCCGCGGTGGCCCGCTCGCCGCACCAGGTGAATGTCGAGTTTCTGCCCATGGGTCTCCACGACCAGGGAGGCCCGGCCATGCGCGCCCGGCTTCAGGAGGCCATCGATGGCGTGGAAGCCACCCAGTACGATGCGATTCTCCTGGGCTACGCCTTGTGCGGCAATGGCGTTGCCGGACTGGGGAGTGGCAAACTGCCCCTGGTAATTCCCCGCGCGCACGATTGCATCGCGCTCCTGATGGGCGGGCGCGACCGGTACCGGAGTTATTTCGAGAACAACCCGGGCGTCTATTTTCGTTCGACCGGCTGGCTGGAGCACGGCGAGGACCTGGAGCAGGCAACGCGCTGCACGCTCGAGTCGCTCATCGCGCGCTACGGCGAAGACAACGGCCGCTACCTGTTCGAGCAGTTCAACAGCTACCAGCGGAATTACCGGCAACTGGCATACATAGCCACGGGCCTGGAGCCGGACGGCAGTTTTGAGCAGCGCGCGCGCGAAGAAGCCGCTCAGCGCGGATGGGAGTTCGAAACCATCCGCGGCGATTTGCGACTGTTCGAGCGCCTGGTGGCTGGCGACTGGGACGAAAACGATTTCCTGGTGGTGCCGCCCGGTTGGCGCGTGAAGCCCACCTACGACGAGAGCGTCATCGACAAGGAACAGTGAGGCCCAGCGCCTGCAGGCTGAGAGCCGGCAGTATCAGGAGGGCTTATGAGCGATCAACCAATCGAAGACAACGACATGCCTGCCGAGATCGATTTCAGTAGAGGGGTTCGCGGTCTCCACCACATCCCTCCCAGTGCCAGGGTGCTGATGCCCGCCTCCATCGAGAAGAGCGTGTGGACCTATTTCTCCGGCAAAGCCGAGGATCGTGGCATCCAACTGTGCTGAAGCGCGATATCGAGATTAACGAGGCGCTGAAGTAGAACGGTCGCCCCCCTATTTCTCCAATGCCAGCCCCGATTCCTTCAGCGCGCGCCAGCCGCCGTCGAGCGAAATGGCGTTGGTATATCCCATCCGCTGCAGATTGTCGGCCGCCAGCGCCGAGCGAAAACCGCCGCCGCAATACAGCACCAACTCGGTGGTCTTGTCGGGGTACTTGGTTTCGATATCGCGCTCGATGATCCCCTTGCTCAGGTGCACCGCGCCCGCCACATGGCCGACGGCCCACTCGCCGTCTTCGCGCGTGTCCACCAGCACGTGCGGCTCTCTGGCGGCAACCATCTTCTTGTAGCCTTCGATATCGATCTGCCGGATGCGCGACTTCGCGTCATCCACCAGTTTCAGGAATCCTGGAGCATGCGTCATGGTTTGATCGTCCTCCTTAGCGTACCAACCGCTCTCTGACGTTCGCGGCTCGGAATCGGCGACAGAGCCGCGAACGTAAGAGAGCGGTCCGGGCCCTCATTCCACCCTCCGAATTTGAGCGCCCACGGCCGCCAGTTTCGTTTCGATTTTCTCATAGCCGCGGTCGATGTGGTACACGCGGTCGATGATGGTCTCGCCCCTGGCCGCCAGCGCCGCCAGCACCAGCGAGGCGCTGGCCCGCAGGTCGGATGCGATCACCCCGGCGCCGGTCAGCTCGCGCGGCCCGGCCACGATGGCCTGCTTGCCGTCCCAGCGGATGTTGGCCCCCATGCGCGCCAGCTCCTGGGCGTGCATGAAGCGGTTCTCGAAAATCGTCTCGACGATAATGGCGATCCCCTCGGCCTGCGTCATCAACGCCATGTACTGCGCTTGAAGATCGGTCGCGAAGCCGGGATACTCTTCCGTGGTCATATCCACCGAACGCAACTTGCCGCCGCCCCGCACCCGCAGCGTGGTGGCATCCGGCTGTGTCACCTCCGCCCCGGCCTGTTGCAGCTTGGCGACCAGCGCGCCCACGTGCTCTGGGTTGCAGCCCGTCACGGCCACGTCGCCGCCGGTGATGGCCCCGGCAACCAGGAACGTCCCCGCCTCGATTCGGTCGGGAATGATGGTGTGCTCGGCGCCATGCAATCGCTCCACGCCCTGAATCCGGATGGTGGAGGTGCCCGCGCCCTCGATGCGCGCCCCCATCTTGCCGAGCAACTCGGCCAGATCGGCCACCTCCGGCTCGCGCGCCGCGTTGCGCAGCTTGGTCTCCCCCTTGGCCAGCACGGCCGCCATCATGAGGTCTTCGGTGCCGGTGACGGTGATCCGGTCGAAGTGGACTACGGCTCCGCGAAGACCATCCGGGGCGGCAGCTTCGATGTAGCCGTGAGCCTGGTTGATGCGGGCGCCAAGCTGTTCCAGCCCGAAAATGTGCAGGTTGATGGGCCGCGCTCCAATGGCGCAGCCGCCCGGCAGCGAAACCCGCGCGCGCCCGCAGCGGGCCACCAGCGGGCCCAGCACCAGGCTCGAGGCGCGCATGGTCTTCACCAATTCGTAGGGCGCTTCGGAGCAAACGATCTGGGGCGTATGGAGCCGAACAGTCTCGCCCTCGTCCTCCACCTTGGACCCGATATCCACCAGCAGCCGCTCGATGGTCCGGATATCCCGCACGCGCGGAATGCGCTTCAGGATCACCGGTTCTTCGGTCAGCAGCGCCGCGGCCAGCGCGGGCAGCGCCGAGTTCTTAGACCCGCCCGTGGGGATCTCCCCTTGGAGCGGAGTTCCGCCGGTAATCGCGAACTTATCCATTGAGAACCCTCGAAACACTTCCGCCGGCGGCGGCCAGTTTGCGCTCGGCCTCGTCGCGCGCGGCGCCGGTCTTGCCCATCACAATGGCCGCACGCACGCTGTTACCGGCTGCTTCCAGCAACTCGCCCGCGCGCTCGTAAGCAACACCGGCGGCCTGCGCGACAATGCGGCGGGCGCGGTCCATCAGCTTCGCGTTCTTGGGCTGGACGTTGACCATCAGGTTGCCATACACGTATCCCAACCGGATGAACGCTCCGGTAGTGAGCATATTGAGTACCAGCTTCTGCGCCGTGCCCGCCTTCATGCGAGTAGAGCCGGCGATCACTTCCGGTCCCACCAGCGGCGTGATGGCAACGGCCGCCGCGCGCGCCAGTTCCGAATCGGGCGTGCAACTGATTCCCACGGTGACGGCGCCCAGACGCCTGGCCTCCTCGACGGCCCCCAGTACGTACGGCGTCCGCCCGCTGGCGGCGATCCCCACCAGCACATCGCGCGTGGTAAATCCGCGCTCCGCCAGATCGCGCGCGCCCGTGGCCGGGTCATCTTCGGTGGTTTCCGTGGCGCGGCTCAAGGCCGCCGGGCCGCCGGCGATGATCCCCTGCACCATTTCCGGAGGCACGCTGAACGTCGGAGGACATTCCGAAGCGTCGAGCACGCCCAGCCGCCCGCTGGTTCCCGCGCCAATATAGAACAACCGCCCGCCGCGCTGGAACGCCTCGACCACGGCATCCACCGCGCGCGCGATGGCTGGAATTTCGCGCCCCACCGCGTCCGCCACTTTGCGGTCCTCGGCGTTGACGATGCGCAACAGCTCTTCGGTGGGCAGCGTGTCAATCGCCGCCGAAGCCGGATTCCGCTGTTCAGTGAGAAGTTTCTCCATCCCCGGCATGGCTCTATCTTAACAACCCGCGTTTGGCGGCCATCGGCGGCAGGGGGCCCGGCGTTGGGGGCAATGGGGCGGTGTAGGGGCCGGGCACGCCCGGCCCATCGGCAAGCGTGCGATCATGGTCGTGAATCGAGGATCCAGCATGTCCGATAAAGGACAAACGGCGGTTGATAAGTTTGCGGAGGGGTACAACTGCGCCCAAGCCGTGGTGTTCGCTTTCTGCGAAGAATGCGGCATCGGCCAGGATGCGGCGCTAAAAGTATCGTGCGGTTTCGGCGGAGGCCTGGGCCGGAAGCAGGAGGTCTGCGGCGCTGTGACGGGAGGTGTCATGGTCCTCGGGCTGCGGCATGGCCGCGGCACGCAAGAGGGCCGCTCGGTGACGGAGGCTCTATACCCCATGACACGCGAGTTCATGGATGCCTTTGCCGCTCGAAACGGCAGCTATATTTGCCGCGAACTCTCCGGCTGCGATCTGAAGACGGAAGAAGGCCAGCGCCGCTACAAAGAAGAGGGCCTGTTGGAGAAAGTCTGCAAACCGTGCGTGCGAAGCGCCGCCGAGATACTTCAGAATATGGTGTGAGATGACAGAAATCCTTTCCGTCCGCCTGGATGCCACCGTCAAGAAGCGTCTGGAAGCGCTGGCAGAACACTCCCGGCGGTCGAAGTCCTTTCTCGCGGCTGAAGCCATCGCCGCATTCGTTCAAGCCGAAGAGTGGCAGCTTGGGGAGATCCAGCAAGGATTAAAGGAACTGGATGCCGGGCAAGCCGTGAGTCATGAAAGGGTTTTCGCCTGGCTTCGCACCTGGGGCAAACCCGGTGAAGGCAAAGCGCCGCGATGAGAATTGTCTGGTCGCGCCGCGCGCTTCAGCACCTGGTGGCAATCCGAAGTTATCTGGCCAAGAACCATCCGCGGGCCGCGCCGCAGGTTGTCGCGCGCATACTCGAAAGCGTGGACCGGCTGGCGGGGTATCCGCACAGGGGACCTTCGGGCCGTGCCATCGGGACCCGGGAACTGGTAGTTTCCGGCACGCCGTACGTCATTCCTTACCGGGTGAAAGAAGACCGGCTGCAACTGATCGCCGTGTTTTCACGGCAAACAGAAACGGCCTAAGCGTCTCGGGCTCCAATGTCCGCAATTGGGACCGGTGTGTTCGTTGCCGAACCGGCCAGCAGACCGGCTTGCTATGTCTGCACGTGGATAGAACGTGTTGCACAATGGCCCAATGCGTGCTTAGATCCAGTGTCTTATGAGCGTTCATGTTCATCTGCGCAGGTTGTTGCGATCGCGAGTGTTTCTGGTGACGGCAGTTCTGGTTCTGGGTCTGGGCTTGGGCGTCAACACGATTCTCTTCAATACGGTATACGCGCTGCTGTGGCGTCCGCTGAACTTCCCTCAACCCGACCGCCTCGTCACAGTGCATGGACGTCTGACCGAGACGATAACGGGACAAGATGCGTGGATTCTGCGTGAGCAAACCGCCACCATAGCCCAAGCCGGACTGGAGACGAGTGTTCGCCCAGTGATACTCCTCAATGGGGACGAACCTCTCGAGATGCCTTCCGCGGCTGTGGATTCCGGCTATCTCAAGACGCTCGGGCTTCGACCGGTCGCCGGGCGCTTCTTCGGCGAAGAAGAGGACCTCGGCCAAAACGGCGAGGGGCGGGTGGTGCTCACCGAATCCGCCTGGAGGACGCGTTTCGGGTCGGATCCCTCCGTGGTCGGACGCGTTTTTTCTTTTCAGGACGGGGATCGACGCCGCCCCATGCGCGTGATTGGGATTGTGTCCGTGGCGGCCACCCTGCCCTTTGCGCCGGATGCAGAAATCCTGCTGGCGATACCCTCGGCCAGCGACGGGGTGCGCTTCAATTACGGCGATGCACTGTACCGCTCCGTGGTGAGGTTACGCGCGGGTGTGACCCTTCCCGAAGCTTCGGCCCAAATCTATAGCGCTCTCGGGGCCATGGACCGCAACGCACGGTCCGGCTCGCCGGGACGCCACCGGATGGAGCCGTTACGCTCGGCCTTGGCCCCCGCGAACCCCCCGGTTCTGTTGCTGTACGGCTCGGCGTGTCTGCTTCTGGCGCTCACGTGCGCCAACCTGGCGAGTCTGTTTGTCGCGCGCGCCATGGCAAGGTCCCATGAAACCAGCGTCCACCTGGCTTTAGGC
>Ga0265316_10006563_pt1 | contig 11097 bp, 8 predicted proteins | sample 4522metaG_FD_202092 | JGI IMG/M metagenome (GOLD analysis project Ga0265316, IMG submission 202092) | Rhizosphere microbial communities from Carex aquatilis grown in University of Washington, Seatle, WA, United States - 4-5-22 metaG | ecosystem: Host-associated > Plants > Roots > Rhizosphere >...
TGCTTCTTTTCAGTGATTTCCACAAACACCTTTCCGCCCCCTCGTCCTGGTCTGCCTGATTTCGCTGGTGTCACCGCCCTCTTGCTACCCGGTAGTTCCACCGAGCGCCGAACGGGTGAACGCACCGGCTGGAACACCGCTGTCACGATTGGTCACGGCGGAAATGCCGGTTTGTCCGTAAGCTACTGATTTTAATGCAAATCGGTTGGTGGAGGCGGGGGGAGTTGAACCCCCGTCCGAGAAAGCTCGCCATGAAGAGACTACGTGCGTATCCGGCTCATTGGTTGTCGGCCGACGCTTCAGAACCGGCGAGGGCGGCGCTGGCCTAGCCCGATTAGATCTCAGCCGCCGGCTCCGGACCGAAGCCTTTGGCCTATCCCGCAAGATGACGCTCACTCACCGCCGCGCGGGCTCAGCGGCTGGAGCGGCCACCTAATTACTTAGGCAGCGTATGCAAACTGCGTATTGGCAGTTTTGGTTTTCCGATCGTTTTACGGGAGCTCGGAACCCGGCACGCCTCCCCACCACGATTCAATCCCGTCGAATCCGTTACGCCCCCAACTCGAAAGCGCCTGATGGGTACTACGATTCCATCTTACCACGCGGAATGCGAAGTCCTATAATGGGAGCATGGTGCGTATGCGGGGTACGTTCATTCGTCTGCTTTTTGTGCCGGTGCTGCTGCTGTGGGCTTTCACGGCCTATGCGGCAGGGGTGCCCATGACCAAGCTCAACATGGTGGTGAAGACCGACTCCGGCCGCCCCATCGACCACGCCAGCGTGGTGGTCCGGTTCGTCAGGGGTCATGCGGTCTTCAATCTCAAGAAACTCCGCACCACCTACGAATTGCGGACCAACCAGGACGGCGAGGCCAAGGTTCCCGAGATTCCGCAGGGCGAGATCCGCATCCAGGTGATCGCCAAAGGCTACCAGACCTTCGGACAGATCTTCGACGTCACCGAAGAAGAGAAGACCATCGACATCACGCTCAACCCACCGCAGCAACAGTATTCTTCCCACCAGTAAACAGCCGCCGCGGATGGAATTCCGGCATCCTCGCCGAAGGCCCCGGCATCTGCTAGCGGGGAGGTCTTTGTCGATAAATGAAAGTTGGCGTATTGGGGTCTGGACTCGTGGGCCGTGTGCTGGGAGCCGGGTTTCTGAAGTATGGGCACGGCGTAATGCTGGGAACGCGCAAGCCGGCGAAGGCGGAAGTCGAGCAGTGGCTGCGCGAGAATCCCCGCGGCTCGGCAGGCACGTTTCAGCAGGCGGCCGAGTTCGGCGAGCTGATTGTGCTGTGCACTTTGGGCCGTGCCGCGGAGGAGGCCATCGCGCTTGCCGGCCCCGCCAATTTCGCGGGGAAGACGGTGATGGATACCACCAACCCCATCGCCGATACGCCTCCCGTCCAAGGCGTGCTGGCGTTCACCACCGGGCGCAACGAATCCCTCGGCGAGAAGATCCAGGCCCGTCTCCCCCAGGCCCACGTCGTCAAGGCGTTCAACAGCGTCGGCAGCGGCCGTATGATCAACCCTCGCTACCAGCAGGGGACGCCGACCATGTTCCTTTGCGGCGATAACGCCCAGGCCAAAGCGCAGGTTTCCAAGATCGTGGAGCAGTTCGGTTGGGAACCGTTCGATTGCGGCGGCATCATCGCTTCGCGCGCGATTGAACCCTTGTGCATGCTCTGGTGCATCCCGGGGTTCGCGCGCAACCAGTGGACCCACGCGTTTAAGGTTCTGACGAGGTAGGGAAAAGGGAAAAGGGGACAGACGCATTTTTCCGAATGCGTGATGGGGAAAATGCGTCTGTCCCCTTTTTCTACGCCAGGTCGAATTTCTCCTGGTGCAGTTGCGCGTCGGTCTTGACGATGACGGTGCGGCCTAGGATCTCCTCCAGTTCCTGAAGATAGCTGTTCTGGTTGCTCTTGAGCAGTTTGGCCACCTCGGGCGAGACGCGCAGCATCACGTCTTTGCCCTCGATGGAGCGCGCGATCTTGTGCGCCTCCTGGAGGATTTCGCCGACCACGGTCTGCGGGCTCTTGACGTAACCGGCGCCCTCGCAGTACGGGCACGGGGTGCACAGCGTGCGTTCCAGGCTCTGCTTGACCCGCTTGCGGGTAATGGCCACCAGGCCGAAATCGTTGAACTGGAGGATCTTGTAAGGCGCGCGGTCCACGCGCATGGCTTCCTCGAGCGTCTGCATCACCTTCTGGCGGTTCTTGCGCTCGTCCATGTCGATGAAGTCCACCACGATGATGCCGCCCAGGTCGCGCAGGCGAATCTGGCGCACAATCTCCTTGATGGCGTCCGTGTTGGTCTTGACGATGGTGTCTTCGAGGCGATGCGATTTGCCCACGAACTTGCCGGTATTCACGTCGATGGCCACCAGCGCTTCGGTCTGGTTGATGACAATGTAGCCGCCCGATTTCAGCCACACTTTCGGCCGCAGGGCTTTTTCGATCTCCGCCGAGATGCCGAATTCGTCGAAGATGGGGTTGGAGCGCGTGTAGAGTTTCACGCGGCTCACCAGCGCCGGCTGGAAGCGCTCGACGAAGCGCAGCACGCTCTCGTAAACCTCCTCGTTATCCACCCAGATGCTCTTGAAGGTGGAGGTGAGCTGGTCGCGCAGAATCCGCTCCACTACGTTCAGGTCGTGGTGGATCAACAGCGGCGCGGGCCGGCGTTCGGCTTTCTGGCGCATGTCCAGCCACATGTTGTAGAGAAACAGCATGTCGGCGCGAAGCTCTTCTTCGGAGCGCCCCTCGCCCGCCGTCCTCACGATGAAGCCTCCGGAAATGCCGGCGCGGTTGTTCTGGAGGATGCGCTTCAAACGCGTGCGCTCGTCGTCGCTGGGAATTTTGCGCGACACGCCCATGTGGTCCACAGTCGGCATGTAGACCAGGAAGCGGCCGGGTAGCGCGATGTGCGAAGTGATGCGCGCGCCCTTCTGGCCGAGCGGCTCCTTGGCGATCTGAACGATGATCTCCTGGCCTTCTTTCAGCAAGTCGCTGATGGATGGCCCGGGGGCTTTGTCGGGGCGTCCGGCGGGGGCGGCGGGCGGAGTACTCGCGGGGAGCGGCGCGGTCCGCTGCTCGGGGGCGCGTTCTTGCGGGCGGGCCTCGTACTGCGGCGCGCGCGGCCCTTCCGGCAGGGGACGGCCATCCCGCCCCTTGCGCCGCAAACGCCTGGAAACACGGTGCGGATAACGCGAACCCTGCTCGCGCAGGGCAGCCGTCAGGCTGGTGGGAATGCGGGCCGGCTCGGGGCCCTCTTCCTCGACGATGGTCTCAGCCTCGGCGCCTTCCAGTGGCTCCGCGGTTTCCAACTCCGCCTCGCCCACCTCGAATGCTTCTGCTGCGTCCCCCGGCGCCGGTTCCATCTCTTCGGCCGCCTCACCCTCCGGGGCGGGATCGCCGGGACCCTCGGCTTCGAGGGCGGCTTCCTCGACCACCGGCTCGACAGGGGCTTCCAGCAATGGCTCGGCGGGAGGTTCGATCTCCGCCGGCTCTTGCTCAGACTGCGCGGCGGGGAAGGCCGGCTCGGCGGGTACGGGTTCCTCGGACTGGACGGATGGAAAAGCCGGCTCGGCCGGTTCGGGTTCCTCGGACTGGACGGCGAGGAAAGCCGGCTCGGCGGGTTCGGGTTCCTCAGGCTGGACGGATGGGAAAGCCGGCTCGGCAAATTCCGGTTCCTCGGACTGGGCCGCGAGAAAAGGCGGCTCGGCGGATAGGGGTTCCTCGGGCTGTACGGCGGGAAAGGCCGGCTCGGCGGGTTCGGGTTCCTCGGACTGGACGGATGGGAAAGCCGGCTCGGCGGGTTCCGGTTGCTCCCAGGCCTGCGGCGTATGCTTGGCCAATGATTCCCCTGGAAGCACGAAGAACTCGTCGTCCCCGGCGAGGGTGCTGGCCGCCGGTTGCGGCTGGGGCCGCACTTCCGGAGCCTCGGGCGGCATGCTCGCGGCGGCTGGCACTCCCCCGCCGGGGCGCGGCGAAAAGTACTTGGAGTCCGGCAGGCCACGGCCGCCGCCCTTCGGCCCACGGCGCCGACGTGACCGGCGGCCTCTGCGGTCGTGCTCTTCGCGCCGCGCATCGGAGGTCGGAAAAACGTTCCCGGACGCGGCGAGCGGGGCTGCCGCCGGCGGGGCCAGTTCCACCACGGTTTCGGGCGGTCCCTCGTCGGGCGCGGCGGGGATGCTCACCGGCGCCGGCGGCGGCAGCGCGGCGGCCGGCGGGGGCCCGGCTACACCCTCACGCGGGGCGCGGTCCAGCTTGAGGACCTTGTCCTCCACGCTGGTCACAATCTTGTCGTACTCCTCGTTGTCTTCGAAAAAATCCGAAACGTAGAGAAACGCGTCTCGATCCAGGCCGATATCGACGAATGCCGATTGCATGCCCGGCAGCACCCGCGTCACCCTGCCTTTGTGGATGCTCCCCGCCAGCGAGTACTCGTTTTCCCTCTGATGATAAACTTCGACCGGCTGATCGTCTTCGATGACCGCCACGCGCGTTTCATGGCGGGTGGCCGAGATCACTAATTCCTTTGACATCGACTGCCTCCCATGGGGCATGGAGAGGCTTATACGGGAAGGCGGGCGCCCTGCGTGGTCTCGAATCCCCGCGTCACCGGGGAACGAACGTCGAACTCGTTACAAGCTCACGCTGGCCGGAGGCGGAGTGCCATTCCTCATACACCACCCGGCCGGGAACCGCTCCTCTTTGGGGGAAAGCGTCTGCACGCCACCGTCCCGAAGGTCTCTACAGGCTCCCCAACAATTCCTTTTTCCGGACGGCGTACCCGGAGGCCCGCGCCCGGCTAGTTTACAAACCTTCTGAGGCGGACGTTATTGACCAGCCCCAGAGCCAGAAAATCCGTCCAGATACTGGAACCACCATAACTCATGAAGGGAAGCGGTATGCCGGTCACCGGCATCAGCCCCACCACCATCCCGACGTTCACCAGCGCATGGTACAGCAAGAGGGACGCAACCCCCATGCAGATATACATGCCGGCTCTGTCGGACGCCGTCTGCGCATTCTGGACGATGCGCATGATCAGCACAAAGAAAAACGCCAACAACACCACCACGCCCGCAAACCCATGCTCCTCGGCAAAGGCCGAGAAGATGAAATCCTTATGGGGCACAGGCAGAAAACGAAGCTGGGTCTGAGTTCCCTTGGTGACTCCCTTGCCGAACATCCCGCCCGACCCTACCGCTATCTGGGATTGAATCAACTGGTAGCCTTTGCCCTGCGGGTCCCGCTCGGGATCCATGAAGCTCACCAACCGCGCCTTCTGATAATCCGTCAAGAAGTGCTGCCAACTTACCGGAATCACGATGACCGCCACTACGGCTATGACGGCCACATACTTCCAACGCAATCCCGCCAGAAACGCACCTGCAATCAGAACTGCGAGATACGACACCGAGGTGCCGAGGTCCGGCTGCTTCAAAACCAGAACCGTGGGAATTGCCACCAGGCCCGCCAGCTTGAGCACTTCCCGAATCTCCAGCACGTCCACTTTCAAATCAGCCAGGTAGCGGGCTACCAACAATATTATCACCAGTTTTACGAATTCCGATACCTCTAAGTGAATACCGGCTCCCAGCGGAATCCAGCGGCGCGATCCGTAAACCCTCTCCCCGACCACATAAGTGACTAACAGCGCCAGCACCGACCCGCCATACATCCCGGGGACCCAGTGCAACAGGGTGTGGTAATCCACGGCCGACGCGATCCACAGCAACAGCAGCCCGCAGAGCACATAAACAATCTGCTTCCACCAGGCGCTGTGGAAGTCGGTGTCCCGAGTGGCACTGTAGATTTGCAGAGCGCCGACGGCGCACAAAACCAGCGCGATGATGAGCACCGTCCAGTCGAGGTCGCGTGGCGAGAGGTAGCGGGCCATAACAGGTCAGGGGGCCAGGGGCCGGGGGCCGGGCGAGGTACCCGCCTCCTCTGCGGGTCGGGGCCGGGGAAAGGCGGCGGCCACTTGCTGTTGGTGCAGGGCGGACAGTCTGTCCTTTTTGTCGAAATAGGCTTTCAATACATCGCGCACAATAGGGGCGGCGAGTTGGCCGTGCTCACCATGCTCGAACAGAGCCACCACCACGATTTCCGGCGCGGGCCGTGGCGCAAAACCCACGAACCAGGCGTTATCCTTCATGTTCTGGGCGTGCCCGGCGGCCGTGCCCTTCAGGAAATCGTTGGAGGCAAGCTGCGCCGTCCCGGTCTTGCCGCAAACCTCGATGTGCGGCAATTGCGCGCGCACGCCTGTTCCGCCGCCTTCGTTCACCACGCCGTACATCCCGTCGATGACGTCCTTCCAGTTGTCCGGTGTGAAACTCCACTCGACCGGCTTGTCGGTCTGGTCGGGCGTCTTCCTCGTCAGGTGCGGCTTGAACCATTTGCCGCCCAGCGCAATCCCGGCATAGGCGCGGGCGAGTTGCAGCGGCGTTACGGTCAGCGCGCCCTGCCCGATGGCCACCGAGGGCGTCTCGCCCGCATACCACTTGGTCCGGAAGTTGCGCAGCTTCCACTGCTCCGAGGGGACCGTCCCTTCGGCTTCATGCGGCAGGTCGATGCCGGTCTTCTGGCCGAAGCCCACCAGGTCCGCGTAAAACGAGAGGTTGTCGATGCCGGCTTTGCTGCCGATGGTGAAGAAGTACGAGTCGCACGAATGCACCAGCGCGCTGTGCAGCACCATGGTGCCGTGCCCGCGCCTTTCCACGCAGTGGTAGTAGTGGCCATAGAGCGTCACGCCTCCCGTACAATGCACCGCGAACTTATCGTCGATGGTGCCCGTCTCAAGCGCCGCCAGAGCCACGATGGGTTTGAACGTCGACCCCGGCGCCTGTTGCGCCTGAATGGCGCGGTTCAGCATGGGGTTGTCGGGGTTGTCGCGGATCTCCTTCCAGTCCTTGGTCTTGATCCGCACGGCGAACTTATTGGGATCGAAAGCGGGCCGGCTCACCATGGCCAGCACGTCTCCGGTTCGCGGATCGAGAGCCACCACCGCGCCGTTGCGTCCGTCCATGGCCAGTTCGGCCACGGCTTGCAGGTCCAGGTCGATGGTGAGCTGGAGGTCCTTGCCCGCGATGGCCGGCTTGGTGGCCAGCACCTGCCGCACCTGCCCGCGGTTATCCACCACCACCTGCCGCTGGCCGTCCACGCCGGTCAGCCAATCGTTGTACTGGCGCTCGATGCCGAACTTGCCCACCATGGCGCCCGGTTCGTACTTGGCGAACTCCGGCAAATCCAGTTCCTCCTCGCTGATTTCACCGGTGTAGCCGATGACGTGCGCCAGCATGCCGTTTTCCGGATAGAGGCGCGGCTGCGCCGAAATGACCACCAGTTCGGGGAAGAAATCGTGGTGCGAATCGACAAAGGCCAAGTCCGCCGGAGTCATCTCTTCCTTCAGGGCGATGGGCTCGTACCGGGGGCGCGAGCGAAAACGCCGGACGCGCGCTTCGAGGTCGTTGTAATCCAGGTCCAGGCCTTGCGCGATGGGACGTAGATGCTCTTCTTTCAATGACTCCCTGGCCAAAAGCAAAGTAAAGGATGAATGGTTGTCCACGATCACGCGGCCGTCGCGGTCGAGTATGCGCCCGCGAGGCGCCAAAATCGGCACCGACTTGATACTGTTCTGCTGGGCCCGCACGCCGTAGAACTCCGGGTTCTGCACCTGGAGCCTCCAAAAGCCCGAAATCAGGAACAGAAAGATGCCCACGGTGGCGTACTGAAAAACGGCAATCTTGCCCGCCGCGAACCGCGTGTCGTCGTGCAGGGGCGGCTTGTCGGAGAGGTGCGTTTCGTGATTTGGGTCGACTGGTGGGATCACGAGGGTGCCCGAAAAGTGCGCTCACCTACAAGTTTAGCGGATTGCGCGCGCTTTACGTAGCCTTCCTCAGTTTGTCCAGAAAATGAAACAGCGCAACCCCTACCACGGCGTTCAACAGGCCCAGCACCAGCGTCCTCTGAATTTCAAACGCCAGTTGCTGTCCCAGCAGCGCCCGAGCCATCAACCAGTAGAAGAGCTGGTGAAAGAGGAAGAAGAAAAACGTCAGCAGCATGCGGATCAGGGGGTGGTCCACATCCAGGCGCAGGCCCACCGAGGCTGCGAAATAACCCACCAGGGTATTCACAATGCCGAGCATGCCGAGCGGGTTCTTGGAAAGCGAATCCTGCGCCAACCCCACCAGGGCGCCCACCATCAACCCGCCAATCTGGCTCCGCCGCATGAGCGCGAAATACACCACCACCAGCAGCGGCATCTCCAGAAAACTCAGAAACTCGAAGAACAATGGAACGTACACCTGGAAGAGGATCGCCGCCAGAGGCACCACCAGCATCACCCAGGCCGGAAATCGCGATATCTGGCCTTCACGCTGGCTGCCGATCAGGATGTGCCCGCCGGAATAGCTCACGGGTGCAATGCGCCTCCGGGCGGCGGGGCGGACTTGGACGCCGGTGGCGGCGCCGGAGCCCGGCCACCAGCGCCGGCCGGCTGGCCCGCCGGGGTGCTCACTGGGCCCGGCCTCAAGTTGAAGTCCGGCGGCTTCGAACCCGGCACTCCTTCTCCGAACTTGTGGCCCTGCGCATCGCCGATATCCTTGTATTGGGTGCGCAGCTTGTCGGCTTCCGTCCCCACGGGCGTGCCGGGAGGGGCGTTCCCGGGGTTGACCGGCGGCTTCGTGGCGTCGGCGGGTGGCGGCGGCCCAATGAAGATCGCCTGGTTTGCCGGGGGAGTGTCGGGAATCGCCTGGTGCACGCCTTCCACCAGAATCAGGACGTCCTCGAGCCCCCCCGCCATGCCGCTTGGATCGACCAGAACCTCCTTGAACGGCTGCGCGCTGCGCACCACCTTCACCACGCCCACCGGAAATCCGCGCGGGAAAATGCGGTCGTCGCCGGAGGTGTAAAGCCACTCGCCGGGTTCCACCTTCTCTTCGAAAGGCACGTAGTCCACCCTGCAAATGGGCGTTCCCTGCCCCTTGAGCGTGCCATGCACCTGCCCTTTCTGCGAGACCACCCCCGCCGCAAAATCCGGGTCGGTGATGAGCAGCACGGCCGACGCGGTGGGGTATGCCGTAATCACCTTGCCTACGATCCCGTCCGGGGTCACCACCGCCATTCCGCGTTCGACGCCGGAGACGGTGCCGCGGTCCACGAACACCATCTTGGAGTTCGTGCCGGCGCCGATCCCAATGACCGTGGCAGCCACCGTCTTGGAGGGCGTATGCGACTGAAACACCTCCAGCGCCTTGGCGCGATCGGCCATGCTCAGCTCGTTTTTGAGATCGTTGTTCGCCATCTTGAGGCGGCCGAGTTCGGCCTGGAGGCGGAGGTTCTCCTGGTGCGCGTCGTGCAGCAGAATGTAGTTGCGGAGGAAGCCCGTGCTGCCGCCGCGCAGAGCTTCGACGATGCGCGCCACGGGTGTGACCGCCGTCACCGTCCAGACGCGGATCATGCGGACGTCGCGGTCGGTCTTGACCTGAAACGCGACCAGGACAAGCTGCGCGAAAATCACCAGCAGCAGGACGGTGATGCTCCGGTACCGGTTGAGAAACGACTCCATGCTCCCGGGCCGCTTTCTGTGTCTAGTCTATCGAAATGGTCCGCAGCAACCGGAAATCGCTGAGCATGCGGCCCGTCCCGATCACCACCGAAGCCAGCGGATCTTCCGCGACGGACACCGGCAGGCCAGTCTCCTCGCGGATGCGCTTATCCAGGTTCTTGAGCATCGCACCGCCACCCGTGAGCACGATGCCGCGGTCGCTGATGTCCGCGCTCAGCTCGGGCGGCGTGCGCTCGAGCGCCACGCGGATGGCGTTGACGATGGTGGCCACGCACTCCCCCAGCGACTCGCGAATCTCGGTGTCGTCGATGGTGATGGTGCGAGGCACGCCTTCGATGAGGTTGCGCCCCTTGATCTCCATGTGGAGGGGCTTGTCGAGCGGGTAGGCCGAGCCGACTTCGATCTTGATGGCCTCCGCCGTACGCTCGCCGATCAGCAGGTTGTACTTGCGCTTCAGGAACTGCATGATGGCTTCGTCCATCTCATTGCCGGCCACGCGCACGGAGCGCGAGTAGACGATGCCGGAGAGCGAGATGACGGCCACATCGGTGGTGCCGCCGCCGATATCCACCACCATGTTGCCGTAAGGCTCCGTAATGGGCAGCCCCGCGCCGATGGCCGCCACCATCGCCTGCTCCACGAGGTGCACTTCACTGGCCTTGGCGCGGTAGGCCGAATCCATGACCGCGCGCTTTTCCACTTGCGTGATTTCGCTGGGCACCCCGATGACGATGCGCGGATGCACCAGCATCTTGCGCCCGTGCGCCTTCTGAATGAAGTAATTCAGCATTCGCTCGGTGACTTTGAAGTCGGCGATGACGCCGTCCTTCATGGGCTTGATCGCCACGATATTGCCGGGCGTGCGCCCGAGCATATCCTTGGCTTCCTTGCCGACGGCTACGACCTCGCCGTTGTTCTTGTTGATGGCGACGATGGAGGGCTCGTTGACAACGATCCCCTTGCCTTTGGCGAAGACCAGGGTGTTGGCGGTTCCCAGGTCGATGGCAAGGTCCGACGAGAATAGGCTGAAAAGAGAGCGTAGATTCATGTGATAAAACGGTTCACTTCGGGAAAGGGCGTGCTTCCCCTTGGATAGTAACACGCCGTACCCCCTCCACACACGAATGCGGCGCCAACCGTCTCCGGCTGGCGCCGCATTTTGCCCCTCTGCTTCCCTTGGGCTAACTACTCACCCTTCTCCCGCTGCATCGGGATCACCCTCAGGTACGCCTCTTCGTCCTTGCCCAGCTTGGGACGAGCAAACGTGTAGGCATAGCTGCCCGGCCCGTCCCAGAGCTGAGCCAGCGCGCAACGTCCGCTGGTGCACGCGAACTCCAGCTTCGGGGCCCCCTCGGCGGCCCACGCCTTCCGCGGATCCATCCGAGCTTGCGCCAGCAGGATTGCCGACCGGGCCGATTGCCTGCTCTGAAGCAGGAAGAGCGGGGCGCTGGTAACGCTGTTGGCCGGGCCCACCACGTATATTCCCGGCTCCATCACCCGATTCCCCACCCGGAACTCG
>Ga0265316_10006565_pt1 | contig 11096 bp, 7 predicted proteins | sample 4522metaG_FD_202092 | JGI IMG/M metagenome (GOLD analysis project Ga0265316, IMG submission 202092) | Rhizosphere microbial communities from Carex aquatilis grown in University of Washington, Seatle, WA, United States - 4-5-22 metaG | ecosystem: Host-associated > Plants > Roots > Rhizosphere >...
GAGTACATGCGCGTATCCGCGATGCCGATGACGGCGTGGACGGTATCACCGTCGCGTGGCGCGGTGGAGAGGCCCACGCTGGCGCTGACGCGCAGCTTCAGCCCGTTCTTCATGCGGAATTCGGTTGCCATCAGCGCCTGGTGAAGGGCGCGCGCCTGCGCCATGGCGGCTTCAGGGCCGGTCTCGAGCATCAGGATCACGAACTCGTCGCCGCCGTAGCGGAAACACAGGTCCTGCTGCCGCGCCAACTCTCTAAGCCGCGCGCCCGTGCGGGAAAGCAGCTCGCTCCCGATCAGGTGCCCGTGCTCGTCGTTGACCAGCTTGAACCGGTCCAGGTCAAGGAAGGCGAGGCTGAGCGGGACACGTCTGCTTTTCGAGCGATCGAGCTCGCTCGCCAGCACGTTGTAGAGGTGACGGACGTTGTAGAGACCGGTGGTATCGTCCGTGATAGTGAGCTGCTGAATGCGGCTCATGTCGTTGGCGTTTTCAATTGCGATGGCGGCATGGTCAGCCAGGATATGCAGGAAGGCGACGGTGTAGTCGTTAAGCTGGCCGGCATGCGGATTGAGGATTTCAATCACGCCGTGGGTGCCCTTGCGGCCGCGCAGCGGCAGCGCGATGACCGACCGCACCTTGCGCACTTTGCTGGGAGTGGGCGAGTGCAGGCGCGGATCGTTCACTGACTCGGGCACGATCAGGGTTTCGCCGTGCTCAGCCACCCACCCGGCCACTCCCTCGCCAACTTTCACACGCAGATCGCGCAGCGCGGCTTCTTCGCCGCCCGCGGCAATGGCGTAGTAGAGTTCCTGCTTCTTCTCATCCAGCATCAGCAGCGCCCAGAGCTCGGCCTCAATCATGTGCTCCATGTGATCGAGGATGGTGCGCAGAATGGTGCTGAGATCGAAGCTGGAAGTCAGCGAACGCGCAAGGCGATGAAACACCAGCAGATCGTCAAGCGGGATTCGGGTTTCCGTTTGTTCTGACATCGCAGCCTGCCGGGGAAGACAAAGTACAAGTTAGGAGTCACGGCATTCTTGAGGGGTGCCTTGGAACCCCATCCTAACAGGTTGGCGTGTAAGAGCATTTCGTATTGCGGTTACGAAAGAGGCAGGTCAACGGTTGCAGCGGGACTCATCCCCCGATGTGCACCATCGACCGCGACGGCTTGGTGAACCCCGACTCGCCGATATGATGGCGTGCCTCCTTGCCGTAGACGGTGCGCACGATGTAATCGCCCAGCTCCTCGTCTGTCTCCCCGGCTCTCATGCGGCCATACAGGTCGTGTTCGATCTGCGAAAACAGGCAGGTGCGGATCTTGCCGTCGGAGGTAAGGCGGACGCGGCTGCACGCGCCGCAGAAGGCCTGCGTAACCGGGGCGATGATGCCGATTTCGCCCTTGCCGTCAGCAAACGTGTAGCGGCGGGCGGTCTCGCTGGCTTCGTTGGGAGCGAGCTCGCGCAGGGGCAGGACGCGGCCAATGCGCTCCACGATTTCGCGCAGCGGGACCACGATTTCCGGCGTCCATAGCCGGTCTTCCTCCAGCGGCATGAACTCGATGAAGCGCACGATCACGTCTTCGCGGCGGGCGAATTCGGCAAAGCCCTCAACCTGGTCGTCATTAAAGCCGCGCAGCAGCACGCAGTTGATCTTGAGCGGCGTAAGGCCGGCTGCCTTGGCCGCGCGCACCCCGCGCAGCACCGTCTTGAAGCTTCCGGGAACGCGGGTGATGCGCTCGAAGATGGCCTCGTCCACGGCGTCCATGCTCACGGTCACGCGATCCAGTCCGGCCTCCTTGAGCGGGCCGGCAAGCCCCTCCAGCAGGTGGCCGTTGGTGGTCATGGCGATGGCCAGCCGCCCGCCGTCGTAAGTGCGCAGACGCGCCAGCTCCCGGATCAGGTCCGCGAGCCCGCGCCGCAGCAGCGGCTCTCCGCCGGTCAGGCGAACCTTGGTGATGCCCAGATCCACAAACAGCCGGATCAGCCGCAGATATTCTTCTATGGCAAGTTCCGGGTACTGGGCCCCAAGCTCCCCGGTGCGGCAGTAGACGCACTTGTAATTGCAGCGGTCGGTGATTGACACGCGCAGGTCATGGATCACGCGCCCGTGGCTGTCAGTGAGCCGGGCGGCCGGTGCCTGGGCGTGGATAACGGGCGGGGAAAGAGACATAGTTGCTATCAGGCTATACCCAGGCGGGCGCCAGCCGCCACCCAGACGACCCGGCCCTGACCGGATTGGTCGGGGCCTTGCCAGTCAATGCGGAGCACGGTTCAGGAAGCAGAGCCGCCGTATTCGAACATGATTTCAGCGTCGAGATCACGCTCCGGCGGCTCAAAGAAAACCACGCGGTTGCGCCCGGCGCGCTTGGCGGCATAAAGAGCGCGGTCAATGGCAGCCATGAAGGCGTCGCAGTCGCCGCCCTGTTGTGCGGTGCCCACGCCGATACTGACGGTCAGGACGGGGAGCAGGGGGGAACGCGAATTGCTTATTCCCAGGCCGGCAATGGCCACTCGCATCCGCTCGGCCAGGGCCAGCGCTTCGGCGGAGCCGGTGGCCGGCAGAATCGCGGCAAATTCCTCTCCGCCATAGCGCACAACCAGGTCGATCTCGCGCCGGACGATCGATTGCATGACAGCGGCGAGCTGCACCAGGCACGCGTCGCCATGCTGGTGTCCCTCGCTGTCGTTAAGCAGCTTGAAGTGGTCCACGTCGACCATCAGGATGGACAGGGGCTCAGCGCTGCGGGGGAGCCGCGCCCACTCGCGATGCAGCACCTGGTCGAAGGTTCGCCGATTGGCAATGCCGGTCAGGCCATCCGTCGTCGAGAGCCGATACAGCTCCTCGTTGGCCTGTTTCAACTCGGTGGTGCGGCTTTCCACCAGGCTCACCAGTTCCTGCTCGCGGCGGCGCTGCACCAGGATGCGGATGCGTAGGAAAATCGCGCCGAGCACAAGGGCCGCCAGCGCACATATCCCCATGAACCAGTACGACCGGAACCACGGCCTGCGGATCTGGAATTCAAAGACCGCCTGTTGCGGACTCCAGCTTCCTGAGAAATCGCGCACCTGGACTTCAAGCCGATATGCCCCCGGTGGGATGCCTGCAAATTCAAGTTCGGTGCGGTTGGTTACACGCCAGTCGCCAAACAGGGGCAGCAGCCGGTAGCGGAACCATTGCGAACTCCCATGCGCAAAGTTCAAGTTGGAATACTGCGCAACCAGCATGTTGGACTTGAAATCGGCTATTGTCTGGTCTGAAGAGCTGACGTCCTTTCCCCCCAAAGAAATGCGCGTAAAGACTACGGAGAGTGGGTAAGTAGGAGCCGCGTGCGCCTCAGGCGAATACAGCGAGAGGCCGCCGCTGGTGCCGATCCACACACTGTCGTTTTGCCCCACGGCAAAGCCGTTCAGGTCGCAGTCGTCCCACGCCAGACCGTCGTTCTTGTCGAAAAGCCGCCACGCGCCGCCTTCGAGCACTTCCACGCCGTGCTCGGTCCCCGCCCAAAGCCGCCCGTGTGAATCAAAACCGAGAAAGTAGGTGAGGTGGCTGGCCCCGCCCTGCGGTTTGGCTACCGGTGTGACGTTGAGTTTGCCGTTGCCAAACTGCACCCGGTCGATCTCGCCGCTTTCCGCATACCCAACCCAGAGGTCACGCGACGCGCCCAGAGCCAGAACCTCGTCCTGTTTCAGCCCGTCACGGGTGGTGTAGTGCTGCCACGCTTCTCCATTCAGCTGGAAGAGACCGTCCTGCCCGCCGGCCCAGATCTCACCATCGTCCGTTTCCCCCAGCGCCCAGAAACGGTCGCGCGGCAGGCCGGGAACTGCCTGAAACCGGCGAAAGGGAAGCTGCGCCAAAAACAGACCTGCATCGGTCGCGGCCCACAGTCGGCGCTTCCGGTCGATCAGGAGCGTGTAGGGGGAAATGCCCTCCAGGCCCTGGTCGCGGCCGATCCACTGCACCCGGTTCGTGCGGGGATCGAACCGCGCCACTCCGTGAATCTCCGTTCCCAGCCACAGAGCGCCGTCCGCGTCCCTAGCAATGCTGTGAACAGGCGCGCTGCCCACGGCGGCAATCTTCTGCCAGCGAAAGCCATCGCCATAGCGGCTTCCGTGCATCAATCCCGCTTCCGTGCCCACCCACACACCGCCGTCCGGCTCTGGCAGCATCTGGTACACCACGTCGCTGGACAGTCCCGAATCGGAAGAGAACGACTCCCACTGCTTGTAGCCGGCCCAGCGCACAAGGCCCTTGCCCGCCGTACCCACCCAGATGGCGCCCTCGCGATCCTGAAGGACACAATAAGCAACTCCGCGCAGCCCTTGAGCCCTGCCCACCTTCCACCAATCGTCGCGGCGCCGGATCACCAGGCCGTCTGTCGATGGAAACAGCATCATGCCGTCTCGATCGACGGTCGCAACTCCGCTCAACCCGGTCTGCGGCAGAGGCGTATCGCGCGCCTCAAACTTCGTCGCCCCGCGTTCCATTGAGGCAAATCCCAACCCCCTGCCGCGCACCCAAAGATCGCCCCTTGCATCCCTGCCGATCACCGTCCATCGCGTCGGCTTCAGACCGTCCGTCTGTCCGAAGACCTGGACACTTCTCCCCCGCAGGCGGCAGACCTGGTCCCCACAGCCGAACCATATGGTGTCGCCATCCGCCACGATGCTGCGGAACCCACTTCCCGAGATTCCGGCTGGGCTGGGCACGCGATCAAAGACCATTCTGCCCGCACTGTCGAGCGCAACTGCAATCAGACCGTTGTCGGCGGCAAGGTAAGTGTGGCCGCGCCCATCGGAACGGATGCCGCCCAGCCAGGCAACGCTCTGGGCGCCCGGAAGCTGTACCTTATCGAATCGGCTCCCCGAAAACCGGTAGAGTCCTATGCCTCCGCCCACCAGCAGGCTGCCGTCGGGCAACTCGCCAAACGCAACCGCGCTGGAGATGGGCAAACCGGCGTCTTCAGCAAAGGCCTGGAAACGGTCTCCATCGTAGCGGAAGACCCCTTCCTGCGTGCTGACCCAGAGGAATCCGCGGCTGTCCTGAAAGAGATTTCTCACTTCCAGATTGGTCAGCCCCTTCTCCACTCCAAAGGACTGGAATCGGTATTCCTGCGCCACCAGGCCGCCGGCAAACAGCAAGCTCGCCAGCAACAGGGTACGTGCCAATTTCGTTATGGTCCCTGGAGCTCCCATTCCCCCCGCCCGGGAAGCTGAAAGATCGCCCGGCGGCGCCCTTCATGCCGGATCCGGCACGGCATGGGAAAAGCACCGACGGGGGTCCTTCAGACCCCGCTGGATTCATCGGCGCGAAGGAGGAATCGGATTAGAAATCAGTCGATCCGCGGCGTTCCCCGGCGCAGCGCAAGCCCGGTGAGCCCGAAGCCCAGGATCAGCGCACAGGCAAGGGCGAAATAATACGCCATGGGGTGCTTCCAGCCGGGCGAGTAGGACAGGTCCTGGCCCACCCAGAGCAGCAGCACGGTGGCAATCACGGCAAACTGGCCGGCGATGACCAGAAAGGTGTGGCCGAGTTCACGGCGCTTGTCCAGAGTCTCCACCTGGTTGGGCGTCAGGTTGCGTTCTTCCGGGGGAAGCAGCGGATTGGGCATGCGTTGCGATCTCCTGTTGGGATTGGGGCGGGGCTGCCGGGGACCAAGCGTGGTGGCCGCTTACACTCTCGATTCAATCACATGCGGGCCGCCGTGCGCCAGTCGTCCATGCTTCGCCCCTCATGGCTCGTGGGTGACGCCGAATCCGCCGCCTCACTCCTGGATAAACGCCAGCGACTGCAGGGCGGTGATCTCAAACGGCTTGCGGCAGCGGACGTTCTGGCAGCCCAGCTTGTCGTCGCGCCGCACCATGTACGATTGCGCCTTGGCGAACTTGGCGCGGTCCCGCTCGTCGGCATTCCGCGGCAGTTGCGCCCGCTTGCGCCGGACCACCCAGGTCACCTTGTACTCCCCGCTCTGCCCGCATTTGGGGCAGGTAAGAACGTGCGTCCGCTGCTCCGTGGTCTCGTTAAAAAACTCCCGCTCGTCCATGGTCCCGTTCACTCCCGGTTTGAATTCGCCGGCCTCGCAATCTCCGGCGCACTCCCGTCCAACCTCCATACTCGCCTCTGCGGAGGCGAAAGGCAAGGATCGGGATCACACGCCGGGCGCCGGAGACGGGAGAAGAGGGCCACGGAAAGAGAGGGATGAGGCGCCTCCGGCTCGGCGGCTGGTTTTCGGCAGCGTAGTATGTCGGCATGCGATTTCGAGCGCTGCTTCCCTGTCTCTGTGTCTCTTGCTTGCTTTGTCCTGCCGCAACTCTTCCCGCCCAGCAATCCCAGACCCCCGCCGCCCCGCCAAAGCCCGCCGCTCCAGCCCGCCCCCGCGTGCGGCCCAACGATGCCGGCGCCGCCCTGCCCACTCGATACGACTTTCTGCGCGGCGCTTACGGTCCGTTCCGCGCCAACAATGACCTGCTCTACTACCACCTCGACATCCGCGTCGACCCCGAGCAAAAGACCATCGCCGGCAAGAACACCATCCGCTTCCGCATGCTCAAAGACGGCACGCGCATCCAGCTTGACCTCACTGACAAGCTCGACATCGACAAGATCTTCTGGCGCAACACGCCGCTCAAGTTTGAACGCGACACGGGCGCGGTCTTCGTCGACTTCCCGCGCACATTGAAGACCGGCGAAGTCGTCACCATCGACTTCTACTACTCCGGCCATCCGCCGGAGGTCGGCCGTTTCGGCGCATTCACCTTCAAGAAAGACGCGGCCGGCCACACCTGGATCAATACCGCCTGCGAAGGAACCGGCGCCAGCATCTGGTGGCCCAACAAGGACCAGTGGCGCGACGAAGTGGAGAGCATGGACATCAGCGTCGCCGTGCCCGACGGCCTCACTGACGTCTCCAACGGCCACTTCGCCGGCAAAACCGACCTCGGCGATGGCTACACGCGCTGGGACTGGCACGTCAGTTATCCCATCAATAACTACGATGTCTCGCTCAACATAGGCGATTACGTGCATTACTCCGACAAGCTGGGCGATCTGTCACTTGACTTCTATGTGCTGCCTGAGGATCTGGAGAAATCGAAGCCACAGTTCGCGCAGGCAAGGGGAATGATCGAGGCCTACCAGCATTACTTCGGGCCGTACCCGTTTGCCCGCGATGGTTACAAGCTGATTGAAGCGCCCTACGCAGGCATGGAGCACCAGTCAGCCGTAACTTACGGCAACCTCTTTGAGAACGGGTATCTCGGCCATGACTGGACCGGCGTCGCTATCAGCCCGCGTTTCGACTTCATCATCATCCACGAAAGCGGCCACGAATGGTTCGGCAACAGCATAACTGCCGCCGACAGTTCCGATATGTGGATCCACGAAGGCTGGACCACTTACCTCGAAAGTCTCTACGTGGAATACCGCAGGGGCAAGGCGGACGCGCTCAAGTACCTCAGCGGCTACCGGCCCAAGGTGGTAAACATGCGGCCCATCGTTGCCGAGCGCGGCGTCAACGCCGACCCCACTGAGGACCAGTACTTCAAGGGCGCGCTCATGCTCAATACGCTGCGCAGCGTGGTGGGCGACGACGCCAAATGGTTCGCGCTCATCCACGGCCTCTATCAGCACTTCAAATACCAGAACATCATGACGGAAGACATCGTGGCGTACTGCAACCAGCACACCGGCATGAATCTGACGCCCATCTTCAACCAGTACCTGCGCCACGCGCACATCCCGCGCCTCGAGTTACTCTTAGGTGAAGCGCCGGGTGTGGTCATGTATAAGTGGGACGCCGACGAGGACGATTTTGCCATGCCCGTGAAAGTCGGCATCCCCGGCCACTGGCAGGTCATTCATCCCACCACGAAGTGGCAATCGATGCAGTCGCCGCTATCGAAAGACGACTTTCAGGTCGACCTGGACGAGTACTACGTTGATGTAAACAAGCAGTAATGCAGGGAACAGTGAACAGGGAACAGGGAACAGAAGAAGCAGAGACTCGAAAGGATCAACGAGTCTCAGGGCGGCTAATAGGCTCGGAGAATGCTGACAACTGAAAACCGACCACTGACAACTGAAAACTGATAACTGATAACTCGCGCGGCTCAGCCGACAACGCCCGCCACCCACCCGTGCGCAGATTGCACCGCCGCAGCCCCGGCATGCGACCACGGCAGCAGCGTCTGCCACCAGCCCGCATGCATGCCGTAATAGCGCATGGCCAGGAAGCCCAGCGCAGCCGCCGCAAGCAGCAGCATAAGCGCCCCAATCCAGCGGATGCGGAGTTCCCGCGCCTCCCGCTGCTGCATGCGCGCCTTGCCCACGTTTGAGGCGAACGCCATCCAGTTGCGGTCGTCGTCCAGCACCTGCCCTGAGGCCTGGTATTCCTTCATAAAGCGTTCGGTCCAGTCCTGCGGCTCCAGGCCCACGGCTGTGGCGTAGCCGCGCACAATTCCCTTGCTCAGGATGCCGCCTGGAAGCTGGTCGAAATCGTCCTCTTCAAGCGCCAGAAGATGGTGGCGGCTGATCTTTGTTACTGCCGTGATGTGTTCCAGCGCGATGTCGCGGGCCTCCCGCTCCATGCGCAGGTCTTTTCCGAAGCTGCCCATCGGCTTCCCGTTGCAGGGATTCCAGAACCCTGTTGTGGATTTTCCCTCCAACAATAAGCCGAAGTCCAGCGCCGGTCAAAGAGAAATGCCCGAAAAGTAACGGTGTTTCAAGCATTTCCCCCAATTCCGCGCTCGGCTGTCCCTTGTCCCCTGGCCCTTGGTCCCTCAGCCCTATGTCCCTTGGTCCCTGCTCTCCGCCTGCTACCCTTGAAACCAGGATGAACAAGCTCATCTTCGCCAATCTCGTGCACCGGCCGCTCCGTTCCCTCATCAGCGTGATCGCGGTCGCCATTGAAGTCATCATGATCCTCGCTATCGTCGGCATCTTTATGGGCATGCTCAATGACCAGAAGGCGCGCACCAACGGCATTGGCGCTGACCTCATGATGCGCGGCAGCAATGCCAGCAACATGAACGGCGCCGGCGCCGTCTCCATGCCCATCAAGTTTGCCGGTCCGCTAAGTAAGCTGCCCCACGTCATCGTCGTTTCGCCCGCGGCCACTTCGCTCGTCACCTCCGGCAACATCGAGATCATCTGGGGCATCGACTACCCCACCTATAACGCCCTCAAGCCCTTTGTCTACATCTCCGGTGAGCCGGCCAACGGCGCCTCGCCGTTCAAAAATACTTATGACGTCATCGTCGACGACGTCTTCGCCAACCACAAGAATCCCGCCACCGGCAAGAACTACGCCCTCGGCGACACCGTCAACATCCTCAACACTGACTTCCACATCTGCGCCATCGTCGAGAGCGGCAAAGGCGGCCGCAAGCGCATCCCCATTGAAACCTTGGACCAGCTGATCGGCGCTCCGGCCCAAGCCTCCATCTTTTACATCAAGGTCGATGATCCGGCCAACGATGAGGCCGTCATCGACGAAATTCACTCCACGCCCGGCCTTGCCGATTACCCCGTCCAAACCATACAGGAGTGGCTCAGCGAAATGACGCCGGAGAAGATGCCCGGCTTCAATATCGCCCTCCGCTCCGTCACCTGCATCGCCGTCATCGTCGGCTTCCTCGTCATCTTTCAAACCATGTACACCGCCGTGCTTGAGCGCACCCGCGAAATCGGCATCCTCAAATCCATGGGCGCCTCCAAGTCCATGATCGTCACCGTCATCCTGCGTGAAACCGCGGTGCTGGCCCTTGCCGGCCTCCTCCTGGGGATCGCCGGCACGTTCGTCGTCCGCTACGGCATGCTGCATTTCACCACGTTGCAGTTCCAGATCACCGGCATCTGGATCGCCCAGGGCTCAGCCATTGCCTTTGGAGGATCGCTCCTCGGTGCGCTCTATCCCGCCTGGATGGCCGCCCGCAAAGACCCCATTGACGCCCTGGCTTACGAGTAAGGTAATCCGTACCGCCGATCTCCTCGTCTCGCTGTCGCGGCGGTTTCCCATCCCCCCGCAGGATGCTCGACATTACGGGTCGCCGATCCGCGCCTGCAAGGCCTTGCCGGCGCGCAAAAGAAAGCCGCCCCGAAGGGCGGCTTATCATTTCCAACTTCACCGAGTCTCAGTAGAAGATCACGCCCACTGAGAGATTTCCCCCCACGCCGGGGACTCGGGTCACAACTCCGGTAACTGGATCAATCGACACAGTGGATAAAGTGCATGTTGTCGATGTCAATAACTGAGCCGCCGTGAGGGGCAGGTCAGTTTTTGGATCGATGCATCCCGAACCGGTTGACCAGCCACCGAAATGCTTGTCCCCCGCCGGAAGATTCTCCGTCACCGTAATCTGGGAACCCACCGCGTAGGTGCCCGTGCACACCTGTCCGCCGGCGCCGGGGTATTGCACGCCGCAGTGGATCAGATCGGGGGTCCCGGTATCCGTCGGAGCTGTCACATACTCGCCGGAAGACGCGGTCTGTTCGCCATCAATGAATACCGTGACGGTGCCGAATTGTGGGGTGGGAACAACGTCAATGCAGAACTGCAGCTTCGGATCAGAGCAGGTAAACGTCTGTGGAACCGATAGCACCACCGTGCCGTCCGGGTTGGTGGTGTTATCCAGAGCGTAGATCACGCTGTTCCCGGTATAACCCTGGGAGGTTGCCAGTCCGCCGAATTCGCCCGCCATTCCACCGGAAGGACCGCCTGACGTACCGGAGCCGCAATTTGATCCTGGGCCCGAACCGCACGAGCTGATCGATGCAACTTCCGGCAGAGTCGAAATCCACGTCACCGAGTTTGTAATGTCGCGCACCGTGGGGTTCGTGGAGTAGGTGCCGAAGGCAAGATATTGCCCCGTCATACCCTTGTTGGAAACGGTGATTCCGGAAGGCACCACGTTGATTGAAATCAGCGGCTCCTGCGCCGCTCCAATCGATACGGCAAGTGTCGCTGTTGCCACCACTAGGCTCTTGTCCGCATTGGTGAATGTGGCGGTAATGGTGGTTCCGCCCGCGCCCACGGCCGTAGCCAGGCCCGGCGTGCCCTTTCCGGCGGTGCCGATCGTGGCCACGTTGGTGTCGCTCGACGTCCA
>Ga0265316_10006566_pt1 | contig 11096 bp, 11 predicted proteins | sample 4522metaG_FD_202092 | JGI IMG/M metagenome (GOLD analysis project Ga0265316, IMG submission 202092) | Rhizosphere microbial communities from Carex aquatilis grown in University of Washington, Seatle, WA, United States - 4-5-22 metaG | ecosystem: Host-associated > Plants > Roots > Rhizosphere >...
TAGTGATCGAACACGAGAAACACGCTCCCGAACAGGAAGAGCGCATCTGGAATGCCGAGCGGGTCAGGCTTCTCACGGAGCCGGATGTCGTCGAAGCGCCTGCAATATTCGTAGGAGAGGTACCCGACGCCGCCCGTGGGGAGCGGGAACGGCGTGGCCGCGCCGTCGTGCTGCCGGCTGAAGTGCGCGGTCACGTCGAGGATGTCCCGGGCGCGCGTCTTCAAGGCGAGCGTGGACCCATCCCGGCTCATGAAGAACGAGTCGCCTTTCTGGAAGACTCGAAACGCCTCCTTCACCAGCAGGAAGGAGTACCTTTCCCTTCCCCTCTGGAATGAAGCGGACTCCAGCAGCGCTTTCGCGCCGAGCTTCTTTGCCAGGGAAAGCGGCGTGAACCGTTCCCCGTTGATCTTTCTTATCGTGACACCCGTCTTTGTCGCCGCTACCGGCATCCTGGAACCTCCCTCTACCGCTCGAACAATAAAAAAGCCGCGGAACCTGCCCCACAGGCTCCACGGCTTTTTTCCAATGAAAAAAGCGCAGGGCCTGGCACTTTGCCAGAACCTGCGCTCCTGTATTTTCTACGCGAGCATGGTTCTGGCTATCTCCAGAACCACCACCAACCTTTCGAGCTTTTCGACATGGTACGCATCATGACGGGAAAATACTGAAAGCCGCGCATTGTGTCAAGTGAGTCATCGCGCCGACGTACCCGGCGGATTATCGCGCCGACGTACCCGGCGGATTATCCCGAATGAGAGGCGGTACCCGCCTTCTGGCGCGCTTCGGCGAGGAAGGCGTTCATCGCCGCTGCAAGGTCCTGCGTGCTTTCCGTCTGCAGCAGGCCGGTGAGGCTGAAGAGACCCTCCCGGGAATGGAGGACGCCGGGCCAGGTGCTGCGTGCGCTCGTGAAGCCCGCATCCCTTACCATTGCCGCCACGCGTTCGTTGTACTGGCCGAAGGGATACGCGAAGGTGGTCACGGGGACCCCGACACGTTCTTCGATGAGCTTCCGGGCGCCGAGGATCTCGCGCCGGAGAGGCTCATCATTTTTCACCCGGGTGAGGTAGGGATGCGTGATCGTGTGACAGCCTATCTCCATGCCCGCCTCGCTCAGCGTCCTTATCTGGTCCCAGGTCATGTGGTGCTCCCTGCCCACCACCGCAGTCCAGATGTAGAACGTGGCGGTATAGCCGTACTTTTCCAGGAGAGGGAAGGCGTACGTGAACTGGCTCTCCCAGTCGTCGTCGAACGAGAGAATGACCGGCCTCGGGGGGAGGGGCGTGTTCTTCATGATGTGACTGACCAGGTCGTCGAGTGTGATTGAGACATAGCCGCCGTCGCGCAGCCATGCGAGCTCCTGTTCCAGCGTGTCCGGAGTAGCGATGTAGCGCCGCACTGCGGGCGTGTCACTCTCGATGTAGGGCCGGGTGGAATGGAAGATGAGTATGGGAACGATCGTGCTTCCGGCTTCCTCTCCGTCCCGCGGAGAGGGCGGAAGGAGGTGCCGGCCTCCCACGGGGTCGTACCGCGGGAAGCCGGACACAAAGGCTGCTGTGAAAAGAGCGGCGCAGATGAGGGCCTGGGTCTTCATCCTGTACCTCCGACATGAGGATGGGGCTGTATGCCCCATCCTCTCCTGCCGCCGCGGGGCGGCTGACTGTCCTATCGATCCAGCCCGATCTTGATTTCTGTTCCGTCGCGCTGGATGGTGAACATTGCGCTTCCTTTGCCGTTCCCGTTCAGGGTCCTGTAGTAGTCCATCATGGTGCGGACCGACTGGCCATTGACTGCGGTGATCACGTCCCCCGGCTTCAGACCTGCAATGGATGCAGGGGAGCTCTCATCCGGAACGTACCCCACCACGACGCCGTTTATGCCGCGCGGGATGTTGACCTGCTGGCGCACCTGGTCATTGATATCTATCACGGTCATGCCCGGCCACAGGTTCTTTGCCTGGGCCACCTGGTCCTGGTCGTCCCGCACGCCGATCTTCACGGGAACGCTCGTCTTCTCGCCATAGCGCACGACTGAGAATGTGTACGTGCGTCCCGCTGAAAGGCCGCCGACGACCTGTGTCAGGCTTGCCGCGCTGGCGATCTCGGTTGTGTCCACGCGGGTGATGAAGTCACCCGGCAGCACACCTGCCCGATCCGCAGGAGAACCCTTGTAGGTCTCCACGACAAAGGCGCCCTTCATTCCCCCCAGCTTCAGATCCGAGGCGATCCCCGTATATGTCTCATTGTCCTGGACGTCAGCGATCTGGGCTCCAAGCCACCCGTAGTCCACCTTGCCCTTGCCAATGAAGTCCTGGACGGGCTGGCGGGCGTTGTCGATGGGAATAGCGAACCCCAATCCGATGTTTCCGCCTGTAGGGCCAGCGATCCACGTGTTCATCCCGATGACCTCGCCGTCAATGTTCACGAGCGCGCCGCCCGAGTTGCCCTGGTTGATGGCCGCGTCCGTCTGGATATAGTCGGTGTAGCTCGCCACGTCTCCCTGGGGCCCATGGCGCCCGAGCGCGCTCACGATGCCCATCGTGACCGTGGACTCGTAGCCGAACGGGTTGCCGATGGCAAATACGATGTCTCCCACCTGGACGGTATTCGAGTCTCCCATCTCCGCCACCGGGATCGAGTCCCTGGTATCGAAAGAAACGAGGGCAACGTCCTTGCGGGGATCAGTCCCCACCGTGCGGGCTTTGAACACCCTTTGATCGTTCAGCTTGACACTGATGTCGCTGGCGTCCTTCACGACGTGGTTGTTCGTCAGGACGTAATAGCGGCCGCCGGTGTGCTGCACGATGATTCCCGAACCAAGCCCCGATTGCCGGAACGTCCTGTTCCTGCTGCCGCCCCCGTTCCCCTGTCCCTGGTCGAATGGGACGCCGAAGTTGAAGGGGGAGTTGAACTGCGGCACCTGCTGGGTGACCGTCTGGGTCACGTCGATCTCAACGATTGCGGGAAGCACTTTCTGCGTCACGGCGCGAAAGGAGTCCTGCAGGGGCGCAAGGGATGAAGTGAGGGCCACGTTCCGGGGAGCCGCGGAAACATGTCCTGACTGTTCAGACGGCGTTGCCTTTGCCTGCGTGAAGCCTGAGACCGGGGCCAGCAGAAACAACGCGGTTCCTGCCGCCACCACGGCAACGACCGCCGCGAGAGAATATATTCTGCGTTTCATTTCCGTTTACCTCTGTGAGAGAATGTACTCTCTGTATGTTCAGGTCCTGTTACGGGTATTTTAATTTTCCTTAATTTGGGAGAGACTGGGAATGGATCGCAGGGAGGGGACGATGAGGATACGAGCCATCGTGACGGCACTGGTTCTGGTGCCGGTCATGCTCCTGGTTGCCGGCTGTTCATCCACCGGGGGCGGCGCGGCGCCCACGCCCGTTGCCGCGGCCGCCGTGCCTCTTTCTCCCCGCACATTCCGGTATTTTGTCTACGTGGCAAACACCAACAGCAACAACGTCTCTGTGTACGCAATGGACGCGGGCAGCGGAGCGCTCACGGCTGTCGCCGGCTCTCCTTTCCCTGCCGGGACCGGCCCCCGAGGTGTCGCGGTTGACCCGGCGGGGAAGTTTGTCTACGTGGCAAACTACGGCAGCAACGACGTCTCTGCGTACAGGATCAATGCGAACAATGGGGCGTTGCGGGAGCTGGATGAGTCGCCTTTTGCCGCTGCCGCGGGCCCCTGGCACCTGGCAGCCGATCCGTCGGGGAAAATGATTTTCGTCACGAACTACGGCGCGGACAAGCTGTCCGCGTATTCGATCAACGCGGGAAGCGGTGCGCTCGCGGCGGTGCGCGGCTCGCCCTTCGCTGCCGGCTCGTCCCCCGCGGGTGTCGCGCTGGACCAGACGGGAAGCTTTCTCTGCGTTGCCAACAACGGGAGCCGGGACGTGGCCACTTACGCCGTCAGCTCGAGCGGAGGAGCGGCCAGGGCGGTACGCGGCGCGGCCGTTGTCGCAGGCGTGTACCCGGCGGGTGTCGCCGTGGACCCGAAGGGGAAGTTTGTCTACGTCACGAACAACGGAAGCGCGTCCGTGTCCGCTTATGCGCTCGGCGCGGGGACGGGGACGCTGACACCGGTGCGCGGCTCGCCTTTTCCCACGGGGTCCAGCCCGTGGGATATCGTTGTGGAGCCGGCGGGAAAGTTTGTCTATGCGGCCAACGCCACCAGCGCCACCGTCACCGCATATTCAATCAACCCGGTCACGGGGGCACTCACTGCCGTCGGAGGTTCGCCGTTTCCGGCAGAGTCGAGCCCCCGAGGCATCGCTGTGGACCCGACGGGGAAATACGTCTATGTCGCAAACTATGGGAGCAACAACATCTCTGCGTATGCGATCGACATGGGAAGCGGTGCGCTGTCATCGGTGGACGGCTCGCCCTTTCCCGCCGGGGTCCGGCCTGTCTGCGTTGCAGTTGCAGCGGTTCCCGTCCAGTAGCTTTTCAGAGCTCAGACTCCGGTCACCGGACCATTTGCTTTTCGTTCTCCGGAAGAGCGACATACACCTGGTTGCCTTCCTGGATGTAGCGAATCCTCCCCTCACACGCGAGCCAGCCGATGGCTTGGTAGACGATGATGCTCCGCTCCCCGAGCTGCCCGGCGATGCTGAGGATGTTGATCCTGTGCGCCCGGCCCAGCTCCTGCAGGACGGCCTGTCCGCATTCATGGATGCTTCTTGCAATTTCCACCTGGCATATCCTTGACAGCGTGCTCCAAAAGGACTGCCTCTGCGGCAACGCCGCAGAGACAGTCAAAATACTGCGGCGCCAAAATCCTCGGAGTACCGCGGCGCCTTATTCTCTTTCCAGAAACAGCGCGACCCTTCTGTTCTGCCAGCGTTCCTTATAGTTGCTGTCCGGAACCAGCTGGTCCGACGCGCCGACTCCTTCAGTGGTGAGGCGCGCCTTGTCGAGGCCCCTTTCCACGAGAGCCGCTTGCACTGCATCCGCCCGTGCCTTGGACAGGGGGATCAGGATGTCCTTCTGTTCCACCGCACCGCGGGCGGGGTCGTCCCAGAAAACCATTACCGCGTGACCGACAAGCTTTGTGTTGTACCCCGGGAATTTTTTCAGCTTTGCGGCCAGCGCATCCAGGCGGGACTTATTCTGCGCGGCAAGCTCGGGGGGAACGTCCGTGTAGTCCGCGGTGAAGGCCTTGAAGAAGATGCGCGAGGCGAGAATCCGGTATCCTGTCGCGGTCTTCTCCACCAGGATGTCGATCGGCACCGTTGCCTTCACGATACCCACGTTGCCGAACTGGTCGCGCACCTTCGCCACCACGGGGTAGTCTTCAGCCGATTGAACCATTTCCCCCATGGTGCTCTTTCCGTCCCAGACCGCGGCCGCTGCCGGCCATTTTGCCGAGAAGCTGCGGAACACGCTTCCTCCCGGATCATAGATGTCCATGGTCCAGCTGTCGATCTTCGCCACCTTTGAGCTGGCGGCGAGCGTCAGGGTGATCCTGTCCGACGACTCGATGGGCGAGAAGAGTGGAGATGAGAGGGAGATCGTCCCGGTCGGCGGGGTGACATCCAGCAGGAAGCTCGCGCTCGTCGCGGTAGCGGGAGTGAACGCGCTCCCGTAGTTGACCGCGAGGGCTGCCGTGTACGCGCCTTCGGGAGCAGTGGGGCCGCCGTCGGTCTTGCCGTCCCAGACGAGGTGCTCCGGCCTGTTCGATCCGTCACCGCTCCACGTCTTCTGGGTTCCTCCGCTGGAATCGACGATCGTCGCTTTCCACGTGGTGACCGATGAGGATGAACCGTAGCCGAGGGCGAACGCTATTGTGTCGGCAATCTGGTCGCCGTTGGGCGAGAATCCCAGGCCCTGGGCCACAATGGAAGGCACGCCCGGCTTCGGCGGAACAGGAGGGGGCACAGGGGCAGCCTTCTGCAGCTGTGCCACTGCGACGTCGCTCTTCAGCTTCGCCGAGTTGCCGTACTCGTCCCGCACCGTGGCCACGGCAGTGTAGACCGCGCCGGGCCGCACGAACCCTCCGCTCATCGAGGAGCCGTCCCAGGAGGTCGAGGCGTTCGGCCACTGCCCGCTCCAGCTCTGCACGAGCCCGCCGGCCACGTCGAAGACATCCAGGGACCATGAATCCATTCGCGCGAGGGCGGAGCTTGCGTTGATCGTGAGCTTCATGGGCCCTGCAACTCCATTCTCAACCGGTGTGAACTGGGGCGGATCCAGGACGACGGTGCCCGTGGGCGGGGTGATGTCCAGCACGAAGCTTCGACTTTCCACCGAAACGGACTGGTACTTGGACGCATAGTCGATGGACAGCTTTGCCGTGTATGGACCTTCCGATGCCATCGTGCCGGAATTGCCCTTGCCGTCCCAGTTCAGGTTCGCAGGAAGATACGACGCATCCCCTGTCCAGGATTTCATGACCATGCCGGCGGTCGCCACCTCGACCTTCCAGGATTTGATCGCATCCCCATTCCCATAGAGAAGGGAGATATCGATGCTGGTCTGACCCGGGGCCCCTGCGGGGGAGAACCCTGACTTCTCCACCTCCACCGAGCTCTCTGCCGGCGTCACCAGCGCGGGCTTCGCGGTCTGGCAGCCCAGGATCGCCGCGAGCAGGAACACTGCCACGCCGGCTCCCCTCAGCAAGTAATTCTTCATCTTGACCTCCTCACCGTGGGCTCCACGGTCTCGTATCCGATCTCAATCCACTTCAAGGATACGCAGCTCGCAGAGCACTGCATGTCAGAGAATCGCGGGAACCTTTGTCGAAGATCTATGACATGGTGTCGTGGCCTGCATAACAGTCGCGGCCGGCTCAAAGCAGTATTATCAGCATATGAGATGTCGATGGTCGGTTCTGATCCTCGCTGCCGCGGTGGCGGCGTCCGTGTCCGCAGCGGACAAGGGGCTGCCGGATGGCACCTCGGCGCACCGCTTGTCCGTTGCGGATTCTGTCACCGATCACGTGAACTATCTCCTTTATGTCCCCCCCGGATACTCGCAGGATGCGGCATCAGACTGGCCCCTCATCCTTTTCCTCCACGGCAGCGAGCAGCGCGGCGACGATCCGTCACTCCTCAAGGATCTTGCTCTTCTGGGCTTCGCCGCGATGTCCGGGGACTTCCCGTTCGTCGCCGTGCTTCCCCAGTGTCCGCCGAACCTGCATTGGTCGCCCAGAATCGTGAAGAGCGTTCTGGACTCCGTGGAATCAATGCTTCGGATCGACCGGGACCGCGTGTATCTCACGGGATTCAGCATGGGAGGCTATGGCACGTGGCAGATGGCCGCCGCTTTCCCTCACACGTTCGCCGCCATCGCCCCGATTTGCGGCATGAGCGACCTTCCCGAAGTTCCGCGCCTGGCCGGCATCCCGATATGGGCATTTCACGGGGCGCAGGATGAAAATGTGCCGGTGACCGAGTCACGGAAAATGATCGCTACTCTGCGGAAATCAGGCTCCGATGCCCGACTCACGGTCTACCCTGATCTGGCCCACGACTGCTGGACCATGACCTACCGGGACTCGCGGCTTTACCTCTGGTTCCTCGACCATTCCCTCTCGGGAAGCACACGCGTGGCATCAAGCGGCCGGACCGGCAGGGAGCAATGAACAGGCTCTACGCATAACCTGCCCGGTATGTGACCAAAGTCACTGAAGATTCTCCCCGCTTCGCCTATATTCCAACTCGGAAAACGCATCTGACAGGAGGAAGCGATGAAGAAGAACATGGCTATTGTTGACCGTATCTTCCGGGTGGTGCTCGTTGCGCTTGTGGTGGTGCTGTACTTCGCCCATGTGCTCTCGCCGGTGGCTGCCATCATCCTGGGCATCCTCGCGGTGGTGTTCCTGCTCACGTCGATCGTGGGCACCTGCCCCATCTATCTGGCGTTGGGAATCTCGACGAAGAGAAGGCCGGCTCACTAGGCAGCGGTCGAATCTGGTTCAGCCCTTGATTCTGTCGGCTGCGCGGACGGCGGCGCACCTGCCTCCGTCCGCGTGCACCGGGCCTCTGCATTTCATGGGCCCTTTTCCTCGATTCGCTCAATAGTGAAAGAGACAGGAGCAGGCAAAGCCACGCCCCCGGCGACCTGGACGGACTTGAAGATGCCGCTCGGTACGGCACAGCCTGCGCAGCAGCCAGTCAGGTGCGAACGCGCCGCCTTCAGCACGACGCCCTCAGACCCGTCCCCGATCTCCTGGTAGGCGTCTATGGGAACCCGCAGGGCTTCCGCAAGCCCGCGGATCTTCTCGCATTCGCTGGCGATTTCCATACTCACCATCTGCATGTCATCGGAGCGAGCTGTGACCACGGTGTGGAAGCCGCACACTCCCGGATTGATCGTCGTGCGAATCATACGCTCCTCAAAGACTCTTTCAGGATCGTCAAGGGAGGGAACGCAATCGCTCCTTCCTCGCACTGCGCGGCGCAGCTGCTGCACCCCACGACGCACTGAAAAGGCTCCTCCACCTTAGGCGAGTTGGTTTCATTGTCCCATGCGTACACACCGTGGCTGCAGAACTCGAAGCATTTCCGGCAGCCCACGCACTTGGCGGAATCCACCGCTGGATACCAGGGAATCTGTTCCCGCGGCGTTCCTTTCCACGTTCCGTAGCGTTCCATTCCTCGTTCTCCTATTCGGCGCGTGACGCGACGAGCCTCTTGGATTCTGAGCCTATGTCTCGCACAGTGACGAGAGCCAGCACCACCAACGCGGCCAATGCCAGGGAGTATGTTCCGTAGAACAGGGGGAACCCTCCACTGCTGATCAGGCGGCTTCCTATGGCGGTGCCGATTCCTCCCCCGCCCATGAAGGCGAATGCCACCAGGGACATTGCCATTCCCCGTGCCTTGGATGCGAACTCGGTTGCGATGGTCAGCAGGGTCGAATGCGCAAGCATGAATCCCAGTCCGAGCAGCCCGATACCCGCAATCAACATGGGGAGCATTCCTCCGGCCCAGAACACTATAGCATCCGCGGCGCACGCAAGAATCAGGCCGACCGCCAGGACAGACCGCCTTCCCATCCTGGCGGCAACGGGGCCGCTGATCCTCCCGGCGAGGACTGCCATGACCCCGAACGCCGTCATGATGAGCCCGATGATCAAATTGTCGAAGTGGTAGCTTCGGGCGATATAAGCGCCCAGGTAGGAGAAACTCCCGATAATCAGGGTTCCCTCGAGAAGCACGACCAGATAGGTCAACACGCTTGCAGGCCTTGTCAGCAGGCCGGCAAATGGCGCGAGCATTTTGCTGTGGGGGTTCCGCTGGGAAGGTATGCGACGGCCGGTACTCAGAAGCAGGGCAGTGGCGATGACTGAGAGGCCCGCATAAACAGCGAAGACCCCGCGCCAGCTCACAAGGTACGCGATGGTGCCCCCAATGGCCATGCTCAGCCCCTGGCCGAGAAATGAAACACCCATGAAGGTTCCGATCGCAGTCTGCCTTTCCTCCACGGGGAACAGGTCCCCTATCAGCGCCAGGGAGATCGGCATGACCGATGCGGCGAAAACTCCCGTCAACGCCCGGTAGAGCGCCAGCCCGGTGAGCGTTGCTCCAAGCGCGGACAACCCCGTTCCCACCGTGAAAGCGATCATGGCGACGGTGATGACCTGCCGCTTTCCAAACCGATCCGCCAGCGGACCGAAGACCAGCTGGAATATTCCGAAAGGAATCATGTACGCGGTGATCAGCAGCCCGGCCCTGACGGCATCAATGCCAAGGTCCGAGGCAATCGACGGCAAAATCGGGGAAACGACCCAATTGTCGGCCATGACCACGAACCCCGAAAGGCCGAGGACGGCGAGTATGGAGCTCTTCTTCATGATCGCAGTTACCGTGTCTTGATCAGGTCTTTGAGCTGGTCCACCGTGGGATTTTTTCCCTGGAGCACTACCGTGCCGTCGATCACCAGGGCCGGGGTCGACAGGACACCGCGCTGGATGATCTGCTGGATGTCTGTCACTTTCTCCACCTCCGCCTGCACGGCGAGCTCCATGATGGCTTTCTTCACGTTCTGCTCCATGCTCATGCATTTCGGGCAGCCCGTTCCCAGTACTTCGATCTTCATATCCGATACCTCCTTGTTGATGCGGACGCAGGCTCAGCGTCTTACAGCACGATATTGAACAGATAGCCCACGATCAGGATGCCGAAACCGACAACGCCGACGAACGTGGCGATGAGGGGCAGCTTGAGAACCTTCCGCAGAATGACGACTTCGGGCAGGGACAACCCGATCACCGACATCATGAATGCAAGAACGGTCCCCAGCGCAGCGCCTTTCTCGAGGAGCGCCTGTACCACGGGGATGATGCCGGCCGCATTTGAGTACATGGGGATCCCGATCACAACCGCGAGCGGCACGGACCACCATGCTCCCTTTCCCATGATGGAGGCCATGAGCTGCTCGGGGACATAGCCGTGAATGCCGGCGCCTACTGCGATTCCGGCAAGCACGTACGGCCAGACTCTGCTGACGATATCCTTCACTGCATCGCGGCCAGAGGAGACGCGCTCGGTCCAGCTTGTTTTTTCCTGTGTACCGGCCGCGGAGGATGCAGGGACAGTGGCGTATACCCAGCCTTCGACCCAACGTTCCAGCCGCAGTTTCCCTATCATCCATCCTGCCGCCATGGCAATGACAAGACCGGTTCCCAGATAGAGAGCCGCCACCTTCCAGCCGAAAAGACCGAACAGGAGGACAAGCGCTACCTCGTTGATCATTGGAGCGGCGATGAGGAATGAGAAGGTGACGCCGAGGGGGACTCCCGTCGTCACAAAGCCGATGAACAGCGGCACTGCCGAACAGGAGCAGAAGGGAGTCACCACTCCCAGCAGGGAAGCGAGTACGTTTCCCGCTGTCTGCCGGCGGCCGGCGAGCATCCGCCGGGTTCGCTCAGGGGTAAAGAAGGAGCGCACGATCCCCACACCGAAGACCACCACCAGCAGGAGCATCAGGACCTTGGGAGCCTCGAAGACGAAGAAGGCGATGGCTGAGGCAAGCCTGTTGCCGGCAGACATTCCGACCGCCCCGTACACAAGCCAGCTGGCAAAGCGCTCGAGGTTCGTGTACGCGAGCCACCATGCTGCGATCGCTGCCAGGGCAATGAGAATCCAT
>Ga0265316_10006567_pt1 | contig 11094 bp, 11 predicted proteins | sample 4522metaG_FD_202092 | JGI IMG/M metagenome (GOLD analysis project Ga0265316, IMG submission 202092) | Rhizosphere microbial communities from Carex aquatilis grown in University of Washington, Seatle, WA, United States - 4-5-22 metaG | ecosystem: Host-associated > Plants > Roots > Rhizosphere >...
CGGTTGCCGCAGCAGCTCTGCTCTTCCATTCCCATCAGCTTCCCGCATACAGCACCGCCGTTGCCGTCGTCAGCGGTGGCAACGTGGCGCCCGAGTTGCTGGCTGAAGTGCTCACTGAACACAAATCGTAACGTCGTTGAACTATGATTTTCCCAGTGATGAAACGTCGTATTCTCATACCCCGAAGCCTCGCGCTTGGCTTGGTCCTTGCCTGTGTCGCCGTGTCCGCGCAAGGCGAGAAGAAGCAGCAGCAACCGGTAAAGCCCATGGCCGGTCCGCGCGCTACGACCCTGCGCATTACTTGGCTTTACATCTCGCCCGATACCGGCTCGCAAAAGGTGGACCGGGTACAGATTGGCCGCGAAATGGTGGTGGCCGAAAAGAGCGGCCCCTGGATTCGCGTTTACGCCAATACCGACATTGAAGAGGAACACCAGAGCGACACCCCCATCTTCGGCAGCAATGAGACACCGCCGCCCATTTCCGGCTGGATGCAGGCCAAAGGGGTGGTGGTCGAGAACACCCTAAACGGAGACCAGGTGCTGATGGGCGAGGCGGCCAACCAGGAAGCGCTGGCTTCGGATCCCCGTGGCCCGGCCAATGCCGCCCGTAGCGCACGGCTGCTGTACCGCCGGCTGGTGGAGATGTTTCCCAGTTCGCCCCTGATCGCACAGGCTGCGTGGCGCGCGGCAGACATTCTGTGGCAAATACAAAAAGCCGATGCCTCCACTCGCCCCTCGGCCAAGGAGCGCGATGCCTACCTGCGCGACCAGATGGATGAAGATGAACTGAAGAAGGTCATCAAGTACTACCCGCACACCCGCGAGGCTGAACTGGCGGCTTTCGAACTCATTGACAACAAGCTCTGCGGCGACTGGCAGGGCTCGCCCAAGTGCCCTGAGAAGGAATCGGACTACTACGAGAAGTACGCATCGGAGTATCCCGACGGCCCGCGCACGGCACAGGCTCTCTACCAGGCTGTCTATCGCCAGGCGGTGCTGGCCGATATGGAAGCCGCCGATGGCAACGACAAGAAGAAGGACGATGCCCACAACCACGCCCGCGACCTGGCCGCACGGCTCAAGGACAAGTTTCCGCAATCAGATTTCACATGGCGGGCAGCAGCCCTCGTGTACAAATTGGATCAGGGTGTTCCCGTCTATGGCATCGACCAGGAATAGGCGCCTCAGTAGCTTTAATCAGTTGCCAGCACATTCACAGCCAATACCGGAGGCTTTTTGAACGTCTACGTGCAGTCTATTTTGTTGGGTATTGTGGAGGGCTTGACCGAATTTTTGCCGGTGAGCTCGACGGCACATCTGCGCCTTACTGAAGCTCTGATGAAGATTCCGCTCGATGATGCCTATTGGAAGATGTACACCATCGTTATCCAGGCGGGCGCCATCCTGGCCTTGTTGCTTCTCTTCCTGGAGCGCATTGTCGGCTTCATACGCACGTTTCCCAAGGGCGAAAATGGCGACCGCACCTGGCTCACTCATCCCCTTTCGCTTACCATCGTCGCATTTGTCTTCACTTCGATTCCCGCGCTTCTGTTCAAGAAGTGGAGCGACAGGAACCTGGGCAGCCTCACGGCGATTGCACTGGCGCTGCTCATCGGTGGCATCGTGATGTGGATTGTGGATGTCAGGTCTGACCGCTACGAGCCCACCACAACACATGTAGAGGAGATGAGCCTGGGCCACTCCATCTGGATCGGCCTCTGCCAGTCGCTCTCGGCCATCTTCCCCGGTACCTCGCGCTCCATGTCTACCATTGCCGCAGGCCAGCTTGTGGGCCTCGACCGTCCCGCCGCACTCGAATTCAGCTTTCTGCTCTCTATTCCCACCATGCTCGCCGCCACCGCGTACGACCTGCTCAAGGAGATTCATCCCAGCAAGGCGGCCCAGGCCGCCGGCACCGCCGCCGCCCACGTGGCGATGAACGGCGACCGCTGGATTGTACTGGCCATCGGCTTTGCGGTCTCGTTCATTGTGGCTCTGGGTGTCGTCGAGTGGTTTCTGATGTGGGTGCGACGGCACGGATTCACCGTTTTCGCCGTCTATCGCATTCTCCTGGGCGTGGCCCTGTTGATCTGGGGCAGCCGGCTTGTCGGGTGATCTGCGCAACTGCATTCGAAGCCAAGAAAAGCCTCTCTCACCTGGCATAACAAAACTCCGTTTGCCGGACTGTAAGCCGTCCATCCAGCTGGCACTAAAGGACTTGTCACCATTGAGGCGCCCTCCCTTGACTCTCCATGTTCCTATTCGAGCAGCGGCCATCGAGAACTGACCACTGATGGCTGAAAACCGACAACTGAATCGGGGGTCCACATCAAGGTTCCCCCTGCCTTGTTTTTGCCCAAGTCCTCGCGTCGCAACAGGGATAATAAGAGCTGCTCTGGGGTTTTCTGTCCGCTCCGGCGGTTCGTTCGCGCCTTTGGCGGCGTCCAGCGAGCGGAGGCGTTCCCCTCATGAAGCCCATTCCGATTGCCCTTTCGCCGACGCGCAACCGCGCCCTCAACGTGTTTCTGGGGCTCGTGCTGGCGCTGATCTCGGTTCTCCTTCTTCTCGCCCTGGCTACCTATCACCCCTCAGACCCTTCGCTGAACACGGCCACTGACTCCGCGCTGCCACACGATGTACACAATTGGATCGGCCTTTTTGGCGCCTGGCTGAGCGACTTGCTGCTCCAGGTACTCGGCCTCACTGCCTTTTTGCTGCCGCTTTGGCTCAGTGGCCTGAGTTGGAGCTGGATGCGCTCGCGGTCGGGTGGTTCAGTGTGGCTCCGCTGGATTGGCTGCCTGCTGACGGTTGTCTTTGCGCCCACCGTCTTCGGGCTGCTGCCCTGGCATTGGCGCTGGCTGCATGCGGTGCCGGTCGAGGGCGTGATGGGTCGGCTTGTCGCAGGCACTCTGGTCGTCTACCTCAACGTGCAGGGCGCTTGGTTGGTGGCCGCGGTGCTGGCTGCCGCAGGTGTCTACTTCGCTTCGGCGGTCAGCTTCTGGGCCCTCAAGCAGGCTATTGAGGACCACTGGGTGCGGGGAATGGCCTGGAACGACCGTTGGCGCAACTGGCGCGAGGATCGCGCCGAACGCAAGGCCGAGAGCAAGGCGGATCGCGACCAGCAAAACTCACCCGGCCCGGAACAGCGCCTCTTCTCAGGGGCTATCTCCGCGGTGGCTCCTGAACCGGATTCAGAGGCTCCGGGTCGTCCTCCCGGCTGGTTTGCCTCCTTCTTCGGCCGCCGCGAGCGCCCCGCCGAACCGGATCCGTTGGACGAGATCCCAGCTTTCCAGCGAGCATCCGCACAGACCACCGAGGAGCCAGTCCCCTCCCGCCGGTCCAGCATCTGGGAGCGCACGGCAGCCGAGGCGACGGTCACCCCCATTGCGTCCGTTCCCGATGCTCCGACTCCTGTCCCGGCCGCTGTTCCGCAAGCCACGCCGCGCCTAGTCGAGATGCGGCCGCCTGCCCGTCCGGTGGCGGCCGAGCCCCTCCCGGCGTCCGCCACGCCCACGCCGCCCCCCTCTGAGATCGCTATCCACGGGCGCGCTGACGCCGAAGTGCGTACCGTAACCGTGGCGCCGAAGAATGTGAGCGGCTTCAAGCTCCCTTCCAGCACTCTGCTCAACGCCGGCTCCGGTCCGCAGGCAGTTCGTGAGGACGAGTTGCGCGAGGAAGCCAAAGTACTGGTGGAAAAATGCGCCGAGTTCGATGTCCGCGGCCAGGTCGTCCAGATCAATCCCGGACCCATGGTCACCACCTACGAGTTCAAGCCCGAAGCAGGCGTTAAATACAGCCGCGTCACCGGGCTGGCAGAGGACCTGTGCCTGGCGATGCGCGCCGAAAGTATTCTCATCGAGCGCATGGCCGGCAAAAGCACCGTCGGTATCCAGGTGCCCAACCACGACCGCGAAACCATCCATCTGCGCGACGTGCTGGAATCGGAGACCTTCCACAAGGCCAAGTCCCGTCTAACGCTGGCCATGGGCAAAGACATTAACGGCCGCATCGTCACTGCCGATCTATCCTCTATGCCCCACGTGCTCATTGCCGGCTCCACGGGTTCCGGTAAGTCGGTGGCCATCAACGCCATGATTATGAGCCTGCTCTTCCGCACTACGCCCTCCCAGGTGCGGCTCATCCTCGTGGACCCCAAGCGCGTGGAACTGGGCATGTATGAAGGCATTCCTCACCTCTTCACGCCCATTATCACCGAGCCCAAGCTGGCCGCGAATGCGTTGCGGAATGCCGTCCGTGAAATGGAGCGCCGCCTGAAGCTGCTGGCCAGCCGCAGCGTGCGCAATATCGACCAGTACAACAAGTTGTTCGAGGGCACCATGCCTTCGCTCTTCGCCGAGAGCGAGGACGAGGAGCCGCTGCCCTACATCGTCATCATCATCGACGAGTTGGCCGACCTGATGATGCTGGACCGCGCCAACGTCGAGGAATCCATCACCCGCCTCGCGCAAATGGCCCGCGCCGTGGGCATTCACCTCATCCTGGCTACCCAGCGCCCCAGCGTGGATGTCATTACCGGCCTCATCAAAGCGAATATCCCCACTCGCATCAGCTTCCGCCTGGCCACCAAGGTGGACTCCCGCACCATCCTGGATACCAACGGTGCTGAGGCGCTCCTGGGCCGCGGCGACATGCTCTTCCTGCCCCCCGGCACCAGCCGTCTGATGCGGCTGCACGCCCCCTACGTCAGCGAAAAGGAGACCGCGGCCGTAGTCGGTTTCTGGAAGGACCAGGGAATGGCTGAATACGTCGAGGGCTTCCTGGAGTCGCCCCGAGACGAGAGGCCCAACATAGACGGCTCCAATAGCGATCCCGACGAGAACGACCCTATGTTCGACGACGCCGTGCGGCTGGTCTTCGAGTTCGGCAAGGCCTCCACCTCGCTGCTGCAAAGGCGGCTGCGCATTGGCTACGGCCGCGCCGCCCATCTGATCGATCTTATGGAGCGCGACGGCCTGGTCGGACCTGCAGACGGCTCACGCCCCCGCGAACTGCTGAAGGCTCCCGGCTGGCTTCACGAGGTCGCTACAACCAATGAGTAAGGCCGGAGGCAGCCCGGCGAAGAAAGACTGGGTTCATGCTTGGCATAAACGATAGGCGCGAGCTCCCCATCGTGCTGCTGATCGACGACGATCTGGTCAGTCGCGAGGTAATCGCCACCATTCTCACCCTGCACGGCTACATTGTGCACACTGCGCCCGACGGCGCGGCATCGCTGGAAATGCTGGATTCCGGCGAGTGTGCGCCGGGAGTGATCCTGATGGATACGCAGTTGCCCGGCCTCGGCGGGTTGCCGCTGATCGAACAACTCCGCACCCGCGGCAAGGCAGTTCTTTTCGCCATCAGTGGCAGCCCTGCTCCTGACGACCTAGTCGCCGCCGCCGACGGCTTTCTGCTTAAGCCCTTTGCCCCGGAAACTCTGCAACGGCTTCTGGAAGAACGCAATCCGGAGCCGGATGTGCCTCGCCTCGAAGTCGCGGAACCGGCAGTGGTCGCGGAGACCCTGGCCCAGTTTCGCCAGTTGATGCCGGAGCCCACGGTGCGTGAAATTTACGTGGCTGTGCTGGCGGACCTTAAGAAGCGGATCGTCGCGCTGGAGGCCGCCATTGCGGTCGGCGATGCCGCCGAGGTACGCCGCATTGGACATACAATCAAGGGTGGCTGCGGCATGGCCGGCGCCATGCGGATTTCGCGCCTCGGTGCTTTGCTTGAGTCCGAGAGTGACCAAATGGATAACTGCGCCGCTGTGCTTTCCGAATTACAGAGCGCCATCCGCGACCTAGAGCGTATGCTGGAAGCAGAATTCCCAGCCTAAGGGGAAGCGCGGCGTTGTGGGCCGCGCTGTTTAAGTGTGAAGCATCGCCGGTTCGTGCGGACAGCCCCTGGCGAAGGCGCCGCTATAGAATCCGGCCATGGAGGCTAGTGGCTCAGGTGGAACACCCAATCCGTATCGTATTGGCAGACGACCATCCCGTAGTCCGCATCGGTGTGCGTAACATGCTCACCCAACACGCCGGCTTTGAAGTGGTAGGCGAGGCGGACGACGGTGACGAGGCAATCACTCAGACTCTCGAACTCAAGCCGGATATCCTGCTCCTCGATGTGGCCATGCCCCGCCTGCCTGGGCTGGAGGCCATGCGCGCTATCATGAGCGGCTCGCCGACGGTGAAGATTCTGCTCCTCACCTCGACCATCACCACCCAGCAAATCATTGAGGCGCTGCACATCGGCGCGCGCGGCATCGTGCTCAAAGATGCCTTGGCCGGCGCGCTGCAGACCGCCATCCAAACTGTGATCGCCGGAGACTATTGGATAGGCGGCAAGCGCGTCGTCAACCTGGTCTCAGCTCTGCATGAACTTATGCAGCAGGCGGCTGCGCCGCCCCACCGGAGCTACGGCCTCACCCCCCGCGAGATCGAGGTCGTCGGTTGCATCGTGGAAGGATGCAGCAACCGCGATATCGCCAAACAGTTCACACTCAGCGAGGAGACCGTCAAACGTCACCTGTCGAACATATTCGACAAGACAGGCGTTTCCACTCGCCTCGAACTGGCCCTGTTTGCTATTGCCCATCACCTGGTCTCCCCTTCGCAGTAGCGTCGGCACCTTGGCCGCCGGCATACCCGGCGGTCAAAGAAGAAACTGCCTCTCCAGGCTTTCCAGCAGGCCATCCGTGCCTTCGCACACGCCGCTATGCACGGGCGATGGCTGGATGATGGTGCTGCGCGGCGAAATGAGCCAGTGGAACCGCTCGCGCTGCGAGAGCCGGGCAATAGGACCGGCGGCGGGGTCGCCCGCACAGATGCGGGGGACCGCATCAAGGTGCTTCTTCACCAGCCTGACATCGGCGGCGGGCCACAGGGCCTTGAGGCGTTCGGCGTCCAGTTGAATGCGGGCTGCAAGGTAACGTTTTTCCAGGCAGAAAACCACGATTCCGGCATTGATAAACTCCTGCCGCTCCACGCGCGGCACCACGCGCAGGATGGCGTAATCAAACGAGGCGGGAGTGGGCACGAATCGCCTCCTGTTCGAAGATTTGGGTTGCCGCCAGCCGCCGGGTGAAAAAATCCAGGTAGCCGGCCCGCCGCTGTCCTGCACTCAAGACGCCCGGAATGCTCTCCAGCCATTCGTCCGGGACCGCGTTGACAATTTCAGTCAGAACCTTGCGCGATAGCCGCTCGCGCGCGATCGCCGCAGCTTTTTCAATCTCTGCCGCCCACGGCAGCAGGATATGTTGGCCAATCTCCGCAAAGGGCGACTCGATCTTCTTCTGCATGGTGGACCAATTATGGTGAAAGAACAGCGCCGCGCCATGGTCAATCAGGTAGAGCTTTCGATGCCACAGCAGCAGATTGGCGTTCTTCGGCGTACGGTCCACATTCTGCGTGAAGGCATCGAACCACACCGCCAACGACGCTTCGTCCGTGGTGGCCGAGTCGCGCGCCGCCGGATCGAACATCGTGGATCCGGGCAGATAGTCGAGCGCAAGGTTCATTCCGACACTCGCCTTCAGCAGTTGGCGGATCTCATAGTCTGGCTCGTTTCGGCCCAGTACCGCGTCGATCTCGATGAACACAATCTCCGGCACGCGCAGGCCGAGCGCGCGTCCAATCTCCCCCGCAATCAGTTCCGCAATCAGCGCCAGAATTCCCTGCCCCGCTCCGCGAAACTTCACCACGTACAGTCCATCATCGTCAGCTTCGACGATGGCGGGCAATGAACCCCCTTCTCGCAGGGGAACCACATACCGAGTTGCATGTACAGTTCGAACCATCGGACTACCAGTTTAACGGCCCGGCTCTCAGACACTCGAATCAAGCCGAAAATTTGGAAAGAATCGACCGCGGGCATAGATTTGTCATTGAGGAGTTTTCATGATGAAGATCGCTTTTCTGGGACTCGGCAAGATGGGGTCGCCCATGGCGCAGCGGCTGCTGGCCGCTGAACACCATCTCACGGTCTGGAACCGTACCCGCAGTCGGGCGGATGCCCTCGCCAGCCACGGCGCAGCAGTTGCCGCTACGCCGGGTCAAGCCGTGCGCTCCGCCGAGGTCGTGCTTACCTCGCTTTTTGATGACAAGGCGCATGAAGAAGTCATCTTCGGCCCCGACGGAGTTCTCGATGCTCTGCCGACCGGCGCGCTCCACATCTCGCTTTCCACCATAAGCGTCGCGCTCTCTGAGCGGCTGGCCGCCGAGCACGCCCGCCGCAACCAGCTTTTTGTCGCGGCGCCGGTTTTTGGCCGCCCCAACGTAGCTGAAGAAGGCCGCCTGTGGATTGTCGTTGCTGGAGCCGATGCGGCCGTTGCTCTCGCCCGCCCGCTGCTCGAACCCTTTTCGAGGGGCATCTCCGTGGTCGGAAAGGAGCCGTGCCAGGCCCACGCGCTCAAACTAGGCGGCAACTTCCTGATCAGCGCCATGATCCATTCCCTGAGTGAGGCGTTTGTCTATGCTGAGTCGCAGGGTATTCTGCCGGAAGTGTTCCTTGAAGCGATCAACAGCGCGCTCTTCCAGTCACCTTTCTACGCAGCCTATAGCAAAGTGATGCTGCACCCGCCCCTTGAGCCTGGTGCGACCATCGAATTGGGAGCTAAAGATAACCGCCTTTTGCGCGAGGCGGCAGCCAGCTGCGGCAGCAACCTGAGTCTCGCCGACAATCTGGCGAATATCTTCGATGAGGCTCAGCGAGCCGGGCTCAGCGGCGAAGACTGGGCAGTGGGACAGTACAAAATGGCGCAGCGACGCGGCAGAGCTGCAAACTGACGTGGGTAGCGCGCGACACTAACCGGTTTGCGTAATCTCTGCGGGGCGGGCAGGAGCGGGTTCACAAAGAGTGGTGGCTGCGATCACTAACCACACTTGCACAATTGAGTAGGATGGTGCCATGAGTCTCAAAGGAAAAATCGTCTTCGTCACCGGGGCGTCCTCCGGCATAGGCGCCGCAACTGCGCTGGCTTTTGCGGCTGAGGGTGCGCGGCTGTTGCTGGCAGCCCGCCGTGCCGGCAAACTGGCCGAGGTGGCTTCACTCGCTATGGAGCGCGGAGCACCCGCCGTTCACTCCATCGACCTGGATGTTCGCGACCACCGCGCCGTGCAACAGGCCATTGACGACCTGCCCGCGGCGTGGGCGGAGATCGACATTCTGGTTAACAATGCCGGCCTCAGCCGCGGCCTTGAAAAGCTCTATATGGGCAGGATTCAGGACTGGGACGAGATGATCGACACCAACGTGAAGGGGTTGCTTTATGTCACCCGCGCAGTGGTGCCTGGCATGGTAGTGCGCTCCCGCGGTCATGTGATCAACCTGGGCTCTACCGCCGGCGAGATGACTTACCCGAACGGCGCTGTCTACTGCGCCAGCAAAGCCGCCGAGCGGGCCATCAATGACGGCCTGCGCCAGGATGTACTGGGAACCCCGGTACGCGTCACCAGCGTCGATCCCGGAATGGTGGAGACTGATTTCAGTCTGGTGCGCTTCCACGGAGACAGCGAACGGGCCGAAAAGGTCTACAAAGGAATCAAGCCCCTGACTGCGGAAGATGTTGCCGATACAATTGTGTGGGTCGCCAGCCGTCCGGCTCACGTAAACATTGCGCGTGTAGTGCTCACTACCGTGGACCAGGCGAATTCCCTGCTCTTTCACCGGGAAGGCTGACCGGGCAGGGGGAGAACTCAGCCAGGTTCGGGCGGAACTAGCCCAATGCCTCGATCTGCGCCTCAATCTGGACCAGGGCGGCTTCCAGGGCGGTGCGGCGCGCTGGGTTTGAGGTTTTTTGCGACAAGATGTTTTCACGTTGCAGGTCTAACGCTTGCCTCTGACGCTCATGCGCGGCACGTTTCAGGTCGGCTTGGCGTCGCTGCTCTTCGTTCACAAAGCCGTTACCATGTTTCGCTTCCGGTTGCTGCAAGGCACTCGCCATCTGTTCCTCCACGGATTTACTTTCCCAACCACGGGCCATATCTTCATTCTACGGGTGCATCGCTGCCGCGCATCCCGCAAAGCGGCCCGCTGCCCCCGCGAAAGGCCGGAGGACTGCTTATGCGCGTTGCACAAATTTCTGCGTTCGGCGTTGATTCCTTAAGGTTTGTGGAACAACTCACACCCCAACCGGGTCCCGGCGAGGTGCTGGTCAAAATACATGCAATTTCCTTCAATTATCGCGACCTGATGGTGATCAAGGGCCTCTATAACCCTAAAATGCGCCTGCCGCGCATCCCCTGCTCTGACGGCGCGGGAGAAGTGGCCGCCATAGGCGACGGTGTCACGGCCTTTAAGGCCGGCGACCGGGTGGCCGGCATCTTTATGCAGAACTGGCTGGACGGGCCGCCCACTCCGGACAAGGTGAAAGGAGCGCTGGGCGGTGATGTCGACGGCATGATGGCCGAGTACGTCGTCCTCAAGGAGAGCGGGCTGGTCGCGGTGCCCTCACATCTCAGCTACGAGGAAGCTGCCACACTGCCCTGCGCTGCCGTCACCGCCTGGAATGCCCTGGCCGTGGGCAACCTGAAGCCCGGAGCCACGGTGCTCATCCTGGGAACCGGCGGAGTCTCCATCTTTGCCCTGCAATTTGCTCGCATGATGGGCCTCCGGGTGCTCGGCATCTCGGGCTCTCAAGGCAAGCTCGACCGCGCGCATTCTCTTGGACTCGCCGCTGGCCTCAACTACCGCGAGACTCCCGACTGGGACCGCTGGGTGCTGGACCAGACCGGCGGCGAAGGTGCAGAACTGGTTGTGGAGGTGGGCGGCATCGGCACGCTGCCCCGCTCGCTGCGCGCTCTCCGTATGGGTGGGGTGATCGCCCAGATCGGGGTGTTAACTGGCCCCTCGGATCCCTTGCCGCTGCCCCTTATTCTTCATAAGCAAGCTCACATCCGCGGCATGTATGTAGGCTCGCGCCAGGATTTCCTTGAGATGAACCGCGCCATCGCACTAGCCGGATTGCGGCCGGTGCTGGAAAGCTTCCCCTCGACCGAAGCTCATGCCGTCCTGGCCCGCATGGAAGCCGCCGGCCATTTCGGTAAGCTGGTGCTGAAAGTTTCATGACGGCGCATCACCGCTCAACGAGAGGGCTGAA
>Ga0265316_10006568_pt1 | contig 11093 bp, 5 predicted proteins | sample 4522metaG_FD_202092 | JGI IMG/M metagenome (GOLD analysis project Ga0265316, IMG submission 202092) | Rhizosphere microbial communities from Carex aquatilis grown in University of Washington, Seatle, WA, United States - 4-5-22 metaG | ecosystem: Host-associated > Plants > Roots > Rhizosphere >...
GTTCCCGCAATGGGGCGTCTCGCACCACCGGTCGATAAACGCCTGCGCCACGAACTTGCCGTCAATCGTGAAGACCTGCACCCGCTTTCCGCCGCGATCGGAGACGTAGACCAACCCGTCATGCGAGACCTTGATGCCGTGGACCGTATCGAACTGGGGCGAGCCGGGGTCTTTCGGATCGATTTCCTTGGCGGGAATCCGGGTCGATTCCGGCGTTGCCGGCCCATCCTTGGGGACATTCGCGAACGCGCCCCACATCCGCTTGAACGCACCCGTGTCCGCATCCAGGACGATGACGCGTTTGTTGCCATAACCGTCCGAGACAAACAACTCGTTGGTCTTCGGATAGACGGCCATTTCGGTCGGCTTCCAAAAACTCCCGGTATCCTGGTTCGTCTTCGCGCGGCCCCGGTGACCGATTTGCATCACGAATTTCCCGGCCTTGGTGAACTTGAGAACCTGGTCGTCGTCGCCACTGCCGCAGATCCAGACGTACCCCTTGTAGTCCACATAAATACCGTGTTCCGTCTCGGGCCAATCGTAGCCTTTGGCCGGTCCGCCCCAGCCTTGGATGTAGTTGCCCGCCGCATCGAACTCCATCACCGGCGGCCCGGTTTTCAGGCCGGGCCTCACTACTCGGGGACGATGCAGGACCCACACGTGATCCTGCTCGTCGGTAGCCGCGCCCGACACCTGGCCCAACACCCATCCGTTCGGAATCTTCGGCCACGACGGGTCTACTGCGAACTTGGGCGCATCGCGCACGGGCGTCCGGCATCCAGCCATAGCGAGCACGGCCACCGCCAACATAGCGAGTTTCATAAAGGTAAAGGACTGCCGAAATGTGCCAGCGCGCGGATCGGTTCCGCGATATCGCGGAACGTGGAAAGATTCTGCCACTCCGCGCGAGCGCGATCCCTCTGTTCGTCCGAGACGGACATGAAGGCGCACACCCGGTCGAACTTCGCGACGATCTCCCGGCGCGTCATCGGCGTGTTCAAGCGGACCAAAGTCTCCTTCACCAGTTCGCCTCCCGTCCTGGTGCGCACCGTGAGGCGGGCGGCTCCTTGATAGGTAAGGCTGGGGTCCGGTCCGACGGTGATCTTCTCCATGAGCCGCCTCACCAGCGGATCCTGAATGCGTTTTGGCGTGAAGGAATCCAGGTACACGCCGCCATCGATCAGCGCCACGGCGATGACGTACGGCATACTGTGGTCGGCTGTTTCGCGATTCCGGGGGTCCCATTTGGGTGGATCGGCGGTCTCCAGCCACCCGTCGTGAGGCAGTTGGACGTAAATTGATGCGATATCGTCGGCCGTGGTCCAAGCCCGGATCTGCGGGGTGAGTTCGAGGATCGACTGGGTGGAGCCTTCCGAGGGAAAGCGCTTGAAACTCATCCTCTGCACGATCATTCGCCCATCCGGACTGGCAGCCGGCAAACGCAACTCCTTGAATCGGCCGACGTGCTCGAACAAGCCCAGCCTGCCCTCGAACGGTTGCGCCGGGCCCGTCATTCCCTCGTGCGCCAGCAGGGTGGAGAAGACCGCGCAGCGAACAGCCTCCGAACTGTGGCAGCCCTTCCAATGCGACAAGGCGCCGGCATGGCTGACTTTCATGGGCATATGCGGAACCAAGGTCAGGGAGAGGGCGTTGGCGAGCTGGTCTTCGTTCAACCCCATGAGCTTACCTGCCGCCATGGCCGTCGCCGGGCCCTCGAAGGGACCGTCCCAGCCTTGATCGCCGTTGGGCAAGGCAGCGGCCAGTGCGCCCGCGATTTCATAGCCCACGGCGACCGCGGCCAGCATCTGTGGACCGGTCGCATGAAACGCTTCGCCGACGGCGAGAAGCCCCGAAAGAATATCGCTGACATGCCCGCCCGGACCGAGGTCGTTGAAATCGGCGTGGCGTAACATGCAGCCGTTGGCAAAGGCGGCCAGCTCGGGCGAAGTGGTCACGCCATAACCCAGGACGGTGCTTGGGAGAGCGCTTTGAGTCGTCCGAGCCATGCGCGCGCAGATCCGCGCCGGCTCGGATTCGAACCCGGATATGATCGAGGAGACGGCGTCCAACATCGTATCGCCCAAAGCGGCGGTGAGCGGACCGGTCAGATTCGCTTCGGAGAACGAAGTCACATAGCGGACAATCCGGCGGGTGGTGTCATCCATCGGACCGTTGCCGGAGGCCCGTCCGGCGTCGTTCCTCCAACCGCTTCGCGTGACTTCGGCGCCGCGGGGAGAAGCGGTCTGCGGCGCCGAAGCTTGAGCGTTCCACACGGTCATCGCGGCGCCGGCGCCCATCTTCAAGAGGTCCCTGCGGCCGCAGGTATTTTGCTGGCTCACAGGCCCGAGTATAATACGTCTCCGCGGCCGCTTCAGCGTAGCTGATGATCGAGAGCAGGCGGTCACGGACCCGTGTTCGCCGCCCTCTCACGGGAGCGCCGCCCGTGCGGTCTGAGGGGAATGTCGCTCAGTTGTCGATCGTGGCTTCGATTAGTTCCAGCCTTCGCTGGGGCGTCTCGCCGTCTACTTCCTCTTTTTCGAAGGCGTTCAACACTTCCATGCCCGCCACCACGCGGGCGAATTCGGTGTATTTGCCGTCGAGGTGCGGAGCGGCTCCGAGCACCAGGAAGAAACTGGTGGTGGCGGAATCGGGATCGTCGCCGTGCGCCATGGAGACGATGCCGCGATCGTGTTTGAGGTCGTCGCGGAACTCGGCCTTCAGGGGGCGTACCCAGCGGTCGGCGGGGTGGGCGGGATTGCCGGTCCGCGTATTGCCCATGCCGCCCTGCACCACGAAACCCTTGACCAGCCGGTGAAAGGCCGTGCCGTTATACCAACCCGTGGACACCAGCCTGAGGAAGTTGCGCACGTGATTCGGCGCCCAATCCGGCTCCATTTTGATCTTGATGGAGCCGAGCGTGGTCTTGAGCGTGACGGTCTTGCGCATTTCTTCGAGCGTGGCCGTGAGGAACGGCTCCACCTTCTTCTTCTCGATGGTCACCCCGAGGATGCGGACAGGTGTTTCCGTCAGGCCATCGGCGCCGACCGGCACCTGGGCGATGCGCTCCGCCACGTCGATGCCCTCGGTGACCCGTCCGAAGGTGGAGAACTGGCCGTCCAGCGCGGGCTGCGGAGAGAGGCACACGAAGAACTGCGCGCCATCGCTATCGGGCTTATTGGGAATTCGGATGGTGGAAACGACGCCGCGCTCATGCTTCAGGCCGCTGATTTCGCCGGCCAGCAGATTGAGGCCGCCCGATCCCCAGAGATTGCGTGGCGTCTTGGCATCCTTGAGCAGCGGATCGCCGCCCTGGATGATGCCGTTGGCCACCACACGAAAGAACGCGCTGCCGTCGTAATACCCCTGGCGGGCCAGGCGGAGGAACTGCTGCACGTGTTTGGGGGCCTTGTCCGGGGCGAATTCGAAGCGGAACGTGCCGAGATCGGTGGCCACCACCGCCTCCAGATCCTCCGGCGGTGCGGAGGGCTGGCACCACGCGAAGAGAGGCAACAGCAACGGAGCAATCCACGAAAGGCGCATTTCCGACCTATGGTAACGCCTGGGGGCGTAGCGTGTCTCGAACGGAGTATACTGATCGGGTGAGCGAGGATTCTATGATCGGGGAATTCGCTGGACTGGCCAGGCCCTGGAACCCACGTGGGCTTGCCATCCCCTCAACGATGGTGGTCGCCTTCTTCATCGGCGGGCTCTTGAGTTGGAACCTGATCCCCTTCCATTGGGATCTGTCATTCTGGACGACTCTCGCGGCGTCGGTGCAAGCTGAGAAATACGGACATCTCGTCGAGCACAAAGCCGAGGGCATCTTGATCTGGGTTCTCTTTTTCTCCGTTGCTAGCGCGACCGTTACCGGCATGGTCGCGGTGGCCGCTACAAAGGTGCGGAAGCGCCTCCAGCACGCCTGAGAAACCCTACCGGTGGCCTTCCAGCCACACCAGATCTTCCACCAGGTAGTAATCGCCGTAGGTCAGTGTGACATCAGCCAGCCGCGTGCTGCACCCGTGGCGCAAAGTGCCGGAGGGTGTCAGATACCGGTCGATCAGCGACTGCACAATGCGCGTGCCCTCGCTGCGGTAGCGCGCCGCGCGGGTGGCATCGGGGGTTACTTCCGAAAGACGGAGCAAGCCTCCCGCCAGTATCGCGGCGGCGGAAGAATCGCGATTGCGGAAGAAGATTCCCTCGTCGGAGAAATCGTACCAGGGCACGCCATCTTCCGGCAGATGGTCGAGCGCGAACCGGGCGGTCTTCTCGGCGTCTGCCAGCAGTTGCGGCTCGCGCGTGGCGCGGAACGCCTCCGTGAAGCCGTAAACCGCCCAGGCCTGGCCGCGCGACCATGCGGAATCGGCGGAGAGGCCCTGGTGCGTGTGCGTAAATACCACCTCGCCAGGCGGCGTGTGGTTGGGGAAATCCAGGGACCTCTCGCTCGAGACAAAGTTCTGGCGATTGTCGCCGGGGTTGTAATGCACCGATTGAATGGTCGAGCCGTCTTCGCGCACCAGCCACGCGGCCGAGCGCAACGCGTGCTTGCGCCCCATCTCCAGCCACTGCGGGTCGCCGGTTTCCTTCGTGGCCCACCACCAGACCTGGAGATTCATCATGGTGTCGATGATGGTATCGTCGCCGTTGACTCCCCAGGAGGCCACAAGTTGCGTGAGCGGATTGTAGAGCGCCTTCAGCCGCTCGGCCGCGCGCAGGCCGCCCGCGCGATACTGCGCGTCCTTGGTGGCTTCATAGGCGAAAACCGAGGAGTAGTAATTCAGGAAGCCGGTGTCGTGGTTCTGCTTGCTCTCATTGCCGATCAGCCGCGAGGTCCACAACTCCGCCCACTTCCGGTAGCGGTCGTCGTGCGTGTAGCCGTAGAGCTTCCAGAGTTCGCCCGGCCAGAAAGAGCCGGTCCAGAAGTAGCCCTTCTGGTCTTTCCACTCACCCGTCGCATTGTTGCCCTCGGTGAAGAATCCGCCGCCCGCGTTCTTCTCGGCCGTCCCCGGCTTGTTGGCCGTGATTAGCGACTCATACCGGCGCAAAGTGCGGTCCGCCGCCTGTTGCAACAGCGCGATGGCCTGTGCGTAAGTGCGATGCCCCGTGGCTTCGAGCGTGTCCAGGGGCGCGGATTGCGGCGCGGCGGCCTTCGATAAGACTTCTATCCGGGCCGGTTGCGCCATGCGCTCGCTCGTCTGGTTTACGTCAGCCAGGAAGCGCTCGCGCGTGGGCCGCGCGGAATTCGCGGGCGCCAGCGTGCCGCCCATCATGCGCTCCGCGGGCGTCCGCGAGTTGCCGATGAGGCTCTCGCTGCCTTCCTGGTCCCAGATGGCCGCCGCATACCACTCCGCCACGCCGTCGCGCGGCGCCAGCCGGATCAGGTAATTGGCGGCGTCGGCCGTCACGCCGGCCGATTCGTCCTTGCGCATGAAGACCGCCACGCCCAGGTTTTCGTCGGGAAGCTCTACCGTCCCGGCTTTGGTGCCCGGCACGACCACCTGGTGTCCCCAGGTGGCCACCGCTTCGACGGCCGCATTCGGCGCCAGTTCCAACGGGTCGATGCCCGGTTTCTTGGGCGCGGCGGCTGCCAGCGTCAGCCCTTGGGAATCGCCGACCGTGACGCGATGCTGGAAACCGTGCTCGCCGGCCCACTGCGTGAAGCGGCTCACCAGGTCCACCGTGCGGCCGCCGATCTTCCACGATTTGTATTCGATCTCTCCAATCGAGCGCACGGGGCCGCTCGCCAAGACGCGCCACTTCCGCTCGCCAACGTCCGCCACCGGCTGCGCCTGGCCGTCGATCACCGCGGTAATCGAGCCAATGCCGCGCGTGGGCTCGACTTTGAAGATGTCTCGCCCCAGCGGCGTCTCCAGGTGATAGACGTACTCGGGAGATGCAAACAGGTCGAGGTACAGGCCGGGACGGCGCTTGCCGTAGAGATCGATGGCGTTGCGCTTGTCGAAATAGATGCGCCAGGCGGCCTCCTCGGATTCCCACCCAAGGCCTTCGTAGCGCGTATTAAACTTGGCCTCAGTGCGCTGGGGATAGCGGCTGCGCAGCCGCAGGATGGTGGCCTGGTCCCCATAGGCGACGGTCACGATACGCGTCTGGTGGGGCCCGAGATCGATCTGGAAAACCAGCTCGTCGTACTTGCCGTCGCCATCCAGGTCGTCAGCCTGGGATGGCACTTCGATGGTCTGAAGCGTGCGCGCGTCCTCGCCGATAGTGGCGGCGTCGCTGGTGGTGACGATGGCGTTGCCCGCGTTGAAATCGGGCGCGAGGCGTTTGAGGGCGGCCACCGAAACCACGATGTCTTCGGCGGCGCGCGCCTGGGACGCGGGGTTCGTGACGGAAAGCTTGAGGACCTTGATGGGCGCGGCGGTGGCGGCGGCGGCGGCGAGAAAAGCCAGCAGCCCGATTGCGCATCCGCTCCCTGACCGAGCCGTGAAGAAATCGGTTGGCAGGCGAAAGCGCCTGCCCCACAAAGCAGCAGAGCCGCAACGGACAGGCAGGCCGGGCCCAGAGGGCGCCCCCACTCGGCAGCACGCTGAAAGCCTGCCCCACAGAATCGTTTTCGTGCGAGACATAAACATAGTTTATGCGCGGATGGTATGGAGCGCCGTGCCCACCCCTCCGACCGCGGCGCTCACGACGGCCTCGCCTTTGACGAGACGCACCCGGGCCACCGCGCGGCCGTTCGACATCTCGACCTGGCGGGAGCCGCTGGTGGTGCCTAAGTTCTGGATCAGCTCGCCATCACCCGCAAGCCTGAACCGGATCACGTTGCGCGCGTCCAGGCAGGGAATGCTTTTGGCATCCAGCAGACGGGCTTCCAACGCGAACACGCCATTGGCGCAGCCGGTCTCGGCCAGCACTAATTGCGCCGGCTTGTCCCACTTCTCGGTTTGATAGCGGAAGCCGATTTCGTCGGCCACTTCGACGCCGCCTTTGCGGGCCATCACGCGTACACGATTCTCGCCGGGTTGGAACGCCACTTGCCAGCGCAGGCCGGCGGCGGGAAAATCCCGGCAGTCGCGCTGCTTCACGCCGTGGGATTTTCCATTGACAAAGAGTTCGGCGGCGGGGCAATTGGAATAGACCTTGACCATTTTGCTCTCTCCGGGCTGGCCCCAGCGGATGGGCCAGGAGTGGCCGTAGATGCGCGCCATGGGCTTTTCCGCCCAGTAGGACTGAAACACATAATAACCTTCCTTGGGCGTGAGGTCGCGTTCCAGCAGGCCCTTCTGGTTCATGCGGGGCAGGGGATTGTCGGGGCGGCCGGGAGCGGAGAAATCCTTGAAGACCCACTGCGCGGCGCCGGCCAGCCAGTCCATGCTCTCCTGCTCTTTCAAATGCCAGTCGAACAGGTTGCAGATGTAACTTTCCGACCAATCGCCGTCGCGCGAGGCGCGCGCCTGGCCGCCGGTGAGCAGGTAGGCGCGGTCCTTTTCTTCCACGCCCTGGCCCGTTGAGATCCGTGCGATGACGCTGTCGGGGTCCTCGGAGTGGCGGCCGGCATGGCTGTCGCCGCCCCACTCCATGTGCAACATTCGGTCCACCGGGGCGGCCTCTTTTTCGGCTGAGGCTTTGTATTCGGTGTAGCGGCCACTGTACCAGCCGGCCCAGATGGAGGGCGAATAGACGTCGGGGACATCGGCGGCGAAGGGGCAGCGGCGAATCGCGGTCATGCGCGAGGGGTCGGCTTGGTGGGCGATGGCGTTCAGCTCCGACATAAAAGAGCGGATGGCTTTCTCGTCGTAGACTTCGAAATCGCCGGGCCAGTTATTCTCATTGCCCAGACCCCAGAAGACCACGGCCGGGTGATTCCGGTGCTGATCGATCATGTTGCGCAACATGCGGCGCGCCTGCTCCTTGTAGGCGTCGCCGCCGAGGCCGCCGCGGCACCAGGGGATCTCTTCCCACACCAGGAGTCCCAGTTCGTCGCACAGATCCAGCACCTGCCGCGACTGCTGGTAGTGGGCCAGGCGGATGAAGTTGGCGCCCACGTCCTTGACGAGCTGCATTTCTTTGCGGGTGAGGTCTTCGGTCATGGCGGCGCCCAGGCCCGCGTGGTCTTCGTGCCGCTGGGTGCCGCGGAGAAACAGCTTCTCGCCGTTCAACTGGAACACGCCGTGTTTGGGGAATTCGAAATAGCGCAGGCCAAAGCGCTCTTCGACGCGGTGCTCGCCGTACGTGCTCTTCAGAGTGACAGCGCAGGTGTACAGGTTGGGAGTTTTGGGCGACCACAGCGCCGGCGTGGGTACTGCGAATGATGCGATGGGTTGGGCGCCCGTCCACGGCGGCAGCGATTTCTCCGACGAATCGACTTCCTTCCCGGCGGGGTCGAGCACGCGCGTCTCAATCCGCAGGTCGCCGCCGAGAGCCGTGGCGTTGAACAGGCGCGCCGATACCGTGACGCTGGCGCTGCCGGAAACCACGCGCGTGTCGACGAGCACCCTTTCCAGCGAGAGAGCGGGCGTGTAGACCAGGTTGACGTGCCGGTAGAGGCCGCCGTACCGGTTGAAGTCGCTCTGGTCCGAGGGAATGGTTTCGTTACTGCGGGAGTTGTCGCACAGCACAGCGAGTTGCACCTGCCCGTTGGCGTCGGGCCGTTTGAGCGCGCGCGTGGCGGCCCCGGTGATATCGAAGATGAATTCGTCGTATCCGCCCACGTGGCGGCCCACGCTCTGAAGCCCGATGAAGACTTCGCTCGTCTGGCCGGCGCCTTCGAAATGCAGCAGGGTGCGGCCGTTGGCGTAGGGGTTATCCAGCGCGAAGGTGGTGCGGTACCAGGCGGGGCCTTGATAGTAGGGGCGGTCCGGATCCACCGCGTCCCAGGCGTTGTAGCAGTGGGGCATGGCGACCTTGTCCCAGTCGACGTTGGCGGCGGCGGCTTTGCCCCTCCACACTTCCCAGATGCCCGCGAGGCCGGCGCGATAGTGTTCCCAACCGTCGGCCAGGCGGCGGAAAGCGGGAGCCTCGGCGGCGGCTGCGCCGCTTCGCGAAAACACTGCTGCTCCGGCGATCGCGGAAGCGGTCTGCAACAATTCGCGCCGTGTGATCATGCGCCTCGATCAGAAGGTCAGGCGCAGGCCAAACTGTAGCTTGCGCATCGCCTGGGCGGTGCGAATCACGCCGAAGGTTGTGGATGTCGCGCCCGATGGGACGGCGTTGCCCGGCTGTCCCAGGCTCACCATGTTGAAGGCATTGGTGCCCTCGGCCCGGAAGCGCAGCATGCAACGCTCTTTCAAATGGAAGTCGCGCGAAATGGCCAGATCGACGGTGCGATATCCCGGACCGTAGAGGATGTTGCGCCCCGAGTTGCCATCCAGGGAGACTCCCGTTACGGCCTTGTTCTGCACAAACGCGGCGGTATTGAACCACTGCGCGGCGGTGGGGTTCGAGATGTGAGGATCGCCGATCAACTGCGCGCGGTCGTTGGTGTTGCCATCGAGGTTGGCGTCGACGCTGCCGTTGGTGACGGAGAACGGAAGGCCGCTACGCAGCTTGACGATGGGCGAGATGGCCCAGCCGTTCACGATGTTGCGCACGATGCCGTTGCCGCCGCTGTAGTAATTGGGCTGGTAGTTCACCGAAGCGCCGAAGACGTGGCGCTGGTCGGTGTCGGCGACACTGCGCTCTTCGCGCAAATTGCTGTAGTTCTGGGCCAGACCTTGCGTGGTGTTGTTCAGCAGTTCCACGCTGTTCATGCTCTTACTGAAGGTGTAGAAGGTGTTGAAGGTAATGTGCCGGCTCATTCGCTTGACGGCCGTGATCTGCAGGCCGTTGTAAGAGGCGGTTTGATCCGAAGCCATCATCAGCACGGCGCCGAACGCGGGATTGGCGCGACGCGCTAGGACGCTCGCACCGGCGCTGGTGGCGGTGGGGGTGACCACGGGGTAGTTGGCATCGCGCGCGAAGGGCAGGTCGTGGAACAGCGATCCGACATAGGCCGCAGTGATGCTCAAGTCTTTCGTAACCTGGCGCTGGATGGAGGTATTCAACTGGTAGGAGTAGGGCCACTGGAAGTTCTGCGATATGCCGAAGATGCCGCCGCCGGATACGAACGTCCCCTTGTAAGGGAAGGGGTCGCCGCCGACGAAGGCGTTGTAGGGGTTGCTGAGCGAAGCGCCCAGCGGCACCCCGGCCGTGCTGGTCTTGGCGTTGGTGTTGGTGAAAGTGAGCCGGGTGGCGAAGGGCTCGAAATTGGTCATGGTGTTCCACTCGTTGCCCGAGATGCTGCCGTAGAAGATGCCGGCTGCGGCGCGGACCGAGGTCTTGCCGTCGCCGAAGGGATCCCAGGCCAGTCCGACTCGCGGGGAGATGTGGTGCCAGCGCATCGGGACGACGCCGCGTCCCACGCCGGGGTCGCCGTAAAACAACTGCCCGACGGGCGCCAGCGGGTTGACCGTGGATTTTTGTCCTGCGACATAGGTATCGACGCGGTTTTGCGGATCGGTGATGGGCGTCTGAAGATCCCAGCGCAAGCCCAGGTTGAGCGTCAGGCGCGGGTGGAGGCGGAAATCATCCTGCGCGAAGAGCGCCGTGTACCAGCTATTGTTGTAGGCTCTGACCGGCGCGTCTTGGGTGACGGCGCTGGGAATGCCGATCAGGAAATCCGCCAGCGCGTTCTTGGTCACGCTGTTATTGAAGGTGAAGACGCCGTAGTTGTTGAGCAGCGTATCCTGGATGTCCTTTTCGAGCGAGGCCTCGCCACCCAACTTGAGGGCGTGGCGGCCCTTGGTCCAACTGAAGACATCGCGCACGGAGTAGAAGTTGCCGCCGGCCGTCGGACCGCCGATGGCGTTGGTCAGGGTGAAAAAGCCGCTGACGGTGATCTGCGGCAGCGAGGGCGTACCCTGGATGGTGAAGGCGGAGCCGAGGTCGCCGAGCGAGGTCTGGGGCAGGTTCAGGCGGCCGCCGTAGTTGCGGGTGAAAGTCATCCAGACCTGGTTGATCTTGGTGGGGTCGATGACCCAAACGTCGCTGAGGTTGAGGTTGTGCTGCCGCCAGTTGAACTGCTGGTAGGCCCAAGGCAGGTTGCCGGTGCCCGCCCTCACCGTGTTGGTTCCGGAGGTTTCAAAGTAGCTGCCGGT
>Ga0265316_10006571_pt1 | contig 11092 bp, 10 predicted proteins | sample 4522metaG_FD_202092 | JGI IMG/M metagenome (GOLD analysis project Ga0265316, IMG submission 202092) | Rhizosphere microbial communities from Carex aquatilis grown in University of Washington, Seatle, WA, United States - 4-5-22 metaG | ecosystem: Host-associated > Plants > Roots > Rhizosphere >...
TTTTTCTGTTTTTCTATCACCTCAAGTATTTGCTATGTATGATTTGAGTTATCGACTTTTAAACAATATGGACTATTAAAGAAATGCAGGAATATCAATTCAGGTTTTATGAGAGAAAAAATCTGTTTCAATTTATTTAAGAAATTTTCGCTTTTTTCAATACCTGATTTATACTCCTTTTGGGGCAATATCAATTAAATTCTAAAAACACAATTTAAAGTTAGCTTTTGAATTAAATCAACAATTTTATAAAATTCCAGGAATGGCCTGTATTAAAATTAAGAAAACGGAAATTGAACCTGCATTGAATCTCCGTTTTCTTTATAAAATTTTATAGAAAGTTTATTCTTTAATTAATTTTTCAATAGGATAAACCATTTTGCCTTTTGCCTGAAGAAAATAGATGCCATTTTTTAGACTTGAAATGTCAATTGGGTCAGAGCCGGTAATTGTGTTGCTCAAAACAATCCTTCCTGAAATATCAAGGATTTGAACTTTTAAATTCTGTTCGTTGCTTTTGAGGTACAATTTATCTTTAGCAGGGTTAGGATAAAGTTTTATTTCACTGGCAGAAGCGTATGTTGATTCTACTGAAACGAACTTCGAAACAATAACCTTAAATGTAATTTGTTCAATGGCTAATCCACCCTTTTCACGTGCTTCTAAAACTATTATTACCTGACCGGATTTGCCGACCATTGGCGCTATTGTAAGCTTAATTGTGCTGTCAGTCGCCGAATATTCGAGTGTAGGATTGGCTATTATTGCGGTGTAGCTACTTAAAGCACTAAATAGTAATTCCTTATTACCCTTGTTTTTCACTTTGAATACTAGTTCTTTGGCTGCATCTGTGTCCATCATTTTAATTAATGGAAGTGAGGCTTCAGAAGATTCGATGGATATCGTATTTGTATCATTTAAATAGCGTATGCTTTGTACCATTACATTTCCAAAACTTGCGAAGTCAAATCTATGCGTAATGCCTGGGACCAGAATTAAATTAACTTTTGCACCATTGTTTTTTAGGCTGTCATAAAGACTTAAAACTTGAACATATGACTCATCAGAAGTTCCTTCTGCTATGGTAATGGGCATATCGGATTTTAGATCAGTTCTTTTGTCATAACCATATCGTATATAAGGTTCCCATGGGAAAATACCTTTATATGGATACAATTTATTTAAGCCATGATATAAAGCAACTGGTCCATTGCACGAAAATCCGGTAAGATAAACAGATATTGTGTCTATATTATACATTGCTTTCGCAGTATCAATAGAGGCTGTAATAAGACCAAACTTCTTATCATCAAAATTTTGATCATTAGTTTTAGGATTAGGACAGACAACTATCATTTTTAAACTGTCCGAAATAGGTCTTAATCCATCACGATATGGATTTGCATTTGCGCCAGTACAACCTGTCAATGCTACTACCAACGGGTACTTTTTAGAGGCATTGTAATCATCGGGGATAGATATATACAAATTATATGTAATACCTCCTGAAACAATGCTCGCAGTAATTTGTTTAGCTGCCTTAATTAGTAGGCTGTTCATGAAAAGTACAACAGCGCAAATTGTAAAAAAACGTTTCATAATTTTTAAGAGTAAATTGGTTAATTGTTTTTAAAAAATTAATAGTTAAGCTTTTAGAAATTATCATTAAATAATATGATGACAATTGATTTAATTTTTACCCTTATTTTTCAATTTATTTGATATACAAATATTAATAAATTTTCTATTGTAATTCTTTTGTACATCAAGACTGTTAATGAAATAGGAGGAAGGTTTATCCACATTTTTATGTCAGATTTTCGGCATCAAAATGCCTTTAAAAAAGTAGAACCTTTTTTGGACTGAAATAAAAAAATATGGAGTGAAATAAATTTATTTTAAAAAGATATAAAAGCAAATTAGTTAAATTGTTGGACTAACTATTTCCCTATAGATTGTAGTATCTGCATTGAGTGATTTTTTGTATCTACTTTTTCAAATACATTCTCTATTTTTCCTTCTTCGGATATTACAAAAGTAGTCCTAAGAATGCCTTCATAAGATTTACCATACATTTTTTTCTCGCCCCAAACGCCATAAGAATTTAGAACTTTCTTTTCCGGATCGGAAATCAACGGAAAAGGAAGTTGATATTTTTTTATAAATTTCTTATGAGATTCTTCTGAATCCGCGCTAATTCCAATAATGGCAAATCCTTTTTTGATAAGTTCTTCATAATTGTCCCTGAGATTGCATGCCTCGGCAGTACATCCGGGAGTATCGTCTTTAGGATAGAAATAAAGCACAACTTTTTTTCCTTTAAATGAACCAAGGCTGATTTTTTTTCCATCCTGATCGGTGGCATTAATTATCGGAGCAATATCTCCTTTTTTTAAATGTGTCATAATTTTTAAGGTTTAAATGTTTGAATAAATTTGTATAATAAATAATAACAAGTTTCTTTTAATAATGTTAAAAGGAAATGAGAATTGGTTAAACAAAATTATATAAATATTCATTTTTTGTTAAGCCTTAAAATTTGCAAGCGTTATTCGCTTTATTTATTGCTTTTTGTATTTTCAATTAATGCAGAGTGCCAAAGAAATATTTCTCCTCAGGCTCAAAAGGCAATTGAGCTTTTTAAGTCTGAAAGATATACAGAGGCATTAACAGAATTTCAAAAATTATTAAGTCAATTTCCAAAAGATCAACTTTATCAGTATTACCTTGGTGCTACCTTGGTAGAATTAAATGCCTCTCCTGAGCAGGCTATTGAATGTTTAAAAAATGCAACAGCAAGCAATAAATATACGGAAGCCAGCTATTATCTTGGAATTGCTTATTACAGGCAATTTCAGTTCGATGAAGCCAGATCGGCTTTTGAAGAGTGCCAGAAAAAATTTTCCAGCAAAGAATATAAGACTTTCAAAATTGCCGATGAATTGAAAAGAGTAGAAACAGCAAAAATTTTTTTCAAAAAAGGCATAAAATTGGAAGTATTATATAAAAGACCAATTCCTGCCGATAGTATTTTTAGTGCTTTAAATGATACTATTCCAATCAAATTCAACTTTCAGGATTATTTTAATTTAACCGATAAAATTATTTCCAAAAGTTTTAAAAATATTTTACCAGGTGAATATTATTATTTCTCGGCTCAAAATGGAAATAAAGGAAAAGATATTTACAGGATAAAAAAGCTTAATGATGAAAAATGGTCAAAACCTGAAAATCTTGGTAAGATTATTAATTCTAATTATGATGAAGATTTTCCATTCTTTGATTATAGCCTGAATTTTCTATATTTTGCATCAAAAGGCCATGGTAGTGTGGGAGGTTACGACATATTCAGGTCACAATTTGATACAGTTAAAAATGCCTGGTCTCAGCCGCAACAACTGCCCTTTCCAATAAATTCGCCCTGGGATGATTATCTTTTTATTGAAAATGCAAATAAGGCATACTTTGTATCAGACCGTGAGAATTTCAAAAATCTTGTAGAAATTTATTCGATTGTATTACCCGATTTTAATAAAGAGCACTATCTGGATTTGAATTCAGATATTTATAATACCTGTATGATCAAGGAAAATAAAACTATTTATGAAATGAAAAATCATGAAATTAATAATTCTCAGAATGCAATTTCTGAAACTCAAAAAATAAGTAATGATCTGGCCTATTTTATTACAAAAGCATTAATTATTCAACATAGTTGCGATTCTTTAATATTAATGAATAAGAAATTCAAATCATTACTTATTATAACTGAAGATAAAGAAAAGAGAGCATCCATTTTCTCTGATATTGCCAGAAATGAAAAACTTGTTGTTCAATACCAGTCTGAAGCCAATAGTATATTTGATAATGTAAAAGAAATTCAGAATAATAAAAAACCAAATATTATTGAAAATTCAATCCGTTCAAATCATAGAGATACTCTTAAATTTGTTGCAAATGATTCGTTAAAATATCCCGCTTATAAACCAATGCGAAATGACAGCGACTTTTTTAAAGGAGTGTTTTATCGAATTCAAATCGGGGCTTTTAGTAAACCGGTATCACAGGATTATTTTAAAGGGTTGAATCCAATCTCAAATGAATCTTTTGAAAATGGTAAAATAATTAAATACTATTTGGGGATTTTTAATCGTTTTAATAAGGCTGATATTTTATTAAAAAAAGTAAAAGTACTTGGGTTTAATGAAGCATTTATAGTGGCCTATTACAACGACAGAAAAATACCTTTAGAAAGGGCAAAAGAACTGGAAAAGGAAAATCAATAACAAAAATTTAACATATATTTTCTTAAAACTTTTGATTTGTTAATAAATTGTTTCTAATTTTTTTGTAAATTTGATTAGATGAAATACAGGAAATACTAATTTTATTCTGAGAGAAATTATTTCATTAATTATGAAAGACGCAAATAAATTCAGGGAAAATCCCGAATTTGAAGAAGTTCTGGATAGTGGTACTGGAATTTTAAATTTCCTAACACTTCACAACGATGAAATTCATACTTTTGAGTATGTTATAGAATCATTAATTGAAGTATGCAACCACGATATGGAGCAGGCCGAGCAATGCACTTACCTGGTTCATTACAGGGGTAAATGCGATGTTAAAAAAGGAAACTACAAATCCTTGGTTCCAGTAAAAAAAGAACTTTCAAGAAGAGGTCTCACCGTGACTATCGATTAATTTTATATCTTCTAATGTTAATCAATGGGGTTCATTTTTTCATTATAATCAGTCTTGTTTTAGTAGTAATAAAATTGCTTTTTTATCTGGCTTAAGTATTGCAGGAATTGAAGCAGATTTATTTTTAATTGGATAAATTATTGAAACAGATACCGGCAAAAACAATACTATAAGCAAATCAGGAGTTCAGGCAGAAACTCCTGAAAAGAAAATTTAACAAATTTGTAATTTAACAAAAATGATCGTTATAACAGGTGCGGCTGGTTTTATTGGAAGTAATTTGGTCGGAAGGCTTAATGTTGACAAATTCAAAGACCTTGTGCTTGTTGATGATTTTGGCAGGCCCGAAAAAAAGCTTAATTATGAAAATAAAATCTTTTCAGAAAAAGTGCACCGCGATGAATTTTTCGATTGGTTGAAAAAAAATCATCGCTATGTACAATTTATTTTCCATCTCGGGGCAAGAACAGATACAACGGAATTTAACAAATCCATTTTTGACGAATTAAATTTGAACTATTCCAAAGAAGTTTGGAAACTATGTGTGGAATTCGGTTTACCATTAGTTTACGCTTCTTCTGCTGCCACTTATGGATCCGGTGAATTTGGTTATGATGACAATCATTCCCTGGTTGAAAAACTGAAACCGTTAAATCTTTATGGCGACTCAAAAAACGAATTCGACAGATGGGCCATTAAGCAGGAACATGAACCTTTTTTCTGGGCAGGATTGAAATTCTTCAATGTTTATGGGCCAAACGAAAATCATAAGGGACGAATGGCATCGGTAATTTTTCATGCGTTTAACCAAATAATTAAAACCGGCAAATTAAAACTCTTCAAATCTCATAATCCAAAATTTATAGATGGTGAACAACAAAGGGACTTTATTTATGTAAAAGATGTTTCTGATGTTTTGATGTTTCTTTTACATCATAGAAAAAATTCCGGTATTTATAACCTGGGTTCCGGAAAGGCAAGAACATTTATCGATTTGGGACGAAGTGTCTTTAAAACATTAAAAATGCCTGAAAATATAGATTTTATAGATACTCCAAAAGATATCAGGGATAAATACCAGTACTTTACCGAAGCCAATATGAAAAAATTAAGAGCCATCGGATATGATAAATCTTTCACATCCCTGGAAAATGGTTCGGAAGATTATATTAAAAATTATCTCCTTCCCGGAAAATATTTCTAAAACCATAAAAGTTTCTTTTCAACTTTCCTTTCCCTGAAATCATTCAGGTTAACAGGCAATAGACTATTAGGTTGTAAAAAGAAACATGCAACCTGATGCTTACCTGAGTTATTTGAATTTGTCGATTTAATGCCACCTTGTTACAATTAACAGAAACAAAGAAAGTACCGGAAGCCTTGATCCTAAAATAGTGGAAATGCTAAAAATCTTCAGCCTTCAGTCTAAACAACCTGAATAATTTTCTTCCTGTAAATTTTAACTTTTATTACAATAAAAATTAGTATTGCTATTTGGAATTATTCTAAATAAGTATTAACTTTGTTTGTTAAATTAATTAAATAAAAATCTGAATTATGGCTTTCGAATTACCAAAGTTAGAATACAGTTACAATGCACTGGAACCCCACATTGATGCAATGACGATGGAGATACATCATACAAAACATCATGCGGCATATACAACAAATTTAAATAATGCACTTAATAACCTGCCTCAATCGTCTCAACCTATTGAACAAATATTAAAAGAAATTTCAAAATTGCCGGTTGCCATCAGAAATAATGGCGGAGGATATTATAATCATAATTTATTCTGGAAAATTATGTCACCAATGGGAGGCGGTAATCCTAAAGGCGACGTTTCCGATGCAATTAATCGTTTCTTTGGATCATTTGACAAGTTGAAGGAACAATTTTCTAATGCTGCAGCTACCCGTTTTGGTAGTGGCTGGGCCTGGTTAATTGTTAAAGAGAACAGCGACCTGGCTGTAATATCTACTCCAAACCAGGACAATCCATTGATGGATATTGCAGAAACAAAAGGAAAACCCATTTTAGGAATCGATGTTTGGGAGCATGCCTATTATTTAAAATACCAAAACAGACGTGCTGACTATATTGCAGCATTTTGGAAAGTTATTAACTGGGAAGAAGTTAGCAAGCGGTTTAAATCATAATATCTTTTTTTTATGCGGTTAGGAAAGGCTGTTCGTTTTTAGGGCAGCTTTTCTTATTTTTCAGGATGCACAATAATCTTTTCATCAAGTATTAAAGGTTCGATAATTTCAGAAGAATCAATAACTAATGTATCAGGTTTGACCAAATAATCTTTGGCTTCACCGGTTAAAATAACTTCAGGTTTGAGACCAATGGTATCCTCAGGAGTAATCTGGTTTCTTTGAATCATAAAATAGGGCAAGTACTGATAAAACCAGGAATAAAAATCTGTCAATTTTCCGGGTTCTTTGAATGCATATTTGAAATATTTTGGTGAAGGAATAATACTCGCTAAAAAAATACTTTCATTCAAATTTAATTCCTTTGGTAATTTTTTAAAATAATATTTCGAAGCCTGCTTTATTCCATAAATACCCGGACCCCATTCGATAATATTCAAATATATTTCAAACATTCGGTCCTTGCTCACCAGATGAAGGTCTTCTATCATCCAGGTAATTATCATTTCTTCAAGTTTGCGTGGAATGGTTTTATCGCGGGTAAGAAAAATATTTTTTACCAATTGCATGGTAATTGTGCTCCCACCGCGGGCAAATCTTTTCTCCTTTATGTTTTTGATGATAGAATTTTTAAACGATTCTTCATTAAAACCTTTATGATAAAAAAAATCCCCATCTTCGGATGTAAGTACCGAAAAACGTAGAAAAGGCGAGATATTTTCTAATTGAACATAATCAGGATTGTTTGGGTTTACCATGAAGGTTTTTGCAGTTTGATCTGCATTAAAATACTTAAAACTAAAAGTATCGTTTAGCATATTTAAGTCAGCTGAGCCAAATTGCTGAATTTTAAAACCTTTGTTTTCAAGTTTAGAATTAAATTTTAAACTGTCAGGTTGGTCAAGATCGATATAACAATTCATTTCAAATGCGAGTTTACCCGACACTTTCATGTCCCGGATAGTAGTAAACAACCCTTCAGGAAATGATTTTATTAAGGTATCCGGTGAAAATATTTTATATGGTATCCGGATGAATATTTCACGATCGTGAAAATTCTGATATTTTAAATATGGGGAAAAGGAAAAATTATTAAATGTTATTTTGGATACACTGTCCAATTCTATAAATCTGTTCCCGACATTCAGGGTAAATTCTAAAGATTCCTTTTTTGTGAAAACTTTTGTCGGAGCCAAAAGTTTATGTTTAATAATTAAGTTTGAGGATTGAATAAATCCGGAAAAATTTTGTTTTTCCTTTTTAAATCCTGCACTATAAAAACCGAAATGTAAAGTGTCGAATTTTAATTCCAAACCCCATTTTGCGTCAATATATGGTATTTCAACATTATTCTTGTTTGAACCAAAAGCAATAATATCAATGGCTTTTTTTGTTTTATCAATAATACCCCGGATCAGGCAACCGGAATGATTCAATTGATCTGATATATAAATATGGGAATTCAGAATATTATTATTGAATTTAAATTGCTGGATTACGATTTTAAAATTATTGTTCCCTTTACTATATCTATAAATTATGCTATCAAGAAACACTTCATTTGGAATAATTGAAAAAAATCTGTCGATTTCCCTGTTAATTAATTTAGCATAATTCGATTTTTGAAAACCGTCTTTCAGATCTTTTCTGATGTGATAAGAAGAAATCAATTTTTCGAATAGAAAACCATCAATGGAAACATCAAATTTTTTAATATATAATTTTTTCAGCCTCAATTGACCAAACAAAACTGAACCTATTTTGATATTAAAAAAAATTGAATCGGATTGAGCAACAGTATTATTAAGACTATCTTTAATCAAAAAACCTTTAATAGAAATTCCACTTATTCCTTGAAAACGGACTTCTTTAAAAGTCAGTTCCAGGTTATATTTTTGATGAAGTTTATAATTAACCGATTTAAATACTTTTTCAAGAAGAAGGTTTCGACTTATAAAAAAGAAAATACAAAGGAAAATCAGGATAGATAAAAAAATTATTACTTTCTTATTATTTATATAAAAAGTCATTGCCAAAATTTTGTTTGATGCGAATATAAAACAATCATTTAACAGAAGCTTCAGATAATTTTGCCTTTATTTATTTTTACATAATACATTTTTTAATAATTTTAGGTTTAGGTTTTTAATTATGGCATCAGATGAACCGGTAAGAATCGATAAATGGCTATGGGCAGTCAGGATTTACAAAACCAGAAGCCAGGCAAGCGAGGAATGTCGTAAAGGCAGGATAATTATAAACGGCATCCATGTAAAACCTTCACATATTGTTAAGAAAGATGAAATTATTATTGTTCGGAAACCTCCGGTTATTCATACCTTCCAGGTGACAGATATTCTCGATAAAAGGGTTTCTGCACAATTAGCAAAAAATTATATTAACGACCTGACTTCCGATGAAGAATTGGCCAAGCGCGAAATTTCGAGAATAAATTTGAATTTTCAGCGAGATGCCGGTTCAGGAAGACCGACAAAAAAAGACAGAAGAGAAATAGGAAAGATTAAAGGGAAATAATTTCTTATCGGGAAACCCAAAAATAATTATGACAAAAATTTAATTAAAATGATCATTGCCAGAGAAAAACGAAAAAACAATATTGCCGAATATGTTCTTTATATGTGGCAATTAGAAGATTTGCTCCGGTCATATAATTTTAACTTCGAAGTTGTTAAACAGAAAATAATTGATGGGTTCAAAGCAGATGAATTAACAAGCAGCGAAATTAGTAAATGGTATTTGGGACTGATTCAAATGATGGAAATAGAAGGAATAAAAGAATCCGGTCATTCACAAATGCTTAAGAACACAATAAACGATTTGAATGAAGTGCATAATAAATTACTGAATAAAGATGAAGAAGAAGGTTATAAGCAAATATTTCTATTGGCAAAACAAAATATTGAATTGTTTAGATTAAAAAGTAATAATATAAACGGCAACGATATTGAAATTTGCTTAAATGCTTTGTATTCTTTGATCCTGCTTCGGTTATCCGGGAAAGAAGTTTCAATAGCCACAAATGAATCTATGAATAGTTTTAGCAAGCTGCTTGCTGCTTTATCTTTAAAATATAAACAATGGGAAGAAGGGCTGTTAGAATTATAGATTTTATTTAATTCCTTTGTCTTCATTTTTAATATCATTCAATACATAACAATTGACTATTTCTCCAATAAACATTCCATGAAAATCTTTAGCGGGATAATGCCGGTGAATGATACTTTTATCAATGAAATTATCAGATTTTAAGTAATCGGAATAAACTTTTTTACATTCAAAAATTAATCTTGCTTCCTGGAATGCAATATTATTTAACGGCGTTTTAAAAGGCATTAACCCTGTTTGTTTTATTTTATCGATCGATTTGCCGGAATATTGCCCGCAAAAATTTAGGATCTTTCTGTATTTGTCGGAGAAAAAAGAAAGGGTAAAAAATTCATTGCTTTCTAAAAAGGAAAAAGTGTACCTGTGTGGCCTGACAAAAATTGTGGCTACCGGTTTGTTCCATAAAATTCCAAAAGAGCCCCAACTTGCAGTCATGGTATTAAATGAATCAATAGAACCTGCAGTAATGAGCATCCAATCGTCATCGAGAATATGAAAGACGTTAATGTCTAATTTTTTTACATCTGTTAATTCAAAAATTTCGTTCATAAGCTAAATTCATAATCAGTAAATAATGCAACTAATTTACAACTTTTCAATTAAAATATTCAGGTAAATAACTAATTGGGGTTGAATTGCTAATTTAGCAGAATGAAACCGGAAATATATAAATGGTCGGTATTTTATGAATTACTAAGGATTTATGTAAACCTGGCCCAGCGGCTATTTTATCATAAAATAATTGTTCAGGGAAAAGAAAATATTCCTTTAAATGTTCCCGTAATTTTGGCGCCAAACCATCAAAATGCAATTATGGATGCATTGGCAATTGTTTATTCGATGCCGGGACAAACTGTATTTATGGCCCGTGCCGATGTTTTTAAGAACCAGATAACAGCAAAAATTTTAAAATTTTTAAAGATTATGCCAATTTATCGCATGCGAGATGGAATTGAAAATATCGAAAAAAATAAAGAACTTTTTGAAGAAGCAATAGAATTACTTCAGCATAATAAGACTTTGTGCCTTATGCCTGAAGGAACACACGGGAATAAAAGACACTTAAAACCTTTGTTGAAAGGCATTTTCAGAATTGCATTTT
>Ga0265316_10006575_pt1 | contig 11091 bp, 4 predicted proteins | sample 4522metaG_FD_202092 | JGI IMG/M metagenome (GOLD analysis project Ga0265316, IMG submission 202092) | Rhizosphere microbial communities from Carex aquatilis grown in University of Washington, Seatle, WA, United States - 4-5-22 metaG | ecosystem: Host-associated > Plants > Roots > Rhizosphere >...
GCGCTACCTCACCGGCGATCGCGCGCTCTACGCCGGCCTGGCCGACAAGCTGCCGCGCTTCATCCAGGGCAACCGCGGGCCGCTGGTCCGCAACCTGACGCAACTGGCGCGCGCCCGCCACACCAAGTACGCCGGCACGTTCTATCACCTGGAACCGAACGTGAAGGAGACTCCCGGCGGCCTGCGCGATCACCAACTCGTCTGCTGGCTCGAACAACTGCATGGGACGCGGGACGCGCCGGCGCCGGAACTGGAGGCCGCCTTCCGCTTCCTGGGGCGGCTCCGCTGCTTTCTGCACTGCCAGTCCGGGCGCGATAACAACGCGCTTTCCTTCGACGCTCAGGACGCCATCGCGGAATTGTGGCGGAACGGCGACGCCGCCCAGTGGATGCGCGAGTACTATCGCCACGCACGCGTCATTTACCGCGCCGCCATCCGCGCGTTGGAATCGAGCGAGGCCCAATTCAGCTCGCTCTTCGCGCAGTTTCGCGACTGGCGCTCGCGGGTGGCGAACGCCGACTTCACGGTGCATCGGGAGCGCATCCACTTCCGCGCCCCGCAACGCCTGGACGTGGAGCCGGAGCTGGCGCTGGGGCTGTTCGAATTCGTGGCGCGGCACGGCATTCGCCTCTCCTTCGAGGCCGAGCAGCAGATCGAATCGCGGCTCGCCCGCCTGCGCGCGCACTTCGCCGAGCCGCGGCCGGTATGGCCGGCGTTGGATGCGATTCTCTCGCTTCCAAACGCGCCCCTGGCCGTCCGGGCGATGCACGAAACCGGCGTGCTGGCCGCCATTTTTCCCGAGATGGAACGGATCGAATGCCTGGTGATCCGCGACTTCTATCACCGTTACACAGTGGACGAGCACACCCTCGTCACCATGCAGAACCTCAGGACCCTCCCGGAGGGCTACAGCGATCTTCTGGCGGAAGTGAAGCAGCCGTCCGTGGTGATGTTTGCGCTGCTGTTTCACGATGTGGGCAAAGGGGTGCCCGACGAAGGTCCCGTGGATGCCTCCGTACGCCTGGTACGCGACGCCATGGCGCGCATCCAGATGCCGCAGGCGGACCGCGAAACCGTGCTCTTTCTGATCCGCAAACACCTGGAGCTTTCCCAGGTGATGCAGTCGCGCGACCTGTTCGACCCGCACATCGTCCGCGACGTGGCGCACCAGATGGAGACCGTCGAACGCCTCAAGGCGCTTACGCTGGTGACCTACGCCGACATCAGCGCCGTCAACCCCAACGTCATGACGCCGTGGCGCGCCGAGCAGTTGTGGCAGCTCTACCTGGCGGTCTACAACGAGCTGACTCGCGAGCTGGAAACGGACCGCATTGAAGCCGTCCCCACCGGCCCGCCCGAGCGGATCGCTTTTCTCGAAGGCTTTCCCGTGCGCTACCTGCGGACGCATACCGAAACGGAAGTCGACGAGCACATGGCGCTCGAAGCCAAGGGCCGTGCGCGGAAGGCGCCGAACGGAGTTGCGGTGGAGATCCGCCGCCTGGAATCGGCCTGGCAACTGACGCTGGTGGCGGCCGACCGTCCGTTCCTGTTCGCCTCGGTGGCCGGAACGCTTTCCAGCTTCGGCATGAATATTCTCAAAGCCGAGGCGTTTGCCAACCGCCGCGGGCTGGTGCTCGATACGTTTACGTTTGACGATCCCCTGCGCACGCTGGATCTGAATCCCACCGAGGCCGACCGCCTCCGCGCCACCACCGAGCGCGTGCTGGCGGGCAAGATGGATGTTCGCGAGCTGCTGCGTAACCGGCCCAAGCCGGTTCTGCCCAGCCGCAAAGCGCGCATCGCCGCCCGGGTTTCATTCAACTCGGAAGCCAGCCGCACCGCGACGCTGGTGGAGATTGTGGCCGAAGACCGTCCCGGCCTGCTCTACGACCTGGCCTCGGCGATTTCCTCCAATGGAGGCAACATCGAGGTGGTGCTGATCGATACCCAGGCGCACAAAGCCATCGATGTGTTTTACGTCACGGCGGAGGGCAAGAAGCTCGGGCCCGAGAAGCAGACAATCCTCGCCGCCGCGCTCAAAAAAGCCGCCGGGGCGTAGCGCCGGCGGTCTTGCCACCGGTGATTTTGTCCCGACTCTAACACACCGGCGGCAAGACCGCCAGCGCCGCCTTGTCACCATAAAGGATAAAGCGGATAATGGGGTACCAATATGACCCATTTTGCGGTTGTGGCCGGTATAGCCCTCGCTCTGCTGGTTCCGGTGCGGGCCGCTGTCCCCGCCGACCCGGCCGGCTGGCAGAAGCTCTTCTCCGACGACTTCGAGCACGGAGATGGCGCGTGGAACTCCTGGGTTAGCACTCCGGCGTCTCCAATATGGGCGGTGGAAGACGATGCCGGCAACGCGGTGTACTCCGCCAGCGGCCACGTCATGACAACCCCCTCGGCCGGCCCATGGCGCGACTCCCATTTCCACTTGCGGATCAAGGTGATCAGCGGACAACTTCACCTGTACTTCCGGCATATGCAGTGCGGCTCCTACTTCGCCACCCTGGACGGCGGCCCGATCTCGCTGATGCGCATGGTGGGCTGCCCCGCCAACTACACCAACCTGCAGACCGCTTCCACTGCGTTCTCCCTTGGCGTCTGGCACGTGGTCGATGCAGTGGCGGTTGGTGGGAGCGTCAAACTCTACCTGGACGGGGCGCTGGCGATCGACTATGTCGATTCGGCCCCCCTCCTGCTCGGCGGCATTGGGTTGGAGGCGCTCCCCGACGATAGCCACGTCCACGTGGATGACATCGTGGTCACCGGCGCGGTGGACACACAGTCGCTGAGCTGGGTGCGCACCGGCGGGCCGCACGGCGGCGTCGGCTACGACATTCGCATGAGACCCGGCAATCCGGATCGGCTGCTGGTCACGGACAACGCCAGCGGCGTCAGCCTGAGCAGCGACGGCGGGAACACGTGGGTACCCTCCAACAGCGGTATTCAAGCGCGTACGGGATCTTCGGGCGACGCCATTCCGGTATTCTGCCTGTCGGTCGATCCCAACAATCCGGACGTGGTTTGGGCCGGCACGCAGAACACGCGTGGCATCTACAAATCCACGGATGCGGGTCAAACCTGGGTAGAGATGGACAACGGCATCGTGGAAAAGAACGGCATCACCTTCCGCGGCTTCACGGTCGACCCTCGCGATTCGCGCACGGTGTACGCGGCGGCGCAGTTGTCCAGCACGGCGTGGGCCGGGAAAACGGTAATGGGCCAGATGTTCGACCTGTCCAAAGGCGTGGTCTATAAGTCCACCGACGGCGGGGCGAACTGGCGGGCCGTCTGGCGGGGAGACAGCCTGGCCCGCTACATCTGGATCGACCCGCGCGATTCCAGAGTTCTGTATGTCTCCACCGGCATCTTCGACGCAGAGGCGGGCAACTCGGACCCGGTGGCCAACAAGGCGGGCGGCGTCGGCATCTTGAAGAGCACCGACGGCGGAGCCACCTGGCGCGTGCTGAATCAGGCCAACGGCCTGAACAACCTCTACGTAAGCTCGCTGTTCATGCACCCCACCAACCCCGATATCCTTCTGGCAGGCACGGGGAATTTTATCTATGGCGATTGGGGGGGCGTATACCTCTCCACCGACGCCGGCATGACGTGGCGGCGCACCATGGGGTCGGCCTACCTGGTCGATCCGAATAATGTCGGTCCGAAGAATGGCGACCAGATCTCGGCGGTGGAATTCGCCGTTTCCAATCCCCTCGTTGCTTACGCCGCCAGCGGCCTGGCGATGTATCGCAGCCAGGACGGTGGCCAGACGTGGAAGATGATAGCTGGTTCTCCCTCTCACCCTGGCTTCGGACCTCCCGGAATGAATGTTGGAATTCCCGTGGATTTTCAAGTGGACCCGCGCAACCCGGATCGGATCTTCGTCAACAACTATACCGGCGGCAACTTTCTCAGCTCCGACGGCGGCGTGAGCTGGGTATCGGCGAGCAAAGGGTACACGGGGGCCGACCTGCACAGTGTCTCGGTCGACCCATCGGACGCACGGCGGGTCTACACCATTGGCCGCTCGGGTCCCTTCCGCAGCGACGATGGTGGCGCCACCTGGGTGGGACTGAATTACCTGGCCGCCAACATGAGCGCGTGGTTCCCGATCTACGGGCCTACGGGGGAATGGTATGCGGTGGCGGCCGATCCCCGGAACCCCGGGCGGGTTCTGTTCGCGGACGAAATGTCGGGCGCGTTGTGGCTCTCTACCGAAGCGGGACTCAACTGGAGGGTGGTATTCCGCAACTCGGACGTTACCGGCGTCTCTCCGAACCGGCACGGATTTAAGGCCCTGGCTTTTGCGCGCTCGAATTCTCAGGTGGTCTACGCAGGCATGTGCAGGGACCGGAGCCAGGTGGATACCGGGAATGCCGGTCCCAGCTTCGGCGTGTTCAAGTCGAACGATGGCGGCGCCACCTGGCAAGCGGCCAACGACCCCCATTCGGCGCAACAGAACATCAACGTTCTGGCGGTCGATCCGCTCAATGCCAACACGGCGTACGCGGGCACTCTGGTAAGCGGCATTTTGCGCACCAGGGATGGCGGCGGCACCTGGCAGGCTCTGAATGGAGGCCTTCGGTCCCTCGACGTTCGGGCCATCGCGGTGGATGCGGGAAACGCAAACGTGCTCTATGCGGGGCTGCAGAAGGGCGGCGTCTACAAGACCGTCGATGCCGGGGCCACCTGGCAGACGGCCAGTGCGGGCATGGATCCGGGGGCCAACATCCTCTCCCTCGTCATCGACCCCACCAGCTCACAGGTAGTGTATGCGGCCGACCTGAGCACCGGAGTCTACCGCTCCGATGACGGCGGCAAGTTGTGGGTGCAGATCGCCAAGGGCCTGACCATGCGGGCCGTCAAGTCGTTGGCAGTCTCTTCCGACGGCGGCACTCTGTACGCCGCCACGGAAGGGGGAGGCGTGTTCCGCCTGGATGTCAGGCCCGATGCCGCGACGGCGGTGAGTTTCGCATCGGCGGCCAGCTATTTCGCGGGCGCCGCCTTGGCCGCGGAATCGATTGCGGCCGGATTCGGCAAGGGTCTGGTCGCCGCCACCCAGACTGCCGACGTGACTCCGCTTCCGACCACCCTGGGCGGCGTGAGCGTGAGCGTCACAGACAGTGCGGGGATAGACAGGCCGGCGCCGCTATTCTTCGTTTCCGCCGGTCAGATCAACTTCCAGGTGCCGGTTGGCACCGCGGCCGGACAAGCGACGGTTAGAGTGCTGCAACAGAATCAGGTGGTGGCGCGCGGCTCGGCGAACGTCGACGCGGTGGCACCGGGGCTGTTCACCGCCAATGCCGACGGCAAGGGCGTGCCGGCCGCGCTGGCCCTGCGAGTGGCCCCCGACGGTCGGCAAAGCCTGGTCGATGTCTATCGTTGCGGCACCGCGCTGGGCAGTTGCGCGCCGCTTCCTATCGATCTGGGCGGGGCCACGGATCAGGTGATTCTAGAGCTATTTGGGACCGGGATTCGGGGGCGCTCGGCATTGACGGCAGTCACCGCCAGGATCGGTGGCCAGGCGGCCGAAGTGCAGTACGCTGGCCCCCAAGGTGGTTTCGCGGGGCTGGACCAGGTGAATATTCGCGTGCCGCGAGGTCTGGCTGGGCGCGGTGCTGTCGACGTGATCCTCATCGTCGACGGCAAGACGGCAAACACGGTAACGGTCAACATCCTTTGAGGAGGGGAGTGAATGCCATGCGCAAACGACGGCTGCTTTGGGCGCTGGCTTCAGCAGTGCTGCCGGCAACCTTAGCTTTCCTCCTGGCCGACACGGGGAAGGTGATCACCGGGGTTGTGATGGATGGCGCGCAGCCCGTTTCCGGCGCAGTGGTTCGGGTGCAAGCGACATCCGTCTCCACCACGACGAACGGGCGCGGCGAATTCACGCTGAGTGGTCTCCCGAATCTGCCCGCGATGCCGCTTACGGCATGGGCGCTGGGGTATTACATCGCCGGTCCTGTGACCGCCAAGCCGAGCGACTCAGGCATTTCTTTTGTGCTGCGGAAGATCCCCGCCGCCGATAATCCATCCTATGCGTGGGCGAGCGGCCTCTCCTCCGCCGGCCAGGACGTGAACTGCCAGAACTGTCACGCCGACATCCAGCCGAAATCGCCGCAGCTTCCTTTCGACGAGTGGCAGCAGGACGCCCATGGAACATCGGCTCAGAACCGGCGCTTCCTGTCGATGTACAACGGCACCGATCTCAGCGGACAGAACCAGAGCCCGTTAACCCGCTACGTTTACCAACGGGATTACGGTCTTGTCCCATTGCCTCCGGACCCCAACGCGCCGTATCACGGGCCGGGTTTCAAGCTCGATTTTCCGCAATCGGCCGGCAACTGCGCCGCGTGCCACTTGCCTGCAGCGGCGGTAGGCACACCCTACGACACCGACCCCAACACAGTGACGGGCGTCGGCCGCGAGAGCGTGGCCTGCGATTTCTGCCACAAGGTGTGGTCCGTGAAGCTCGACCCATCCACGGGTAATCCCTATCCCAATACGCCTGGCGTTCTGTCGTTCGAGTTGCGGCGGCCGCCGGCTGGGCAGCAGTTCTTCGCCGGTCCATACGACGACGTTGGGCCGGGCGAAGACACTCTCTCTCCACTCCAAAACCAGAGCCAGATCTGCGCGCCCTGTCACTTCGCGCAGTTTTGGGGGGTACAGATCTACAACTCGTTCGGCGAATGGCTCGCCAGCCCTTACTCGGATCCGGTGAAGGGTCAGACATGCCAGGACTGCCACATGCCGCACCGCGGCGCCACTCTGCCCGCGCGCGCCGATAAAGGCGGGATGGTTCGCGACCCCAAGGCCGTATTCAGCCACCTGATGCCGGGCGCCAAGGACCAAAGCCTGCTGGAGAGCGCCGCGGGGCTGGCCATCGACGCTCACCAGTCGGGCGCTCTGATTCATGTCACCGTTACGGTCAGCAATGACAAAGCCGGCCATCATATTCCGACCGACCATCCGTCGCGCAACATGCTGCTGATTGTCTCCGCCACGGATAGCGGCAACCAGGACCTGGTGTCATTGGATGGTCCGGTGGTGCCGAGCTGGGGCGGCGCGGGATCGGCGCCGGAAGACTATGGCGGCAAACCCGGCCGCGGTTTCGCCAAGATTCTGGAACAGCTCTGGACTGAAGTGTCCCCGACCGCGGCGTACTGGAGTCCAACCGTTTTGCGAGAAGACACGCGCATTCCCGCTCTGGGCAAGGACATGAGCGAGTACGCTTTTCTGGCGCCGGCTGGAGGCGGCGCCGTGCGTGTGGCAGCCAAGCTGGTTTTCCGGCGCGCCTTCCGGCAGCTCTCGAACTGGAAGCAATGGAACGATCCGGATATCCTCATGAAGCAAGCGGCGGTTTCCGTCGCGGCCGGTACGTCAGGCCTCGCGCCCCTCGCCGTGGTTCATGCCGCCACCCAGCAGGGCAGTGTGCCATTGGCTCCCGGAGCTATCGCTACGGTTTACGGCACGGGGCTGGCTTCTGCATCCGCTGCGGCGGGCGGCACGAGAGTTGTGGTTCGCGACCAGTCCGGCGCCGAGGCTGACGCCAGCCTCCTGTATGTGTCTTCCGGCCAGATCAACTTTGTTGTGCCGGGCGGTGCCGCGGTGGGCAACGCCGTTCTGAAAGTGATGCGGGATAACCAGTTGGCTGGCGCGGCCCAGATCGTTTTGGCTTCGGTTGCGCCGGGTCTGTTTACGGCGAACGGCCAGGCAACCGGCCCGGCCGCGGCCATGGTGGTGTACGTTGCGGCGGATGGATCGCAGACTATAGGGCCGGCATACACCTGTCGTGCCGCCGGAGACTGCGGCACGGCGCCGATTTCCATCCAGCCCAACGGTGCGAGAACTTACTTGATGTTGTTCGGTACCGGCATCCGCGGAGTCAGTTCCCAGAGCGGTGTTCGAGTGACGATTGGGGGAGTCGACGTGCCGGTGTCAAGCGCCGGCGCGCAAATGCAATACGCCGGACTCGATCAGGTCAACGTCGAACTACCCGGCTCGCTGCGGGGACGCGGGAATGTGGACGTAGCGCTGGTGGTGGACGGGAAGCCGGCGAACGTGGTGACGGTACGGGTTCTGTGAGCAGACACGGACGGCGACACGGAGAAACGCGCCCGGGCGGCGGCGGACGCCAGCGGAGACTCTCTGAGCAAGTGGATCTCGGGAGTGATCCGCGAAAAGACCGCAACCACCTGGCCGCAACATGTTCTGGATCTGGCCGGCTCGTGGCCGGACTTTCCTTTGGCGGAGGAACTCAGGCAGGGTCAAAAGGGCGACAACCGGCGGGAGCGCCTCTGAGTGCTGGCTCTCGATACGAACACCGTCATCTACTTCTTCAAGGGGATGGGCCGCGTCGCCGAGAACCTGGGGAAGGAGGCGCCCCGGGACATCGCCATTCCCGCCGTGGTCCTGTATGAGCTGGAGGTTGGAATCGCCCGGTCCTCACACCCTCGCCAACGGCGGGAATCGCTGAACGCCCTTCTCGAAGTCATTCACATTCTTCCGTTCGATGAGAGTGCGGCGAGCGCGTCCGCGGAACTCCGGGGACTCGGGCCGATCGACACTTTGATCGCGGGCACCGCCCTGGCTCATTCCGCGACGCTCGTGACACACGACACGAAGGAGTTCTCGAGAGTCCGCGGACTTCGCTTGCTGGATTGGTATTGAAAGGCTCTGCTAACGATCCGCGCGCCGGCTCGTCATAGATTACATTGAAATCGGGGGAGGTCCCTGAGATGCTACGTGCGATCATGAGCGTCGGCCTGGCAGTCTTCACGTCCTGCGCCACCTTGGCGCAGACGGCGGAGAATTCGCCGACATTCGAAGTGGCGTCGGTCAAGCCAGCCGCGCCGATCGTTGGCAACCGAATCATGGTCGGGATGCGCGGCGGTCCCGGAACCCCCGACCCCGGCCAGATTACGTATAACAATGTCACGGTGAAGGGCGTTCTCACGAATGCGTACGGAGTGAAGGGCTTCCAGATCTCGGGACCGAGTTGGCTGGATTCCGAGAGATACGACATTGTCGCGAAACTGCCGCGTGGCGCAACCAAGGCAGAATTCATGGTGATGCTGCAGAACCTGTTGGCGGAGCGCTTCAAGCTGACGCTCCACCGGGAAAAGAAAGACCTGCTCATGTACGCGCTGGTGGTGGGAAAGAACGGGCCGAAGGTGAAGGAATCGGTGGAGGATGCTGCCCCCAAGGGTGGAGGGCCTGCGGATGGCCCCGCAGAGGTCATGGGCAAGCCCACGGTGGACAGGGACGGCTTCCCTGTGTTACCTCCGGCAGCGGCGGGCCGCGGCGCTGTATCGCTGGCGCTGATGAATGGAAATGCCCGCGTGACGGCCAGTAGACAGTCGATGTCTGGATTGGCCGAGATTTTGTCGAGCCAGTTGGACTTTCCCGTGGTGGATATGACCGGACTGACGGGGAAATACGATTTCACCTTGTACTTCTCGCCGGAGGGCCTCGCGGGCATGAGACTGCCGGCAGGGCTCCAGCATCCGCCGAATGCTCCGCCTCCAGGCGAGGGCGGAGGTGGAATGGCGGCGGCGAGCACCCCGGACGGCCAATCCAGTCCTAATCTCTTTTCCGCCGTTCAGGAACAGCTCGGACTAAAGCTGGAACAGCGGAAGGGTCCGGTGGATCTGCTGGTCATCGACCATCTGGAGAAGGCGCCGATTGAGAATTGACGGCCTCCGGTACGCGGCCCTCGCCTGGCTTGCGGTGTCTGGTCTGGCGGCCGCCGAGCATCACGGACAGGTCAACTTCAACGGTCTGCCGGTTCCGGGCGCTACGGTGACCGCGACCGGGGGCGAGAAGAAGCTCGTCGCCGTCACGGACCAGCAGGGCGCCTATTCGTTCGCCGACCTGGCCGATGGCGTCTGGACCATCCAAGTGGAGATGCTGTGCTTCGCCACCATCAAACAGGAAGTGGCCGTGGCGCCAGACGCTCCCAGCCCGGTTTGGGAAATGAAGGTTCTGCCGATCGAGGAAATCCACGCTACGGCAAGGCAGCCCAAGGCGGAGCAGCCTGCGGCCGCGGCGGCCGGCTCCGCTCAGCCCGCCAAGCCAGGCAAGAAAGCCACGAACCCCAAGGGCGCGACCGCCGCCTCTAACCCACAGTCGGCGTTTCAGCGCGCCGACGTGAATGCCGCCGGCGAGGGCGCGGAGATGGGCAACCAAGGCGGCGCGGCGGGCGATCTGAATCAAACCGCGTCCGACGCCATGGTGGTGAGCGGCAGCAGCAGCGGGGCCATTGAAAGACGCGCGATCGGCAATGCGCGCCAGGGGCCGGGATCGATGTACCAGGGCGACCTGAGTTTCATCCTGGACAACTCGGCGCTGGACGCGCGGCCGTACTCGCTCACGGGGCAGGCCACGGAGAAACCGGCGTACGACCACCTGCGAGCCGGAGCGTCTTTCGGCGGGCCGCTGCTGATTCCGCACCTGCTTTATGGGCAAGGGCAGTTCTTCGTGAACTACCAGGCGACGCGTAGCCGCAATGACAGCACCAATAGCAGCCTGATGCCGGGCCAGGCGATGCGCAACGGAGATTTTTCGCAGACCATCGTCGACCCGAGCAATGGCCAGCCGTTTCCGGGGAACACGATCCCGGCGAGCCGGATTGCGCCGCCATCCACGGCGCTGCTGAAACTCTATCCGCTGCCGAATTTTCCGGAGAGCGCGGGTTACAACTACCAGATTCCGCTGGTGGGCATCACGCATCAGGACGATGTGCAGGGGCGCGCGAACCGCATGCTCAACCGGAAGCATTTTCTGAACGGCAGTTTCGCTTACCGTAGTGCGCGGAACGCGGGGCCGAACGTGTTCGGTTTCGCGGACACCGGCAGCACCACCGGGCTGAACGCCAATGCCACCTGGCGGTACATGGCCAGCCAGCGGCTGAGTTTCAGCCTGGGTTATCAGTTCAGCCGCATGACGATGCGCACCACACCGTACTTTGCGAACCGGGAAAACGTCTCGGGCGAAGCGGGAATCACGGGCAATAACCAGGAACCCGGGAACTGGGGACCGCCAAACCTGTCCTTTTCGAGCGGCATTGCGACGCTTTCGGACGCG
>Ga0265316_10006576_pt1 | contig 11090 bp, 9 predicted proteins | sample 4522metaG_FD_202092 | JGI IMG/M metagenome (GOLD analysis project Ga0265316, IMG submission 202092) | Rhizosphere microbial communities from Carex aquatilis grown in University of Washington, Seatle, WA, United States - 4-5-22 metaG | ecosystem: Host-associated > Plants > Roots > Rhizosphere >...
ATCCATCGCGCCGGCCTCCAGGCCGCCAGTCTCGCCCGCCAGATCCTCGAATTCAGCCGCCGGCAGGAAACGGCCGCCAGCGTGGTCAACGCCAACACCCTCATCCGGGAAATTGCCGGGATTCTCCGCCGGATCGTCGGCGACGGCGTCACCGTCGAATTGCGCCTCGCCTCCGACCTGGGCAACATGCGGATCGATCCGACCCAGTTCCAGCAAGCCCTGCTCAACCTCGCTTTCAATGCCCGCGACGCCATGCCGCAGGGCGGCAAACTTACCGTCCGCACCTATCCGGCCCGCGAACCCGGCGGCAACCCGGCCGCCGCCAACCAGGTGGCCATTCAGGTCGCCGACACCGGCATCGGCATGCCCGCCGCGGTGCGCCGCTGGGTCTTCGAACCCTTTTTCACCACCAAACCCCACGGCACCGGCCTCGGTCTGCCCACGGTGCTCGGAACGGTCCGCCGCGCCGGCGGCACGATCACGCTCCAAAGCAAAGCGGGAGCCGGCACCACCTTCGAAATGTTCTTCCCGGAGACCGCCGAGGCCGAACAGGTCTTCAGCCCCGTGACCCTCCCCGCGCTGCCCGTCACCGCCGGCTCCGAGAAAATCTGGTTGATGGAAGCCGACGCCGTGCTGCGCAAAATGGTCGCCGGCATTCTGACCGCCGACGGCTACGTGGTTTCGGAATTCGCCGCCCCGGACGAAATCCCGCCGGCCGGCGCGCCCGAACTGCTGATGGTGGACTGCGGCGCGGCCACCGCCGGCGCCCTGGCCCACCGCGTGCAGGAGCGCTACCCCCGGCTCCGCGTCCTGAGCCTCTCCGTGGAATCGCCGGCCGCCGCCCTGGCCGATTTTCCCGCCCGGGCCGTGGCCCACCTGCCCAAACCCTTCGCCATGGGCGCGCTGTTGCGGGCGGTGCGCGGCCTGCTCGACGCCCCGGGGCCCACGCCCTCGAGCCGGTCGCCCGTGTGATCGCAGCCATCCGCCTTTCCCCGACTTCGCCGCATGAAAATGGTTTTGCATCTGCTGCCCACCCGCACGGGTGGCGCCGCGGAAAACATGGCGCTCGATTTTCTGCTCCTCCAACGTTACCCGGCGCCGGCCGCCGCCCGCTTCCGCCACTACGACTGGCGCAGTCCGGCCTTCACTTTCGGACTCAGCCAGGCCATCGACTATGTCAGAGGCAATCTGCCCGCGGGCGCGCCGGTGGACCTCTGCCGCCGCCCGACCGGCGGGGGCGTCGTTGATCATCGCAACGACTGGACCTATGCGCTGGTCGTGCCGCGCAACCACGCCCTCTACGACGCCACCGCCACCCAGGCTTACCGCGATATTCACGAGTGTCTGGCCGCAGCGCTGACGAGCCTCGGGCAGTCCGTCGTCGTCAAACCAGCCCGCGATCACGCTGAAACCGTGCCCACGGTCTGCTTCCAACGCGCGGAGCTCTACGATGTGCTCAATCTGACCACGAACGAGAAGGTGGCCGGCGCCGCCATGAAGCGCAACAAACACGGCCTGCTGCTTCAGGGCTCGATCGAAAAGAGCCGCCTCGGGACGGTGGATTGGGACCGGTTTCAGGGTTTGTTCGCCGCCGCGCTGGGCCGCGCGCTCCGCGCCGGACTCGAACCGACCCCTTGGCCGGAGCTCAACGAGGACGAAGTCGCCGGCCTGATCGAACAGTATTCTTCGCCCGGATGGATCGAAAGTCGCTAGAGACGATTCGAAAACCGGGTAATGCCCGGTAGGGGCGCAGTCTCGCTGCGCCCTCGGGTCGTCCAGCCCGAGCAGGCGCCGCAAGACTGCGCCCCCACAATTGACCCGGTGCCGCCCTCGGAAGGGTTTTCGGATAGCCGCTAGTGTCCTGGCAGGGAATTTCGTGGCAGATCGAAGGAGCCTGCTTGCAGGCGATTCTGACAACCCCTCGCCTGCAAGCAGGCTCCGACACCAGTGCTGTCAGGGCCCTCGGCCGAACGTCAGCCCTTCACCAGCGTGATCACGCACTCCAGATGGCGCGTTTGTGGGAAAAGATCGAAAGGCTGCACCGCCGTCAGCGTATATCCGGCCGCGAGAAAAGTTTTTAGGTCGCGCATCTGCGTCGCCGGATCGCACGACACATAGACGACCGCCCGCGGCCCGAAGGTGAACAGCTGCGCCAGAAACGAGGCGTCGCACCCCTTGCGCGGGGGGTCGATCACCACCGCCGTGTCGGCCGGCGGGAAATCCAGCCCGGCGAAGATCTGCGCCGCGTCACCCGCGCGGAACACCGCGTTGGCGATGCCGTTCGCCGCGGCGTTTTCCGTCGCGAACTTGACCGACGTCTCGCTGATCTCGATTCCCGCCACGCGCGCGAACGCCGGCGCGCAGGCGAGCGCGAAAAGTCCGCTGCCGCAATAGGCGTCGACGAGGAAACGCGCCCCGCTCGCCGCCGCCTGCGCCCGCACATAACCGGTGAACGCCGGCAGAATGAACGGGTTGTTCTGGAAAAAATCGCGCGCGAGGAAATGCAGCCGAAGGGATGGCGGAGGGCTGAGCGCGGAATGCGGAATGCCCGGTTGCGAGATCGTCTCGTGAATCACGGCGTCGTAATCGGTGATGACCCCTTCCTGCGCGTGGCGCAGTAGGAGCGTCGCATCCCGCTTGTATTCGCCGGCCACGATCCGCTGCCGCGTCTTCGTCCGCACTTCGGTCAGTTTTTCATTGATTTCCGGGGTCGCAATCGGGCACTGCGGCACGTCGACCAATTCAAACCGCGAACCTTGCTTGAGAAACCCAATGGGGAATTCCGCCTCGAGGCCGGCTGTGGATCCTGTCACTTGCCCCTTGGCACTTGGCCCTTCTTTTCCGCGCGGCCGCGCGGAAAAGTGCGGCGTGAGCTTCGACCGGTAGCCGAATTCGCGCGGCGAGCCGATGACCGGCGCGACCGCAAATTCGACGCCCGCCATGTATTTCAACAGCTCTTCGACCTGCTGACGCTTCCATTTCAGCTGCTCGGAATAGTTCAGGTGTTGGTACTGGCAGCCGCCACAGCGCCCGAAAAGTTCGCAGCGCGGCGCCACCCGGTGCGGGGACGGCGTGAGCACTTCGAGGAGATCCGCCTCGGAGTAGTTCTTGTGGTTGCGGTAGACCCGCACCCGGACCCGCTCGCCCGGCAGGGTGAACGGCACCATCACCACCCAGCCGGAGGGATTCTCGATTTTTGATGAGGAGGTCGCTCCGCTCGGAACTCGATTTTCGATTTCCTGAGCGTTTCCCGGCTCCGAATCCTCTGGCCGACCGCTGACCGCTGAAGGCTGACCGCCAGGTAGCGACACGCGGCCCAGCCCCACGCCGAGGTTCGTCAGCGTCTTGATCTCCAGCTCCAGCTCGTGGCGATACGGAAACGGATGCTCGTTGAATTTTTTATTTCGGCCCACGATGGAGAGAGAATTTACAGAATGGGCAAAATGTAAGCAGGAAAATGCAGTTTCCTTCTGTTCATTCCGGTCATTCTGTCTAAATCAAGGCTGTGGCCCCGGAAAAGATCACCAGTCTCCAGAATCCCCGCATCAAGCAGCTCGTGAAACTGCGCGAGCGGCGCGAGCGCGACGAGGCCGGCCTGTTCCTGATCGAGGGCTACCGCGAGGTCCGGCGGGCCCTGGAAAAAAACGTCCGGATCACGGAGCTCTATTTTTCGGCGGACTGGTTTCTCGGAGAAAATGAGCCGGCGTTGATCGAGCATGCGAAGCAGGCCGGCGCCCAGTTGTTCGAACTGTCGAAGGACGCGTTCGCCAAGGTGGCGTATCGCGAACGACCCGACGGACTGCTCGCGGTGGCCCCGCAATGGAAGGGCAGCCTGGCCGACTTAAATGTAGCCGGCCTCGGTGAGGCCGGACCGGGGTCGGCGATCCCGACGACGAAAACGCTCTTTTTGCTCGTGGTCGAGTCGATCGAAAAGCCGGGCAACCTCGGCACGATCCTGCGCAGCGCCGATGCGGCCGGGTGCGACGCCGTGATCGTGTGCGACGCCGTCACCGATGTCTTCAATCCCAACGTCGTGCGTGCTTCGACCGGCGTGCTTTTCTCCGTCCCCGTGATCGTGGCCGATTCGCCGACCGTGCACGCCTGGCTGCGCGAGAAGGGCGTCCGGATCGTGGCCACCACGCCCGACACGCCGGCTATCTACACGAAGGTCGATTTCCGCGGCCCGCTCGCCGTGGTGATGGGCAGCGAACAATACGGCCTCAGCGATTTCTGGCTCAAGCAAAGCGATCAGCTGGTGCGCATCCCGATGGCCGGCCAGGCCGACTCCCTCAACGTCGCGATGGCCACGATCATTACGCTGTTCGAAGCGGTGCGTCAGCGCAGTGGATGATGTTTTACGGGGCGGGCTCGGCCGGCTTGCGAAGGGAGCGCCCGTCTCCCGACGGGCCGAGGACGATCGGCAGATTGTCCCTCCATTGCCAGAGGAAGCCGCGACCGCAACCCGCATTCCTAACCGCCCGTCAAGACGCGTGGCCTTGGCGGTAATGTTCGATCAGCTCCGCGGTACCCCCGGCCATCGCCACGCGCGGAACAAAGCCGAGGTCGCGGCGGGCGGCGTCGATCTTGAACCAGTGGTCCGTCGCCATTTCCTTCGCGACGAAACGCGTCATCGGCGGCTCGCCTTTGAGCGGCAGCACCCGCCAGAGCATTTCCAGCACGGCGCCAGCACGGTACGCCGCGGGCAACGACACCCGTCGCGTGATTTCCGGCAGGCCGATCCCGCGCAGCAGTTCATTGATCCAGTCCCACAGTACCACGGGCTCGCCGTTGGTAATGAAGTAGGCCTTGCCGCCGACTGCGCTCGGGTTGTTTACAGTGCGGGGTGAGGGCACCCCGCCCACATTGGCCACCTCCGACCCGGGCCTCTTGTCACGTATTACGTGACACTCCTCCCTCGGTGTTTGAGTGGGAACGTCACTTAATACGTGACATTGCTCCAGGGCCCTTTCGGCGAGCAGGTGGGCGTCGACGACGTTGGCGATGTGCGTGACGTCGACGAGATTCCGGCCCGAGCCGATGATGCGGAGCCGGCCTTTCTTGGCGAGGGCGAGCACGCGCGGGACGACGTTCTTGTCCCCGGGGCCCCAGACGAGGTGGGGTCGGAGCGCCACCGTGGCCAGTTCGCGCGAATGGGCCGCACACACCAGGCACTCGGCCGCCGCCTTGCTTGTCGGATAGGCGCACGGCGCGCTTGTGCAAAGCGGAGCGCTTTCGTCGACGCCGGCGAGATCGCCGCCGTTGTAGACCACGCTCGGTGAGCTGGTGTAAACGAGGTGCGGCACTCCCGCGGTCCGGCAGGCTTCGACGACGTGGCGGGTGCCGTCGACATTCACGCGGAAAAAGTCCGCCGCCGGGCCCCAAACGCCGACGCGTCCAGCGACATGGAAGACCGTACCGGCTCCTTCACACCCGCGGCGCAGGGCCGTGATGTCGTGCAGATCGCCCAGGATGACTTCGGCCCCGGCTTGTTCGAATTCCGGCAGGGAACGACGAGCGAGCACGCGCACCCGCCGACCGGATTCAAGCAGGCGCAGCGCCAATCTTCCGCCGACAAAGCCGCTGGCACCGGTGACAAAGACGGGGTCGTTCATCGCGAGGCCTCCGGTTCATGCGCTTTCGCAGTGCCGGCCCATTTGGCGAGCGTCAGGCGGTGGATTTTGGCGTTGTGTCGAACATCGACCGGGAAGTCCGGATGGAAAAAGAATTTCCTGATGCCCGCCGTCTGAGTATGGCCGACCGCCAAGGTCCGCAACGCGCGCGCCAATTGCGTCACGTCAACTGAGCTGTCCGCCGGTTGCACGACCAGCGCGGGTTCCTGGCTACCGCGCGGCCCCAGCCCGACCAAGGCACAGCGCGCGACGTTTTTATGAGCGCGAAAAATCTGTTCGCAAGGCTCGGTGTGAAGGACGCCCGCGGTCGTCTCGACCCGCTCCGCCACCCGTCCGCAAAACCAGAGCCGGCCGGACGCGTCAAGATAGCCTGCATCGCCCAGGCGATGCCAGACCGCGGCTGTCGCCGCGGAAACGCCAAATGCCAAAGGCCAAGTGCCAAACGATCCGGATGTGCTCTCTGCGTCCTCGCTTATTTGGGATTTGGCGTTTGGCGTTTGGATTTTAGCGAGTGCGGTCGCCTCGGGAAGTTGATCGTATTCCTTCGTCACGCCCGGGCCGGTGACGATGATTTCGCCGATCTCGCCCGGCGGAAGTTCGCGCGCATCGGCGAGGGTTGCAATCGGTCCGTCGACCAGAGTGATGATTTTGACCTGGTTTTCCGGAAGTGGCCGCCCAACGAGGGCACCGATAGCGGGACCCGCCGGAATCTCGTCGCTACCAACCGAGGCCACCGGCAGGGCTTCGGTGGCACCGTACGGGCTGTGCAGTTTGCCCCCAGTCAGGACGGCAGGCGCGTCAGCCCAGAGCGAGGCCGGCACGGGCGCGCCGGCACAGAGGACACGGCGAAGCGTGGGGAGCGTGATCTGGTGCGCCTGCGCATGGTTGAAAATCCGCCGCCAGAGCGTGGGTGAGCCGAAGGAGTTGGTGACGCCCTCCTGCTGGATGGCCTGGATGATTTTCGCCGGGTCGACCGCGGCTGGTCGCGCCGGATCGAGCTCGGGCACGATGGTGGTCATGCCCAGCGCGGGGTTGAAGAGCGCGAAGATCGGAAGCATCGGCAGGTCGACTTCCCCCGGTTGGATGGCATAGGCCTCGCGGATCAAGCGCACCTGCGCTTCAAACATGCCGTGCTCGTAGCGCACGCCCTTCGGCGCGCCAGTGGAGCCGCTGGTGAAGAGAATGGCGGCCAGGTCGGTCGCGGCGCTCGCGACCATCTCGGAATTCGGAGTCCGGAGTTCGGAGTTGACCGTCTGCCGGGCGGTGGCGGACCCGCCGACCCAGACGCGGATTTCCACGGATGCGAAAGCGGAACGGAAAACGAAGCCGGCCAGCTGTGCGGTGGGAATCCCCAGCAACACGCGCGGTCGCGACCGCGCCACGCAAGCGAGGAAATTTTTCCGGCCCATGCCCGGGTCGACGATCACCGGGACCGCACCGAGTTTGAAAAGCGCGAACGCCGCTGCAATGAGCGGCAGGCCTTGCCGCACCATCACCAACACCCGGTCGCCCTTCCGCACTCCCTTCCCGATCAGCAGCCCGATCCAGCGATCCACCTCGGCGTCGAGTTCGCGAAACGAAAGCGCCAGATAGTCGATGCGACCGTCGGCGGTGCGGCCCCGCGGGACTTTGACTGCGACCGCGTCCGGCTGGCGGGCCGCCATGAGCGGCAGGTGGCGGGCGATATTGGCGGAATCTGCCACAGCCGGGGATCAGCCCAGCCAGGCGGGCTCGGCCTGTTTGAGCACCTGGGCCTGCCAGGGGAGGAGGACGGCGTCGAGGCCGGCGGGATTGCGCGCGATCTGGCTGAGCTGGGAGCGCGTGGCGATGAGGGTCGGGTCGAGGTTCAATTCCCGCGCCAGCCGGTCGCGCTGGACCTTGATCCGGTCCTGGCGGGCGACTTCCTCGGGGGTAAGCGACGCAAATTCGCGGCGGCGCTCCCGGCGCGGCAAAGTGTGGGGATCCGTCGCGAAGCCCTGGTTGACCGCGTCGGCCAAGGACCCGAACAACCGCTCGTGCCGGCGGCCAAGATTGATCCGCAGCACCTCCTGCGGGGGCATCCCGTCGTCCGCCGCGCGGGCCAGACGCATCAGCAGGTCGTTGCCCGTGACCTTGAACGGCGGGGTGTTGAGCTTTTCCGCCCAGTGTTCGCGCCAGTGCCAGATCGCGTGCAGGACGGCCAGGCCGCGGCCGCCGAGCTTTTCCGAGCCGCCGATCCGCCAGGCGTGTTCGTCGGCCCCGGCAAAGCCCTCGCGGGCCACCTCGATCTGCCAGCGGCACCGCTGGGCCAGCCAGTCGAGGCGGCCGAGCCGTTCGAGTTCCGCGGTGAGGCGGTCGCGCAGCGCAGGCAGGTGGTGGACGTCGAGCGCGGCGTAGTCCAGCAGGTCCTTCGTCAGCGGTCGCTTGGACCAGTTGGCCTTCTGGTGATCCTTGTCGAGGCGGATGCCGAAGTATTGTTCCAGCAGCGCCGCCAGGCCGAAGCGCGGGATGTTGAGCAGCTGCGCCGCGAACATCGTGTCGAAGAGGCTGGCGGGGCGGAAATCGCAGAGCTCGCGCAGCAGGCGCAGGTCGTAGTCGCTGCCGTGCATTACCAAGTGCTTGGACGCAAGGCGCGGCCAGAGCTCGCCGAGCTGCAGGTCGGCGACGGCATCGACCAGGAAGATCTCGCCATCGGCCAGGATCTGCAGCAGGCACACCTTGGTCTGGTAGCGGAAAAGATTGTCGGCTTCGGTGTCGAGCGCCACCTCGCTCACGCGGTCAAGCGCGGCGAGCAGCGGGCCCAGTTGGTCGGAAGACGAGATGAGTTGGTAGTGCGGAATCGAATTCAAGCGGTGAAACGGTTCATTTGTCCCATGCGGAAAGGAAAACGTCAATCAACTGCGGCAGGTCCTCGCTGTAGCCTCCCTCCAGCACGGCCGCCGCGGGATGCGCCCCTTGCGCGAGCCAGCGGCCCAGTTCGGCGAAGTCCTCAGCCTCGAGGGTCATCTCTGTGATCGGATCGCGGGCGTAGGCGTCGAACCCGGCGGAAATCAACACGAGATCGGGTTTGAATGCCAGCACGGCCTCCCAGGATCGCGCGAGCGCCGCCAGGTGGTCGGCCCGGGCCGCGTGCGGCGCCAAGGGGAAATTGCGGCAATTTCCGGTCGAACGCGTTCCGGTGCCGGGGTAGCCGGGATACTGATGAACGGACGCGAAGAAAACCCCCGCGCGGCCGTCCAGGATGTCCTCCGTGCCGTTGCCGTGATGCGCATCAAAATCCCAAACCGCCACCCGCCGTCCTCCCGCCGCCGACTGCAAAGCCGCGATCGCGATCTGGTTGAGGTAACAAAAACCCATGGCCTGGTTGCGGGTCGCATGATGCCCCGGCGGCCGCATGAGCGCAAAGGCCTTCTTCCCGTCACCGGCCCAGGCCGCAGCCTCCAACGCCGCCCCCACCGATCGCCGGGCGTGGTCGAAAATGCCGGGGAAAAACGGCGTGTCGTCGTCCAGGTCCGGCGGATGCTGGACGCGTTTCACGAGTCCCGCGGTATGCGCCAAGAGAAGCATGGACTCCTCCGCGGGGAGCGGGACGTGCCAGACCCAGTCCGCGTGGGCCTGCTGCAGGTGGGCGGCGCTCCGCACGACACGCGCCGGCTGCTCCGGTCGCATCGAGGAACCGTACTCTGCACACTGGGGGTCGTGGACGATGGTCATCTGACGGGGTCCGCCTACGGACGGGTGGGGACTAGCGAAGAAACCTAAATCGTCCGCCGCAGCAAGGCGGGATTGTCGCTCAAAATCCCGTCGATTCCCCACCTGGCCAGACGGCGCATGCGGGCCGGGTCGTTCACCGTCCAGCTCCAGACCGCGAATCCACGCGCTTGGAAATAGCGGACGGAGGCAGCGGAGCGGAGCGCCTCGTGGCTCACGCTCAAGCCCTTCGCGGCGCAGGCGGTGAGTTGGCGAACCAAAGTCGCCGGCGAGCTCCGACCTGCGGAAATCAGCATGCGCGGAATGGCCGGTGCAACCCGGCGGGCCCGGCGCAGCACAACGGGGTCAAACGACGCGACGATCACCCAGGCTGCGGCGCGGGCCGTGCGAATGGCGCGGATGACCGGCGCGACGGGCACGCCCCGTTTGATTTCGACCTGCACGATCTCCCGGGTCCGCGTGAGCCGGAGCACGTCGGAAAGGCGCGGGATCGGCTCGCGCACCCGGACGCGCAAAGGCGCCAGCTCGCGCCAGGTTTTGGCCGCCACCCGGCCGCTCTGGCCAGTCAGCCGGCGCAGCGAATCGTCGTGGAAAACCACCGGCACGCCGTCGCGCGTGACGTGCACGTCCAGCTCGATCGCGTCGACTCCGAGCTCCAGCGCACGGGCAAAGGCCGCGAGCGTGTTCTCGGGTTTTTCGGCCGAGGCGCCGCGATGGGCGATGACAAGGGGTTTGGGCACAAGCGCCACAAAAAACGCAAAAGACCCGGATGTCAGGCCGGAAGCCAAAGTCCGTTTCCGTCGAGGAGGATCATTCGCACAATCGCCGGGTTTTATTTCTGTGCCTTTTGCGCTTTTTGTGGCCAAAGTTTCCCGGATGAAAGTCGTTGTGCTTTGCTCGGGTGGCATGGATTCGGTGACCGCGCTCCATTGGGCGCGGTCGCATCACACCGTGGCGGCCGCCGTCAGCTTCGATTATGGGGCGAAGCACAACCATCGCGAGCTGCCCCTGGCGGCCGAGCAGGCCGCCCGCCTGCGCGTGCCGCACCGGGTGATCCCGCTGGATTTCATCGGCCAGCTGTTCGCCTCGGACCTGCTCAAGAGCGGCGGCGACGTCCCCGACGGCCACTACGCGGCCGACAACATGCGGCGCACGGTGGTGCCCTTCCGCAACGGCATCATGCTGGCCGCCGCCGCCGGTTTCGCCGAGAGTGCCGGGGCCGGCGGGCTGGTGATCGCGGCGCACACCGGCGACCACACGATCTACCCGGACTGCCGCGAGGATTTCATGCGCGCGATGGGCGAGGCCCTGCGTTGCGGCACCTACGCCGGCATCGAGCTGCTGCGGCCGTTCATCGCGCTGACCAAGGCCCAGATCGCCGCCGAGGGCGCCCGCCTCGGGGTGGACTTCGCGCGCACCTGGTCGTGCTACAAGGGCGGCGAAATCCATTGTGGCAAGTGCGGGACCTGCGTGGAGCGCCGCGAGGCGTTTCTCGTCGCGGGCTTGCCCGATCCGACGGTTTACGAATCGTTGGAACCCCTGCCGACAAACCCGGAGAAAAACCGCTAATCGACGCCACCATGGATTCCACTATTCCGCAGCGATCCGTGAAAATCAGCGGTGCATTCATTCCATGCTGATCGCCGAAATCTTCCATTCCCTGCAGGGCGAAGGCGAACTGGCCGGCGTGCCCTCGGTGTTCGTGCGCACGAGCGGCTGCAACCTGCGTTGCAACTTGTGCGACACCCCGTACGCCTCCTGGCAGCCCGA